>Ga0179593_1375201_pt1 | contig 13819 bp, 14 predicted proteins | sample CZODoug2_1_08_16_FD_185931 | JGI IMG/M metagenome (GOLD analysis project Ga0179593, IMG submission 185931) | Vadose zone soil fungal communities from Angelo Coast Range Reserve, California, USA - CZODoug2_1_08_16fungal (PacBio error correction) | ecosystem: Environmental > Terrestrial > Soil >...
AAAAAGGCTGTCGTCGTGACAAAAAAAGATCGGCGGGCCAGTATAGAAGGCTGAAGAATGTAAGCAAGGGGACACCTGACGAAAATGACAAAAAAAAAAAAAGGGATCGTCACGCAGGAGGGGGGGTTACCGAAAGCCGTAAGGGGAGAGGGACCTGGAAACTATAGTGGATGAAGAGGCCGCACTGGGTCGAGAAAGAGTAACCTAGGGAAGTCGAAGGAAAAAGAAGGTAAGGAGGGCTCATTTTAACTAAATGGGGATATTCCTCAACTGAAAAGAGGGAAAAAGTTTAGGTTTGGATCGCCGTCGCCTGCTTCAGCGTGGGACGGCATGCACTTGGAGTTCCCAACGGGGTCAGGTTTCAGTCTTATTCACAAGATGGGGGGGCGTTGGGGGGGGGGGTTCCCTGACGATAATTTGCACTACAAGGAAGGGAGGAAAGAAAACAAGGGGAAAAGCGATACCTTTTCCGGTTAAGCGGATGGAGAGCGTGGTGGAAAGAGGGGGCGGGGGAAGAGGGCCTTGGGGGAAAAAAAAACAACGGATAGCTGCAGCAAAGGTAGCTCGAGTGTTCTTCAAAGGAATGGGTGGAAGGAAAGAGGGGTACCATTGAAATAAATAAGTGTAAAGGAGCCAGTCCGAAAGAAATCATTCCCGGGAACAAAAGAAAGGGGAAAAGGAAAACTATGCCGTATATGCCCGCTTTTAAACGGTACGTCACAGCGTAACCAAAAAGGGCATTTCTCTACGAGGGGTCAAAAAAAATGACCAAGAAGTAAGGAAAACCACTGTAAAAAAACGCCTAAACGTAGCAGAAAATAACCCAAATGAAAAACGAGCCATTTGCTCTTTTCGGCAAGACGTGCGCAAATCAGGAAACTATGAAGAGGGAGCTGGGGAAGGGAGGTGAACAAGGGGTGGGTGGGGAAAAGGAGGACTTTTGGCTAAAGGCGGACGTAGGGTTCCAGCGGAGTGCAGGGATTGTGTATTAAAGAGAAAGACCTGAAAGAGAAAAACACAAGGGGGTCAACTTGCGTATATAGTGTGAAAGGTGGACGTAACGTCAATGCGATTGCTTCACGTACAAAAGACAGGAGAAGGCGGACAGATTTTAACTAGAAACAAGAAAAATTGACTTACTGCTCCGCTTTAAGGGTGCAGGGGACTGAGGGGGCAGAAAGCCACTTGATGGTAAAATTCGGGTTCTGAAGCGTAGTAGGAAAGGGGTAGGGAAAAAGGCTCGGACCTGCTGGCTGAATCCTAAAGTTAACGGCCTTCAAACAGCAGTCTTAACTAAAAAAAAAGAAAAAGTAAAGCAATGTTGGCGTTGGCCCATGCGAACAACGGAAGAAAGTCCGGAGAACTGAGAGTCCAGGAGAAAAAAAGGGTTTTTCGTAACGATATACAAAGGTGGGGAATTTTAGAAGATACCGTGAACAGGTGAAAGGGGAGGAAGCACTCATAAGGAAGAGGGAGAAGAAAATAAGGGGAAATGCTGATTGGAGCGGAAAGTGCGACGAGAAAGAAGAGATTCAAAAACCACCGGAGAAGTTGTAGACTCCAACGTGGGGCCTTGATTAAAAGGGAAGGAACCCAGAAAAAAAAGGTGTACTCTTGGAAAGGTTGGAAAAGGAAAAAGCGGGGTCGATAATCAACACACAACTAGAGGGGGAAAGAAGTATTTAACAGAGTTCTTCCATCATTGGATCAAAGCGACCATTGACTCAGGGTTTCCTCAAAACAAACCGGAAGAAAGGAATAAAAGGGTGGATCTAACACTCCGAATGGGTATTTAATCTAGCGCTGGCGCGGAGCCGTCGATAATCAAGAAGAGTTAAGCAATATTTCGATGCTCGGAGAACTTCTAGGGGTAGGAGTCTCCTAAAAAAGTCCAGTGAGCGAATCAGCGAAAAGGCAAAACGGGGAGGACATAAGAGAAGAAAACAAAGAAGTAAGGGGGAAGGGGAGAACTTGCCGCAGTCGTGAGCCATGGGGGAAACGGGTGGACAACAGGGAACTACCTGAAAGGGTTTTGGGAGATGACTCCGAGTTGCACGTAAGTCCTTCAATGAGGATCAAAGGCCAGAGACAGCCGCAAATTCGTAATGCAGCACGAGTGACCACGAGGTGAAAACGAGGGTGTGGGGGGTGGGTAAGAAAAAAGTCATAACAAAGACAAGCCGGAGCAGACTAAATCGGGGGAATCTCTGACCCCGAACGGGGACTTGCCTTGCGAGGACGGACCCTAGAAAGGGAGAAATTATGAAGGGGTGGAAAAACGAGAAAAAAAGATGCTCCGCAGTAGCTCGTCAGTTTTGGGGCAGCTAGAGCGGTAGCCTGCACAGTACGCTGGATGGTCAGACGGAGGGGGGGGGGGGGGGAAAGGAAAGGAATGGAAGTAAGAAGGGGGGGGGGTTAGGTGGGGGAGGAAAGGGGGAGGGAGGGGAAGGGGCGGGGGGTTGAAGGAGCGGGCGGATGGGGTATAAGGCCGGAGTACGTAGTGATGAACAGTAGGGTATAAGCCACAGACGCATGTAACGCAAGAGACTGGGGGGGAGATGGTCGACGGATGGGGGGGGGGAGGGGAAGGGAGGGATAGAGAGAAAGGAGAGTGGGCGGGAAGTAAGAAGGAGGATGGGCTGTCACCAAGCGGGGGGGGGAGGATTGTGCGAAGGGGTGGGGGGGCGGAAGGTCGAGCAATAGTGGGGGGGCCGGCGGCGGAGCTCAGGGAGAGAGGGGATGGGCTCTGCCGATTCCTCTCGGTTGGAGAAGATGAAGAAAAAATACCCGCAAGGGGCGAAGGGGATTCAAACAGCTGGGAGATACCGGAAAGTGGGTCCCAAACCAAAAGAAAAGACGTACTCGAGCTTAGAGCAGACTCCAAAAGGGGGGGAGCGGTGTGTGAGAAGGAAATGGAAAAGTGGGAGGGGAAATGAGTTGGGGAGAGAAAATATGCGTGTGAAAGGATACGGGATAGACAGAAGGAGGTGGGGCAGGGAGGGGGGTGGGTGACGCTGACGAGTGGCTGAGGGAGGGGGGGGAGGGGGATAGGGCGGGCGGAGTCGAGAAGGAGGGAGGGGGAAGACATGCAGGAGCGAGATGGGGGGTGGCGAAAGGAGCCGCGAATGGGGAATAGGGGTGTGTGAGGAATGGCAGGTGAAGAAGTCCAGACGTAACAGCAGTGGGTGGCGAAAATTGGAGGGGTGGGTGGGGGGGCGTAGGTGGGGAAGGGGGGGGGTCGGGGGTGGGAATAGGAGAGAGAGGACAGGGGGTGGAGAGAAGGATCGGAAGAAGGGGGGAGTAGAGAGGAGAGAGGAGGAAAAGAGGAGTATAGGCGAGACTGAGGTGAGGGGGGGAAAGGAGGGAGGAAGGGGGAGGGCGAAGTGAGGGGGGGAGAAGGGTGGGGGAGGGGGGAGAGGGAGAGGAGGGGTGTGGGGTGGAAGAAGGAGGAAGCGGGAGGAGTCTGGAGGGGGGGAGAAGAGACGGGGTGGGTATAAGACTATGATGATGGAGGGGTGAGGGGAGGAGAGGTAAGGCCGGGGGGGGGGGGGAAGGGGTGGCGGGGGGGGCGGAAGGGGGAGAGATGGGGGGGAGTGGGTAGGGGAAAAAGGGAGAGAGAGAGATAGGAGGAGGGGAGTGAGTGCAAGCGTGGGGGTGAAGAGGGGGCGAATGGTGGGGGGGGAGGAGGGTAGAAGGGCGAGGGGGCGGGTAGGGGGAGATTAGGGGGGGACGGCGGGGGGGACTGTCGGGGCGGCGGATACACGGGGGCCCGTCGGGGAGATGCCCAGGTCTCAATGAGGGTCTTAACGGTCAGAGGATTGGGATATTAAAAAGCGGCACTCGAGTGAGCGGGGTACGGAAAGTTCGTTGTGCTTGAGGGAGCGGGAGGGGAACGGGAGGGCTTGGTCTTTCGGAGGAGCAGTATTGGGACGCGGATGCCTAAAGTGGGGGAATAGGCGGGGGGCGCAGAGGGGGGAAGCAGGGGGGGGCGGGGCTTTGGGTCGTTTGGAGGGCCCACCTTGTTACCTGGACAGTGGGAGATTGGGCACGGAATTTCGGTTGGGTAAGGGGGACTGAAATAGCGGGGAGACAAAGGGAACCATCCTGAAAGGGTACAGTTCCTGTACCATGTCAAAGTCTTTTGTGACGGAGAATACCAGCTTAAGGGAATCTCTGCAAGTCGCGGACTGGTGAAGAACAAGTAAAAAAAGGAATGGGAGATCCCCTTTCACCTGCGCGGTTCACACGAACTCTAACCACCGCTGGCGCATCGAAAAGGGGAAACCTTTGTTTGGCTCAAAAAGGGAGGAGTTAGGGAAGGACCCATTACAAAGCCATAGTCACTCCGCAGACCAAACAACCGCAAAGGAAAATGGCTAGACGAAAAGGACTGCCTTTTTTTGTGAAATTCAACCAATCCACCCACCGAAAGATCGGTCAACAATCAATGTCCCAGACTGTCGGGAGAAGAGAAGGGGGAAAAGGCCAGAGAGGACGTGGTTATCGGCTGTTAAAGGGGGACTCTAGAAATGGAACCGGAAACGCGGAACAAAGATGGGAACAAAAGGGAAGTGAGCCTCGAGAGAGGGGTCAGAACGCTGTGAAAGACATTCTGGCTGATGTGGCATGAGAAGGGTAAACCTGGCATCTTCGAAATTGGGGGAACGGGATATGAAACGGTCAAGTTTTTATCCGCTACGCGCTTGGACAAGTTTGACAAGAGAAAGAAAGAAAAAGAAATTATTTGGGGAAAAGAGAAGAAGATTATGAAACATAGCGGTCGTCGGGAATTTCTCATACAGGCAATAAATGAGCTGAAGAGCGGCGAATAAATACACAGGCGCTGGATGAACAGGAAAAAAAACTCATCAACGTCACCTCTGAGGCCTCAAGAGCGTTGCCCTGCCCTGAAGGGAAAAGCGGGGGAGGACGTGCCAGGTCAATGGTTCGCACTCACCCGATTAAAAGCATTCAAAGACCTCGAAGAGATTTTAAGAAGGGGAGGGCAGACTAAAGTGGGACGGGCGCCGCGCCGAGATTTAGGGAGGGGGGGCGAAAATCTTGGGAAGGTTCACAAGATCATAGCGGAGGGAACAAGTTTGCGTGGGGGGGTTGCCAAGAAAATATATTTTGAAGGACCTTGGGGAGATGACGTACAACGCCACGAAATCTGATACCCGGTTCACCTGGGGGACCGACTGGTCATCTAGAGCTGGTGAAGGCGCGCACTTGTGGGAAAGACGTAGCAGCAGTAAAAGGTAGCGTAGCGTTTTCTTTTCACACTTTGCACGAGCCCGCATTAAAGTAGAAGAAGCATGTTACCGTCCACCAAACGAGCAAGCGTCATAGAAAAGAAGAAAGGGGTCCAGAGAAAATGCTTGGTAAACCTCTTCCTCAACCAAGACACAAAAAATCTCAGTGCTCACAAGCTTTTCCCATGCGAATAAACAGCGGCTCCAAAGAAAAACGCCTAGCTAACCTTAAGAAAAAAAAAAATAGTGAAGAGAAAAAAGCCATGGGTGGGGCTGACTTCTCCCCGCTAATAGAGGAGATTCTGTTACGGTGACGTTGAGGGTACGTGTTGAATGGAACTGTGCGTCTCACGAAGGGGAAGAGTAATGGTTCCCCCGAGTGAAGGGGGTGGTAGAAGACGAAACCGCTGCCACAAATTGACGATATACGCGGATAGATTTGCGGGTCTAACTCAACAGGAGGGGGGGGGGAGGGGCTTCAGAGGGAAGACAGTAATCGTTAGTCGACCAAAAGAAAAGTTTACTTCGGTGATCGCTAAAAATGTCCGTTTCTGATGTGGGACAGAAAAAGGTTTTGCCCAAGGTCGAAAAGGAGGGTTTACGAGAAAAGTCAAAGGGTTTGATGCTCACTTAGGGGCTTTGATAAAATATGACGAAAAAATAAAGGTGCCTATCGCAAACAGGTAGCAGTTTGTCAACCGGTGCAAAAAAAGGGGATAGTAGGAAAATCGGGATGAAGGCGGCTTGGCTGTCGTCAGAGCCCAATGGGGTCTTAAAGAGGCGCAACAGTCAGGGTGTAGTGATAGAGAAATGACTCTTGACTGGGAAAAGCTTGTTAAAAGGAAGGGGAAGAATAACTTCAGGTGACCGAGACGATCTCAGAGAAGGCGGCATTGGTTGGGTTAGAATTCTGGCTGCACCCGAGATGGGTCACCCCATGCCGGGTACTTGTCGCCAGCTGCTTAGGCACAAGAGTTCAGAAGCAACAAAAAAAAAGTGGGAGGGAAAATAATAGGTATCAGTTGGCCTTCCATCCTTTTCGCACGGCTTACCCTCGGCATGGGGGGAACGCCCAATACTGCAGTCAAAGGGGTAATGAAGGTGAGTCTACACTGTCCCCGGAATGGGGGGAAACAAGTGGGGTTGGACAGGGGACTAAAATCAATAAACTTTCAGGCAGCTGAAACTGTGAGATGAGGGGGACAGTGAACAAAAACTGACGGCGACGAGGGGAAAAGACCTGGATTGAAAAAAAAAAAAAACTGTGGGCGAAAGACGATCCAGCTTACCGTCAACCGTCATGTACATGACCAACGTGGAAGTTAGAATTCCGTGGTTTGTCGATACGGAAAATTTATTGTTCTGGGACGGGAAAGGGGTTAGGTAGGATCCAAGAACGAGAGACATATATATTAATCCAAAACGATGGGTACAAAAAGCAACGTCAAAAGTGGGAAGAAGGACAGACGGACGGAAAAGCATATCATAAGATTAAAAAGGTCAAGACGAAGATGGGACTTTACTTGATTCTAGGAGAAGGCCATCCTTGGGAACTCAGGATTAGGAAAAAGGGAAACCCAGAGGGGGCGTTTAACATGGGCGAAGCCTCGTTGGGCGTGTGCACACGAATGGATAAAGAGGCAATCCCAGACCAGCAACGCCGTCTGTATACGAAGAAAACTCAGGGAGGAACCCAGTTGGCCATCAGGCAAGGACTCCATTCGAGAATCTCTAAGCGAAAAGGGGGTTGATATATCCGAAATGGCGGACGTTACTGAAATAATCTGGTTGGATCGAGTTACGCTAGAACGGGGTTTCGGGGGATGAACGAAAGGGGGAATTTTAAAAGTAGGGAAAAGCTAAAGTTGTTGTGCTGACGTGATGGGTCAAAGAAGTTCATATACTTAAGTGCACTGACGGGACAACAATTTGCCGGATGGGGGGGAAGAATACAGCTTATATCTAATATCGCGGAGACGAAAGTGAAGACAAACTAGTCTCTACGTGGTTACTGACATGTTCCACTTGCAGGGGGGAAAGAGGGACCATCTACCCATATTAACTTACAATCTGTCACAAAATCGGACACATGTTAGCAAGCAGGGGTCAACCAGCTTGGTGCTCTGAGTGAAGGAAACGTGCCTCCTACCAAAAGGAGGTGAAATCCCCATGAAAACACCGCAAAACATTGTGGGGGGGCAGGCAAACAGCTAACTCTGAAGCTTCACTGAGGTGGAACCTCCCGCGAAGTGAAAGATCACGGTCACGTCAAGGGCGCGGGCGTGTAAGTTCAGGTCAGGCGCCTCGATACATTTTTACAAGAGAAAAAGGGGAATTGGTTCCTCGTTAATCGGTCCAATGGGAAGCGACCATTAGAAGTAAAAGGGGAGACAATGGGGGGAATCATGTAAAGTCCCCGCCGCTAGCAGGCAGGCGAACTTCGGGTAAGCAGTTCGTGTTGGCTCTGTGGACGAGAAAAGGGGGGGTACAAATGAAAAAAAGAACATGCAAAAGAGAATGGCCTGCCGGGGGCCTCTTTCTAAAGAGAACAGTCTTTTGGAAGAAGAGAGAAGGAAAAAAGGGGGGAAGGGAAAATATAAACTAGGGGTATTGACAAGAAGCGTTCGTAGCCAACTTGGTCAAGCTCCGGAGAAGGCCAAAGTACTGTAATCTGCCAAGTTTGTAAATGGAGGAAGGGGTGGAGAATCACACAATTAACGGGTCCCCCATCATAGGTGGAAGGCAATCCCGGGAGCGGCCTTTGTCCAGACGAGAATTTGGAAAAATGACGGGGGGACGAACATGATAAAAGGGGTTCCTTCAGAGTTCACATGCGACTGAGATGAGCAATTGGGCAACGCGCCGAAAGTATGAAAAAGGGTTGCTGGCCGAGACCGTATTTGGACAGGGGAAGGTGTGGATCAAGTCAATCAAAAAGGAAGATTCCAGAGTTTTCGGGGAAAAGAAGTATTGTGACGGGGTTTAAGGGTAGGGGTCAAAAAAGAAAAACTCAGATGGGCGGGTCAGGGGGGCCGAAACAAAAAAAGCCAATTTTTACCCGAATGACCTGTAGTCAGGAAAGGCCTGGGGTGAGATGGCGGCACACCGTTTTGAACAAGGGCGGCTTCCCAAAAAAAGTCGGAAGAATGTCTCGACTATAGCTTTTGCGACGCGATTAGCAGATAAACATTGTAATGAAGAAGTCCCACAAAAAGAGCAGGGCCCCAGGACACGACGAGGACGGGGGAGGGGACCCAGCGACGTGAAATTACAGTCACTCATCGTAACCACACACTGAAGGGCAGTCTTTCAACCAAAAAGCGAAACGGCCGAAAAAGAAAAAACCGCAATAAAGTAAACGATAGAAATGGGAGCGGAAACGCCGCCCCAACATTTGAATGGGGAAAAAGAAAGTCCGCGCAAGAAGTTGGATTCTTGTTGATGGGACTTGTTGAATGCTGAAAGGGGGTAGAGGAGGAAGAGGGTAGGAGGGTATATGGACGAGGAAAGTTTGTGTGTAAACGCAGAAAAACGACACAAGGTCGTGACAAGATGGGTTTCCGCATCCTGCGCCTCAAAGAAAAAGGACTGAACTTAAGAGCCTAGAAATTCCCCGTCTTTTAGGGGGGGAAAGAAAGAAAAATACATTCCAGGGGAGACGTGATTTATCCGGATGAATGTTTCCGAGAAAGGGTTTTGGGGGGGGGAAAGAGGTGTCCATTCAAAGGGGGTGCTGAAAAACTACGTTATTACAAGCGGGAAATATCGAAAAAGAAGGCTTGTGAGCCCAAAGTGAAAGCGAAACTCAAGCCTTATAGAAATTAGCGCAATGTGAGAAGTGGGTGGAAAAATTGAAACAGACGATATTAGGTCCAAAAAGGGTGGGAAGGGAAGGTCTTTTGGATAAAAACAATGGCATCCACCAGTCAGTTATACAACCTCATAATGTGAAAGTGTCAGAAAAGGATCTGGGTGATCAAGGCTTAAATCACCACTGCACGAAGGAAAAGTCCGGCGGAACTTGGGTTTGGAATAACAAAGGAATTCGCGCCCTGGCGCCCTGAGGTCCGCTTGCAGACCCACTCATGGAGGCAACTCTTTATAGCAAAGAGAGAGAACAACAAAACACTTTAAATATAGAGATAAAGAAAAAATACATACAATGGGGAACAAAGCTAAACGTCAATGGGGGAAGAAAGCTAAGGGAAACTGAATGAAACACTGATTTGAACAGACCAACAGTCAGAATGGGGGGTAACTAGAGCGCTTTCGGGATTAAAAATTGAGAAAAGAGAAAAAATATTCCATCGCGACAGTCTATAATCACTAAAACAGGATCGGAGCAGTCGGCACAGAACCTGGTGCCATTATTACTCACCAACGAAGGGAAGAAACGAGGAAAGGTGGGAGCGGGAGAACTAGCTTCGTCTCATGTGAAACGACAACCTTTGGGAGAACGGCCCCTTGTTGTCGTCAGAAAAAGGGGTCGTATCCGTCACGGGGAGGGGAGACGTAACTAAGAAGAACATTGACTACGATAAGTCCCGATTTGAAACAGGCAACTAAAGTTGTCGGAACATGCTAGATCTCAAAAAAACAATGTAAGGGGATTGGGGAACAGCTGACGACTACGGGGACGGGAAGGAGCGAGGACACAGAAAGAAAATGGTCAGAGAAGGATCACCTGTTGAAAGACCACAGAGAGCAAGGGATCAATAGAAAAAGGTTTTGGCGTTGCAGGGAGGTCCCGCAAAATCCAGGAGATCTCCGGCTGGATATAACCTGCGAACCCTTGGAACCATTTAATACAACACCAGGTCCCTCAAAAAACTAGATAAAGAAATAAAAAGATGAGGCAGCAAGTATGATAACAGCAAGGAAGAGGGTTAAAGGTATCATCTTGGTTGTAAGCGTATGCTACTCCTTAAGGACGTGGGGTCTACCTAGTACTGAGGCAGGTTTGGGGTAAAAAGAAAAAGGGGGCAATACTTTTGTTGGGTCGACTTGCGGAGAGTCGGAAAAAGAAGACCAGATAGGAATAGAACACGTTTCCGTGAAAGTGCATGACTTTCGTTTGGGGGGGGGGGAAGATAAATACGGATTATTTAAAATCAATCCTTAAGGAGATATGGGACTTGAAGAAAAATCTCAGACCTAACCGGTGGATGGACGATACGTTGCTTTTTCGGCAGTCCCAGCCAGAGACAGAAAAAGCATGACCTCTTTTGTTCCGGGATACTCATCGGAAACGGTCTCAATAGTTTCACAGAAGTAGGGGGTTGGACTCCTTCACTTAAAGCCAAAGGGGGAGTAAAAAAAATCTCAAAGAAGGGGAAAGAAAAACCCCGCAAAGTGTGGGATACCGAAAATCTTTGAACCTGCCCAGAAGGTCGCCCACTAGGGAAAAGGGGCCGGTCAACACTGAACAAAGGCCTCAGCCTCTCTGCCGGAAGGAAATTGGGGATTCCAAAAAACGGAAGGAGGGAGGACTCTGGAAGGAAACAAAGACGCGGCATCCACGATGGGTCTCACCATGTCGACGAAAGAGCGAAAAAAAGGAATCACCTAACTTGCGGACGGCCATGGAAGGGAGAAAGGGAGCACTCAAAAGGGTGAAAAGTAGTGCAGCGCTGGGCGTACGGGAATCGTTGTATACCGAAGAGAAAAAGTGAGTTTTTAATAATCAAAGATCTAAAAAAAAAAAACTGGAGGAGTAAAATGACTATATATTAGTAAACGGAAAAGAGTTCTCATATCAGCTCGCACGCGGACATTCCTGAAGGAAGCCGGGAAGAGGGTACATTTGAAAAAAAAAATAAGCACAAGTAAGTCATAAAGTGGGAGGGGAGGAGAAAGACTTTATTTCGGAGGGGTCAAATTGCCTGAGTGACCTGGCCATTCCGTCAATGGTTCGAGAAGACTCGAAAGACCTCGGACACGACGTCAGATGGAAAAAAAAGAATGGATCGGAAATCGATGAGGGAGGGGGGAAGGTGAACCCCTACTCCAAAAGGGGTGCAGGAAAAGATGGGGGGTTCACGAGTCAGATCATGCCAAAATAATTTAAGTTGGGGGAACAGCAAGGGTTCAAGACCTGAAAGAATGAAAGGGGAAAAGAAAGGGGGGAAAAGCGGATACAGGTTGCAAGACGACCAGTCATGCGGGCGTGGGTTTTGCAAAAAAAAGGGTCGTGCCCCAACGAGGTATTTGTAAAGAAGCAAGTTTTTGGACCGGGGGGGGGGACTCTATGGAAGACTAATAAAAGAAGGTGAACAGAAGCACGGTACGGAAACGGAAAACGCCGCTATGGGGGGGAAAAAGGGGAAAAAGGAGTTGCGTCACCTAAACAAAGCATAGACGAAGAAGGGAACAAAAGAAAATCTTAAAAGCTGCCTCCCACAAAAAAAAAAAGAGCGTAAAAGCCTTAACGTACACCAGCAGGATTTTGAGCAAAATACTGCGCCGCTCGCGTTCGTGAAAAAAGGGAGTGAAGGGATTTGTGATTCTGAAAAGGGTAGCTGGGAAAGAGGGAAAGGAGAGGGGTTCCAAACATGAAGGGGGGGGGGAGGCCGCTACTCACTCCGACCACCGGGTCGATGCCTGCTGTGGTTTGTGAAACACATCTGAAAGGAAAAAAGAAGGGTCCTTCCAAAAGAGAGAAATCACGGAAAGGGAAATCCAAGAATTTAAATGGGTGCAGACGGATAATGTTCTGAGGTGGCCGCGTTTCGAGTGGTAATGTTGAGGAGAGAGAGAATTGGTTATCTTAAACGTCTGCCTTAAAGTGAAAAAGAATGAAAAAAAAGAGGTTATGGAAACGAAAGAAAAAAAAAAAAAAAAAAAAAACAAGGATAACGCAAGTGTCCACCGTTGCCACGAACAGGATAATGAGGGAAGAAAGGGAATTGCTTGGGGAGAAAGAGAGGAAAGGGGTGGGCATTGCAACACGAAAGAAGGTGTATTATGAACCTCATAGAACGCGCATGAAGATTGCAAAGGCTTCTTGATCGAACTTCATCCCCGACACTGAGAGGAAAAGAAAGGGAAAGTGGTTTACTCAAAATTCAGGTCGGTCCAGGGACGGAAAAAGAAGTAAGTGGACAGGAGCCCAAAGGAAGAAAACCTTTATAGAATCAACACAAAACAGGTAGAGAGGAAAAGAGAAATCCTGCAAAACAGCAAGGAAAAAGGGAGAAAGAAGGGAAGGGGGGCGCCCGCTCCTGGAACAAGGAATAAGAAGAGAAAAAAAGGAAAAGGTTGTGGGGAGCGCGGATCGGAAGGGGAAAGAGTGCAAAGAAGTTAGCAAATATTTCAAGGCTGGCTTATGATGGATTAGAAAAAAGATCGACTAAAGAGGGAGAATGCAACTTGTCCTATCGTGAGCTCCATGGAGAAGGGGCAGAAAGCTACAGAAGAGAACCAGGGTGACAGCATGGTGGGGCACTGATACTTGGGGTTGTGATAAGAAAACGTCAATCATTAAAGGAAAAGCTTACCATACTAAAAAGCAAGGAGGAAAAAGAGGGGGGGACCAACTCGGAAAACTAAGGACTAGGAAAAAAGTCAAAAAATGACAAAAAGCAGGGACAGAAATTTCTTGATCGTGCTTTGAAAAGGGAAGGGGGAAGTAATTACGTAAAAAGAAAGGATTTGACTAATGCGTACCTTTAACACCCATCGAAAAAAGAGAGGAACCATTTGTTGCTCGCGGGGAGTATCGAAGAAAGAGTAAGACGTCTGGAATAGGAAAAACTAAAAAAAAAAACAAAGAAGACGAACCAGGGGTCCCAAATTACCCCTCACTTCCAGTTCTAGTCATTAGGTCATGTAGAAAAAAAAACATGTCGGAGTTGACTTCATAAACATCTTTGGATCGAAGAAGGAAGAGTGGTTGAGGGAAATTGCACGAGGGAGTAAGGGGGGGAAAAAAGGAGTGCCACTGGTTACGCTGGATCCGCGTGTAAAGCGTATAAAAACCGGGGGTTCCATTAAGGGGCTAAAAGAGGGGTGAAGTAAAGGTAACCACACAAAGGGGCGTATTATCGCCGGGAGCAGCAAAAAGGACGCTAAAAAGTACTATACAGGGGGGGAAAAAGAGCAGTCAAAACTCAAAGACAAAAAAGAGCAGGGGGGGATTCAGGTCACCCTCTAAAAGGGCGCAAGGGTGAAGATTCTTCCTTCTCCGCCATAGTCTTGAAACATCTACGTCGCACCAAAAAAAAAAAAAAAAATTGGTGTCACTCTAAAGAGGAGACCTTTGGGGTTCAAAAAGGAAAAAATGAAGGAGACCAGGCTCCGGAAGCGGGGGAAAAAATACCGTGAACCACAGATTCGTCTGCGCGTCCACCCTACCAGTTGTGAATAAGCGGGTCAGAGCTCTAGGAAAAAGGAAAAAAGCGTACATCCAGTGGCATCATGTCCAGGGAAAAAAAGCAGCTCTCAGGAATCAGAAAGGCAGGGAAAAAGAAGCAGTTGTTGCGGAAGTGGAGAGAAATTGTGACCTGAGCACAGAACTCCAGTCAGGGAAGAAGGAACCTCTTTGGTCTAAAGGCTGGGGCAGGGGGGCA
>Ga0179593_1479236_pt1 | contig 13819 bp, 12 predicted proteins | sample CZODoug2_1_08_16_FD_185931 | JGI IMG/M metagenome (GOLD analysis project Ga0179593, IMG submission 185931) | Vadose zone soil fungal communities from Angelo Coast Range Reserve, California, USA - CZODoug2_1_08_16fungal (PacBio error correction) | ecosystem: Environmental > Terrestrial > Soil >...
AAGGTAACTTCGTCATGTACGAGGCGGCTCCTGAAATCTCAACCGCGAGGCGCCGAAAAGGCCAATCTACGCCACTCAAAGCAAAAGCTCAAAGGTCCCGAAAAAACCGAGGGGGGGACTGGCAGAAACTGGCATGCGGGGCAACAAGACAAAGCCTCCACAGGCAACTTGCCGCTCTTGGAAAAGGGACGGCAGGTGGGAAAAAAAGCACGGGGGGAGGCTTCCGATCGGGGGAAGCGGAGGAAGAACGAACGCGCAAAATCGGGAAAACTGAGCGAAGGGCCGGGCTTTGCAGCGTGAGCGCAAAAAACAGGGAAGGAAAAAAAAAAAAAGTAAAGCAAAACAGTACGGGAATAGAAGTAACTAAAAGGAGGAAAACTGGTGCTCACCCGCAAACGGACAGCTCGAGGACTCCTGCACGCCATTCTGGGAGGGGAAACACGGTTGTCCGGTTGTGTACAGCACCACTTACATGGTCCGCGCCGAAGGAGGAATGTTGCGAGAAAAAACACTTAAGAAAACGCACTCAGGGTCCGCGCAGTGCAGCGCGGCAGCGATAAAGTGGTGCTTGGGGGGTGCACTCGAAGAGAAAGAACAAAAAGACTTTTAGTTGTCTCTCGGGGGGTCCGAAGGGCTACTTTCTTCAATCGCTTGAATATCAAGAAAAGGCTCTACCATAAAAACCTTGGCGGCGCGCTAGCCGGGCGGAAAGGGGGGGGAACTGGCTGAATCAAGGTAGTCCGGACTGTCACACAAAACGGAAGGACCGACCGTGTTGCTGTCGATGTCCTGTAAACCAAGACCCCGTCCTAAACCGACCGTCCGGGGAAAAAAAATCCACCTGCTGGGGGTACAAAAAAAAAAAAAAAACAACTGGGGTTCGTGTCAAAAAGGGGTGCTCTCTGATCGGCGTCAGACAAGGCTACAAAAACTGGAACCGATCAGGAGGCGAGAAAAAGTACCCAGGTTAACCTTCCTGCGGGAATGCCTACGCTGGACGAAAACGAGAGGGCACTCCTTGAGAGCCACTGGCCTTCAAAGCCGACTAAGCTGAAAAATAGCCTGCTGGCCATTTGCCACCGGCAGATCTGGGAGAAGCAGGATGACCTTCCTCCAAAAAAAGTCACGAACTGCACCACCTGCCAGGAATGGACTCACATCTGTATGGCCACAAGACACTGGCCCAGAGAACTTCAACAGTCCTTTTGGGTGAGATGTCCCACCTTAAAAAACTGAGATAAACACACCAAGTGACCGCGTCTGACGGGAAAAAAAAGGTAATCGAAGAATGCCACCTGCGTTGAAAAACGCGGGACCTTTAACAGTGACAACGCAGCGGCACGCAACCGTCAGGACCTGCCCACTGGAAACCAAGTCAAGCCTCGAAAACCTAACGAAAGGGCGGGAACGGGGCTGGGGCACTTGCATATGCGAGCGTCCAAAAACACCAAAGGCGCCTGTTAAAAGCAACGTCTGGTGGGCTGAAAAACTGTGGGACAACGACGTAACCGTGCTGCAAAGGGACGCCAATGCAAGGGTGAAAACGACTAAACGAAGAAGAAAAGTGTGCGCCAAGCACAGCGACCGCGGTGGGGACACCATTCCCAAAGCGTCAATGAGAAAAAAAGCGGACAGATGCTGAAAGGGTACCTCTACGAAGGGTTCGTCAAAAGGTAGAAAAGACCGCAACTCCAATTACGACACGGCCAACTGAATCCGGCCTGCTGTTCGTCGGGCGGGCGGCGCGACAGGCTGCGATGGCTCGCAGGGAAGACAATAGTCCGCAAAAGTATAGAACACGAACAGGAGTTTAAGGGGGCACCAATCGGTACGTCGCGCTGTCAAAGATTGCAGCGGGAAAACAACAGGGAACACACTGGCGTTCCAGACGACTGCGACCCAGAGCAAAATGTTGCCCGCCTCTGTAAGAGGTCTGCGGACCGGACACGGGGGACTGCAAACACCGCGGACCGGGCGCAGCAAAAAAAACCGGAACAACCTAAGAAAAAAAAACCAAGGCACCGGCTGTCGCGCTAAAGGCATGGCAACTGCCAGAAGGAGGACGGTAGCGTCGGGAGGGTGGACGGACCAGTAAGCAACCAGCGCTAAGCGGTTGCTGATGCTCGAACCCGGAGACCGAGAAAAGTGTGGCGAAAGGCAGAATCGTGACCTTGAGGTTAGAGGGGCTGGGTGGACGGCGGCCGGGCTTGCGTCGGAAACCGGCAAAACACGGTAAAAAGGCCTGCCGTTGACGAACCCTGTCGGAGGGGTCGGCCACAGCGTTCAGGGGCCAGTGCACGACGGGGGAAAAGGCTGGGAAGCGATATACTGGAGAGATCCAAGGGGAGCTGCGCGTGGGCGGTGCGCAATGAGAATCAAAAAGCCGAAAAAACTAGCGGTGCAAAAAGGCAGGCGGACTACAAAAAACCTTGCCGCACTAGACGCCGAAAGAAAATTGAGCTACCCTGGCCGGTCGTCCGCTCGAGGGACGCACCGACCTTCCGGAAGGCCGCAAAATGATCCACAAAGACCACGGGACTCACTACCCGACGGAAACAGCCAGAAACGCCAAGGTCCGCCCAAAATCGGACATGTGGCCGGAAAAGAAGAGCAAAGCCGGAAGGGAGGGTGCTGGTGGGGGAACGCGAGGGCTCCGATGAAATCTCCAAGATGAAGAAAACCCTTAAGAGTCCCTTCAAAATGAAGCGGGGCTTTGGGGGAATACGAACGGACTCGTGCAACGGTGGGCCAGGGGAAGGCCTTCAAAAACTGGCCATTGGCTAGGAAACCGGGACAAGGTCTCAAGAACTCCTTATAGAAAATGATCAGAGTGGAAGGCCCTTACGAGTGGGCCTAGCGCATTCGCACAAGAAATCGCCTTCTGTCTGTCCGATCCCGGGGAAAGAAACGAAGGCAAGAGCTGTGTCTGCGACTTTGACCAAAGACGAAAAAAAAACAAAAACAAAGACGGCCGAAAGGAACGGCAGTTGGCTGGGGGGAACAATTTGCCGGCCGGGGGGGAAACACCTTCACAACGAGGGGTTGCAGCAGCATCACGTCACGCGACCTTTGGATCGGCCGCGCAACCGGGTGTAGCTTAAAGCTGGCGGGCCAAAAAAACCAGACCCGACCTGCACACTGAGGGAGCAGACCGGATAATCTAAGAGGGAGGAAAAAACAAACATGGGAACGCACCCGCGCACTGGGGGAGGTTCGCAGGGGGATAAAACTCTCAACAAAAAATTATGAGTAGTACGCGAACCGCAGTGGAAAGCCGGCAGCCTCGTCCATTGAGAGAGAGGATATCCGGTAGGCGCTACGCAGTGTCCGTCAGTGGCGGGGAAAGGGAAAAACGGTAAACGTAACACCCGGGACAGACGGCCACATAGCCAGGTGACGTGCTGAGTCGGCCAAACCTGATGGGGGAGGTGGGGGTCGGGGGAGCAAAAGGAGCGTGACAGTAAAAAAAAACCGACTCTTCAAAAAGACGAACACCAGAAACAGGGGGCCAGTGACAATGGTCATTCAGGAGGTGCCAGGCGTCGGGCTAAAGGCGCAGCACGCGGAAAGCAGTTCGGGCACAGAGGGGCCAAGGCGAGGCTTGTAATTGCCGCGCCGCCCAGCCGACCCAATCATGGACCGTGAGCCGCGAGGTGAGAACCAGACGGACAGACGGGCGCTGACTAGAAAATGGCCAGCATGCCAAAAGAACAAAAAATCCACCACTGGAAAATCGCGCCTGCAAATCACCAAATGCGTGACCGGGACGCCGTCCAGGCGCATCGGCGACCAAAAAAGGCCGAGAAACGCAGAACGTGGACAAGAAACAAAAACCCCGTCGCACTTCGTCTGGAGAGGCGTCAGGAAAAGGGCCGCTCACGCGGGAGCGTAGTGCGCATGCGTGGAAAAAAAAGCGGGAAAAAGTGGGGGCAAAAAAACAGGTGGGGATTGGGCAGGCGAATCGCTAGTCTGGACGGCAGGAAGGTCGGGGGCGTACGCGAGACAACATCGACCCGGCCAGGGGAGCCGTAAACTCGGAAATTCGGGACGAATAGGCGCCAGTGGCGGTAAGCACTGACAACCGGTAACCGCTCGGGGAAAAGTCAGGTGGATTCAGAAGACGCACGACCAGCGCAGTCTCATCCGACGCGGCAGCTAAAGGGGGCAACCAAAAAAAATCACGGAGTAACCAAAGCAAAAAAAGGGGAACTCGACCTAATGGGACACTGATTACGACCGCGACGGTGAGACGGTGACGCACGCCTCATGCGAAGAAGCCTAAAATAATATCACTCGGTCGATGGCATGGGGTCCGCAAAATTGCGGTCGCAGCCTTCAGCAACGACGCAACATCCTTGCCGCTGGGGCGGCACGAGGTAAAAGGACCAAACCCCAAGACGCTCGGCTCCGATCGGCGCGGCCAGTCGCACGGGAGGGATGACAGCTTAAGGTGACAAGTCGGGAACGAAACCAGGCAGGTTCGATGTTCAAGGCGGCCAGAGGGGGTTCGCGGCCGTGGCCCCAAAAAGTAATCAGTCGTCTAAGACACGTTCTCTTTTAGAAGATCAAAACTTCCCGGGCACGCAAAGGGGGTACATGCGGACCGCGGAAGGGACTCGCGTGGGAAGATTGGGGCACACCTCTAAACATCATGGTAGGCCGAGGGAAGGTAGGATGGGAAAACAAAAACTATTCCTGGCGAAGCCATCATTGGAAGGGCCTCCCTCTAAAAAAACAGAACATGGAACGTCAGCGGCGGAAGTGAGAGGGCCGTAATGTCTGTTGCATAAGGAGGACAACAGAGGGGGGACTCAAACAGCGATTACCCGTGCACGCCATAAAAAAGGGGCTCGTGAGCAGAAGGAAGGGGCAGCAAGTTTCCACACCGCGTAGTGTGATGGGCAGAAGAAAGTAAGATTCTTCGGATTGGACCCAGGCAATCGGGGCGAAACCTGGCACAAAGCAATTTTCGGTTGTCACAACACGGGTTGGAACTGGAAAAACAAATGTCTGCACAAAGCCTGGTGGGGTTCGGCTATTAAAGAGTTCGGCCAAGGGAAAAAAGTTGCAAGAATCGTACAGGATCCTGAGTGGGACGGGAATGCAAACGTGGCAAAAATAAAGGGGCGTCCGAGCAGGTGGGTCAACTTTACGTGGTCACGCCGTCAGAACCGAGGTGGGCGCGCAGAGCGGCGAACAAAAGCCCCGGCCGGACTTTGGAACGAAGTTTTGTCGGGGGGACATAGCACCCAAAGGAAGTGGAAGTGGCAAAGCAGGCATGGCTGTCCCGCACGAAGGGGTATTCGGCTTTTCGCGTTCGTGGGCAAGGATGACGCCGGGAAATAAAGGAATCTAGTAAAAGCGTCTTGGCAGGGGTGCCCATCACGTCAGAGACGAACCGGCGGCCGGAACGGGGACTTCAGGGAGACACGGCGGCAGAACACGAGCGTCGAGGATCCTTGCCTTCTCAAAAACGAACCGTGGGGGAGGTGGACTCGCAGCATGAGAGTCGCGGTCCGAGGGAAGTAAAAAGATCGCGAAGAACTGTGGCGAAAAAGGGGAAACGGCACCAAGGGGAACATTTCGAGGACCGGTTTCGGCCTCAGTAACCACCAGCCCAGTTCCTAAACTGTCTTTGACGTCGCGTAGGGGTGCAGGAGGGGTGAGGCACACATCGTGACGAAAAAACCAAGCACACCTCTGTAAAGCAAAAAAAACGAGCCGGGGGCACCATGTTATATCGGTCTGGACGTAGGCACGATTCCGACGCAGTCCGCTTAAAAAAGAGACGCCACGAGACAAGGTTAGGGGTAGCCGTGAAACGACCAATCCACCCTCGTATCGAAGAGAAAGCCGGCTAGGAAAGGGCGTCTGCAGGGTGTTGAGAAAAAAAAAAGGAGGACCTGGAAAATTAAAGGGACTGAATAAGCCAGAAAAGAAGTGTTCCCGCAGCTGGGAGTGGCAGCGGAGGAAAAGGATCCGGGCAGATGGCCAGGGGGAAAAAAGTCAAAATTCCAGACGTCGGGTCGACGGCGAAAAAGGAGGGGAGAGGAGAAAGGTAAAAAAACCTTTACATAACTAAAAAAAACGACTGGCCACCAGAGATCCATAGAGTTCGCGGCAGTTTCCTAAAAGAGACGCGACTCGGAGAGAAGAAAAAGGGATCCGAGACATGGTCGCTCACGTAAATGGGGTCTAAAACGAAGAGGGGGGGGCATTGTAGTTGCAACTGCCCATGGGTTGCTGCCGGTTCTCTCTTAAACAAGGGGGGAAGGGTGTCTGTCGGCGGGAGACGAGGGAGACGCTGGGTCGGCGAGGAGCGTACCGGGACAGACTGTGTCGGGGGGGAGCCGCGAGAAAGGGGAACGAAAAAAAAAATGAGGGGATTAAAGATAGAGGAGGGGGCATGTACGCGGCGGATCCTCCGGATCAACAAAGAAAACCAACCCTACTCTAACTAGCAGACACCAGTCATCGTCTAACAAACGAAACGCACCATCGAAAGGTAGACCGGCGGCTGGGCAAGCACGGGTCATGAGGTCAAACGCACCCTCACAAAGGAAAAGACCTTCCTGCGTGATTTTCCGGCGGAACCAGGTGGGAACATCAAGGGACTTAGAAAGAGTAGTCTCGGTCCGGGGGGACCCAAAGACCTAGGGGAGCAGGGAAACTGTTATGACGGCGGTGTCGAGCGTCCTTTTCTTGGACCTGAGCCCAGCAGGACGGTCGGAAAGGGTAGACAAACGACTTCGTAAAAGGGGGGCTCACCTCCACGAACCCTTAGCAGGCTCGAATCACTCACGTGTCACCCCTGATGCTGCACAAGTGTCGAGTGTGTGGGGGGGGAAAGAAAAACGGAACTTTCCTCGGGGCAAATTGGGAGGATCAACACCCGGCGCACTCTCCAGAGAGATGAGCTGAGAAGAGGGACGACCGTTTGAGCTGGGTCGGAAACGCAAGGAGTACCATCAATTCGCCGCGGTCAGGAACGGGGAAGAGACCCTGCGGGAGGACATGAGGAACTACGGCAAAAGTCTCAACTGTGACGCTCGAGAGATGGACCTATGTGTGGGACCTTGATGACGTCCGCGACGAATGCCGCAATAAAAAAAAAGACGGGACAGACAGGGTGTCTGGCAACTGGCCGAGGCTGCTCAAAGAAAGACGCAACGGATCGACAAAAATGAAAACAGTGACCACATGGATTGGGGGAAAAAGTTTCGTCGGAGGAGGAAAGGAGAGAAGAGGGACTGGCAGGAAGGAACCGAAGGTATCCCTGACCAAGTACCTAAAACGGGTACGGGCTAAGGAAGAAAGAAAAACTCGCGAGCTTGGAGAAACGGCCGTGCCGGGGCACTGGGGGACTTAACGAGCGAGACGCGGATGGAGGCAAACTGGAAAGGTGCACAAGCTATCAACGAAGGGCCCAGACCGGCTGACCGGCGGAAAAGACATGGTCAAACAAACACAACCGAAACTACGCCCCTCTTTAGGGTGCACGCCATAGGGGCCAGCAGCGCAAACTCACCATTTTCTGTGTTCATAGGGGGAAAACAGACCAAAAGGCGTTCACCACCAGACCGGGGACAGACGGGGATGTTCGAACTTATCAAGTTTCTTCCCCTGGGCTTGAAAGAAAGGGTTACCCTGGGGCCAAGGGGGGCCCATCTACGCCCCGACGTAATTCCCCTTAGGCCAAGAACAGTATCAACAGAGGGGGAGGATCTGGACTGGGAACGGGAAGGAGAAAGCTTACATCGGGAAACACCACAACCCGGAGGCTGGCAAGCAATGAGGGGGGGTAAGGACATCCTTTTTGGGACACAGCGTGCGGGGCCCAGGGGGGGTTTTAACAATTTAAGGGGTGGGAGCTAAGTCATAATCTAAACGACGAAAAATTGGCGAAAAGAAAGACACAAACAGGAGGGGGGGAAAACCTCGACCATCATTCGGGAAACGCTCCCAATCGCATATCCAGAGAACTTTAGGCTCCGAGTGTACTTCCAACTCGGGTGGAGCAGGGAAGACCTTCAGAAAGGAAGGGGAAAGTCCTAAAATGAAAACACGAAGGAAGGACTGCCAATTTGCTCCTGGGAAGCTGTGCGGAATCTAACGCAATTATAGGTCATTCAGAGCCGAGTCCGCCATGCGTATATCAGAGGGGGCACCCCTTATGTTGGGGGAGTGTCCCAAGGAGGAAAACTTCCTCGATTTCAAGAATGGGCGAGGAGGTCACCCTTCTAAAAAAAGTGAGAAGGACGATGGCGTCAGCGAAACGAGCAGGTCAAAACGAAGTCCGATTTCTTGTGCCAAAGTTTCAAGGAAAACGGCCGGAAAACGCTGGCCGAGACGACACTTCCATCCCTCCTGAAATTGGTCTTCAACGAATCACGTAAGAACTTTCACGGGAACGAAACGGGGGGAAGGAAAAGGATATTCTTACAGGAAGAGGAGATGGTGGATCATTGGAAAAAAAAGCAAACATCAGGGCGGCGGGGGAGGATTGCTTGCTCCTCCCGGCCTCCACCCCCGAAGTGTGGGAGAACAAAAAACTCCGTCGAGAGGGGAACGGTATTTCCATTGTGCTTGGGGGGCTCGAATGAGGATGGCGTCAATTCCGAAAATACCGTGCGAAAAAGGGAATGGAATTGTTGAGGAAAAGTTTACCAGGCCCTGGATTTCTTCAGAATGCCTGGAAGTTGCGACTTGCTTGGATGGGGGAGTTGAGAGATCGCTGTGAAGCGCCCTTTTATCAGCGAACAGGTTAGGATTCCAGGAGAATCCCAACAAACGGGCTAGACGTTGAAAAAGGGGAATAAGATTCTAACACAAAAAACAAGGCCTCATCAGGGACTCCTAACGGGGGAAAAGTGTGGACTGCATACCGGAATTGGGTTTCTATAGCTCGCTTTACGCACGAAAGAAGGCCAACCGGTCGAGTCAAAACAGCTAACCCCTTGTACCACAACTAAAATAATGTCACCAAAACGGAGCTAGAAGAGAATCCCGGCGAAAGAAGAACTTCATAAGGATCAGCCTCCGGGGAGTGTTCGGGGGGGGGGGACTGTTCTACCCTTCTTAAGGGTTTTCTCCCTATGAGACGCCGGGAAGGAGGGACCCGACACCTCAAGGCGGGGGGTTACATCAGTTCTGTCTTACTCTTTCCGTTTGTTACTCGTGTGTTTCTCAGGGAAGTCATGGCAAGGGAGAAGCAGTCGAAGAAAAGGATCTAAGAACTTGCATAAGAAACAGACTGGACCTTCGGTCAATTATGGACAGGCGGCTGAGGCCGGGCAAAAAGGGCAACCACCTCTCCTTCGTCTGTCACCGAAGACCGGTGAAACGAACCAGGCGTGAAGGGAGGTTCTGAACGGATCCAAGCCGTAAACCGACGGGCCCCCGGTAGACCATTTGGGCTTGTGGGGGCAAGGGGAGGGCCGGGTGAAAAAATTGCCAGAAAAACCTTCAACCATAGGGGCAAACAGCTGAAAAGGAAGGGCAAATTGACTACATGTGGGGGCGGAAACTGACCTGTGGGGGTCCGAAAAACAAAAAAAGCTGGAATGGAAACCACCCTACCGGGAATAAAAAAAGAGGGCTCTAAAAGTATACTGCGGCATGGGGAAGCGGCCCTTCTCACGGTCTGTTAGATTTTTATCGAGAGAAACAAAACTGATTTAGGAAAAGAGGGGGGTCCACAGAGAAAAAAAGAGGGGTCCCGGAAATGAATCCGGGAAGGCCGAAGATATTATCACAAGGTCCACATTCGTCGGACAGGGGCCGTTTCAGGGGGGGGGGCCGAAATAGGGAGAGTAAAAAAACACGGGTGAGAGGGAACGGACAGTTCGTTCCAAGGGGGACGTGCGGATGAGGAACCGGTTTAATGGTCAGGAAAGAAAAGGAAGCACCTAGCAGTCAAAAAAAACAGACACCGGGCCCGGGCATCAACGTCAAAACGGCGGGACGTCTGTCTCACCTAAGACAGAGGGGACGCAATGGGGGTGGCGGGGTTTGTTCTGATAAATGGAGTCCCGTGGAAGGTACGAGTTAGAATTGTTCGTTTGTTTTTGTGTGTGTTGTTGTTGTTGGGTACTCAATAATTCATGGTTTTCTGTTTTCAGGTTTGGTGTTTTTGTCTTTTTTTTTTTGTTTGTGTTTGGGCACATTTCTCTTGATACAATAACTACTTAAGCGGGACGTTGTGTTGTTGAACTGGGGGTCTTGGTTTAGGTTGGTTATGCTGTTTTTTTGTTACGAGCTCTGTGAACCTTTTTTTTTTCTTCCGGCGGGGGGGAGGGGGTGTCGTGGTAGAGCCGCCTCCGGACGGGGCGCTGCTCGTCAATCTGGCATAAAAAGGGGCCAGCGTAGACCCGATGACGGGTCAATGGATGATGTTCTGCAGAGATTTTAGTACCGGGTGGGCCCTGCCCTGGTCGAAACGGTTTGTTGTGTTCATCCTTTTGTTTCTTCTGGGGCAGTATTCTCTCTGGGGTTTCAGTTGGTCTGTTGTTCGGAGGGGGGGTGGGGGGCTTCCTGTCTCATCTCTCCCAACTTAAGCTTCATCCTCTCTGTGTGTGTTGTCTTTGTGCGGCTTCTCGCTTCCGGGGCGTGTGTACCTCTTTTGTGTGGAGCTTGGTGTTATACACGGCTTGTTGTGATGTGGGGTTTGACAGGTGGGGTGGTTTTACTCACTCTTTCAAAGGAATCGTGGGGTGTCGGAGTTGTGTGGTGTTCGTGTGGTTTTGGGTTTTTTGTCAAGTGTGCAGGGGTAGGTAGGGGGGGTGGACCAGTTAGATGTAAGCCGGAACAAGAGTCTTCCGGCCGGAAGGTAGGGAGGAAAGAGAGACGAAAAGGGAACAGGATAATAGACCTGCCACATGCGGACAGTTCGGGCCAGGAGGAGAAAGGGGGATTGGAATAATCTCAAGAGCTTTGATAAAGCTTAGTGGGGGGAGCGGAAAAGGGGGGGGGGAAGGACTCATTGTGGTCCGTCTGAAAAATCGCAGCTAACCGGGAAAGGCAGCGTACGCGCAACGAATCCGCTCACGTCGGGTACACCTTCCTTACACGAGGGAAGGGAAATAGAACGTGGTCAGACTTCATTCCTTCCAGAGGGCCCGTGAGGACTTGACGAACGAATCTTCTCCGGCAACTCCCCGCTAGAAGACAGGTGGACCAGAAGCTTGCAGAGGGAAAGAAGAAAAATAGGGGGCGTGGAATAGGGTCAACAACGAAAGCCGTGGCAAAGGGTTGAGGTCGCTTGACTGAAAAAGAAGACTAAGAAGTACTAACTCAAAGACGGAAGGCGCCACACTGTCAGCAGGAGTGGAAAAAATGGAGGGCTGTGTTGGTAGAGGGGTCCTCTAGTGGGATGGGGTCTTTCAGGGAATGCGCGGTAGGGTGCCAGGGTGTCGGACCAGGGGTTTTCGTGCCGTTTTTATTTTGTTTTTTTATGAATTGGTTTTCTTTGTTTTTCTCCGGTTAGTCCAGAAGGATGGGTGAGGCGCAACAGTAGGGGATCGGTCGGGTGGTAGGAAACGTGGTAAATTGGGCATCTCAAGTGGTGGAACAGAGCCTGGGGAGAACCGCGGAATAGGGGACAAGTCTACTTTGTACTCCTTGGAAAACGATTACGGTAAGAAGGGTTTCTGTGGGGTGCCGATGGGTTGGTGGAATTTAAGGAGGGAGGGGACTTCGGCGAATGCGGCTAGAGATTCGGTAAAAGGTTTGTTTGGTTTGAGGTGTTGTCGAGCCGCAGCGAAGAACTGAACGACTTCTAGGGGTATTTCTGAAAACGTGGACTTCAGGGCGGATTAATGTTGGGCCGGAAAAGGAAATAAAACCGAGTTGACTCCTCTTCGGGGACCCGGGAAGCTGATAAAGGGTGGGCCTTGAAAAGCTGGGGAAGGGGGAAAGCGGGTGTTCTCCACATCCTAGGTTCGGGGGCAGTAGTGACACTAGGCAACTTGGCGTAGGGGTTTGGAAAGGGTGGATTAGGGTAGGTTTGGTTTTGTTTAGTGTGGTTTATGTTTGGTTTTTGGGTTGTAAATAAATAGACATGGTTGGGCATTTTCAGGGCTTTTTGTGTGTTTTCTGGCCATGCCTGGTGCTTGGTGGTTGTGTTGTGTTGGCCGGGTTATGAAGGGGGTCTTATGGATACTCTTACTGTCACTTCCCGTTGTTTTGGGTTCTTTAGGGGGCTCTTTGTATGTGGGGGCGTTTGGTGTGTGTTTTGGTTGTGTGTTTTTGGTTTTGGGGGTGTTTTTTTTTGTTTGTTTTTTTCTTTGGTTGGTGGGTGGTGTGTGTGGGGCTACTCAGTGTGAGGGAATCCTGGCTTCCCGCGATCCGAGGGTGTGATGGGAATGTTTGCCTGTCAGAGGGATTGGGAAGAAAAAAAGGGAAGGGGGGACCGCCGGGGAACGGCTTGTGGTATGGAGGGGGAAAAAACGTGGGAAGGTGGAGGGCGTTCCAGAGGCAAGGCCCCCAAGGGAAAAACCGGAACGTTCGGTGAAAAGTTGTGCAAGGGGAACGAGTGGGCGAGACAAAAAATGGTGAAGGTGTGGCAGCTAGGTGCCGGGCCAGCAACGAGGAAGAGAAGGGGGTAGGGGAGAGAAATTGATGCCGTTCAAGAAAGCAGGAGTCGGTCAGCGATGGCGTGTGCCAGGGACAGAGGGAAGACCGCGCGGCGAGAAAGGGACACGAGCACGGCTGTCGCCAGCTGAGCGGAGGAGGGGAAGAAGTGAATCAAAAAAAGGGGACTAGAAACGCCATGATCGGCAGCGGGGAAGGTACGAAAATGGCACGCAGATCGCGAGAACGGTTTGCCAGCGAAACTTTAAGGGCAAAAGTTGGGGTAGCAGGGGCAGATCAAAAGGTTGAGTCAGGTGGGATATAGGGGCAGACCAGTGGTAACACAGAAAAAAGGGTCCGGGCAAGGAGGGAGGGGTGTCGAAGTTGGCGGCCACCGCGTCGGCGGAGGGAAACACCCGGAGGAACCGGAGCGCCGGGGGTGTTTTCTGGTCACCTTGGGGGGTTGGTTTGTCTGGTGACTTTGGTGTTTTGGGTTTGTGTGGGGTCTGAGTTTTTGTTTTTGTGTGAAAAGCAATGAGGAACCGAAAGCATAGGAGGGAAGCGAAGCTGAGAAAGAAAAAAAAGGGCCGTGACCGGAACGAAACCCCAGGTCGTAAAAAGGCAGGCGAAGCACTGCGCTTTTTAAGAGTTGTGATTTGATTTCCGGGGTGTGGCGGTGTTGTCGTAGCTATTTTTAGTTCGGGATGGTGTTGTGTTTGCGCCTTCGGCTAGTAGCTATGGGGAGCTGGTTGAGGGGGGGTGTGGTTCTGGTTGGAATAGATGAGAAATACGTGTGTAAAAGCTGAGGGCTGGCAATGAGGGGGGGTTTGCAGTGAGTTCGTCTGGGTGGAAACTGAGCAGTGCGATGCAGGGGAACCAGGTCCGAGAGTGGGGTCGTATGGCGTCAGGGAAAGTGAATGAATAAAGGAGTGGATGTGTCATCACCCTGGAAAGCGCGGACCACGTAAGGGAAAAGAAGAGATGCCTACAAAAAGTGCGCGGCCGGCCAAGACCAGACAGGGCGGAAAAAAGGTGCAAGGGACGTAAAGGAACGGCACCTGCGCCAAGGGGACGCAATGGGGGAGCTTTGGATGTGGGGACCCGAGAAAAGGAGAAAAAGAATGGGCAAAAGCAGACTGAAAAACTTGAGCTGGGGGGGAGGGAAACGTAGACGAAGGAACCTTCGGAAGAGGTCGCGTGGGCCGGGGAAGCGTGGGGGAGAAGGAAAATACGTGCGACATGCCGGGGG
>Ga0179593_1478302_pt1 | contig 13818 bp, 26 predicted proteins | sample CZODoug2_1_08_16_FD_185931 | JGI IMG/M metagenome (GOLD analysis project Ga0179593, IMG submission 185931) | Vadose zone soil fungal communities from Angelo Coast Range Reserve, California, USA - CZODoug2_1_08_16fungal (PacBio error correction) | ecosystem: Environmental > Terrestrial > Soil >...
CGAGGGGAAAAGAGATGACAAAACGGGACCACACCAGCGTAGGCGAAGAGCAACGTGTTGGGCTAAGAAATCGGTAAGGAGGGAACGAATGGCGATGAAACGCGACTTGGGGAAAACAGCAGCTCAAGGCGGGGGCCATAATGCTCGTCGCGTGAGGCAAACCCCGGTGGCGACCAAGGAGGGAATGAGATTGTGTTGGAAGGGGTTGTGCCGCACAAATGCACCAGCCAGTCCGGGGGGAAAAACAGAGGGCGCGTGGACAGGGGGAAGACGAGAGGAGGAACAAAAAACAAACGAGCAAAAAGGAGGTATCGTAGGGAGGCCCCAGGGCCAAGATTCGGTGGTCGAGCACAGCGCACTGTGGGGGGGAACTGCATAGTACGTGATAACAACGACAGAGTCGCGGGGAAGAAGGGGGGGGGGCAACTCGCGGAAATGAAAAAATGGGGTGGCAAAGCGCGGCAAAATTTGGGGAAAGCCGTTTTTGGTCGATTGGCAACACCGGGAAACAGCACCAATAGAAAGCCCAAAAAACGTCAATTTAGGGGGAACAGGGCCGGAAGCAGACACGTTTTGCACGCAAGTCAAAACGGGGGAAAAGAAAACACAAAGGGAAGAGGGGACCCAGGTCGGCGTTGGCCTTGTGGCTAAAAGGGCGCCAGGCGGGTTATCCACAAAGCACAACGGCCGGATCTCCAGCCCCCCGCGAAAGGGGAACCAGACGCTGCTGACACAGACCCAGAGGAAAAAAACAAAACAAGGACCAGTCCCCTTAGTCGCCGACTTTAACACAGACGGCAAAACATACATCTCAAGAAGAAGGGAAAGATAAGTAGATGGCACGGAAACAAACGAAAAATTCAACCTTTCAAAAAATTCCAGAAAAAACGTGCCATAGCGGACGCCGGGGCAAAAAAAAAGGGTAGGGTTTATTGACCCACCGGGAAAACAAACGGACGAACAAAATGCTAAGCGACAACGAAATAACGGTGTGAGCGGGGTATCTAAAAATAAACAGTGGAACACCAGATGCCGAACCGTGCCTCGGAAAAAAAAAACGGGGGGTGGGAGGGAAAACCATCAACGCGACGGAAAAAGACAGAGTCAAGGAAACTCTGCTGAAAAACAGGGGGGTGGGCCTGGAAGACGGGAACAGGGGAACCACTGGACCGGGAGGGAAGGCAGGGGAAGGAAAGAATAAAACAGCTAGGCAGCACCGGGTGGTGAATCGGCGGGTGGGGGAAAGAAGTTGGCACGAGCGGGGTGTGTCTTCAAAGAAAGAAAACCGGAAAAAATTTACAGTTTAACGGCACCTGACACTCAGGGGGAAGACTCGGACGGTTCCTTGGCCAGAGCCCCAGCAAAGATGATTTGAAGCAGGGTACCACTTGACACCCAAGGGGGGGGAAGGAAAACAAAGGTCCAGAAAAAGGGCGTGAGGGGCGGTGCTAAGAATTCAGACCAAAAAGTGGTGTTCGCAAAAAATGCGAACATAAAGACAAAACGGAAAGGGGAAGAAAACAGGAAAAAGTAAACCCCGGAAAAAGTCGGCCCGGGTGTTGGGGGAAAAGCAAGGAAAAATGGGGGGAAGGGTAAAACGTCGCCGGAGGGTGCGGAACGTAAGGATGGACAGGGGACACGGGTAACACCAACAAACAAGAAAGCTCCAAAGAGGTACCCAGAGGGGGGAATCATCCCAAAAACCCTCAGGACAGAAGGGGCAAACTCAAAAAAGCGCTGAAAAAAGCAGGCGACTGGTGCCACAGGGCGGGGACCAAGTGGGGGCAAGGAAAAAAAAAAAAAGAAATAGGAGGGGGACGGAAAGAAATTGGACTTAAAGGCGATAAAGCAGTTAACGAGGTTCGCGGGGGGCCCTGGATAAAAGTTCCAAAACGCCCAAAGCAAAGCTGGCATTGTCCAAAACGACTGGGGTGTTGGGGAAAGCCGGCAGACGAGTTGGGAAGGAACTCATGAAACGAGAAGGAAAAAACCAACAGGGACGCCCGTGGGATTGGGTTCTCCCAGGAAAAGGGTCGGGGGGAGTACACTGACGACAACTATAAAAGACTATGGCCACGATCGTGACTGGGGGGTCAAGTGTAAAGTTGGGGAGGGGGAAACGGAGTAAGAAAAAGATCTTGTCAAGGTAAGACGGAAAAAACGGGGAATGAAGAGGCCGTGGGTCGGGCGCGAAATCAAGACAGCCTGGGACGGAAGAGGGGGAACAAAACCGAGAGGGTGTGGGTGCGTGGGGTGAAAAACAGGGTGCGGCGGCACGGAAAAAATTGTGTGAAACTGGCAAACACACGTGAAAAAACACCACAACATGGCCGGGGAAGAGGGAAAAAAAAAGTACGAGGATACATCCAAGTAAAACCAGCAGAAAAAATGGGGGGAAAAGAGCCTCACCGCTCGGGTAAAAGTTCCGACACAAAGAAAAACGTTAAAATGGATGTTGAAACAGCCAGATAACCGAAAAATGTAACCCGACTGGGACCTATCAGGTGAGGGGGGGTACCAGGGTCGTTGAACCGGGGGAAACTTTTGACGGCAAGAGACCAAAAAGCAGATGAATAAAGACCGGTAATGACACAGGGGGGGGGGGGGGTCAGGGTAAATGACCGTCGCGTTGTTGAGTGTACGAAAGCAGGGGGGGGGGAGAGGGGGTGGGGACATGGTGGGGTTGTTGTGGGGTCTCGTAAAACGAAAAGAAAGGTTGAGAAGCCAAAAGGGGACAGCAAGGGACGGGGGGCGGGGGGCAGGGACGGCCCAGAAACAAATGGGCAGGATAAATCAGCCGAAGAGGGGGGGCAGAAGGACAAGGGGAAAAAAAACCGATTTGAAAATGGGGTAATCAACGGAAAGAAGAAGCAAAAGCAATAGGGGTACGGAAAAAGATTGCTGGAGGGTGCATAAAATGTGGAGGGGGAGGGGGTTAGGGGGAAAGCAGCTGTAAAAAATGCAATCAGCGATAGTGGACCCGTGGGGGGGGAAGGGGGTATCGGTGAAGGCTTGGTGAGTGGAAAGGGCCAACAGAAAAAACCAATGAGCTCTGTACAAAAAAAGGCCAAAAAAAGGGCATCCACGGGGAAGCCCGATCGGGGGGGAAGGGGATGGTGTGTACAATAAGGGTGGTCGAACCGTCCCGCTAAAACCGCCCTAAAAGGCACCTATTGGGAGAAGTGTGAGGAAAAAAGGCCTCTTCTGGGATACAGCCCGCGCCACCAAGTTCTGGGAACCTTAGCGCAGAAAAAAAATCAAAGAAGGAAACATGCCGTAGTAAGAAGAAGGGGGGGAGGCCAAAAAGACATGGGTTGTCTTGCAACATGAAAGTCCCAAAACGACATCCAGCTTGGGGGATCCCGACGACATCAACAAAAAAAGGTACAAAAAAAGGCAAAAGGGGGAATATGAAAGGAAAGGTGGATGTCAGGTGAAGGGTTCACACAAAAACAGTCGTCCGCAGGAGTTTCGGCAGTTTGGGGCGGATCCTGCAATGTCCAGAAAAGGGCTGGGCTCAAGAGTGGGGTTAACACAAGGACGGAGGCAGGATAGAAACAAGGTGTGTCCCCGGAAGTTTGATGGGCCATGGGGCGGCTAGAATTTAACCGGTTCGTAAGGGGGAAGGAAAAAGATGGGGTACCAAGGAAAAAACAACATTCAGCACATGGGTCGGGGTCCTTTGCGAGGGAGAGCGGACAGGGGTGTGGGGAAACCTAGGGAGAAAGGGTATTGCGTTAACCACTGAAGTCAAAAAGAAAAATGTTCGTGTGGACAGTGCGGCAGGAGGGGGCAAAGGAAAGAGGCCGAAAAAACCTTTTCCCAGACCACAGCTGGGGGGTCTCGAACTAAGTGGAACACAGGGTGACCGAGGGGGGTTGAAAAGGAAGGGAGTCAAGAGGGGAGGTGGGGGGGGGGTTACAAAGGGGGGGGAAAAAATCAAATAAGGCAGACTAGTACCATTTGCCGGGAACAGCAAAGGGAAAAAACGGAAGAGGGCTGCAAAGGGATATGCGAAAGACCCGGATTTGTAACAGACTAACACCACTTCACCAAGGGAATTTAAGGAAAAGGGGTAAGTTACCCAGGAAAAAACGGGATTAACCATGAAGCTGCGGCAGGTCAGTGGGAATCAAGGTTGCAGGTGTGGACAGAAAAAGACAGGAAAAGGGAAAGGGGAAGACCTGGGGAAAGAGTGGGGGGAATGGGTGCCCTGTCAAGTCATGCAGCCAGGTCTAAACAATGGTGGTGGGGGAAAGGGCACAAAAAAGATCGGGGTGGGGAATATCACTTAAAATGGGGGAAATTAATTGCGTGCTGGGGACAATCCGTCGACGGCGATGTAAAATACAGCTGGGGAGGGAAAAAAGACACAGTGTGGAATCACAGCAAAGAACGTAAAAACTCAAAGGCAACAGTCACCGCTGGTTGGACAGAGATAGATCGTCCTGATGCGGGTCATGGGACGGGGGCAGTTGGCCCCGCCCGAAACGTAACGCCATCCTCGGGGTAAAGGGGTGGTGGCTCAGGTGCTTCCTGAACAAATTCGATGCAGAAGCATGTGGGTGACATCCAAAAGGGAAAAGGGTGAAAACCAAGAGATGTGGTTACCAATACTATACATACATGGTAGTCAACAAAGGGTTCAGAATAAGTTGGAAGTTGTCAACGGTCGACAACGTGGGGGAAAAAAGGGTCGGGGGGGTGTCATAGAGGGGGGAAAGGGAGGACCTTGGAAAAGAGGGAACAGTCCTTTCCAAAAAACCAAGAAACATTTTGGAAAAGAGTCGTTGGGTGGCCCAGATGGTTATTGTGGTACTGTTGCCGGTAGAGGGACGGGTCTAGTCAAAAGAATTGTTCCTTCGTAATCGAAATCACAAAAGAGGGGGGGGGAGGAAATTAGAAATGACAGTCGGCATTGAGGACCATTTGAAGCGTTCTCCTGATAGGGATCGGAGGGGGCTTGAGGCCATTGGGGGGGGGCCGAAAAAATGGGGTTGTGGTCATAGCCTCAAAAGGGGAAAAAAAACGGAAGAGGGGGTGGAAGTCTCAAGCAAGGGGGGAAAAAGGGGGGGAAAAATGTACGTGGTGGGGGTTCTGTCTGTGTAAAAAATTAGTTGAAAACCTGGGTTCGGCCCAGGTTGTGGTGAGACAAGCTGAGGTTCAGACGGGTCAAGGGGAGGAATGGGGAAAAAGGAAAGTCAACCCACGAGATTCGTGGTTCACTTTTTGCAAACCTGACAAAAAAACGTTGGGTCAAAATAAGGTCTCCCAGCGTGGTCGGGGGGGGTTAGAAACAATGAAAAGGGGACTGGATGTCAAAAAAATGTCTTGATTGAAAAAATTTCTTGCCGCAGCGGGAAGGGGAGAGTGTGGGACACGGCCGGAACAGCAAGAGCAGGATGGCACGGGGAGAGGGAAAAGGAAGACACGGCCAAGCAAGAGAGTAAAACGGAGCCATGGGTGCCGGCAACTGTCCTTAGGTGCATAAAGTTTAAAATAGACAGAGAGGGAGCCTGGTGGAAAAGGGAAAAAGGGAAAGAAACACAACACCCACCCCGGGCAGGGACAGAGCTTTGGTTTGACCATAGTCATCCACTTGGCACAAAAAATTCAAGGGGACCCAATTAAAAAAAAACGGGGACAGATGGTTGTCTAGGACTAACAGGCAGGAAACCAATTCCAAGGCACCAACTCGCAGAAGAGCACAGGGCAGAATCTTATGTCGGGGGGGGATTCAGGGGCAAGAAGGGGGAGCAAAAAAGTCATCAGAAGAAGGGTGATGTCAGAAGTTGTGTGGAAACCCACTGGGTTGTGAGAAACCGTCGAATAAAAAATAAAACACGGAAGGAGGGGCATAAGAAAGTGTATAGAGATGAGGCGGCACTTAAAAAAAGGGGGGTGGGGGAATAACTGGGTCCGTACCAGACCGGAGTGGGAACCTCTATGAAAAAGGAAAAGGTCCATAAAAAAGGGGAAAAAAATGTAACTTACATGGGGCTCTGAAATCTGACGGTCATGAAAGAAACGAGGGGGGGGTAATCTGGGGGAAATGACTACATTGGGAACGTCACCGGTGGAAAAAAATTCCAGTGTAAGGCAGAATCTGGGGACAAGTTGGGACAAGCTGGGGGAGTCGTTGGAGCACTGTACGGTCCTGGGGGGGGTATGACATCGATGCCGACACAACTTGTGGGAGGGGCACAAACACCAGGATCAACACATTACGGGAGTCAGGCCTCAACCGGGGCGTGTGGATCGTGTGGTGTTAGAGGTGAAAGAAACGGATGCCTGTTGCAAAAAAACGTCATAAAAAGTCTGACTCGCGAAAAAATAGGGGGGGGCGACCAAGGCGGTTGTTTTGGGGGGAGTGTGACAACGGCGGGGACTGGAGGCGTGCTGGGGGGACTACGCAGTACCCAAACGGGCGAAATAAGGTACCAGAGAGGAAATACAGTAGTATGACAACCTCGCCTCAAACGAGCTAGCGGACCCATACGTGGGGCTGCGGCAGTGGCCGACCACCGTGCAACCCAGGGAAATCCTCCGACGACCCAGAAAGGGGGAACGGGCAAAATACCATTCTACAACTCAAACTCAATCCAGACGACGAAGAAGGAAGGCTGAATAAAAAACACAGTTAACAAACCTTCAGGGGCAACAAGAATGGGGAAAACTGTAACCAACAGGGGGAGAGATACGGTCAACAAGAAAAAATCAGAGGGGGAAAAGAGAATCGGGGGAAAAGCGCTGGAAAGAAGGAGTCAAAAAGCGCCGAGATGTCCGTAACGAGTACGGAACAAAAAGCAGGCTCCAGCAAAGGGGCAAAGAGACGTGGGGGGGGGGGGGCGAGAATCTTTTAAAGTTGGGACGGGATTTAAACCATCTCAAAACAACTTAAGTTAGGGGGGGGGAAGGAGAGGAAAGGGGGGGAGGGGAGAAGAAAAAGGAAAAAGACTCCAAAAGAGGGGGGGTATTACGGACGGGGGGAAAAAAAACAACTGTGTGGGTAGAAACAAACCCGGATCGTCCGCATCCGGCAATGATGTACGCGAACCTGGGTTCGGCACAACCACGGCATACGTGCTTGCCAAATTCAGAGCGGCACTAGGTTGGGAGGGGAAAAAAAGGATTTCAAAGTGGCTACCAGGTGGAGGGAGGGAAAAAAAAGGAAAGGTGGGTGAAAGGGTTGTAAGTGCGGCAAAAGATCTGACGAAGGGGGGGAGGGGATGCGGTGGGGGAGCCCGGTAGTCAGAAACAACCGGGCACTGAGGGGGGGGGCGCGGAGGGGGAGGAACGTGGCAAGGGAAGGGTTGGGAAAACAAAATATCCTAAGGCGCAATAAAAAGGGAGTGTGGGCGCTCAGTAGGGTTTTAGACGGAAGGGGGGGGGGTCGGAAGGGGGGGGGAAAAGCAGGGGGAAACGTGGGGGGTGGGGTATTTGTAAATGGTAACTGATGAGAGTCCAAGAGTCTTTTGGGGGGGCGGGGCCTCCAAGGAACCCAGAAGAAAAAAAGCACACATAACAAAACGGAAAAATTTGGGGCAAACTTTCCCGCGAGAAGAAACGGAACGGTGGTTTGCAAAAAAACAAAGGACACCAGGGAATAAAAAAAAGAAACGGTGGGGGAGACACACTTTCGGGGCAAAGGGGGGCGAAAAAGAAGGGGAAAAGCATCTTGGAAAGAAAAAATGGGGAACGAAGGGAAGGAGGAAAAACGAAAAGAGAAACCGAAGAAGAAAACGGAGACAAATCACCGCTTCAAAGGTACAATAAGACGGGCACCAAGGCAGGGGTGGGAAAGGTGGTAGACAGGGGGGGGGGAAAAGCGTGACCACAGGCCTCTGGTTCCAAAACAGAAAACCAAGATAGTCGAGCACGAGGTGGACATGAAAAAGGAAATAGGTTAGGGGAAAATTTCTTGGGGAACTGAATACGGCCCCAATGGAGGAGGGGGGGGGGGAGTACTTCCAACAGGGGGGGGCAAACTGAAAGAAACCCACAAACAGGACGAAACGCTCGGGGTAGGATGTTGGAAAGGACTAATGAGAAGAATAGGGGGGGGGGGGGGGGAAAAAAAACTCGAGGAACCATCAGGAGGGGGAGGGGGTGGGGGGCTGAAAGTATGCGGGACTGCAACCTCATCGTCACTGGTCGGGCAAAGACCCGTGTTGAAGGGGGGGGGAAGGGGGGGGAAGGTTGGGCATCGGGAGTACAAATATACATGAAACAGTAAATGGGGCCTTTTTCAAGGGGTGGTGAACTCGAACGCGAAAAAAGGAAAAAAGGGACCGGGTGGGGGAAATAAGGGCTGTGAAAAAAATAACAATAAAGTGGTTTGGGGGAGGGGATACAACCTCAAAAAAAATTAGGGAAACAAAGTGAAAAACTCTGGAACATGAACATGTGAAAAAAGTCGATCAGGGAAAGGTAACGGCCAATTACCAGGATCAGAAACGGGGATATCAAGGGAGAGGGGAAAACGTGGTAACAGAACCAGTCGGGGTCAAACAGCGGTCGTTGACGACCATCAGAAGAGACAGGGTGGGAGGGGGGCGAGGAAGCAGGTGGGACTACCGCGGAAAAAAGGGGAAAAAGTGTATTAAAACAAGGTGGTCTCAAAAGGAGGAGTCTTTTGGGAAAAAACACTAAAATGGGAACGGGAAAGTGTCCCGTACACGAGAAGCGGGATGGTCAAGGTCCGAGGTGGAGCAACAACCAAGGGAATCGCCGAAAGGCACTTTTTCCCGAACGGGGGGACAGCAGGGACCACACACGCAAGGAAGACCGAACACCAGCGGAGGATGGGGGCACCGCAGGGTGACAGTGGAAACGGCTTGAACACCCGGCACCAAACACAAAACTTGCGGACAGGGAAGTGCCAGGACCCGAAGAAAAAAGCGGAAAAGCATGGCATGGCAGCAAGAGATGAGAAGGGTCAAAACACTGATGGGGGACAAGACGGGGGGGGTGCGGGGGGACGAGGAGGGAACGTAAAACCACAAGAACGAGGGATTGGGGGGGGCAAAAGAGGGAGTGGTTCCACATAAGGTATCCAAGGTCCTGGTGGGGAAATGACTGCTGAAACTCGGCTCTGAACAAGGACGCCCTTGAGGGGGGACTAACCGGACAGTTTAGGGAAAATCTTAACCATTGACAGAAAGAAGAAAAAAGGGGGAGATGGGGGGGGTCCACCGCTCTGCATCGGCCCAGTTAAAGGGGGAACGGGCAATCGCGGAAAGGGAAACATAGGGGAGTAAAGGGAAGGAAAAAAAGGACGCGGATGGCGTGACCATTGGGAAATCAAGAAACCGCCGAAAGAAGGAAGGTCACTAGGGGGAAAAAAGCAGGTTTGTCCAGGGGATTGTTTGATGGGGTAGGTTTCTTGTTTGGGGAAAAAGGGCGGAAAAGGGACAGGGACAAGGGGACTGACCACATAGTGACACAAGGAGAGAAGGTTAAGATAAGAACCAAAGGAAAAAATGAAAAGACGAAAAGGAAAGCTCGGCAAAAAATTTAAAACACAAACAGGGGGGAAATGGAAGGGGGGGGATGGACAAAGAAGGAACACTGCTGTCAGACCGAAGGTGGACACTCAAGAGTCGCAAAAACCTGGGAAAAAGGGAAATGGTGTGTTAGGGGGGGACCAATAACTGCACCATCAAAGAATTACACCAAGAAAAGAAGAACAAGTGGGGAGGGGTGACAATGGAGAAGGTGGGACCCCTTAAGGAAAAGTGGGGCGTGTGTTGGGGAAACGTCGGGAAAGACAGTTGGGAAAACTTGTTCGATAGGGAGAACGGGGGTGGGAAGGGGGGAAAAGGAACCATTCGGAAAAGAGAAGACCAGGGGGTCCGGGGTGTAAAAAACGAACAGTGGCCCCACAAGCCGTCGGTGAAAGGAACAGTAGAACGGGCCAACGAATCCCAGACTATCCCCAAAGGGGTTTAACAACGGGCAAAAAGAGGTGCCAGAAAATGTAGTGGCAAAAATGGGGGGGTGGGAGTACAGACGGTACAGTGCAAGCGAGGAAAAAGAGGGGGTCCAAGAAGACGTCCGGGGAGAGCAAGCGCTGGCATTACGAAAAAAAGAAGAGGGGAGACGAGGTTGAAAAACGACAGGTCCTTGGGCAAGCCGAGAATCAAGCCCCATGGGGGCCGTATTTTGGAGAAAAGTAATTGTCGATAGAGAAGACTTGGGACGGAACAGAACAAATCACCGGTGGACCAAAAGGTGGCCAGGACCATCCCAGAAAAAGGCGGACCAGGTGAAAACACACGGGAGCAAAAGCATTTCAGGAAAAGGAGGGGCGAATGCAGAAGGCACACGCCATAACCAGGAGCCGAACTGGAGAGGGAGAACTGGAAGGGGTGGTGGAAAGGCCTCAAGAAAAAGAAAATACATAAAAAAAAGGGTTCGTATAGAAACAAAAACAAAAACAAAAAGGAAGGAGGGCGGGGAAGGTAAAGAAAGTATCGCGGGAAGGGACTGTTGTTGAAAAGGGGTCCGGGAAAACCCGGAGTGAAAAACGGGGGATGTTCTTAAGTTCAAAACTTAATGCAGCAATGGGGGTCCGAGAATCAATATTTAGGGCCAGAGGGAAGGTCTGAGAACCTCAGAGTTAACCCCCAAATCGGGGTATTTAGTGGCCAATTTCCTTAGGAGAAAAGTTAGAACAACAGAAGAACAGACATTGAGGGACTAAGGGGAACATGAAGAAATGTTTTAAACAGAAAGTAGACAGAAATTTCGGGGTGATAGGAGCTTATATCAAGAAAGGTGGGGTAGGGAAACCTATCTCAGAAGGGCAAGTGGGGGAAGAGAAGAAAAAAAGTGAAACCACAGGAAGTTACTTCCAATACGGGGGGGGCACAGAAAGAAGAGGGGGGGGGAACAGGATAATTCATGAAAAGAATGTTGGGAACCGGGGGAAAAAAATCTAAGGAGAGCAGATAACGCACAAGGGGTGGGGTAAGGGGAATGAGGAAACCAAAGGCGACATGGGATATGGTAAATCCAAAAAACTTCATTGTAGGACGAAAACGAAAAAATGGCTAAAAACTACGGGTAAAGGGTTAGAACATGGGATGAAAAAGAGAAAATACATGGGGTTACAAGGTGTATAGGGCTGACATGTCAGGGGCCGGGAAGAAAAAAGGGGCATGGTCAAAGGAATAAGAAACGAGTGGGGGAAAACAGGGGAAGAAGGCTGTGTAATTCGTGGGACGTGAATAAAACCCCAAAAAGCCAAAATTTCTAAAGGGTGGGGTTTTGGTAAAAGTGTTTGAATAGTTCACCCATTGGGGGTTGTTGGGGGAAGACCTTAATTTGGAGTAAAATGTGGGAGGTGTGTGGACAGGGGGACATCCAAGAAAACGAAGGTGCTTTGGAGAAGCCTGGGGGGGGTCAGGGAAAAGGTGAAACACTGGGTACGGCAAATACGACCCAAAATGCCAAAAAGAAAGACTTGGGAAGAATAGAAAAAGCTGAGAAAAGGGGTTAGGAGGGGGAAAGAAACGTGCAACTAACATATCCAGGGGCCAGGGATAGGCAGTAGCAAGGTCCCCTTCATCGAGGGGGAAAAAAAACAAGGTAACTTGGGCAGGAAAAAATAAAGGGGGACCATATTGTAAAGGACTCAGGGGGTATGGAATGTGGGGGGGTAACGAGACCGAAAAAATGGAGGGGGACCTGGAAGGGAAAAGAAAAAGGGGCTCTTGTGCAGGATCGTTTAACGGCGGGAAATGAAAAAAACAGGAAACAAAAAACGCTAAGGCGGGGGAAAAAGCGGAGTTTTGGTTGGGGGGAAAAAAAAAAGTTCACTGGGGAGGGGGAAGCCTCGCAGGGGGGGCCACCTAAAAAAGGAACACCAGGAGGCCTGACCTGAACAGAGAACTCACGAGCTAAAATTCAAGGAGCAAAGGGCGGGAGGAGCTTAGGGGAAAGGGTTGAAACTGGTGACAAGAAAGAAAATAATCAAACTGGGGGGATGAAAAAGAAGACAGCGTTGAGAAGGAAAGAATGTACTTGGCGGGGATCTTATGGTTGAACCCGGCGTTAACCTTACCGAGGGAAATGGTTGGGGGGGAGGAAACATGAGGGGGTAAGAAAAAACAGTTAGATGGGAAAAATGGCGGGCAACAAATTCGGAAAAAAAAATTGTAAAAAAAAAAGAAAGGGGGGGGGTCAGAGTCCGTTCCAAAAAGAAGCGGGGGGAGAGTTGCGGAAAAAAAACTTCCGGGACGATACCACACTTGCTTCAGGAGGGGGTAGGATGCATCGGAAAACAGAAGTGTAACAACTGAATGAAGAGGAGAGAGAACCAGGAAAAAAACTGGGGGATATTGCATTACCCTCGTGAAAGGAACGAGACAAATTTGCGGGGGCACACGTGGTTCAAAAAAAAGGGTGGACCTGACTTTTCTGAGGGGGTATCTGAAAAAAAAAAGACTGGGGTGGGGACGAAAGGGTTTCACAAAAATAAGAAAGACAAAAAGAGGCCCTTTCCTCGCTGGTGGAAGAAAAATGGAAATACAAAAAGGGGGGCACACAGTCCAAAAGTGAAAAACCGGTCAAGGGGGAGATGGGGACGCAACTTCACATAACTTCCCACCAGAGAAAGAAAAAGGAACCCGGCTAAACCGGGGGAAAAAAAGGGGGGGACGTTCCACGAGATTCCAAACAAAACTCGAAAAAGGAACTTTCGAGAGTGGGGGGGGGGGGGGACCACAACAATGGTGGGAAATCACTTGAAAAGTCAACAAAACAGAAGGGGGGGTGCTTAGAAGGGGTGTCAAAGGAGTGAGAACCCACGGTCAAGGTGGGAGAATCAATTAAGGGTCTTACTTACCGATAGAAGGCAAGAAACTACAAAGTACCAACTTGTTGAGTGTTCAGTGTATTGGGGGGGTGACTGGGTCGTCAGGAAAATAGGGAAACTGTTCGTGACCTCAGGGGTGCATAAGTGGGGGTGACCACGGCGAAAGGGGCACCGTGCCTGGGGGGGGGAGAGGATTGTAAATCATCTCGGGGGATCTGGGGGGGTGCGGGCCAACGGATGAGGAGGAAATCACGAAGGTACACACGGTGGGGGTGTGGGAAATCCCTCGAGTCCGACAAGAGGGGTTGCTCAAAAGGGAAAAAGAAAAAAAACGGAACCAAGAGGGGATGCGTTTAAAGATATGCCCGAACATTAGTGGGAAAAAGAAAAGGTCAAACCTTCTCCCGTAGGAATAGGGTGCAACGACAAAAAGATGAAAAAGGGTTGGGGGGGATAAATGTGAAAAAAAAAAAAGCGACAGGAAGGTGGGGCACGGAGAGCCTACCCGGAAGAAACGGAAAAAAGAACGGGGGGGAGAGAAACAAGGTTCCGAGACTTCACACCGCGATGGAGGGGACAAAAAGGAAAAGGGGTCGAAACGGAAAGCGTGAAAAGAAAACTTACAGTGCTTCCTAGGGGCCCACTAAAATAAGTGGGGCACCAGTAAAGGTCCCTCCGCAGAAACTTCATGGGAAGGGGAAATAACTAAACGAGCGGCAAAGAAAAAAGGAAGGACCAATAGACGGATCTGGGAAACCTGAATGCAATACGTAACACACGCGGGAGCATCATCCTTGGGGGGGACTGCCACAGCGGGGGCCTACGAAGAACCCAAGAAGAAAAGAAGTTTGAACAAAAAGGGAGAGCGCTGGAAAAGACGAGTCAAGATCCGAGTCAGGGAGGGAACGGGAAAACAAAAACAAAACCTTAGCAAAACGGGCTCACGAGAAGAAGGAGGGGGGGGGGACAAATCGTCTGAGGGGGGGCCCGGAAATCAA
>Ga0179593_1525520_pt1 | contig 13817 bp, 22 predicted proteins | sample CZODoug2_1_08_16_FD_185931 | JGI IMG/M metagenome (GOLD analysis project Ga0179593, IMG submission 185931) | Vadose zone soil fungal communities from Angelo Coast Range Reserve, California, USA - CZODoug2_1_08_16fungal (PacBio error correction) | ecosystem: Environmental > Terrestrial > Soil >...
GCGCAAGGCAAGCCGTCGGCCCTCCGCAAGCCTGGTAATGTCAGACACTATGAAGCGGCGTTTGGCGTAATCGCGGCTTGATGTCGAGATCACGGGACCGGTCACGTGCGGTGGCGCAATCCGACATCCTTGCTCGAAGTCAGTCCCAGGTATCATCGCACCAGGGTCTCGACGGGCGGGTCATTCGCATAGACGAGGTTTCCCTCGACGACGATCCGTTCGGTCGGTGGGCGAGTGGCCACCACCGTGCCCCTGACGTGCCAACGCACGAAATGTCGTGCCGGGGTGAAGCGACGATTTAGTTGCGTGCGCTGACCGTTTGTCGTGGTCGCTGCTCGGGTGCGATTGTATCCCATCTCCTGACCACCCGTAACTGCCGTCCGAGTGAATGTCACACGGGTCGCTCTGGCGAACAACGCACCTTCGTGCTGTCCCCACCCCGGTACTCGCCAAACGCGGGGAAAGCGCAGCGCAGTGCGATCCCTTGGCGTCTTGTCTCATGCCCTCCGCGGAAGATCTTCGCGCTTATCCTGCTGCCACCGTTGCGGGCATTGGACCGCACTGCCGCGTTGGTCCAGCCTGTGCCGACAACTCGCCGGGGCCGACTCCACTAGAGGAACCTGTATCTCGAATTACTGTGGAAGCTCGGCCCTCGATTTGCATCGGCGTGGAGTGGTCCCGCTCATCCCAATCGTCCACCAACTGTGTGTAAGTGCGAGAAACGCCAACCTCTTCAGCTTCAACATGGCGCAGAGCTTGCCGTGCTCCTCTCGTGATTCGACGCTTGACGGTGTCGACGCCCATCCTCCATCTTTGGCCGGCCGCCGCTCGAGAAGGCGGTGTCTTGCCGTCCCTTGTGTTGCATCCGCGAGAATCCCCGCCCTGCGTCAGTTCGCGTCCTGCATGCCCTGGTTCCGCCGGCACGATCCAACGGGCCAGCATCTCCTAGCGCGCCGCCGAACAGCGGACCCGCGGCTGCTCCTGCCGCGCCCCTCGGCAGGGCCGTTCTTCCCGTCGCTCACCCCCCCAGTGGTGACAACGGCGCCTTCCCTGGCCGGCGATCGCCCGGCCGACCCGATCGATGGGGTGTGCATCGCCGCGGAATCTTCCGGTGTTGGCGGCTCCCGTGCTGGGGCGTTGGCTCCCGCCGGGGGGTGACAGGACCTGGTCGAGCGGGTGCCGGTCAGCGACTCCAGCACTTCTCGCTGGGCTTGGGAGGGCGCAGGACGCTCCACCGGTCCACAGCCAATTCAGTTATCGGGGTGTCCACGGCCGTCCCGCAGGTCGACATACAGGAGCTGTAGCTCAGGGGCTGAGCCGGGCGCCGGAGGATGTAAGCTGGCCACCCGATCGTCAACATGCGCAGCAGATTCAAGCACGCCGAGAATGCGCCGGCCCAGACAATGTCCTGGTTAGACGGCGGCCCCGACGACGTCGACCGTGACGGCATGACCTTGCTGGAGCGTAGGGTTCTTCTTCGGCGTCGGCACCGCAACTGCCCCCGCAAGCTGTCTCGCTCGGCGACGGCCGCTCCCTGCGGCCGCAATTTCGTATCCTCCGGAATCACTAGTATGTCCCGTCACTGCCCCTCGTCGCCTCGGGTTTTTTTCCAAGAAGAGGTTGCCTCCCGACACGCAGCACTCCGCCCCCCTTGGCCGGGAACGCCGCTTGGAGGGGTAAATCCACCTGCGGACTGGCGCACCGGGTCGCCGCGGCTCACACCTCGATCAGGTGGAAATGCGCCCGGCACAGGCGTCCGCTCCGCTGGTCAAACTTGGCGTTCGTGAACTTCAGACCTCACGGGTCGACGGTGACCCGGGGAGGGTTTGTGCTGACACCGACACTGATCGTGACTGTCGTTGGGCTTCTCGGCTCGGCTGGCAGTCTCTGGCGGGACCGTTCCTGTATGGTTGTCGGGGCAATGCCCGCGCAACTGCCCGGTTTTACGATGAAACAAGCTGCGCCCGCGCGCGGCCGCCGCCGCCAACGGCGGTGATCGTAATCGCTTCCTGGGTACGCAAAACTGGCTACAGCGGGGCTTTGGCCCCAGGACGCGGGCTTACTGCCTCGCGGGCATGGGGATGCGAAGTGTTCTACTTCGACTGCGCATTCGTGCGCAAAGCCGCGCAGCTCCAGGGGGGAACCTGTCCTGACCTCGTTCCTCCTGGACTTCTCCTGTCCGCTAAGAGCGCGACGACGGAGCCCGGCGGCACCCGCTTCGCCTGGGGGCGGCCCGGTGTCGGTGTGCGAGGGTATTGCACAGCCGAGCCGTGCTTTGGCTCGTCTCTGCGCTCAGCCTTGCGTTCCCCTCATGCCATCCGGGCAGCGTGTCCGCTTCCATTTCGTGGCGGTGAGCCTGCACCCGCCTGTCCCCTTTGGTCGGCGACCAGGGCGGCGATCCAGCTCTTCGGCCTTCCGTGCGCGGCGAGAACATCCCTCCTGCACCCAGTGACGGTCATGGCCTGGCGTTCGGCTCGCGTGTTGGCATGGCGGGGCCATCCTCACCTGCTCGGCGGGCACTACTGCCTGGCGCACCGATCAATTGCCGGGCCTTCGCGCCCTGCCTCCGTCACCCGGCGATACTGAGACTTCAAAGCGGGGCCGTTCGCCGGTCCCCCAAATCGAGCTCCGGCCCACTTAGCCCTTCTTGCGCGGTGACCACAGGTCGCCGTGGGGCGTAACCAACCAGCCGCACGATTTGGCTCCAGCGTAGCGAACATCACGGGGCGGTCAGCCGGCGGGCTCGTCCGCTGAGGGCGCGATGCGTTTACGTACGGTCCGTCCGGCACGAACTTGCCTCATCACCGAGGGCCGCTATGCCTGCGCGCGCTATCCGGAGCGACGACATACAAAATTGCAACTTCGAAGCGAGACGAACGTGAAGGCTTCTGGTCGCCCAGCGCTCGCGGCTCCGCTTGCGTGGGTCGTATACATAGACGTCACTCTGCACTCCCACCTGAGCGGGAGTGAAAGCGACGTTCACTCACTTTCGATGCGCGCCGTAACTGAAATACATATCCGGCGCAACGCGCCGTGTGGGGTCGGTGTGCGCCGCGGCTATCATCGGCCGCCGCGAGCCCCTGCCGTATACATGGCGTCCGAGCGGCCACGAGCTGTGGGTCGGCTTCACTATCAATCACCCCGTCCGTTTCGTAACCTCGTGCCGCCGTTCTTCTTGTCTTCTGCCAGCGATGCAATCGCCCGATTCCGACCATTCCCGCTGACAAGGTGGCGACGCAGGTTGTCCTCTGCGGTCATGAACCATCGCCCCACGGCAGATCCGGAGTCGCGCTCGCCAGGCGCGAGGTGTACAGTAAAGCGTATCCCATTTTTCGCGTCGAAGTTGGTCGCCGCTACGCGGATGGTGGTGAGATTGCCGTACGGTGCCCTGAAGAACTGTCGCGGGCAGCGCCTGGAGTAACTGCATCGACAGCCCTTCTCCCGGCTCACTCGCCATACGTCCGGAAAATGATCGCCAGCCTCGTGCTCGCAGCTACGTCAGGGACGCCGTTAGAGGACGTTGAAGCCAAATCCTGGCAGCCGCGCGTTTCGTTGAACGGAATCGATTGCGGCGAATAATCGCGCCTTCGACGGTGCGTGTCAGCGTCGAGTGCGCCACGAACGCGGCCGTCCCGGGCCGGCGTTGTACTCCGCTGTCGCACACGCCTGCGACCCGTCCAGGTCGTTGAATGACCATGTTTTCATAATTGGTGCAAGCTGGATATTGTATTTATGTCGTTGACCTGGCCGGGATTAAATCGCTCTCCCGATCTTCTGGCGACGAACGCGCGGTGGGCTTGGCATCACTTTCTCAGCCAGGATGCGGCCGACGTGCTAACGCGCATTCTGATGAATCTCGATTCCTGCCGTATCAAAGCCGTAAGACCCAGGCCATGTCGAACCGAGCGCTCTTGGTCGAGCTTGTCACATGAAATCGCGGAAGGCCCCCGCTACGTAAAAGCGCTGGGTTGAAATCGCCTTCCTGTCAGTCCGGGTGCGATCGGAGGTATTCACCTACGGTCCGGCAATATTGTTCTGGCGCGCGTATTCCGCCGCCGCCAGATGCTGGCCCGCTCGTTTCATTTGCGTAATTCCCAGTTTTCCATTTCCCGGTCCCTTCCCTCGAAACGCAGATTCATTGCAAAGATTTAGCGCGCGGGCTGAATCCGTCATTGGCCGCCATATGCGCGATCTCAGCCGTAGTTACCGTCTGCTCGGGCCGATCCAGGGATCGTGATTTTCTGCCCATATCTTCCAGCGGCGCCATTTGCCGTAAAAATTGGGTTTGGCTGGCCATCGATTGATCAGCCTTGCGCTTCTTCGTTCCTGCCTCGTTTGCATCGCGCAAGCCCAGCATCCACCCAGGCAGGATCGGTACGCAGCAAAATCGGCCGGCATCAGTTCGATCGCGGGCTTGGAACCATTTCCAGTGCCGGCTCGCAGCGCCATGCGCACCCTTCCATTGATAGCCATCGACGACAAGCGGGGCATTGTAAGTCTGGCCACCAATAGCTGGTTAGCGTTCGTGCATCAGCTTGACGATAGCGGCCAGTCGCGATTTGCGCCCAGCCGAGTGCGCCTGTTTCCGACGGCATAGCTTTTTTTTGCGACATTGCTCAACGCGCGTTCCGCTTGGTCGGATTGGTTCTGGCAGCGCGGCCAAGCGCGTGATAAAAGCTCGTGCGCATTGCTTCCTCCCTTCGACGCCCGCGTGCCACAGCGCCGCGGCTTGTCGATTGCCTGAGCGAACTGGACGACCGCGCGGTCTGGTCATATTCAAGTCGCTGCGGCGCCTGACTGTGAACCACGCCTCGACCGCCAGCCGATGTGAGCCCACAGATCGTTGGCATTGAACGACCATTTGCACCAGGGTGGCGATCAGCACCAGGGGCGCCTTCGCATATTCTTTCGGCACCGGCAATATATTTGCGCGCCATCGCCGCAATGGCCTGTGCCTTGACACGCCGCTCGATCGAGGCATAACACTGGCCTGCGTATCGTCGGTCCAAGGCTATTTCGGGTAATTGTTTCGTCGAACGTGGCCCAGTCGTTCTTGCTCCCCAATTCGAGCAACCATCGTGCCGGTAGGAACGGCGGCGATGGCGCTGCCGTCATAGCGCTTCAAGGCATCCGAATTCGATAATCGATGCGTCGCGCAGTGAGATTTCATTCAAAAACCGATAATATCGACATAAGACGGGGGGATCCCCATAATTGGTCAGCCGGACGCCAGAATTGGCCACGTTGGGCGTCGCCGCGCTTGGCCGCTTCACGCAGCGCCATGACACTCGTCTTCCGCTGACAAACAGCGGCGCCCCGTTTTTTTGCGCGTGGCAGCCGGTGCAACCACGCCGTCGACGCCCACGGCCACTACAACCCCAACAATCCTTTCATTCACCGAAAACATCGATTACCGCTTATCCTTATTATACAAGCCCATGATACTAACTCTGGCGGCAACATCGCCGCACTCATAGATTTTCAAGCGGCTGCAAAGAACAACGTCATTCTAGGATAGCCGTGATCCCACAAATTCGTCACACCGGACAACAGCCGAAATCGAACGGACATCGCACCCGCTCAAAGCGTGCTGCGAAACGGTTTGCTCGCCCGCCGCAGCGCGGTATCGGCTGAGGTGCTCTGACCGGTTGGGACCGTCCATCGGCGCCTACTGATCGCTTGGTGGACGGCATCATCGCGGTAACGACGCTGGGGGGTTGTATTGCGATCGGCAACGAACCCGATCTGCATCGATTTATGCGGAGCTGGCACAGCGGCGTACGTCCTGGCAATTGCCTATTGCCAAGGACAAAAAATGGGCCCCTTTGGCATTTATTCATGGCACCCGGCGATGCCTGACGAAAAGATACTTACGGCGTGGCGATACCCTTCTGCGGGGGCCGCGAAGATTTCCGAGGCATTCTGATCCCTTGTTTTGGATTCAATCCGCAACGCTCCGTTTAGGCTACGGGGCGGCGGTTTTTACTACAGAACGCTGGCAATGCTGCCCAGCGTCCGCTAAGTATCGGCGTTGCTATGCTGCTGCGGGCGCGGGCTTTTTGATGCGTGCGCCCACGATATCCGCTGATATGAATCGTCCACTTAAAGCTTCGCCAATAACCTGATTCCGGCGACATCCGCTCAGTATCGCTTCTTCTCAGCTCGTCCAACGCTATGCGTGCCTCGCCAGTCTCAACGCCTCCATGCCCCAAGGTCACAGCTGCCGCGCACCACATCAGAAGTTCGAGCATGCTGATAATTGAAAAGATCAGGCGCGATATCCAGCAATCGCCCAATCGCGCCGGCTAAAAACCGCATCCGAACGATCAGTGTGGCGAGGTTTGAACCCTTTCCCGGCGCCGTTCGCGACAAACATCCCACCCATGGCCAGTCCTTATGCACCAGCACCACCGCGTAAACAACATCATCTCTTGCGAGCTGGTAATCGAACGCGGCAAAAATATTCTTTTGCCGACCTTTCCATCACCATCTCTTGCGTTCTGCGTAGGCCATTCGAAAACCGCGACATGTCCACTGCAAACAGCACCTGCTGCGAACCACACCGGTTTTCAACAGCTTGCCCAGCAGCATGTCGTCGAGGATGGCCAACCGGAGCGCGGCATGGCCGCCTACCCGCCGATGGGCGTGCTTGCGTATCAGGTTGAAACGCGCACGATACGTAAAATGCTTGCCGACGTACTGCTTTCCATGCTTGAAACGGGAACAAAAAGTTGACCGCGACTCAGCAATCAGCATTCTGAGTAAATTTTTTTTTCTTCACAACGCGTCCACAATATCGTCAATGAATCGATCTTTTTGTCGCAATATGCGAAATCGCGCGACGAATCACGATCGTTCGAACACACCGCATCGGCATCGGTAATAACAGGTAATCGCCGTCCGCCAACTGCGCGCCGCAGTGCAGCGCGTGATTTTATCCCCAGCCACCCCGCCGGTATTCACCACATGCAGTCCACGTATCTGCGGATGCGCTTGTGCGATGCGGTCGAAGTATTGCGAGGTGGTATCGTCAACCCGATTAAACCACCGTGCGCAAATCCGACCGCCTCGCACAAGCTCATCCTCTTTTTACGTGGTATTCATGTGCTTGAATTACCGCGGGATGGCTGGGGAAAACTCACACGCGCTGCACTGCGGCGCGCATTGGCGGAAGCGATTACCTGTTTTTACGATGCCGATGCGTGTTCCTACCGATCCGTTGATTCTTCGCGCATCGCCTATTGCAGCAAACCCAGATCGTCATTTTGACGCTATTTGTTTGACGCGTTGTGAAAAAACCATTTACTCATATGCTGATTCTGAGTGTCGCGGTCAACTTTTGTTCCGTTTCAAGCCATGGCAAGCCACGTACGTCCGGCCAGCATTTTATCGGTATCGGCGCGTTCAACCTGAGGACGCAGCACCGCCTATCGCCGGTGGCGTCCATGCCGCGATCCGTTGGGATCCTCGACGACATATGCTGGCAACTGTTGAAACCGGTGGCTTCCGGCAGCGGTTCTGTTTTGGCCTGCATGGTCCGCGGTCGAATGGTACCGCAGCACGCCAGAGATGGTGAAGGTCTGCAAAATTAACTATTTGCCGCGTTTCGATTACCACTCGCAAGCTGATGTTGTTTACGCTGTTGGTGCTGTTGCTAAGGAACTCTGGCCATGGGTGGATTGGTGTCGCGAACGGCGCCGGGAATGGGTTCAACCTCGACACACTGATCGTCTGATGCGTTTTTTTAATGCGCGCGATTCGTGCGATTGGCTGGAGCTATCGTGCCTGCGCTTTTCCATTGACAGCATGCTCGAACTTCTGATGTGGTGGGCGGCTCATTTGCATGACGTGTGGCATGGCGGCGTGTCTGGCGCGGCACTCATTACGCGTGGACGAGCTATAAAGCCAGCGAACTGAGCATTTTCAGCCGGATCAGGTATTGGCGACGCAGTTTCAGTGACGATCATACGCTCGTATATCGTGTGGCGCCGCTCAAACGCCGCGCCTCACACGCATAGGCAACGCCGATACTTAGCGACCGGCAGCATTGCCATCGTTCTGTCGTAAAAACGCCGCCGTGCCTAAACGGACGCCGTTGCGGATTGATCCACACAAGTGATCAGCAAGCCCTCGGGAAATACTTTCGCGCCCGCAGCAGTATCGCCACGCCGTAGTATCTTTCGTCAGCGCATCGCCGTTTCCATGAAATAAATTGCAAAGGGGCATTTTGTCCTTGGCAATCGGCATGCCAGCCGTACGCCGCATGCTGCCATCTCACGCATAAATCGGATGCAGATCGGTTCGTTGCGGATCGGCCAATCACCCCAAGCGTCGTTACCGGATGTGCGTCCCAGCGATCAAATAGCGCCGATGGCCGTGTCCCACCGGTCCGCACCTCACGCTAGCCGCGCTCGGCGTCGAGCAAAACCTTTCGCAGCACCTTTGGCGGTGCGATGTCCTCGCAATTCGCGTGCCGGGTGGACGATTTTGTGGGAATACGTGCATCCTAGAAGACGTTTGTCTTGGCGCCTGCCTTGAAAAATCATTGTCGGCGGCGATGTGCCGCCAGCGGTTCGTATCATTGGCTTAGTTAAATAAGGTTAGGCGGTAATCGATGTTTTCGGTGAAATGGATGTGGGGTTTGTAGTGGCCGGTGCGCGACGCGTTGGTTGCACCGGCTGCCCACGCGCAAAAACGGGCGCCGCTTTGTCAGTGAGCGACGATGTGTTCAGGCGCTGCGTGAAGCGGCCAACGCTACGACTCCCGCCACGTGTCCAATCGGGCTCCCGGCTTGACAATTATTGTGTCCCGTCTTATGTCGATTATTCTCGTTGAAATCGCGCCTGCGCGACGCATCCCGATATCGAAATTCGCGATTTCCTGAAGCGCTATGAGGCAGCGCCATCGCCGACCGTCTACGCAACGATTGGTTGCTCGATTTTTTGTTGGGTCGCAAGAACACTGGGCCCTTTCGAGACAATACCCGCAATTCGCCTTGGACACGAACGCATGTCAATGTTATGCCTCGATCGCGCGCGCGGTCAGGCAGCGGCCATTTCGGAACGATGCGCGCATATATTGACGGTCGAAAGACTATGGCGAAGCTGCCTGTGCTGATCGCCACCCTGGTGCAAATGGTCAGTTTCGAATGCCAACTATCTGTGGGCGAAATCCGGCTGGCTGGTCGAGAGTGTTCCACAGTCAGCGCCAGCGACTTCATTACTGCTCGACGAGTCGGTCGTCCAGTTCGCCTCAGCACCGACAATCCTCTGGCGCTGCTGGCACGCTGTCGTCTACGCGGACGCACTGCGCCGAGCTGTTTATCAATTCGCCGTTGGCCCGCGCTGCCAGAACAATCCCCGACCAACGGAAAGCGCGTGAGCAATGTTCGCAAAAAAAATCTACTGCGTCGGAATCAGGCGCTCGGCGTGGCGGCAAAATCGCGCTGCGCTATCGTCAAGGCTGAGGCCCGAGCTACCAGCTATTGGGGCAGACCTTACAACATGCCCCGTTGTCGCTCGATGGCTATCAATGGAATGTCGCATGGCGCTCGCGCCGGCAACTGTAAATTGGTCAAAGCCGCGATCGAACTGGATGCCGGGCCGAGGCTGCGTACGTTCCTGCTGGGTGTACTGGCTGGGCGCGCGCTGCCAAAAACGAGCAGGAGGACTAAGAAGCGCAAGCTTTCACTCGATTGCCAGCCATACCGATTTTTACGGCGCAACTGGCGCTGGAAATCTGGGCCAGAAAATCACGATCCCGGCTGGCGGCCCAGCCGTAACTCCGGCTGAGATCGCGCTTGGCGGCCATGAAGGATTCCGCCGGCGCCGTCTAATTCTTTGCAATGAATATGCGTTTCGAGGGGAACCCGGAATGGAACTGGAATTACGCAAGATGACCGAGCGCAGCATCTGGGCGCGGCGGAAATACGCGCGCCAGAACAATATGCTCGACCGTATGGTGGAATACCGCCGTCGCCCGGGACTGAATTCGATTTCAACCAGCGCTTTCCGTCGCCTTTCCGCGAATTCATGTACAGCGCGACCAAGGCGCTCGTCCCTCGACATGGCCTGGGTCTACGGCTTGATCCGGCAGGAATCGCGGCTCATCATGAATGCGCTTCGCCACGTCGCGCCTCCGGGCTGATTCATGATCCACGTACCGCGCGTTTCGCGGTCGCCAGGAAGATCGGGGATGAGCGATTTTAATCCGGCCAGGTAACGACATCATACATATCCACTTGGCACCACTTATTTGAACCTGGTCCTCAACGACCTGACGGTTCGCAGGCGCTGCGACCGCTGGCGTACACGCCGGCCGGGCCGTCCGCTTCGTGGCGCTGAGCTGACCGCACCGTCGAAGGCTCGGATTTCGCCGATCGATTCCGTCAACGAAACGCGCGGCTGCAGATTGCTCAACGTCTCTCCGAGCGCTCCCTGAGCTCGCGCGAGCCCGAGGCTGCGAATGCCTTCCGCGTACGCTCAGCCCGGGAGAAGCCTGTCCGATGCAGTTCTCCATGGCGCTGCCGCGACATTTCGTCAGGGCACCCGCTACGGCAATCTCACCACCATCCGCGAAGCTGCGGACCACTTCGGACGCGAAAATGGATACGTTCCTGTACACCTCCTCGCCTTCGAGCGCGCTCGAATCTGGCGTGGGTGGCGATGTGTTCATGAGCCGCAATACGACCCCTGCTGTCTCGCCACCTTGTCAGCGGGCATTGTCTGAAGTCGGGATCGCATCGCGGCCGAAGACAGAAGACCCTGCTTCACGCGGTACGAACGGACGTGGTGTCGTGAAGCCCGACCACCGCTCGTGCCGCTCGACGCCATGTATACGGCAGCTCGCGGCTGCCGATTGATCTCCGCGGCGCACCCGACCAATGCGGCGTTTGCGCACCCGGCTATGTCTTCAGTTACGGTCCGCGCATTCGAAAGTGGTGAAACGTCGCTTTCACTCCGCTCAGGTGGGAGTGCGCGGACGTCTATGTATACACACGCAAGCGGACCGCGCGCCGTTGGCGGCCGCAGCATCTTCACGTTCGTTCTCGCTTCGATGAACTGTATTTCGTCGTCGCTCCGGTCGCGCGCCCGGCATAGCGCTCCTCGGTGATGAAGGCGAGTTCGTCCCGGACGGCCTTAAACGCATCGCCGCCCTCAGCGACGGCCCGACGCTGACCGCCACCGTGAATGTTCGCGCCGCTGGATCATCGTGCGGCTGTTTGGTTACGCCCCACGCGACCTGTGGTCACCGCGCGACGGCCCGTGGGCGAGCTCGATTTGAAACCGTCGGAGGGCCGCTGTGAATCTCCGTATCGGCCGTGTCCGGTAGGCAGGGCTCGAAGGGCCCGGCAATGATCCTGTCGGCCAGGCAGTAGTGTCCCTGCAGAGCATGTGAGAGTGCCCCTCCATTCCACCACCCGAGCCCGAACGCCGGCTGACCGTCCCGGTGCCGGAGTCTTTTTCTCGCAGCGCACTGAATGACCGACGAGCTATCTGCCGCCCTGGTCGCCACCAAAGGGGAACAACGGCGGGTGCAGCGCTCACCGCCACGAAATGGACGCGGACACCTGCGCGGCCTAGTCAATGGGGAAACGCCAAGTGCTGAGCGCAGAGACGAGCCAACGCACGTGCGCGGCTTTGCAATAGCCCTCGCCCACCGCACGGCCCCCCCCCCGGCGAAACGGTGCCGGCCGGTGCTCGTCCGTCGCGCCTCCTTAGCCGGAACGGAGAAGTCAGGCGAACAGTCAGACATGTTCCCCCCTGGGTGCGCGGCTTTTTGCGCACGACTGCTCGTCGAAGTAGTAACACTTCTCAATCCCATTCCGACGAGGCAGTAGCCTCGTCTTGGTTGCCACAGACACGCTGTCCGCCAGGTGCGTCCCAGGAATCTGATTCTCGATACAACCGCCGTTGCGGCGCGGCCGCGCGCGCGCAGCTGTTCATCGTAAAACCGGCGTTCGCGGGCCATCCCTCCGCCACCAACAGAACGGTCCCGCCATGCTGCAGCCGAGCCTCCGAATCCCAACGCCAGTCACGATCAGTTTGGTGTCCGCAAAACCCTCCCCGGGCAACTTCGACCGTGAGTCCTGAAGTTCCCGCCCGCAAGTTGACCGCGGGAGCGTCCGCTGTGCCGGGCGCCATTTCACCTTATCCGATGTATGGGTCGCCCAGCGGACGACCCGTGCTCCCTCCGTGGGATTTCCCCAAGCTGCGTTTCCCGGCAACGGGGGGCGGCGTGTCGCAACCTCTCTTGGAAAAAACCGAGGCGACGAGGCAGTGACGGGAATATCTAGGATTCCGAGGATACTAATTGCGGCCGCAGGTAGCTGCCGTAGCCGAGCGAGAAGCTTTTCGGGTCAGTGCGGTGCGAGCTCAAGAACGTACGATCCACAGCAGGTCTTGCCGTCACGTCGGACGTCGCTCGTGGCCGCCGTCTAACCGCCCATTGTCTGGGCCGGCGCTTTCTCGGCTTGCTCATCTGCTGCTCCTGTTGACGATCAGGGGCTGGCCAGTTCCATCCTCCGCGCCGGCTCAGCCCCCCCCCCCCCCCCCCCCTGAGCTACAGCTGTATTTCAACCTGCGGACGGGCCCGTGACCCCGAACCTGAATTGCTGGACCGGTTGAGCGTCCTGCTCCCATCACCAAGCCCTCGCAGAGTGCTGGCGTCGCTGACCGTCACCCGCTCGACCACGGTCCTGTCCCCCCCCGGCGGGCGCACAGGCCACTCGCCGCCACACCGGACGATTCCGCAGCGATGCCCCCCCCATCGATGGGTCGGTTCCGTGCGACTCGCCGCCAGGGAAGGCGCCGTTGTCACCACTGTGGGTGAACGACCGGAAGAACGGCCCCTTCCGAGGCGTCGAGCAGGAGCCGCCGCGTGCGCTGTCGGCGGCGGCAGGAGATGCTGTCCCGTTGATGTGCGGCGCACAGGGCCTGCAGACGCTAAAACCTGAACGCAGGCGCGGCCTCCGCTGCAACACAGGACGGCAATCACACCGCCTTTCTCGAGCGCGGCCGCCACAATGAGATGGGGCGTCGACCACGTCAAGGTCGAATCACGACGAGGACCCGCAGCTCCTGCGCACACTTTTGCAGCTGAACGTTGGCGTTCTCGCACTTCACCAGTTGTTGACGAATTGGGATGAGCGGGACCACCTCCCGCCGATGCAATCGAGGGCCAGCTTCCAAATTAATTCGCGAGATCCCTGTCCTCTACGGATGAGTCGCCCGCGGAGTTTGTCGGCAGGCTTACCACCGAGTCAAGTGCGGGTCAATGTCCGCAACGGTGGCAGCATATCTGCTCGAGATCTTCCGCGGCGGCATTGAGACCAAGAAGCCACGGGATCGCACTGCTGCAGCTTTCCCGCGGTTTGGCTATACCTGGGTGACGGATCACGAAGGGCGGTCGTTCCGCACCCTCGACCCGTGTGACCTTCTAGACTCCTACGGCAGTTCGGGTGGCAGGAGATGTGATCCAACCCCCCCGAGCAGCGACAAACGGTCAGCGCACGGGCCTACATCGTCCCGCTTCACCCGGCACGACCATCTCGTGCGTGGCACGGTCGGGGCACGGTGTGGTCCACGTCGCCGAACGGATCGTCGTTCGAGGGAAACCTCGTCTATGCGCATGACCCGCCGTCGAGTCCTGTGCCGCTGATTACCTGACTGATTCGATTCAAGGATTTCGAGATTGGCGCCACCTAACGTGACCGGTCCCTGTGATCTCGACATCCCACGCCGCGATTTACGCCAAAACGCCTCTTCATCGGGTCTGACTACCATGCTGCGGGAGGGCCGACTGGCTTGTCCTTGCGC
>Ga0179593_1577318_pt1 | contig 13817 bp, 17 predicted proteins | sample CZODoug2_1_08_16_FD_185931 | JGI IMG/M metagenome (GOLD analysis project Ga0179593, IMG submission 185931) | Vadose zone soil fungal communities from Angelo Coast Range Reserve, California, USA - CZODoug2_1_08_16fungal (PacBio error correction) | ecosystem: Environmental > Terrestrial > Soil >...
ACAATAAACCCCTACTCCAGCGCCCGGCGAAAAAAAAAGGAAGGGAATCCGGCAAAACTTAGTTCCTAACTCCAGCCGAGTAATGCAAAAAAGAAAGAGGGGAAAAAAAAAAAAGGGGGACGGATTTTTGAAACCCTTGCCGAAGGGAAAAGGGAAGGACGTTCAGGGAAAACGGTTACATCGTTGGATAGGAGGGAAAAAAAAAAGAGGGAGGGGGAAACCTCTCCCCAACTCGATCCAAAGGAAGGAAAATGGACGTCTCCCATTATCCCGAAAATGAGAAAAAAAAGAGGGGGTCGCAAGCTTCTCCCACACATAATGGGGAAAAGGGAAAAAAAACGTCCCGCGGTAGTGAGTCGAAATATGAAAAAATCCGCCCGCAAGGAAAAGAAGAGAAAAAAAAAGCCGTGATGTACCTGAGCGGAGAAAAGGAAAAAAGCCCGGGGGATCCCTGCTGCCCAGCCAGCCAAACAAAAAAAAAGGAAGAAAGAAATGGCAAAAAAAAAAAGAAAAAACGACTCGCCTGTAGTGTCAACAAAAAAAGAGGATCCGCCCAACGCCTCATGTCCCTTGGAAAAGGAAGAGGGGATACTCATTGCTCACCTTAAAACAGCATGGGAGAGGCGCACATCCCTCGCCTTTGCCCATGGGGAAGGGAAGAAAGGGGAGGGGGAAAGGACCATCCAACGCTCCCTCTCAAGCAAGAAAAAAAAAAGATGCCGATTGCCACGTACATTTGATTTTCCGGCCAACTCCGAGGAAAGCAAAGGAAGGGGAAAAAAAGGGAAAACCGCGAAAAATCCCGGCCGTCGGAAAGTAAAAAAAGGAAGGAAGAGGGGGAGCGATGTTTTGTGCTGCGCATATTGCAGAAAAGAAGGGGAAAAGGAATGAAAGAAGCAACGCTCCCCCAAATATAGAAAGGAAAAGAAGGTTATCAGGGGTCCGTTAGTCCACCGCCCCGATGCTCAAGAAAGAAAGGGGGAGGAAAACCATCTCATAATTGCAAGAAAAAAATCCGCCGCCAACGCATTTGCAGGAAGGAAAAAGGGGAACAGTTTTCCTGAGAAAGCGGGTGAAGGGTCCGTTAGCCCCTTCAACAGGAGAAAAAGAAGGGGCCCGCCGCCCCTGGCCGCGCGCCAGGGGGGGAAAAAGGGAAGAAAGGAAAGAATATCTCGCCCGATCTAGCGCAGGCGGAAAAAAAAAAGGGGGGGGAAAGAAAGTGGACTCGCCCCCCTTCCGGTCGACGGCCGGAAAAAAAGGGGGGGGGAAAAAAAAAAAAAAACCGCCGCGAGACATGTGACCGGTGGTTTTGTATTAAAAAAAAGAAAGAGGGGGGACTGGGAGAAATTTGGTATTTTAGGGGGGGAAAAAAAATGAAAACACTCCTCATATGTCGCCTTCGTTGATTAACTTCGGGAAAAAAAAGGAGAAGTAAACATCCCCCACAGCGGGGGGGGAAGAAAGGGAAAAAGGAAAAAAAAAAAAAGGGGACGAGTTTCGCCTTATTCCCTCAGACGACTTGTTTGAGAGAAAAAGGGGAGGAGCCCCCAATGAAAAGCCTTTAGTGGGAGGAGGGGGAAAAAAAAAAGCACTCGGGTGTTGATGGGGGGAAAAAAAAAGGGAGAAAAAGACAAGAGCGCTGGCTAGCCACTTCAGGAAAGAAAAACCGTGCCGGATGCGTCAGTGGGGGGGGGGGGAAGAACAAGCCGAAAAAAACCCCCTCTTATTCGTTTCTTTTAGGCCCTCGGGGAAGGAAAAAGAAGGGGGGGGGGGGTCCTCCTCTTTCTTCCTTTGAGGGGGAGGGAAGGGGGGGGCAAGGCCTGAAATGTGTGCATCGCACGCATCCAAGGGAAGGGGAAAAGAGGGGGGACCCCGCTTCACGCAGGGAAGAAAAGAAAAGCCTTAAAAACACCGTACCCTCCTCGCTGGCTTATGGCTAAGAGTGAAAAGGAAAAAGAAAAACCATCTCTCCCATGTAAACCCGCTCAAAAGAGAAAGAAAAAAAAGGAATGTGCGCCTTTCGTAGCCTCTACCTGAAGCTTGGCCTCCACTCAAGAAAAGAAAAGGAAGGGGGAAAAAGAATCAATCGTCATTCTTACCATCAAAAGGGAAAGTAGAAAAAAAAAAAAAAAAGAAACCCGAACCGCCATCAACGTCCCGGGGGGGGGAAGAGGGAACCTTGTTCGTTTCCTCCCGGGAGGAAAAAAAAAAAGAAAGAAGAAAAGGTGGGCCTCTTCCACGGCGCACCTCCGAGGACGAACGAGAGGGAAAAAACGGCCCTTCGGAGTTTTTTTTTTTTTGGAAAAAAAAAGGGGGGAGACGGAGTTGCTCAGTGGGCGCGCAAATGCAATGGGGGGGGGGGGAAGGCCATGGTATTCTCCTCCTGGGATTGGGGAGAAAGAAAATTGCTCGGCAACCTGCGAGGAAAAAGGGGGGAAAAAAAATCATCTCTCGAGAAAAAAAAGAGAGAGAAGCCGCCAAGCCGCCGTTTGGTCCTTGGCAAGTAGGAGGAAAAAGAGAAAAAAACAGTACCAACTTGCCGCTTTTAACGTTTAGAGAAAAAAGGGGGAAAGGGAAACAGTTTCTTTCTCCTTCGCCGCTGATAAATCTTGCCCCACCGGGAGAGAAAAAAGAAACGAATTGTCCACTTCTCTCCTCCCCTCAGGAGGGAAAAGGGGGGGAAAAAAAAAGAGAGAGGGTCGAGGGAGAGGAATTGGACATTTCGTTAGCGGAGCAAAGGGGGGGGGGAAAAAAAAAAGCGTCTCTGCTAAAGAAAGACGGACGGCAAAAGTGGCAAGAACGTTTTCCCCAAGCGGCAGTTTGGTTAAGGGACGGGGGAGAAGAAGGGAGAAAGGGCAATGCCACGGCAGGGAGAGGAAAGGAAGGGGCGTTTCCCAGCCAATTGCGTAGAGAAGACAAGGAAAAACGCTGCCGAGCATTTTGCCGATAAGGAATGGTAAAAGGAAAAAAAGGGGGGGGCGAAAAAGACCATGGCCACATTTGTTTTTACGGGTCGCCGAACCATAAAAGGGGAGCCCAACGGAACGACTTTATACAACCGGCGCGGGCGCCCCCAGAGCAGCAAAAAGTAAGGGAAGGGAAAGGGAAAGCCCGAGGCTCGGACCTAGGGGGGGAAGGGGAAGGTCGAACGTTTGAGGAGTGATGGCGGTGCCGTCGGCCGGGGAGGAACGAAAAAAAAGGGGAAACGGCGATGACCCGGTCACCCTTTTCTGGCGGGGAGGGAAACGGCGAAGGTCCGGTGGGGAGGGGAAAAAAAAAAAAAAGAGAAGCCACTTGAAGTTCCCTCGGGAGTGAAGGAAAAAAAGGGAGAAGTGAAAGCGAAGAGCAGCCGGTGATCGATCTTCGATGAGGGGAAGGGGGGAGTTTTTTGCATTTGCGGCATTTTGCAAAAAAATACCAGCCGAGATGGGTACGTTGTCCATAAAGGGTACAGGCAGCGGGGCAAGCCAGAAGGGGAAAAGAGCGTCCGGAGCGTTGCGATGCACACATTTCAGGGAAGAGTGAAAAAAAAAAGGAAAGAAGAAGAGAGGCCCACTTAGCGACTGGGAAAAGAAAAAAAGAAGGGAGAGGCGGGTTCGTGTCTCGGATGGCTAACGACGGAAAAGGAAGAGGGAAAGGCAGCGCTACTTTTTCGTTCCGAGAGAAAAAATTGGGGGCGCCCATGAAGATGCCGAGCCCACCACTAACAGGCTTGTACAGGGGGAGGATTCAACAAGTTCCTTCCTGAAAGGGGAAGAAGGAATGAAAGGTCCAGGGGCGGCAAGATGAACCGATGTGGGGATGGGGGGAAGGGAAAGAAAGGGCAAGACAACGAACATCTCTCTAAAAAGAAAAGGAAAGGGGCACAAAATCACAAAATTTCCCCCCAAGAGAAGGAAGAAAGGTAAAATGTTCCTCGCGGCGTTTTTTTGGCTGGGGGGGGGGGAAAAAAAAAAAAAAAAAAAATTTGGGCCGTCGACCGGCAGGCGGCGTTCCACTTTTTTATTTTCGGGCGGAAAAAGGGAGTGCTAGCCTGCGCTCGCACAAAAAAAGGGAGTCAGTGCCGTCCCTTCCACATGTCCATCAGGGCGCAACCGTTTGCGGCGGCCATCCTTCCTTAAGGCAGAAAGAGAAAAGGGAAGAAAAAGGTACAAAGGTTTAGAGATGCTGCAGGAACCACTAGGGGGAATGTGTTCAGCACTTGCTTTGCGCGGAAAGTGGGAAAAAAGGAAATCAACGGGCCAATTATGCGAATGGTTTGAAAGGGAGGGGATGAGGCCATCGCCTGTTGGACTACGGAAGGAGGGAAAAAAACAGTCGGAAATGGGGGCTGGAGCATATTTGGCCGGAGGAAGGTAAAGAAGCGGGAATATTTGCTTCAATTTATGGCGCAGCAAAACAGCGAAGAATTGGGGTTTGCAACAACTAACTGGAAGAGGGGGGGGAAGATGTGGTGACATGAGGTTTTTTTCTCCCATCCTCTATTGAATAATAGGGGAGGGGGAAAGAGGGGAAGGGGCACGCCCCCCAGCATAGGGGTAACCGGGAAAAAGTCTTAGCTTCGGGTTTCTTGGGGTGGAAGGGGAGGGAGGGGGTAAAGAAGGGGCTTTTGCGAATATGTAAAATTAAAAGGAAGGGCCGTTGAAGTGTTTGAGCATGAAAACGAAAATCGGCGGGAAGGAAGGGATAGCGGAAGAACCAACAATTTTTTTCTTACCCTACAGAGAAGGGGGAAAAAAAAAAAAAAAAAAAAAGAAACGGCGGTGTTTGCGCTGTGCTGGAGCAGCAGGGATATAATGGGGGATTCTGGGTTCCTATCATCGTTTGGTAAGAAGAAGGAAAACTTGGGATGCCTATGAATGCGATCGTGCACCGGGTAGGGAGACCTTACTAAACTTCTTAGGGGGGGCCGAGAACAGGGGATGAACGACCAATCATGGGTGGGTGGGAGAGGGGGAAGAGGGGGGACGGTGGATGATTTTTCTGGCTTACTGGGAGAAGAAGAAAAAAAAAAAGGAAGCTTAAGGGAGCGAAGTGTGGGCGCGGGGCCCGGGAAGGGAGGAAAAAATACGATCCAACCGTCCTTTTCCCGGAAAAAAAAGAAGGGGGGGCGCCGGGCCAACGGGTTTCCAAATCCGGGAGGGGGGAGCTTGTGCTTGCGTTCATGAAAAAGGGAAAAAAAAAAAAGCATTGTGGGAGGGATAAACCAGATGCTGTACAGGGGGGGGGTTTCGCTCCGTTCCGTGGGTGAGGGAGGGAAAAAAAAGGGGGAGAAAAAATGCGGTTCCGCGCGGCCTACACGGGGGGGAAAGGCCATTTGAAAAGAAAAGGGGGGGAGCGAGCGGCGGTCTCTTCTTGTCCCTGGGTATTAGGATACAGGGGAGGGCGAACTCCGGTGGCCGGGAGGGGGTGAAAGGTATTAAGATCTCGCCAATATCGAGCTCGGCCAAGAAAAGCCACCGGCGTTCAGAGGAAAGGGAGAAAAAAGGGGGACAGAAGAAACCTCCGTCTCACGAAAAGAAAAGGGGATTCCCTTCTCCCCATCCCATTAGACGCGAAAGAAAGGAGAGCAAATTCCCCGTCAATCATCAAAAGGAAAAAAAAGAGAGAAAGTGAAAAAAAAATGGTCACGCATCTGGTATCCCGAAAACAAAACGCCCGCGAGTAATGCCTCACGCCCAGCTCAAAAGAAAAAAAAAAAAGGGAAAGAAGAAACTTACCAGCTCTGCCGGGCGTCAGTTCCGTAACCATCGGTTGGAAGAGGGGGGGGAAAAAAAAGGAAATTTCCACTTCCCTCCTCCCCCAAACTGGAGAGAAAAAAAAAAAGGGAGGGACCCATAAATCCCAGACAACTCATCCACCGTCACATGAATGTCGGAAGAAATCCCATGGCTGACCACTTTCCCCGCCCCGGGAGGGGGGGAAAGGAGTCATCCCGCACGAAAAGGAAAAAAGCTTAAGCGTGGATGTATCCGACTCGAGGAAAAGAAAGATCCCCGCCTCCGTTATATCCACGGAAAGAAGAAAAAAAAAAAAAAAAAAACGCCGGGAATCCTGCACCGCTCTGCCGACCTCGGGGCCGGGAGGGGGGGCCGCAAATCCTGATCCGCGCAAGAGGAAAAAAGGGGGGAAAAAGACGCCCGATCGTGATAAGCGGCATGATGAAAAGGGTAATTCCCATCCGCTGGATGAAAAGGGAGTAGAAAACAGCCCTCGCTGCACCATGCCAACCTTTCGCAAGTCCAGTTCGGCAGGACAAAAAAAAAAAAAAGGAAAAAAGGGTTTCCGGGAAAAAATCCTGCCGGGAGGGTGGGGGAACGCCAACGCGAGTCCAATCTCTCTTGGAAACGTTCCAAAGAAAAAAGGAAAAAGAAAGGGAAAAAAAAGGGGGGGCGACCGGAGTCGTTGCAAACCATTCAGGAAGAAGGGGGTGTGCCACGGTCGCATATTGTCCAAGGGAAAGGAAAAAAATCCGTCCCACAGGGCCCCTTCCCCGCCAATATGCGGAAAGGAAGAAGGTGGACTGCACCCTCCTTTATCGTCAGGGGAAAAAGAAAAGAAAAAAGAGGTGCGTTCAACCAAAGCGCCATTAATTTGGCCCGATTTGAAAAAAGAGAAGGGGGAAAAACCCAGTGCTGAAATTACTTTGACCGTGTGGAAGAAAAAAAAAAAAAAAAAAAAGGAGGTCAAGGAAGCTTTCACCGGAACTCGAAGCTCGCCTCAGAAGCTGGCACGAAAAGAGTGAACGGTTTGACTACGAAAAAAAAGAAAAAAAAAAGAGATGGTCTATAAATACCTTGGACTCGCGCCTACTACGAAATAAAAGTGACGACGAAAAGGAGGGGGTGGGGGAGGTCAGCTCCGAAAAAAGCCAAAACCGGAAGAAAAAAAAGGGAAAAAAAACAACTTGAATCATGGGGGGGAGAAATTTGGGATTTTATTGCCAGTGACAGAAGCAGATCGAGGGAGGGGAAAAAGGGGGAGGCGATCGTTTCTCCTCCCTTAAAAAAGAGGTCCCATCTTCGCCCTGACCTGACCTTAGAGGGGAAAGGGAGAAAAAAAGGAGGGGATATTGTTGATCGCGGGACGCCGCCCCCAATGAAAAGCCTTGAGTGTGGAAAAAAGGGACGAAAGCAATCCTCGTTTATTGCAGCGCTTGCGGAGAGGGGAAGGGGAAAAAAAAAAGGGGGATAAACGCCGTGGCCGGATGCGGCCATCCGTTATCAATCCGACACGACCCAGAAAAAGGCGGAAGAAACTATTGCACAGGGAAAGGAGGGGGAAGGAAAAGAGGAAAGCGGGGTCATTCAAGCTTGGACCTGAATGTGTGCATCGCAACGCCAATCCCGGACAGGGGAAGGGGGTAGACACTTCCCTCTTTTCCCCCGCTGCACAGGGAAAAAAAAGGAAAACAAGGGTACCCACCACCTCGGCTGGGCGGGAAGCCACACTGCAAACTAAAAGAAAAAAGAAAAAAAGCTCAATCGAGCTCATCACACCGGGCCTGCTCTGGGAAGAGCTTTGTTCCCTCACCTCCCCAGGGGAAAGGGAAGGGGGGGAAAAAGGAAGGGAAACTGAAATCATCGTCATTCATACCATCACCCGACCTTCGCCGTCCCGCAAGGAGGGGGGTCCCCCCCGGTTGTTCAATCGCCGGTCCCTGAAGGGGGGGGGGGGGAGAAAAAGGGGGGACTGGCGACGGCAAAGCCATCCTCCTCAACGTGCTCCTCTTCCCACGGAGAAAAAAGAGCCCGTACTTATTCCTCTCTCGAGGAAAAAGGAAAAGGAAAAAAAAGAGGAAAGCGCGTTGTGTATAAGTCGTTCGTGTGGCGCGAAGGCCAAATGGGGTGGAAAAGGGAAATGGTAAGTCCTTCCTTCCTGGAATTGGGAAGGGGGAAAAAAAGAAAAGAAGGGTATCGGCACCATTGCTTCCGGCCTCGGTCCTCGGGGAGTAGGGAAGGAGGACGCTCATCTACGCCATTGGCTGGGAAACGCCGAAGAGAGAAAAAAAAAAAAAAGGGTGGAAGTTCGCTTCGCTGGGGGGCGCCTGGGCCCATCTCAGCCCCCAGGTAAAAAGAAGAGGGCAGGGCTCGCCTCTCCCGTCCGGAGGAGGGGGGGGGAAAAAAAGGAAGGAAAAAAAAGTTAAACCCCACGGAGGCGGTAACGAATGTCCCCACTTCCCTCTCCTCCCGTCAGATCGCTCAGAAAAAGAAAGAGAATCTATGTATATGTGAAACAAAAAAAAAGGAGGGGAAAAAGGAAAAAAAAAGGGAAAGCCGAAGGGAAAGAAGACTACGTCGAATCGCGCCAATGCAGAGGAAGGGTGGTACTTGTTCTGGCGATGGCCCCAGCGGGAGGGCGAAAAAAATACAGGGGAGGGGGGGGGGAAAAGAAGCTGAGCTTTCCAGAGGCGGCGGTTTCCAGCCAATGGCGGAGAGAAGCGAGGGAAAAAAAAGAACCTAGGAACGCTTGCCCGAAGCAAGGGGGGGGAGAAGGGGGAAACCAGGCAATCCCAGGAAGGCGCCTACCCATGGGAACATCATTTTTGAAAGGTCTCCGAACCCCAGGGGGAAGAAAAAAGGGAGATATACAACGCGGCCGGCGGCCTCCGAAAAAGAAGGGGGCCGAGAAAGCATCTAGTCAGCCTAAGGGGGGAAAAAAAAGAGGGAAAAAAAAAAAAAAAAAGGCGAAACGTTGAGGAGATGGGCGTTGCCGTCCTCCGGGAGGAAAAAAAAAGGGCCGGCCAAGATTAACCCGGTACTTTTTGAAAGAAAAAAGGGGGAAGCCGGAGACCCGCGAAGGTCGGTGATGGTAAGAAAAGGAAGGAAAACACTGTGGAAAGGTCTCTTGCGTTGAGGAAAAGGGGGGAAGAAAAAAAAAAATGGTTTATGAGCATTTCGATGTGAGCGGGGAAAGGGGGAGAAAAAAAAGGGGCTGCATTTTCCTCTTAGCACAGAAAGAAAAAGGGGGGGGGGGAAAATAAAAGGCCCCTTGATGGGCCCTTCAAGTCCTCGTTGACAGCGGTTGAGAAAGGCCCTGGGATTCCTTGCCTATAATGCAAAAGTCAAGGAGAGGGGAAAAAGAAAGAAGAAGAGGAGGGACCACTAAAGCGACTGTTGCCATAGGAAAAGAAAGAAAACGAGAAACTATATTATAGGGAGGGGGGAGGGGGGAAAGGGACGAACGCATCCTTCACGGGCGGGAAAGAATTGGCTAGCAAGCGCTATTAGAACGAAAATCACACATCGATTATTGCCGCGAAAGGAAAAAAAAAGTAAGTGCTTTTTTCAATTGGGAAGGCGTAAGCGAAAGCAACAAAGAAGAGGAGAAAGGAGGGAAGGTCCCAGGGCGCATAGTTAAGGACAAAAGGGGGGGGGGATCAAACCTCCCAGAAGTTCATCACAACGAGTCCGAAAAAAGAGGGGGTTTCCCTTGTCAGCGAAGAAAAAGGAAAAGAAAAAAATCAAGGACGGCGTCCATGTTGGACATACAAACCCGGGTGCAGGGGGGTGGCGGGGTTTTTTTTCCCGGAGCGGGAAAAAAAAAAAGGGGGGGGGGAAAAAAAACGGCGCGTCCACGGTTTATTTCGTTCGTCCAAACAAAAAAAAAGAAGAAAGGTATTTTCTAGCCCTGCCCGCTAGAGGAAAAAAAGATTAGCCCGGTCAAAAGGGCGTCCTTCCACAGGTGGGGCAGAGTGCGCTCGGCCCGTGGGAGGGCAAAAAAAAAAAAAAAAAAAAAGGAAGTTGTTGAACGCTTAACGACAAATGTACACGTTTAGAGATGCCTCAAGGAACAGAAAGGGGGGGGAAAGACAACGGGCCGTTTGCTCGGATGTGGGGGGGGGGAACGCCGCTAGAGTTAAAATCGGCCAATTAAATTCGATGGTTTGAGAGGGAAGGAAGCATCAGAAGGTTTACTACGGGAGATAAAAGGAGGGGGGGGGGAGGGGGGAATGATGGGTGCTGGAGCATAATTGGCGGGGAAGAGCAAGGGAAATATTTTCTTCATATGTCAAGGAGGGGGAAAAAAAAAAAAATCGAGAACGAGTCATGAATGTTTTGCAAAAAGAGAAGAAAAAAAAAAAAAAAAAACTGATTTTTCGCGTGGAGAAAAAAAAAGAAAATTGCTGACGGTTTCCCAGCTCGATTAAGCGGGAGGGGAAAACTAAGGGGGCCCCGTGCGCCCAAAAGGTGGGTTTTTACCGGGAAAAAGGGCGGAGCCGAAAGGGGGGGGCCTTCCTAACTGGAATGGAAAAAGGCGGGGCCAGGGTGCGGAATGGATCCCAGGGCCGGAGGGGGGGGAGCAATTGCCGTAAAGGGAGGGCCAAGGTACATGAGCGCTCGTGAGCAAAATAAAAAGGGGAAAAAAAGAAAAAAACCAACCCCTTGGGCCTTAACCACTCCAGTCTGTAGTCTTCATGCCCGGGGTGGGAGGGGTGTTGCGCTGGCTGATCATCCCTTTCTCTACTCCTTCCTGGGGAGAGGAGGGAGAAAAGAAAAAACCGATCTGTATACATCCCCGCTGAATGAAAAGGAAGATCGGTCTTTCTATTTTTGGGAAAGAGAAGGGGGGAAGAACGCGGACAGGGTTGGTCATCCCTGGATGACGACCAATCATGAAGAACAGAAGGGACGGTTGTATTATTTTGCGGGATTAAGGGGGGGGAAAGAAAGAATTCCGGGGGAGCGAAGTTTTGGGCGCGTGCCCGGAATTGCTGAAAGAAGAGACCAACGATGTTCCCCAGGGGAGGACGCCCAAGCAATATGCTTGGAATCGTTGCGGCGTGCAACGGTTCAAATCGCTGGGGCGAGGGCCGTGTCTTGCATTACCTCGCTGGGGGGGGGAGGGAAAAAAAATGGATGTGGCGGGAGGCCAGATGCTGACATTTTTTTAGCAAGGGATGTTTCTTGGATTGTGGAGGGAGGGGAAAAGGAAATCGCAGCGGGCTACTGGGATGGGGAAGATGGAAGCGCCACATGTTTTTTCCCTCAAGAGGGGGAAGAAGGGGGGAAAGAAACTGACTGGGTATTTCAGTGACGAATTTTCGCGAAGTGTCGCGGACGGGAACCACCTGGCCCTAGCTCGATATTGGCGAGCGGAAAAGAAAGAAAAAAAGCCACCGGCTCCGCAACAGAACTTGCGAAATCGTCAAGAAATACCCAGGGAACAGAAGAAAAGAGGGGGGAAGGAAAAGGGGCGCTTTTTCCCTCACCAGAAAAAAGGAGGGCGACCTGAAGTCCCTTCTCGCAATCCCGCACAATCCCCCCTACCCAGCGCCACAAAGAGGGGTTGCCCTCCCAACATACCTGAATGGAAGAAAAAAAAAAGGAAAAAAAAACGCCCAGCTCCGCACACCGCCGGGATTGAACCGTGGTCCGCCGCCAAGAAGTCCCAGCAAAAAGGGGGATCGTATTTGCCCCGGTAAAAAAGGGAAAAGGAAAAAAAAGTCGCCACACCTAGGCATCGGGCCTGATCGGCGCCCCAGTAATCCAAAAGGGGAGAAAAAAGGAAGAGCACCCACAACATTGATTGTCGTCCCATCAAAGGGGGAAGGAAAAAAAGGGTTAAAGAAATAATGAAAAAAAAGTCCGCCCGCACGAATCGCCTCATCGTGCCAGAAGGCAGATCGAATTGAACCGAAGGGAGAGACCACCGCGTAAAGTCCTGTTGCCCAGCCAGCCGAAAAAACGCCTGGCATACAGGAAAAAGGCCTGGGAGGGGCAGCCCACTTTTGGGCCCGCCCAAAGCTGAGGGGAAGGGAGAGGAGCCATTTCCCGTTGCCAATCCGGGGAAGGAGGGAAAAGAAAAAGAAAAAACCGAACGTAATTCCCCCAACCCGCCTGGATCCATGAGGAAAAGGGAAAAGTCGCATTCCCCGGGAGGGAAACAAATAAGCCCCGTGTTTTTCCCGGGGAAAATCTGCCCGCGGGGGGGGGGGGAAGGGGCAAAGCCGATTCATCGAGCTGTAAAACTTCAGCACATGAGAAAAGGGGGAAAAAAAAAAGGAAGTCGTTGCAAACCATTCATGACTCGTCCCCTCGATGGTGGGGGGGGGGAAGCAATATTCCCGCTTATTAGAAAAGAAGGGGGGGGAAAAAAAGCTACCCCGAAAAGTATGCTCGCAGCCCCCCATTCGAATGGCTTGCACAAGAAAAAAAAACGGGAGGAGGAGTCATACCTCGACAATTTTGAAGGGGAAACAAGAAAGGGAACCGAATTGGGAAACTATAAGCGGGCGGAACATACATCCGCGCAACCGAAAGGTTGGAGGGGGGGGGGGCAAGGGAGAACATCTTCTAAACTCGTGTACATGTCGGGGGAAAAGGGCCCAGAGCTTGCCAACGACACCGGGCCTCGCCGCCCAGATTACGCTTGGTGAAGACCCCCAAGAAGGAAGGAAATAAGGAACTACCTTGGACTCGCGCACGAAAAAAGAAAAAGAAACAAAACCTGCCGGGGGAGAAGCGAAAATGTTTTTTTCTTCAAGCGGAAAAAACGACCGCCTATAATGACCGTGGTTGGGGGAAGGGAAAAGGGGGGAAGGTCGGGGGGAAGAAATTTGGGATTTTTAAGGGAGGGACGCAAGATCGCTTCGTGTGAGAAAAGAAAAAGAAGACTTTCCTTGAAAAGAACAAACAGGAAAGGTACATCTGCGGCCCGGGGGAAAAACCTGACCCTCTCGGCCGATTTCTAATTTTGCACACAGGAAGGGGGGTTTGATCTCCTTACGCAATAAAAAAAATAGTGGTGGCAGCGGCATCCGTTCATGGTACGGAAAAAAGGGGGGAGGGCAGCGGCTTTTCTTCGCAAAAGAGGGAAAAAAAGAAAAAAATAGAACTTGCCTTTCCCGCGTGCCCGGGGGCAGGCAGGGAAAAAAAGAATAGAGGTTTTCTTGAGGCCCCGGGGAGAGAAGGGGGAGGGGAAAAGGGGGAAAAAACAACCTCTTGCGGCGTTCTTTTTTTGGTCATCGTCAGAGGGGGGGGTGGCCAGCCGCACGCCATCCCGGACGGCCGAGAAGGAGGGGAGAAAAGTTCCCCGCCCACAGGGGCACTGAAGCCCCATCAGCCCTTAGGACAACGTAAAAAAGGAGAGGGGAAGACCGGGCAAAACTTCCGCCACTGCAAAAAGAAAAGAAAAAAAAAGCTCATCGAGCGAAAGAAAACGGCCTTGCCTCTTCGTTAGCCTGCCTGACCGAAAAAGGAGACAAGTCAATTGGCTCTCTTTTCAGGAAGGGGGAAGAGAAAAAAAACCACCGACCTTTCGCGTCCGCAAATTGCTTGAAAAACGGGGTCATCGCCTGCCCTGATTTTGGAAGGGGGGGGAGAGACCACGGCAAACCGCCAGCCTCCTTCAACGTGCGCCTCTTCCCGGCGCAAAAAAGAAAAAGGGGAGGGGAAACGCGAATTGCTCTTCTCGGCGAAAGGAAGGAGAAAAAAAGGGGAAAGGGACCGCCGCGGGTGGATAAAGTCGTTCGTTGGGCCCCGAAGGCCAATGGGGGAGGGGAACCAAAGGGGAGGCGGCCCTTCCGGTATTGCGACGGGGGAGGGAAGGGAGGGAAAATTGAAGGCAGCGTCCCTCGGCGTCGCTCGAAGGAAGAGGAAAAGGGGGGGGCTGTAAACCGCCGGCCTCGAGGGAAAAGGAAAAAAATTGGGGCAAAGTCGCTGGCGACTGCGCTGGCCATCTCCAGCCATACCAACCCTGCAAAGGAGAAGGGGGGCATTGGCGCTCTCTCCGGTCCGTCCTTGAAGGGGGGGAGAAAAAAAAGAAAAGAAAAACCACGGTCGCTAACAGAACGGTCCACTTCTCTCTCCCTCCCG
>Ga0179593_1463846_pt1 | contig 13815 bp, 23 predicted proteins | sample CZODoug2_1_08_16_FD_185931 | JGI IMG/M metagenome (GOLD analysis project Ga0179593, IMG submission 185931) | Vadose zone soil fungal communities from Angelo Coast Range Reserve, California, USA - CZODoug2_1_08_16fungal (PacBio error correction) | ecosystem: Environmental > Terrestrial > Soil >...
GCACACGCAACGGCTTAAGAGTGGGACACTGAAGAAGGGGTCGGGGACTAAGTTAGTCCAGCCGCGTCCGAATCGAACAATATAAGAGGTTACTAAAGAAGACTCGACAAGGGGAAAAGGACAGTTGCCAACGAACGGTCAACGGGAAAAAGCCAAGGTGAATTCCTGCACCTGCCAGGGAACCGCATAGAACTGAAAAGTCAAAAAAAAGGAAGTGGCAAACTATTACCTAAATAAGGGGGGGGCGGGGGAGGACCAACGAGGAAGGGCAAAAAAAGTGGGGTGTGACAACGGGAAGATTCTGGGGAGTAGACTGCTTGCAGGTTGGGGGGCTTAAAAAAAACGGGCGGACAACAACCACATTTGGGAGGGGGAAAAAAAACGCTTTTGGGAAGAAAATTTTGTTCATTGCCTAGGGGGGGCCCCGGTTCGGTGGGGGTTCAAGCAATTTAGGGTAGGGAGACCAAAAACCTTGGGTCCCCCGGGCTGGGGAGTGTGCCCTTAAGGGGGGGATGGCGGGGTGGGGTCCAATGGGCCCCGCGTAAACTTTTTTGAGGCGGGGGGTAAAAATGGCCGCCTGAACTGTAGAACTCCAAAAAAAAGGTTGGGGGCAGACCGGACAAAACACACGGACTAAAAGGAAGGTTTGTGTTGGCAATTGGTCGTCCTGGGGAAGTCTGGCCCTTCCCCAGATCGACGTGCTCAATGCAAAGCGCAAAACTAAATGGACCAGCAAATTTGGGGCCGCGGGAAAAAGGGGGCGACTTGAAACAGTGGGGGCCTGGAACTGAAATTCTACATTAAAGCAGGGGAACACAAGAGGGACTCCGTCCCTGACAAAAAACAATCGATAGGGGGTTGGTGCCAGGAGGGGGGCGGTCGTGTAAGGGACGTGGGGTTAGGAGGGAAGGGTCGCAAGGAAAATTGGGTTCCCCCGCCCTGGACTATGGGGGGGGCGACTCGCAGGTTTGGGAAAGAAGGAAAAAGCTCCAAAAAGGGTTGTCCCTGCGCAAGAAGGAAGTTGGGTTAAAAGAAAAGGCCGCGAGTTTGGTGAGGGGACTCTGACTGGAAAGACCTGGTTTCTGTTAGTTCTGCACTGTTGTAACATCCTCAACAAAAAGAAGGGAACCCCGAAAAAAAGACCATGTTACGGGAAGAAGAGGGGGTGGGCTGTTGGGGAGGCGCATATGGCCAAAAACACCGAAACAAGATAAAAGAGAGAACGGTGCGAGCGCCTCCCTCGCGAGAGCCGGGAGAAATCGGGAGAAAAAAAAGACAAAAAAAAAAGAAAGGGAGAAAATATGAGAAACCACGGCTCCGGCACGAGAGAGCGCTTCAAAAAAACCCTAACAGGTCACTTCTCATAGCAAATTGGTAAGGGGGGGTTTGGGAGGGACCCAGTAGCGGGCCACAACAGTCCCACCAAAAAAGGAACAAAACACAAATTGGAAAAAAAAGTTCCAAATTTGCCTGGTGGGGGGCATGACGATGACGAGTAATTGAAAAAAGCAGAAAAATGACTTTCCCAAGTATAAGCCCCAAATCTCTGGACCTGTGGGGGTTTCCAGGGTAAAGGTGGAGAAAAAAAACTCACGGAAACTAAGACCTGGAGGCCAGGTCATAACCCAAGCGGGTGCAAAAAAGAAAAAAAAACCATTAAAAACAGCAAGAGGAGGCCGAAACGCCGAGTAAAAAAAAATGCGTTATCCCAAAAAAAAAAACTCCATTTAAAAAATAAATCACGAGGGGGGTGGGGAAAGATCAGGAGGACAAGTCCGGACCATAGGGAAAGGGAGGGGCAAGTTGAAAAAAACAGGAAACGAAAACCTCCTGCAATTGCAAACAGCGGAAAAAAAATCAAAGGGGTGAAAAAAAAAAAAGCAGTGGTCCAGAGAATGTATTTAAAACAAAGAAGGAACTAGGTTAAGGGTTCAGAAAAGAAAGTACCGGTAAAAAAAAAAAATAAACAAAAAAATCATTCCATGAAGGTAGTCCTCCTGGAAGACCGCCAAAAGAGAGGGGGTGGGGAAGAGGAAAAGAGTGGACATTCAAAGACACATCAACTTCAAACTAGAACTCCACACCTCAACAAGGTAAAACCAAAAGAGACGAAAAAGGGGACCAATCAAAAAAGCAGGAAAATTTGACAACCAAGTGTAGTGGGTATCAAAACATACCGAAGGTCATCCAAACCAAAAAAAAAAAAAGGTCCCCAGGAAATTTCCAAGGCAGGGTAAACAAGCAGGGGTTGGGAATCTTGTCAATAAATGGGAGGTAAACAAAGAGAAAAAAAAGGGGTTAGGGGTTCATGGGGACCAGCAAAAAGACTAAAAAACTGACTCTACAACCCTAAAAAAAAATCATAAACTCCAGGACGCGTGGACACAAAGGAAGGGGGGGGGCACGGTCCCTCGCTTCAAGAGAACCTCGTTGGGGGGGGGGGGAAAGAGGTCAGACGGCAAAAAAGACGCATTTTTTCGGGGGGCGTACTTGCAGTCAGAAGGGCGGTGGAAAAAAAAAACCAGGTTGGGCAGGATCACTCCAATCCCCCAGCCCGGGGTGGTTCAAGGGGGGGGGCCGTCAAAAAAAACTGTACACTGTCACGGAGACAAAGGGACTCCTGGGGAAAAAGAGGCGCAAAACAACCAGGGGCGTGTTCACAGTGCTGGAAGGAATTCGGTGGCAATCCGCCTTCCAAAAAATTGCGCCAACAACCAGCCGTGAACCAGACTACCCTAAAAAAAAAAAAAAAAAAAAAATGCAATAATCAAACCCAGGGACCGCCTCCAAAAAGGGGAGGAAAAGGCGGTTCTGGAAAAGGAAATGACCACGTCCGGGGGCCAAGGGCACGAACAAAAGAGGTCGGGTTGCGAAATCCCTCCTCCAAAAAAAACCCGCCGGGAATGGAATGCGGGAAATGCAACTGTAGTACGCCAGAATCCTCCCCTCGAATGAACAGGGGGGGGGGGTCACAGGAAAGCAATATTTAATCCGACAGAAGAAAAAACGCCCAAACAAAAAAACCAACAGAAAATTTGGGAAAAAAAAAAAATCGATGTGTTAAAGCAATGCAACTTTGCTCAAAAAAAAAAAAAGAACGCAGGGGTTGAGAGCCGTGAAGTCTTTCTTCAAAACGTAGTGGAACTCAAATTTAGAAGCAGGAGGTTTGGGGAGGAAAAAAGGGTGCAAGGAAGGAGGTCCCTTGTGTTGAAGAAAAATGAAGGGGCAGGGAGAAGAAAAATACGAGAATTCCCGCTCAGGAAATTTTAAAAGGGAATAACAAAAAGACCAACGTCGCACGAAAGATTTGGAAAAAGAAATTTCCATTCTATTTTTCATAGTCGGGACGGGTTTGGGTAAAAAATGTCATTGCACGTTTTTGTCCTTTTTGGGGTCCCATGGGGTCACTGTCAACTGGACGCACGGGGAAATTGAGTGAAATGCAAGTGAGAACTGGGTGCAAGAAAAAGCGCAAAACCCACACACGTGCGCAGACACGGGATGTAGAAAAGATGCCGAGTTGGGGGGACTTTAGAAAGGGGACCCGGCCAGAAGGGAAAATCTCAACAACCAGGAATGGTCCCCACACTCGAGGGGCGAGTCAAAAACCCGGGGACAAGAAATAAACCAACATCACAGCGGAAAAGCAAAAAAGGAAATGACACAAAAATTGGGACACCTCCAAAGCCCGGGAGGAAAGGAGGACGCCAATGTATCCACTTGGTCAAGTCCAGAAATAACGTCCCGATCCCCAACACCTCTTTATTTTCCACCTAAACAAGAATAAATCCCCTCCCCCAAAGAGCACAAGCACCGATATGCAATTAAGCCTCGGAACCATTTAGGAAAGTCCAGGGAATACCGCAAAAAGAAGACAACCAAAAAGGAAGGGAGAGGCGATTGGTGGAAGGGAGTTTTTTCCTTCACATTGAAGCGGCCGAGACCCTTTGCCCCGTGAGAAACAGGGGGGACAAAAAAAAAAGGTGCTTTGCGACCCTACAGTGCAACTGAAAAAGAATTTTGGTCACCCCGGGTGGCAGGGGTTGTGAAGACGATCAGACAGGCCGAAAAAAAAAGGATCCTTAGGGTCAAATGGATTCAGAGGGGGTGGTGAACTCCGCAGGGGCCTCGGCTTGCCGGACTTCGAACTGAGGGAAAAGACCGGTGACAAAGTGGGTTTGGGGAAAAACAATACGAAAAGTGATTAATTCAGTTCCACTGGCGGAAGAAAGGGAAAAAAGGGGAGCGAAGGTACTACATGTTAAGTTTAAAAACAAAGGGGGGGGGAGGAGGGGACGAACTGGGGGGGGGGTGCCTCAAGGAGACTGGACAAACCGTGGCCCTAAGTGTTTGGAAGCTTGAGGGGGGGGACCCAAAAAATATAGAAGAAACAACACACACCAAAAACCCTTATTAGAAAAAGTGGAGGAGGAAGGGTAGGGGGTCCCACCACAAAACACAAGTAGGGGAACAAGGTTTTTAATGAAAGCAAAAAAAAAAAAAAAAAAAAACAGAAAGAACAAAAAGTTATTGAAAGAAAAACTTAAGGGGGGGCCAAGTGGGGCTTAGGTTCAAACTTACCGGAAGGAGCAAATGAGCATAACAATGACCCGACCACAAATAAAATGCAAACGGGGTTGGAGGAAAATAAAAAAAAAAAAAAGGGGGGCAAAAAAACAGCAGTGGGTGAAGGGTACATTCCTGGCACTCTGGGAACGGTAGTCGAAAAACACAAGAGAAAGGGAAAAATACCTTAGAAGAGTAATTACTAGCGTAGAACATCTGAAAACGGGAAGGTGAAATAATCGGGGAAGGGCGGTCGCAGACAAATGGGGAAAGAATCCATCCACGAAGTTCTTCAGCAATTAAGGGGGGGGGTACTCAAACAAAAAAAAAAAGGAAGGAATTAAAGAAAATTTTTAAAAGTGTTGTGGTTAGCTTGGGGTTACAGCCAAAAAGGAAAGAAAGGGGGGGGGGGGTCGGGGTGGGCCCCGGGAGGCCAATACTCTTAATGTGACCTCTTGTTTTAATGAGGGAACCAAAGGGGGAGGGGTGAGGGGGGGGTTGGCAAAAAACGAAAACGGCCAAACACTTTTGAAAAAAAAAGGGAGGGAAGGGAACGGGGGAAAAGCCCCTCCCAGAGGGGGAGCCATCCTCCATGTGGGGGGGGATAGTGTGCAGACGCGCGGGGGGGGACTGGCGTTTTTCACTTAGACGGGGTGGGGTCGTCGATGGCCGGGGGACAAGGGTAGCCGTGGAAGGAAAACAATCAGGGAGGTAGAAGGGCGGGGGCGGATCGTCAGAAAACAGGTGACCGCCAGGGCAAAAATGGTTGTTTTAGTAAAACAAAGGTGGGGAAAAGAAGCAAGATAAAGGAGGGGGCCTCAAAGCATAAATTTGAAAATGACAAAAAACCAACAGAGGGAAAAAGAAGGGGTAAAAGAAAAGGGGGTTTTTCAAAAGATGGAATCTTCGTGGACGGGACCAGACCGGGGGGAGTGCATTTGAAGGCCGTGAAGGAGAGGAACTTCCTACACGTGATCCCTCGCTGAACCAAGGGGATCGTTGAAAAAAGGAAAATGCCGGCGCAAAAAGTTGAGAAAACCCTCCAAAATGTTCTTGAAGTGACGGGTGGTGGAAAAAGAAGAACGGAGAGAAAAAAGGGGAAAGGGTTCAAGAAAGCAGGTTCTGCGGGAGAGGAGCAAAAATGTTCCTTTGGGTTTTTGGGAGGGGGGCAAATTCCGGGGATGGAAATGACAGGGGAAAAAAAAGGGGATCCCAAGCGAGAGAAGGAAAGTCGGGTGCCGCAGCATCAAAAGGCGGAGCCGGGGACGAAACCTATTTTTCTCGACTCAAGGACAAGAAGAAGGGAAGAAAGGGGAAAAAAAAATGAAGGGAAAAAGCTAATTGGTCCACAAGTCCTGTGAACTCGGGAAGAAGGGGGGCTAGCGGGGCCCAACACGCAAGCAAAGGGACAGATTTTTCTCCGGAGCCGTAAGTGCCTTGGGGGAAGGGGGGTTAAACCCAGGAGAGAAAAAAAAAACATCGAATTGGGGGGGACTACATTGTAAAGAACCAGTTGCCGACAGGGGGAAAACAGGGGGGAAACAAGGCGCTTTAAATTATCCGGACACGTACCTAAAAAAGAAAAAGAGGAACGGGGGAAGAAGAAGTTAAAAATCCGGGCCCAAGGTATCGGGAAAATAACGCAGAACCAGCGGGACCCAATGAGGAGTGGCTCACAGTTGGAAAAAAAAGGGGGAGATGCAGGAAAAAAAATCTTGAGAAAAACTGAAAAACCTTTCGTTTTTTGGTGGGGCCATACGAAACACGAAAATGAACAGACTTTGTATGAAACAAGGGGGAAAAGAAAAAACAAACTTGGGGGGGAAAAAAGAAGGGGGCATGTGGAAGGGCCATCTTTTTTTGGGTCACAGCAATTTCATGTTGGGGGGGGGCCGCGTTTGAAGGGGTCGTTAAATGCCTGCGTGGGGGGGGGGGGAAAGACAGTTCAGGGGGGAGGGGAGTAAGGGGGGGGGGGGGCAGTGGTCGTGAAAAAGGTACCAAACCAAATGCTGCCTGGATCCACTCAAAAAAGGGAAAAAAAGGCGGAGACCGGAGGGAAAAAAAAAACCACAAAAAATAGTAGAGGTGGGGGTTGGTGCCAGGTTTTAGGTGAATGAGGGAAAATTCACAAAAGAATTAAGTCACTACTCACGACCAAACAAAGAGGAGTGGGGGGGAAAAAAAGGAGTCCGAGGAATTAAGTGGCGAATGGCAATGGGTGGGGAGAGGAAGGGGGGATGGTGGGGGCAAATGCACAAAGGAAACGACCCTTAGCAAAAGGGCGGGGAGAAAAACCTCGGACTTCCCCCGTTTTGAAGAAAAATCCGGCCGAGACATAAATGGGTTTTTGGGCCCATGCCCGGTTGGGGGGTGTGGAACGGGGGGAGGGGAATGGTACACATGGTTGGGGTACGCGAGGGTTGAGGGAAAGACGGAGGTTCCGCCCATTGTTGTTTTGGGGCGACCGCGGGGGTCTATCGAAAAAAGGGCCCGACAGTCTCTGAGGGTGATCTGGGTCTCAGACGTTGGTAAGTCAAAAAAAAGGCGGGGGAGAAAATTGAAAAGGAGAAGACCCTCTGGAAAGGGGAAGGGGTGATTTCTTTTCTGGGATTTTGTTTTAAAAAATGCCATGAGAAGCGGACAAAGCCCAAGAAAAAAAGAAGGCCCCGTGTACTGATTTTGGGAAAGGTTGGGACTGTGTTGAGGACGCGAAAGGGGGGAAGAAGGGCCAAAAAGAAAAGAGTCTAGAAAAAAAAGGAGGTGGGATAACGCTTTCCTTCGCGATTAGCTGTGAAAGAGAGGACTCATCAAAAAAAAAAAAACAAAGAGGAATAAGGAGGAAACAAACCTCGCCGGGGGGGAAAAAGAAGAGATGACGCACGGTGGGCTTAGCGAACTCAGGGGTAAGGGTTGGGGGGAGAGACAAGGAGGGTCCAAACAAACGTCAAAACCAAACCAGCATAAAAAAAAATGGGCCACACGGAAAGGGGTGGGGGGAAGGTGGGGAGATGCTAGGCAGGGGTTCAAAAAATTGAAGGGAAAAAAAACAGAAAGGATATGTACAAAGGACTAGTAGAAGGAAATTCCCTTTGTGGGGAAAATGGTGGTTTACAGTTTTTTTCGGCAGAACAACCAGTACACCGTTTCAATACTTAAATCCGGGGGGAAGAATAAGAGCGAAAAAATCAGCGAACCCAAAAAAAACAGGCGACCCCCAAAGTAAAGGCGGGGGAGAAACAAACTCTAAAAAAAAAAGTGCACTTCGGCCCGAAAGCAAAAAAAAAAAGCACCAAAATGGCAAACAGGTCCCAGAGCACCACGGGAGGGGTTGAGGGAAACGGGTCGGTCGACAAAACTGACTTGACAACTAAGGGAAAAGGGAAACAAATTTACCCCGCGAGCTCCAATTGCCAAAGCCTAAACCTCTGGCAAACTCGTTGGCCAGAGCCGGGGGAAATGATCCAAGCAGAATCACGGAAAAGGTGTTGGCAGAACAGCACACCACTAACTAAAGAAAAAGAAAGCCGAGTTGAAAGAAAAAAAAAAAAAAAAAAAAGGGTTGAAAAGCCGTTCGCGCCCAATTCTGGTTGGTAGAGGGAAGGGCATCACGGGGACAAAAAGGGAAAAAAAGAAACACGCACCCACAAAGTAACTACCACAAAAGAAAAGAAAGAAAAGGAAGACAACTGGGTTGGGGGTGGGAGAAAGATCCGCCCCTTCCCCAATCCGAAGAAGGGCAATTCCCCACCGTAAAAAAAAAAGATGAAAATACATTTAAAACCAAAAACGACCCACAAGGGCAAAGAGAAGTAAAAAAAGGATCCCCAAACCTTTTTATCATTGTCAAAAAGGGATACAAAAAAAAAACCAAATGGAATCTGTTTTTGGTCTGGCAGAACAAAAAGATAAAGGGAAGTCCTCAAAACTAAATCAAGCGGGTAAAAACAAAAGAGGGCGCCACGGTGAAATCGCGGGTCCTACCACAGGAAGAGGTTTTTGAAAGAAAGAGAGGTGGCCAAAGAGTATGTGGGGGGAAGATCCTGGGCCAACCTATTTGCTTTGTAGGCCAGTGCAGGGAGAAAGCCAAGAAAGGGGGGGTCGCTTTTTGGGCCTGACCGGCAACTGGGGAAGGGGACACCAGGGGTTGAGGAAGGATGGAAGGTATTGGGTTTTTTTTGATAAAGGGAACTAAAAGGCCAGCGCGTCAAAGAGAAATTTCTGCCAGGGGGGGGAAAAAAAGGGAGGGGTTGACAACTCCCCCCATTGTTCCACTGGGAGCCCGCAGTTCAACACCAATGACTTGTTGAAGAAAGGGACCTCCCTCATTTAAAAAAATGGTTTTCTTTAGCTGCTTTGTCAGGCCTAAACGTTTTCGTACACAAGGAAAAAACACATGTGAAGCCGGAGCACCCGCGTCCGTTATGTGAGAGAAGGACCTCCCCAAATTGAGGGGGATCAATCCCCTGGGAAAGTCCCTGGAGAAGAAAAAAAGGAAAAAAAAAGCCCGTAGAGTTAATCACGGGGGAACGGACAGAAGCCAAAGGAGGAAGAAGAAGATAGTCACAAAAAAAACCGGGAGAAGTGGGGTTGTGATTCGGGAGGTGGCCTGACCGGAAAAAAGGTGCAGCACTCAACTTTTTTGGACGAGACCACCAGATGACCCAACAACAGGGAAAAGGGAAAGAAACTGGAGGGAGTTAAGACGACCGGTGAGAAACAAAGGAAAAAAATCCAAACTTTTTTTAAACGATACCATGTTCCACAGACGAGGAGGGAAAAGAGGCACGTAGAAAAAAGCACGGCCCTTAGAAAAGGGAAAAAAGGGCATACTAAGTACACGGACAAGAAGAAAGAAGTAAGGTTCAAAGTTAAAAAACAACTCTTCGTTGACAGGAAGTTGGGGAAAAAAAAAAGGGGGGCGTTTGTCACAGGGTGTTGTCAACAGGTTCAAAGGGGTGAGCGAATGAGGGAATGAAAGGAGAGAGTGCCCTGGTCGAATAAAACCCACCCCGTGCACGCAACCGGAATGGATGAAAACGGACCGCGCCCCTGCAGTGCCCCACCGGGAATGAAAAATAACGCGTAAACACCGCCAGAAAGGGGAGCTTCAACCGCAATACAGGTCCAAACAAAGAGGGAGAGGGGTTGAATCCTCAACACAGAGCGAAGGCAAACAAGGAGGAAAAAAATTATGATAAGGCACTAAAGCCCTTTAAGGGCGGCCGGTGAAACTGAATAATGAGTAAAGGGGGACAAAGGCCGAAAGGGGATCCCGTCGGCCACAACCAGATTTGAACATGACCATGCCATACAAGCCCTACAAGAGCGAAACATTCACGGATGGCAAAGGGGGGGAGAAGACCCTAGGAAGGTACGTTTTGAAACAAGCGATAACAGAAAAAGAAGACCATTACCTGGATAAAGCACTGAAATTTTTGTTGCTGGAGTGGAAAAAAAAGGGACCGGAAAGGAGAAGGGGGGGGAAACGTGGGGGCAATAACGAACACATGGATGAGAAAAGACAGGGTGGGGGGGGCCCGGAAGATTTGCCCGGGAGGGGTTTGGAAATTCCCCCGACTTGAAAAAGTACAAGCGTAACGCAACCGCCCCTTCCGTCAGAGGGGGAAACATTGGTAGTAGTGGGCGTCCGGCACCTGAGCGTGTCCCGAGGGGCAAGGAATGGCCCAGGCACGGCTGAAACAGCGTTTGGGGGGGACGGGGGGGGGAAAAAGAAACAGTGGTTTTCCTGGAAACCCGATAAGGGGGGACAGGTGCGCGCGGGGAAAAAGAGAAAATGAACAAAGGGGGAAGGGGCTGGGACGGGGTTTGGCCTTGGGGACGGAAGACTGGGGAGGGGAAAGGAACCTGGGCCTAATAAATTGGGGGGAGGGAGGGACTGGAACACCCATAACCAAAGCCTCTCTCCAAAACACCAAAGCACACATCGAGACATGAGATTGAGGGAAGGATAAAGGGAAGGCTTAAGAGGCGATAGATAGGAGATGGGGGCGAAGAACGAATGAAGGGAGAGCAGGGGCGTTGAGGGAAATAAGGGGGGAGGAGGTGGAGGCAGTTGGCTAGGAGCTGGTAGGTATTGAAGAAAGGATGCGGTATTAGGGCGAGAGGGTAACGCGAAGGGAGTTAGAAAAAGGGAAACAAGTAGGAGATGTAAGAGGAGTGGGGGTGAGATGCGAGAGCGCGGTGGGCAGGAAGGGGCGGGTGGAAGAGGGTTAAGGGGGGGCAGTGGAGAAGAAGAGATGGCAAAGGGGGGGGGCGATGGGGGCGGAAGGGGAGAAGCGGCGGAGGAAGGGGGGGGAAATGGTTCTGAGAAGAGAATGTGGGGGGGGGCCTTACTTGAGGGACGGTCCTCCTACCCTGAAGGGCGGGAGAAAAAGGAGGGAGGCAGGTGAAAAAAAAAATAGGATTTTTAAACTATCTACCAAACCAGGGGGTAAAGGACCTACCCACAAAGAACCAAAAAAAAAGTGTACCAGAAAGCAATTGGCGGTTTGTACAAGGTTGTTTATAGAGCGCTACAATGGCACTAGAGGGAACCGGAAAAAATACAACTTTTTTCGAAAAACAACGGGAAAACCATAACGCCTCAAGCAAGGGAGGACACAAGAAATTTAAGGTAACAATCAATAGAAGGGAGAAAAGGGAAAAAAAAAAAAAGAGAGAAAAGGGGAAATCAACGGCCCGTGACTTTTAAGCCACAGCAGGCTACCAACTTCAAAAACGACCGATAGAGTCCTTCAAAAGTCTGTCTCAAAGAAGTGGGTTCTTGGTCACTGATACAAGGAAAGGGGGATGCTCCAAACAAGCTGGTTTACTGACCAAAAAATATTAGGACCGGAAAAAATGGGTAATGGGTTCTTGTTAGCTTTGGGTGTTAATGAAAAACTGAAGAAAATGGGGGTTACTGTAATTCCCAGTTGGCATCAGAGTGAATGTGAGCTCTGTGGGGGGGAGGGAAGGGGGGGCTAGGTCCCAATGAGGGGGTCAAATAGGGGAAAACGGAACGGGAGAAGTGGGAAAAGAAAAAAGGAAAAGGAGGGAACAAAAACTTCCCAAAGGAGGAATCCCATCCTCAAGGGCAATACTTGTGCTCAAGGCCGAGGGGGGGAGGGGGAAACGGTTGTTCCTGAGGTTGACAACAATCCAGCCTGGAAACATGGAGGCGTGGAGAAGGAATTGGCGGGAAGCAAAGATGGAAATGCATAAAATGTTGACGCCACGTTCTGGGTGGGTGGATGAGCCCAACAACATTGAGACAAGAAGATAATGGGGAATTACAACCGAATCTCCACTACCACCAAAGTGAAAATGGAAACAAAATCACAAAAAAGAGGAATCCTGTAAAAGAAGAGATGGTTTAAGGGGAGTGGAAGGTATGGAAATCTGAGGACTTGCCCCGCAATATGCCATTGAAAAAGCGGCGAGGGGGGAAAAGGGGAAAGGGGGACTACGGTGGACGCCTCGAGACAATGGAGTCCGTTCAACACAAGGATTCTGCGCAGAAGGTGGTGCACGCAAAACACCGCATGAAACAAGAAGGGCGGTCCAAGTAAACGTTGGGGTAAGAACTTAAGAAAACACGGTAGTTTCTGACAAAGTTGAAGGGAGAAAAAAGCGATCAAAAAATTTAGCCACTGGTGGTGTGGGTTCGGTGCAGAAGTTTTCGGTTCAATCAGGGGGAACCGTCGGCAAAAGGGGGGGGGGGAGCGTAAAACTCCATAACGTCGAAGGGCCCGCAAGGAAAATAACATACAGGAAGCCGGAAAAGAAAGGAAACTGGTTGTAGAAAAAGAGCCAGGCCGAAGCCGAGAAGAAAAAAAAGGGTAAGGGGAGGAGTATTGACCGTTCGCGGGTTGACGCGGTGTCGATATGATGGGGTTCGAAGCGGACCAAACCAAGGTCACGGTCATAATTAGAGAAACTCCCAGTTTGAACTGGATTGGAGACGGGAAAGGAAGAAAAAATCGAGGGTAATCTACAAGTAAACTTCCCATTGTTTTTGACGACGGGGCACCAAACGGACAAGGCACGACGGTTGAAAGCAATGGGAAACAGGCACTAAACCTCAATAACTTCAAAACTAAAGTCAAAAGCGAAGAAAGGGACAAGAATGTATCGGGGGGGAAAAAAACACTACTTTAAAAGGGGGCTTTATTAACGACGAAGGAGGGATCCAAGGGGTAAAGGCACGTGGACGGGGCTGCTTCAGTGTGGGGACTTATCACACAGTTGTTGGACTGCATAAGAAACGCATGACCTCCCGTGAATGGAAAAAAAGCAAAAAAGAGTGGAAGAATTGTCCGAAGGGGAGAATTTTGGAAAGGGGGTCGGGTTTATTGGTGACACTTTGTATTAAGGGAGCTTGTGCTGGCGGGAATGGTGTGGGACATTTGGATGGGTTCTATGATATTCGGGGGGCGTAGTGGGGGGTGGGGGATTTCAATTCAATCTGGCTGGACGGGATCAACACCTCTTTAGTTGCAAAAAAAAAAAAAAGGGGGGCAAAAAAATTTGACATAGGAGAAGTGTGTTTATGTTGTGTGTGCTTCTAGAAAACAAAAAAACAAAAAAAATGGACACAAAACCCCAAAACCGTATCAAGGGCTCATTGGAAAAAGATTTGCAAAAGAAGGGGGGGGGCCGTTAATTTGGGGGGGCGAGTGGAAAGGTGGGGGGACGGAAGCCAGGGCTTTTGCAAAAAAAAAAAAAACAGGGAGCCCGGAGAAACCTGAACAACTCGGGCCATGGTCAGTGAAAAGAAGGGCGAAGAGGTGTTTGCCATGGCCCTTGTGGTGGGGTGGCTGTTGGAAGGGAGTCAAGAAAGGGGGGGGAAGAGTTTGCACGGGAAAAAACGGGGGTGAAAGAAAAGTGGTTTGGTTGAGACCCAGCTGGGGGGGTCAGGTATCTGGACCGGAAGACAATTGGCGTTGCAAGCCGGCAAGACCAGCAAGTCTGCACATGTCAAAAACGAACGAATGCGGCTACCAGGGGGAAAAAGAAAAAAGACAGGGGTTTGTGATGTACTTTCTGGGGCGGTTGTTACAGTCCTACAAAAAGCCATGATCAAGCCCAAAGCAAAAAAAAAACGGGGCCCGTGGTACAGTGGATTTGAGGTTTTGGGGGAAAAGGGGGGGGGGGGGGCCTTTTCCCTTAGCCACGGACCAAGAAGTAAGAGAAAAAAAGATGTCAACGAAGCAGCCAACGTGCTGTTTGAGGGGGGAGGAAGAGCGG
>Ga0179593_1256441_pt1 | contig 13814 bp, 20 predicted proteins | sample CZODoug2_1_08_16_FD_185931 | JGI IMG/M metagenome (GOLD analysis project Ga0179593, IMG submission 185931) | Vadose zone soil fungal communities from Angelo Coast Range Reserve, California, USA - CZODoug2_1_08_16fungal (PacBio error correction) | ecosystem: Environmental > Terrestrial > Soil >...
GGAGTGGGAGACAAGGGGAGTGGAAACCCCTGAGCCGGTTTCGAGATGGACTCAAACCAGCATCTAGTTTGGACCGAGCAAAACTTTTGCCTGGGAACATGCAAGTTGTAAGGAGGAAAAATGGTTAAACAGAATGGAAAAAGGAAAAACCACCTAAGGACAAGGAATTAAAGTAACTAAGTCGGCGAGGGAAAAGTTACATAAAAGCAACAAATCGTTCAGCGACAAACCATCTCCAATATTGAGCCGAAACGGGGAAGGAGGGCCTAAAGGAGGACGACCTAAAGGACTTAGACGAGGGAGGGGGGTGTCAAACCCATCGACATGACGACCTTTAGTCTCGCGAACGGAGGAGGGAAGGAGAAAAGATAGTGGTAATGCAGATACCAGGAGGGTTTGTCAAACATAACGAAAACGAAAACAAGATGTCTATAGGTATGGGTGGAAATCGTACGAGAAGACAAGTAATAAAGCATTCAGTAGCCCGACAGCCAAACACAAAACTAAATTCCGCCGCCGTGGTGCAGCAGAGAGAGCAACTTCCACACTACAAAAAAGGGTTCACCTAGGTAAGACTTGAGAGTATGGGAAGGGAAGGAAGGGGAAATGAACGAAAGGGAAGCCACGGAAACCACTTTCAGGGATCTTGCCATTGGGAACTGGGAAGAAAAAAGGCCGCGGGAGGGGGGAGGGGAAAAAAAGAATTGAAGGTAAAAGAGATACGATGCGATGTATCCGATCGACAAGATCTCGAAGGCCAGGAGAACACCACGGGGGGGAGAAAAGGATGAAAAAAAGGAGGAGCAGGGGAAAGCAATGAAACTAGGTTGGGAAAAAGGGGATTTTCTAAGAAAGAAACCGTGGGGGGCTCCGGAACATGAGTGCGTGCCTAGTCAAGACACAGGGCTTATCCCGCCGGGCAAAATCAGACAAGAAAGAAGGAAAACCTAAAAAAGTTTGTAAAGGAGGATGATGAACTCAATCCCCGAACAAACTACTCTAAAGGGTGGGGGCAAGGAAAAAACGCAAATTGAGAAGCGCTGTCGAGGTCACAAAATGATGGGGAAGAACGACTTTGAACGGGAAAAAGAGGCAGAAAGGGGGAGCTGAAGAAAGAAAGAAGCGCACTAAAAGAAAGACTATACGGTTCCAGAGGCCAAGGAAAAAGAACTCACTTCAATGGCAGGGCCAAAAAGATCTACTAAAGGGGGGGGGCCACAGGAGGGAAAACACCAAAAAAAAGACCGATAGTATTTCCGAGAGATGATGTTTGTGTAAGTGTCAGGAGGGGCGGACCGGTATCAAAGAACTACAAAATATGGGTGGGAGAAGAACATAGGGGAATTCACACGCCACAACGTGAAGAAAGACGAAAAGAGATGGTGTTAAAGTCAGAGGGGGGTTATAAACAATACAAGAAAGACTCCGAATCGGGGTTGGCCTAGCAAGCGCTCAAGTGTCTACGTTGGGGAGAAGGGGGTCAGCTAGGGAAGAAAACAAAAAGCAGAGAAGGGGAAAAAGAGGGAACTGTCCAAAAAAAGAAAAGGAGATCAATCGGAGATCTTGTCAAGAAAGGGAAAGCTTCTCAGGTGGTCAGAAAGTGGGGCGCAAAAACGGTTTGAAGTAAGCTGGAATAAAACTGTGGCAGAGGGGCATTGAGTAAAAAAGAGGAGGGAAAGGGTGACATCACCAAAAAAGGATAAGTACGTGGACGGACACATAAGGATGAAAGAGAGATGGCTTAAAGCGGGGCTCAGGAAAGGTGGACCAAAGAGCGAACGACGGTCTGGTTAACCGAGAAGTATAGAGGCGCAACCGAGAGAAAGATAGAGAAAGACTAGGGTAAGGAATGAAAGAGAGTGTATCGGGAGGGGGGGGAACTCGAAAGAAAACCGCGGGGCGATGGGGGTTTCCACCTCCTACAATCAAAAGAAAATAGGAGAAAGAGAGTGACTCGGAAAAAGGACTTAATACGGGTTGTGTGGGAAATAATCAAGCAAAAAGGGACTGCACTCATTCACAAGGGAAAACCCTAAGGCCGATTGTCGCTGCACGGGACGACAACGTAAGGACAAAGAGGGAAATTAATTCAAAAGGGGCACTAAGGAGAAAAGTCATCTTCTCAAAGCATTCTGGACCACAGACGAGGAGGGGCTGTCTGTGAGAAATAAAAACGTAGACAAAAAAAGAAGGAAAAAGGAGGAAAGACGGACACGAATCGTCGCGAAAGGTGCTGGAGGTGGGAAAAAAAAAGGCGAAGAAAAAAAAAAATCGGGCGTTACTGAAAAAAATGGGGGATGGGCATTACAACCTCAGGAGAAAAAATGGTTAAGGGGAAGAAGAAAAAAGGATCCGCCCAAAGGAAAGAAAACAAAAAAAAAAAAAGACGCCAAACTCGAAGGGGCATTGGAGGAAGAAAGAGACCAGGGGGGCCGTTACCAGGAGTAGAAGGTCGATGAGAACTGCAAATGAGCGTTGGACCAGAAATTTAAAAACCGCTGAAAAAAAAGTGCGGTGATAGGAAGGGGAATTACAACGGGAAAAAACGCCCTAAGGAATGTGAAAAGAGTGCAAATAGAGGGAGAGGTTAGCAACTTGGGTGAAGAGTGAAAAGACGACTTCAAGACGTCGTAAGTTCCGGGGCTGGAAGGGACCCAAAAGATAGTAGTGGGGGGGGGAGGGGGCGGGAGGGAAGAAAAGGCGAAACGGGTAAAAAAGGTTGCCGATTCCCGATGGTAACTGGGGAGGTCTGACTAAGTTAGTGGTATCGGTTGACAAAGACTCCTTATGGGTTCCGGACAAATGGGAGGCGAGGAAAAGAATGAAAAAAAGAGGGAGGGTCTAACGAATATCCGAAGGGAAAGGGATAGAAGGAACGCACGCGAGAAGAAGGGGGGTTCGGGAAGGAGGAATACCTTTCGATTCCATACTTGGACGACGCAAAAAGGTCACAACAGGTGGCAGAAAAGCTGTGCAGGGAAAATCGTAAAGAAAGAGAGTCCATTGGGGGAAACTCTAATTAAAGGAAGGGGACACAGGGTCGCGGCCAAAGGAAAGGTTCAAGACCCAGAGCAAGGCCGTCACGATTACTCTACCTAGGGGACTGAAAGTTGGTGGGGAGCAATCTGCAGAGAAAGAGGAAGGTGGCGGGAAAGAAGGGGGAAGCTAAATTTCGCTGCCGTACCCAAACCTAAAAGTAAAGACATATTGGGGAGGTAGGGGGGAGGGGGTACATCAAGGGGTAGTTCTTCAGAAACGGAGGTCCTCCTCACCGAAAGGGGAAGAAACTACGGGGAAGGCGGGGTTTGGGCATAGCAACAGCCTAACCTTTCAGAGGTGCGGGCAGGGAAGGAAAGAACGTGTAGGCAACTAAGGGGAGGGGAGGGGGGAGTGGAACAGGGAGGTGCAGGGGAGCGTGTGGAGCCGGTTTGGAAAGAACTAATTCTTGAGTAATGCCACGGGGGATTGAAAAAGTGGGGGAAAATGGGGGATCGAAACATTGGGAAAGGAGCGAAGACACAAAACAAAGCTGTGGCCGTCAACGGGGGGGGCTATGGGGGGTATCACACGAAGAGGGCCAGCCGAGCAAGGAATAAGACAAAGAGAGGGGAGAAAACGCCGGGGAGGGAAAAAGGAAAGGGAGTGTCTATAATAAAATCATCCAAAAGAAGTAATACCCTCAGGGGGGGAGAAAAGAAGAGGTGAACAAGGGTCGGCGAGGCAACGAATCAAGGAGAAGTTATAGGAGTTGACAAAGTAGAAGGGGGCAGGATTTAGGGTGTGGAACCGAAATTGCAAAGGCCCTCAAAGAGAGAAGATCAAAACCCCAGGGGAAAGATAAAGTATTACAACCTTTAAGGCAAGGCTTAAAAAGCATGAAAATCGACTGTGGGAAAAGGGACCTTCTCACGGACTTCCGAACAGCGAAACACTGCGTAGCCGCAATGAAAACAGTGGGAAGAGAGAAACAATGAAAGGGCTCCTCATGAAAAGGGCTTGCCTAATTAATACCACAACCCGGAGAGGGTGAAAAGGGAAAAATAAACGACAGGGGACTACAGAGAATTTGGGGGGGGGTGAGAAAAGGACTCATGTTTACTGCTCCTGGGACACCACCAGAAAGAGATTGGAAAGGACCCATGTTAGGCACAAGTCTTTGTATCGGCGGCAATGTTTGAAAACCATAAGAACCCCACCCCCTGAAACAGGGAATTACTACAAAGCAGGGAGGGAAAACCGTTGAAACAAGACCAAGAAAAAAGAGTGGACTTCAAACACCCTACAAGGGGGAGAATAAAAGTAGGAAGGGGGAAAGGCCTCGGCCTTGAAAGAAAGGGAAAGGGACTAGGTCCTATCTTAGTGAAACAAAAGAAAAAAGAAGACCGGTAGTGAAAAGGTAGTAGGAAAAGAGGGAAAACCTCCTGAGAAAAAGGGTTGTAACAACTTAAAGAACAAGTTATGGGGCAGTATTGTTACAACGGCACGACTCAAGGTATGAGTAACGGTCCCTACCATTACGACAAAAACATGGGAAGAGAGAGAGGAGAAGTGAAAGAAAAAACCTCCAACACAATCCCCTTCCTAGGGTAAGAACGTAAGCAAGGGAAGGGAACGAGCGGGAGAAGGGCATGGCCAGAACGTAAACTCCTTGCCCTGGCTTATGATGAAAGAACTGAGGGAAGGATGCAGAGGAGGCGAAACATAAGGTGGGAAGGAGGTAAGGGATTGAAACTTTATTCCCGTTACTAATCAGCGAGGAAAAAAATAGTAGACAGGAAACCCCACGAGACCGAGGCGGATCTCCCAATGAGGAAAACACAATACATTGTGAAGGATGGGGGGAGAGAGGACCAACCCAGGGGGGTGAGAAGGGGGAAAAATAATATTGAGGGGGAAGAGTAAAAATACAGGGGAAAGAAGACCAAAAAATCATATTAAGCAAGGCAAAATTAAAAGTGGTCCGCGGAAGGATTAACTCAAAGCACACGCACCACCTACTAAAAAAGGCTGTTGGGCAAGGGAAGAAAAAAACAAACGGTTTGAAAAAAGAGCGGGGGAAAGCATTTCACATCACGAAAAAAGACAAAGGGGAAAATTAAGGATGGAGAAGAAGAAGGAAGCCGTAGCTGAAAAAAGGACACATCAAGAGGAAAAATCTGAAAAAAAGGAAGGCGGTGGGACCAAAAAGGAACCCCCTATGTAAAACAGAGAGAAAGGATAACTAATGGGGGAACGCGTAGTAGGGACGAGATAAAGCAACAAGAGAGGGCGGCCTCGCTCAGTGGTGTTTTCCAAAGAGTGTAGAGGGGCGGGCGGGGATCGATCAGGACACGACAACAGGCAAAATTTGGGCGAGATGGTTGTCATCAAAACCACTAGGTTGCAGAAAGGGGGGTGCCGATTAATAGAAAAACATCCAGAAAAGACGAGCAAATCGTTCAGGAGAAAAAAAGCCGCGAAATGATTTCGAATGGTGTACAGGGGGGCGGCGGAGAAAGAAACAAGGAAACCGAAAGCAGGCAATGGAAATCCCTGTCGGCAAGAATAACGGCGCGCGGGAAAGAGGAAAGGAAAAGGGGATAGGGGAACGAACTTTCCTAAAAGGTGCAAAAAAAAAGGGGAAGGCTGAAAGAGAAAAAAAACGGAGGTAGAGGAAGGGAAGTGCAGAAAGAAATGGATTGACAATGTGATGCATCACCCAAAAAACGCTTAATACTGTCGCCAAGGTCTGAGGGACGATGGAACTGACGAGGGTGAAAAGTTCGCATAGGGGACCAAAGGGGGATCGCCGAAAGTCTTTCGGACAGGCGAACGTCCTCACCATCAAAAGATCAGGGATCTCCCACAACAAAGAAGGGAAGTAAAGAAGATATATAAGAGGGAGGTGCGACCATTTCTAGGGGAAGACGCTTCGAAAAGGGGGGGAAAACACCGTCCCTGCAATCTCTCCTCTAGCTGGAGAGGCGGGACGTCCAGCACCTTAAAAGAGTTTGGGGGGAGGAAAGAACTCCAACGAAGAACTGAGAAGGAAGTCACGAAGAAAAAAAAAATTGGGACGCTGCAACATGTGCGACAAAACTTCGTTACACTATAAATCCAAGTTATATGGAAAATCGATAGGACTTAGTGATAAACAAAAAAAAAACTGAAGTCACGTCTTTCAGAGGGAGGAATCGAAAAAAGGAAAACAAAGGCGAAGCCCTGCGGCGAGTGATCGAAAATCTGCTCGAGGGATGATTGGTGGGAAGAAACTCGTAAAAACAACAAGAGGATACTCTGAAGGGGATTACAAAAAGAATCGCGAACCCATGAAAAAGTGTGAATGGAATACCTCCTCCCAGAGCCAGCACTGAAAAAAAAAAAAATCGAGACAGAAAAGACTCGATGCAGTGATGGTATGCGATCCATCAAAGGGGAGAAGTGGGAATTCAAAAAGGGAGAAATAAGGCGAAGGAAAAGCGTTTGCATGAAGGTGGCCCTTGGAAAGAAGGAGAGCAAAACGGAAAATTTGATCTGTGAAATCTTACCAACGGGCGCAGATTATGTTACGGAGGAAAAAGGGGAAAGAGGGTGCAAAGGGGCAAAAGGGGGGTTAGGAGAGAATGCAGACCTCTAGATTCAAACACGTGATTTCCTGTTAGGAAGGGCCCAAACAGGGAGTGGTGGGTGCGGAACTTGAAGAATAAGCGAGCTCTGAAAACACTTTTCTTTGCCCGGAGGCCAGCATGAGTGGGATAAGGGGAGTATGGATAAGTTCCAAAGGTATTTGGGAACGGTAGTGAAAAAATCCGGAAGGGGGGAAGGACCCCGGGTGGAGAGCGTCCCAGAGGAAAAATAGGCATTGCTATCTCCGTCACTTTACCGGCTAAGGAGGGAGAAAGGGGTCGGTTCCCTTGCTAAGCCCTGGGTAGGATAGAGTAGCTACCGATCCTAACGGTCATCGAATTCAAGAAGCCAATGGGTAAAAAGGAAATCAGTCAATTCACTTCAAATGGGAAGACGAAAAAAGGGAAGAGCAAGGGTAGAGCCCCTGCGTTTCTCCCCTCTAAATCCCATCCGACCTAAGATTAAAGGAGGGAGGGGTGGGGAGGGGTCGCAGATAGAGCTCGCACACGGGAAGTTGGGAGGGGATATTCAGTAACAAATGATGGTGAGGCCGGAAAAAACAAGACATACCTAAAGAGAGGAATATTCGGTTGTGGGCTGGGGAAAAAAGAAGGAGGTGCTGGAAGGAAAAGCAAAAGGATGGAAGAACCGAAAAAAATTAAGCGATAACTACCGTCGGAAGTTTGACCAAGAGGAAGAGGGCAAGCATCTAGGGGGACTGGGAGAATTAAATTATGCATCCCTGAAGGACCTGGAGGGAGAAAAAAAAAATGCTTGTAAAAAGCGGTTTGGGGGAAAAAGTGAACGATGGGTTCAGGCTCGGGATGTAAAAGTTTATAACTCCTTCGTAGAACAAGAGAGGTGGGGGTGGGGGCAAGGTGCTGAGACACAGTGCGCGCCGCGAAAAGGAAGGTGCCGGAACAATGTTTAAGAACTGTAAAGAACAAATCGAATGAGGTGCCAGGAACAAGAAAAGATACCCTTAGAAAGGAATAGCTTGTAAAAACTTAGTGAGGGGTGGAACCCAAGGGAGAGGGGGGGGGGAGGAAAAGAAGGAAGGTATTCAAGGACAGAAACTCATTGGCTAGACCGAAGATATTTTTCAAAACGCACCGCAGGGGGGTAAAAAGAAGGGGAAAGAAGGTGATTAAAGAAGTAGGGGGTCTATGCATTTGCCCAAAGGGAAGGAATTTTACAACCAGATATATCAAAAAAAAAAAGGAGAAGATACGAAAGGGCGGTAGCTTCAAATGGCAATAGTTCACCTGCATCATCACAGAAAGAAAGAAAAGGAGACAACGGCTAAAACGAAAAGGGGGGAATCCCCGTTGGAACCCAAAGGGGAAACGGAGTCGAGAAGCCAATGATTGTCTGGGAATCACTGAAGAAAAAGAGAGTTAAGATCAGCCACCCGATCAGAGGGGAAACCCAATCCCTACGGTGCTACAGATTGGGGTGAAAACCGGCATCAGAAGAGGGTGATCCGAATGGAAAAACCGAGTCGAGGTATACCACAAAGCCCCTGGTGGACGGCACATTATGGTCTGAACGCGCGCAATGCCAAACGAACTCATTCCCCAACAAAGACCAGGAAGGAAGACTTACAGAAGGGGAGTTAGTGAAAAAAAGGTTGAATCAGAAAAGAAAAAAAAAGAGCGTGGCACCTACAACAAGCCGAGCTGTTGCCTAACCCTGTGAACTGACAGGAAAAGAAAAGGGAGAACTGCGACGTTGAAAAGGGGATGGGTCAAACAAAACAAACGATGAAAAAAGACCAGTGGGAATCGGATTACAAAAAGAGGACAAGAAGGATTGATTCAATTTCATACACAAAAACAGATGGTTTGAACAACTAAAAAGAATGGGATTTACGGGTAGGGCCGTGGAAAGGGTACGTCGGAGTGACTCAAGGAAGGAGGAAGGGAACCCGACAGAGACACGCCGTAGCCGGTTATGAGCTAACGACGTCCAAAAACTAACCCAAAAGCCCAGTAAATAAGTAATATCGGGGGAGGGGAATTAATGCTGGGGAGAAGGGGGGAGAATGGGAAGAAAAACGGAACTCAGTTACCCTTAGGACGGAGTATGTCCAGTGAACGTTAATTTGATGGTCCAGCACAGGGGGGACAGATGGAGGCGGATGACTATGGGGAACGTTTTAACTTAAGAAGAAAGACTAGGGGAACCCCAATGTCGGCCGAGAAAAGAGAAAAAAAATAAAAAAAAGAAAAGGCAAGGATCTGGACAATTTCACTCGATTAAGATGTTTTGTGGAGAGTAGGGGGGCAGAAGGCTCAACCCATGGGGGGAGACAACAGGAAGGAATCGGAACTAATGGACAAAGAAAAATAACTTAGCAGAAAGCGCAAAGGGCTAATAAGGAAAATAAGTGGCCCACCTATACAGGGTTTGGTACGCTTGAGGATGAGTGAAAAAGACCCAGAAAAAAGAACTCAAATAAGAAAGAAAAAAAAAAAAAAAAAAACGTGGGCAATTTAATAACAAAGGAAAAATAAGGGTGAGAGAGAGGGAAAACATGTAAAAGGAAACATACACGGGGGGGAAACATACCTAAGGGGGAGGAGTTACAGAGAAAAAAAAAGAGATGAGGAGCTGCTCGCAACGTATCACGCTAAACTCTGGGGAACTCATAACGGGGGGAGTGGTTACACTCGGGGAAAAAATTAAATGGCACCCAAAAAGGGGCAGTTGGAAGCAAGATCGCTCATTTGGCACGTATGGGGTGGGGAACGAGAAAAAAGCCAAAACAGAGTGAGGGAAGGGGAAACCTACGATGTTGTTGGAGGGAGGGCGCGAGGAAAATCAATTCCTAAACACAAACCAAGAAAAGGGGCGACTGGGTAAATACTGTGTAATCAACAGCAACCAAGGGTTCAAATAAAAGAAACTAATAGGTGTTCACGGAAAAAAAAGTCAAAATAGGAACCAGAGCATCGTGCCGAGATGATCGACGCGCAGGGCTTTAAAGTTGAGACGGTACGAACTGGGAAAGACCCTCAGAAATCAAAGGGAAAAAGGGCCGGGCACAGAAAGGCGTCAAAGAAGAATCGGGAGACGAGGGCAAATGGAACAACTCAAATCCTGTTTTCGAAGGTGGAATCCATCAAATCGATTCCGTCTTGCTTCGTGACAGGGAAGGGACAAGCAGGAGAAGGGTGATGCGCACAATAGAGAGGGCCGTTACTGCACACGAAGAGCCAAAAAGGAAAAATGGGGAATGAGAGTGGGGGAGACCTGGAAGGCCCGAAGTGGGGAGCATCCCGGAGTCCCGAAAAGAAAGGAACACCAAAAAGGAATCTCAACAAGACTGAAAGAGAGATCTTACTTGCTGAGAATGGTACTACGGGAAGAAACGAGAGCAAAAGAAGAGGGGGGGGGGACCTCATGGAGGCAAGGGAGAAGTCCCTGAGGTAATTCGTAAAAAGAAAGACCTCATCTACGTTTTGTTTGATGCAGACACTCCAATAAACTGCCCGGTCAAGGAAAGAAAGCCGACGGCAGATGGGACAAGAAAAAAGGGCGGAACAACACGAAAAAGGCGTTTCAGTTAATCTTTCACGATCGGAGGGGGATGATCGCAGAATTGCTTGAAGAAATCAGGTTCGGGGATGCGGGGGCGGAAATCGAAGGAAACCGTCAAAATGCGAAAGCCTGCTCGAAGATTGAAGAGGACACGAGAAGTCGATTTGTTCCAAGTAAGAACACATCTTCTGTGACAATAAAACTGTCGTACAAACGAGAGGAGAAAAGATGGGGGAGATTGGGCGGAGACTCCACCAAGAGGACCCCGAAATACAAAAAAAGAAACGAGAACGAGACTCAGGCGGTTGTCTCAGTCCAAAAGAGATACTATTGGGCCTTCAGATACGATAGGCGCGGGAACGCTTGGGGGCAGTGACAGGGGAAAGATGGAAAGCGAGAAAAGCAGCGGTTATCTTTGAAGGGGGAAAGCAAAGAAGCCGACCATAGGAGAACGAGGGGACAAAAGAGGAGAGTGAGAAAAAGGGGTAAAATGCTTGACAGACGTCATGCAAACCGTCGAGAGTTGGATGAAAAAGGAAAAATAAACGTCTAGAGTAGGGGGAAGGGGTGGAAGTTCATCCAGCCACGGAAAAGGGTGGCCCGGACAGAAGGAGGGAAAATTTAAAGTCTTGATGGAAAGGGGATGGTACCGGAACGACTCCGATCCGGAGAAAACCCCCAGGTTGTAGCCGATCACCTAAAATCAAAGGAGGGGTCGTAGCAGACGAACTTGGAAAGGACCGGACATGAGGAGGATTAAAAATGGGGAAAGGGGGGGCTAAGCAAGGTGTTCAAAAGAGGTAGAGTAGGAGAAAAAACGGTACATCGCCTGGGAAAAAACAATCGGTGTCAGGCCTCCAGCGAAGGAAGTGGAAGAACGAAAAAGGGGGAAGGAGAAGTGTAGACACCCATGAACGCCCCTCAGAACTCAAGCCTAGGACTATTACTATGGAGGCATTGGGGGGGGGGAGTGGTGGAAAAGGACGATAGCAAGGGAGGCACAGGACGTAATGGTTATTGGAGAACGCAAGACATTGAGGGGACTATGAAGTACGGTAGGAACCTACCCGTATATCCTAGGGTTCGGGGGGGAGGGAAAAAAAATCAGTAAAAGAGAAACGTGCTTGTCCCCAGACCTAGGACCGTAACGAATCGGAGAGGTTGGGTTTGGAAAGCCAAGGGGAAAAGCCACAACTGTGGGAGGGATTAAGGCAACAAAATGAAAGTCAAAGGCGTAACCAAGTGTTCTCTGTGTTTGGGGGGGTAGATGGGTGTTAGGGACTCAGTGAGGTAAAAGGTAAAGGAAAAGAAGGCGTAATTAAAAAGGAACTGTCTGGTTGTGGGGCAGGGGAGGGAGTCATGGAAAAGGGCGCGCAATAAAACTGCATGGGTCAAAGAAAACATGAAACGCCTTACTAGGAGACTTTGGCAAGGAGAAGAACGAGAAGGGGTAAGGGGTAAAAAAAGCGGGTAACAAGGAGTAGAATTGCGGTAAACGAATGGGAAAAAAAAAAAAGTGGGTCTGAGAGGGGAAAGGAAGAGGGGGATTCAGAGGCGAAAGGGAAAATTGAGCACGGGCTTAAAAAGGGGTAAGGGCGGCTAGGATTTGAAGACGTTGGAGCCGGCGTGAAACGTCAAGAGAGGGTGGCAGGTTTTCAGGGAAATGGGGCCTAAAATGAAAAAGAGAATCGCTCAACAAAAAGGGAAAAGAGAAGGGGATAAGTACATTTTAAGGCCAGTTCACCTTCAATAGCCACCTGAAAGAAGGAGGGTCAACCGCAACAACAAACGAGCAAGAACACGCAAAATTCCTGAGCCGAAACCCGGGGTCACCTTCAGGAAAAACAAGGAGGGTCGAAAAAAAGAAGAGGAGGCTTCTAGGATCAAAAACAGACGCTAAGGTCTGGTTCACGCATCCAGAACGTATTGCAACAATTGGGGGGAGAAAAGCCTACGGAGCGGGGGGCTCCGACAACCCAATTCTCGTTTGTACCGGCACCCCAAGGGCAATGCAGGGGCTGTGAGGCTTACAAGGGGAAATGAAAGAAAAAGCCCAAAAAAAACGAAAAGGGCATTACTTACAGAGGGGACCACGGGAAAATCAAGGCCATAACAAATGCAAGGCTCCAACACAAAACAAGCAGGGGGGGCGCCAAGGGATAAGAAAACCGGAAGGAACGAAGAAGCTGCGTTCCGTGAATTTCAACACAACACGTACATGGGACGACCGGGAGTCTCGAGGAGAGGAGGGAGGACCAGATTATTCTGGCAGCAACAACTAACTGGGTGCAACCAACAGTAAAAAAAAAAATAGATTGTATATACGGTAGCGGCTCTGGTTTACGGAGAAAGCAAAGTTAATTAGCCCGAATAAAAGGAAAAGTCCGGAAGGGGGGCGAAAAATCTGACGCCGCTTTTCCACCACTCCCCCACCCATTCCTAGGTAAGCTGGAAAGCAGGGAGGGAAGGAAAACGTTGGGAATGACAATAACGAGAATGGGGACGAGAAACAGGCTCATTCCCTTTGGAAGTACGGAAAAAAGGGGGAGGACGGATTCAAGCTGGGGAGGAACAATGTTGCCTTAACCTGACACGACCGTGTAGCTAGCCTACTACTCGACCCCAGGGAGTTATCAAGGAGAGCCCGACTTATAAAGCCGGAAATGGGAGACCGGAAGCGAAAAGAAAGGGAAAGAATTTTGTGAGTATTAGTGGGGACATCTACAACAACGGGAAAATACGGAGTAGTGAAGGGGGTCAACAGCACCAAAGGAGCTCCATACCGCAAAGCGAAAGCCTCTGCAATACGCACAAAGAAGGGTGTGCCAGTCGGAGGGAGGAGACCTCAAACCACAACCGTACCTATAGTTGGGGGCAAAGGGGGGGGGAAAACACGGCCAGACACGGGGGGAAGTCGGGAGGCAAGCTTGGACAAAAGAAGAGAAAAGAAACGAGAACTTTTGCAAAAGCGTAAATGGACCGAGAAGAGGAGAGAACAAAACTATCATCAGGCACTCTGGCTGGGAGAGGAGCGTGTGGAATCGGCCACTTAAGGCCACAAGAGGGACAGGGGGACAGAATATAGTACATGGTTGGGCACGGGATCATTAACGCGACAGAAAGAAACAGAGCAGCAGAGTCGTTAAAGACCGAAAGGGGGTGGGTAGTGAGGAAGGCAGGGAAAAGGTCACTGGGGAAAGATTAACATATGTGGGGGCGCGATGAGGGGGTGGGGTGAATAAACAGCCCAAGTGGAAATGGAAGAACGAAAGGGTGTGAGGAAGCGGAACATCCCGACCCGCAAGAAGGTGGCTGCGAAGAGAAAAAGACGCAGAAGGCGGTTGCCTTTGGCTACATGGGCGACGTTCAGCAAAAGAAAAAGGCCGCGAGAGGGACGGGGCCAAAATTCGGGGGATCGACGAATCGGCAAGAGGAAAAGGAGAAAGTGCAAATCGGGTCAGAAGTTGTAGGAATTTTTCAGTCAAAGAGACGAGGAGGGATGGAAGTTTGGCACAATTCTTGCAGCATGTGGTCAAAAAGGGAGAGGAAAGGTCGAGGGAGGAAAAGGAGAAGTAGCAAGACGAAACGGATGGGGAAGAAGGAAGGGATACATTAAAACGCATGAGGAGAAGCGGGTAGTCAGAAAGAAACCAGTCGAACGAAGC
>Ga0179593_1382439_pt1 | contig 13814 bp, 13 predicted proteins | sample CZODoug2_1_08_16_FD_185931 | JGI IMG/M metagenome (GOLD analysis project Ga0179593, IMG submission 185931) | Vadose zone soil fungal communities from Angelo Coast Range Reserve, California, USA - CZODoug2_1_08_16fungal (PacBio error correction) | ecosystem: Environmental > Terrestrial > Soil >...
GGGACAGGGGGGGGAATACGTGTGAAGGCTCCCAGAGGGGGGAATGATCACAACACCGGTACTCACAAGGACCCACGCTAAGGTTGGGCACTATGGTGCCAATCTAGGAGAAAAAAAAAAAGGAAAGATCCCGTACTCGGAAAAAGCAAACAAAAAAACCCTTAACCATACATTTGGCCGAAAAAGATTGCCTTTCTTCGCCAAGGCTAAATCTAATGCCACAACATCAGACAAAGCTCGGGGGGACAGTCCTCCTTATCCCCTCTGGGTGGAACCAGAGGGTGAAACTAAACGGGGACAATCAGGGACTCAAGAAATCGAACTCGAAAGGTGATCACCAGATGACAAAAAAAAAAAAGCTAAAGGGGGGGAAACCAGCGCCCAACTAATGCACCCGCCTCGGACGAGCTTAGGTAATGAGTAGGGATAGGATAGAAGTTCGAAGCAATTTTCGGAGGGGAAAAGAACGTCCTGTGCAATGAAGATTAAAAACTCTCTTTGGATTTGAGGTAATCAAAATCCAGAAAACTTAAGGGGCACCGCGAGTGATAAGAGGGCCAGAAAGAAAATCCAAGATCAAGAGATCCGTCAGACAAAGATCCACTAGGCCTCGGAAAACAAATGTACAAAGGCCAAAAAACTAAAAAGACGAGTGGCAGCCCGTATGGGGAAAAGAGTGCAGTGAATTATCATAAGGGGGAGGAGAAAATAATTAAAAGGGGAGCCAGGAGGAGGAAAAGAAATCAGATGACAGGAAAAAAAAAAGTAAAAGACGAAAAGGATGGGATAGAGAGGGGGGTGGCTGGCAATCTCAGCAGAGTATATAAAGAAAAGGGGAAAAACCGCGGTCAACTGTCTTAGGAAAAAACACAAGAGCTCCGAGAACCGGAAAAATGGGACCAACATGGGACGGGTGTGATCGGGGAAGGAAGTGGGAGGGGAACCGGTTGAAAACGCGCTGAAGACAAGACCGGGTCCTGCTGAAAAGGGATGTAACTGGTAAAAGGGGGGGCAAAGAGGGAAAGAAACGAGGCATGGACATAGACGCACTGGGAAGCTCAAGAGACCTCGAGTGACGGGACTTAGGAAGGCCTAAAAAAAAAACAAATAGGGGAGCAACTAGTTGATTACTTCGCGAAGTCTCGGAGGGCGGATGCAAGGAAGGACAGAGGAAAGGATGAAATTGCTCACTTATTTCCAAAATCAGGGAAAAGAAGAAGAGGGGGACAAGAAAGAAAAAATCTTGAGAGATTTTACGGGAGTAGCCCACCGGATGGTCGAAGAGATTAGAGTCCAGCGGGAGGTCCAATAGAAAATACTAGCCAAAGAAAAATGAGGGAAAGGTAAGGTGACAAAAGTACAAAAGGAAAAGAAGTGGATAGACGCGAAAAAAAAAAGAACAGAGGGTCAGGCCCTACTTAAGTAGGTGACCTAAATAAGAGGGGGGGGAAGTAGTGAACTTCAGTCTGGGGATCATACGGAGTCAAAAAATGGACAAATATGATCTGAACACGCAGAGATGAAGGCAGGGAAATAGAAAAGTATCCCACAGGGTCTGCCAAAGTATCACATACTCTAAAACCAGACAGGACAAATAAAAGGCGCATGAATTCAAATATTATTGGGGAATGTAGAATCAAAAAACATTGTGAAAAAGAAGAAGAAGAACAATGTATAACTATTGTAAAGGGGATTCTACTATAAGGAAAAACGGGAATACGCTCGAAATATCCAGTATATGTGAAGCTTACGACCGGGAACATTTAGAGAAGGATAGACGGAAACGAAATCGCCAAAGAGCTTACTACCTGATCTGTAAAAGGTGGTCCTGGAAAAGAGGAGGGGAAAGTTTCAGAAGGAAGAAAGGGAAAAAAACTCCCTTATAATCAATCCCTCAGCATTTAAGGATGACTTTCAAAGGGAATCATTTGAGAAATGAGGAATAGCGAGACCTAGGGGAAGGGGATTTGTGCGAGATGCAGCGGAAGAGGAATTGACATTCTAAGAACGTCCGCTGGAAAAGAAAGGAAGAAAGAAAAAAGACAATACAACTTCCTGGGAAAACGATCATCAGCCGCTTCGACTACGACTGAATACAAGTGGGATCAGAACCACTGGAATGAATGGGGAGAAGGGATCTGAGATCTCCAGACGGCCAAACGATTTTAATTATCTTCGAAGATAGGAGGCAGAGAGAATGTTCCTCGTTTCCTTTGTACCAGCATTCGTGTGCCTAAGTCTGAAAGGGGAAAGAGGAGCGTAAATAGAGAGGGAGGGGGGGAGGGCTGGGGATTCAGCTCACATGCCGCACCTCTCCAGGGAGAGCTTATTACAATCCTGTTCTGAGGGGGAAAAAAGAGAGAAATTCCATGCAAGCTAACTGACGTGTGGGGGGGTAGGAGATGGACAGAGCATTTCAACCAAAGAAGTCGATAACTAGATAAAACAAAAAAGAAAAAAACGTAGGGAAATGGTCTAAGTTGTTTATAGAGTCTTTTGGGGGGGGTAAGGTGGAAACCTCGATCTCATATCGCTGGTCTCAGAGAAAAAGGCAAGTTTTGAAAATGAGAGGGGGCAAAGAGCCATAACCGGATTGAAGACGGCTATAAAGGCGGGTGTTCCGCAGTCTCTCTCAACTCACCAAAGGAACAGAATAAAAAAAATGTGAGTATCAAGGAGGAAACGGAGATGAAGGGGGGAAAACGACACTGGATTGTAAAAAGAAGCTGGTCAAGGGCAAAAAAGGATGCTACGATCCCAGGAAAAATAATGGACCACCTTGGTTTACTTCCGCTGTCCGAGCTCTTGGACTAGAATCCAAGGAAAAATAAGAAAGATATTTGTTCTAAGAGAACGTGTACAGGATAATAATGGCGCCACGAAGCGCTGCTGAGGGAAAAAACGGGGGGTTATTGGGGGGAAGGGGGCAGCAGGGGCTTAGTTGAGTGCAACTGAGAAGCTCACTGGGAGCGCAGAAAAAGGAAGGGAGGAGAGGGAGACAAAATGGATCGGCACGAAAGGGAGGCACCACAGATCCGCTCTTGCCTAACACATCTTGGACAATTAACAGAATACAGGGGGGGGACCCAGCGCTTTCGGGGAGATAGGACACCTTTAGGTTTCCGCGGCGGGGATTGAAACGTCCATGTACATCGATCTTTCGGCAGGGGGAGAAAAGGGAAGGGGTGTCAGGAAGGGGGGAGAAATGTCAGGTTATCGTCCTATAGGTACTCTACATTGGGGAAAAGTTTTCGATTAATCAGAAAGCTCTGGTCTATGAAGGGTGAACTTGAACGGGTAAGCAGTACCTGCTCTGGAAAACGATACGTAGCGCCCATTCAGGAAAGTCGGGAAAAAGGGGAAAAGGAAAAAGTGCTATAGGGAGGGGGGGGGGGATTATCGCAACTACTTAAATTCAGTGGAGTCGCGGGAAGGGAAAAAGTCTATTTTGTAAGTAAGGGAGGCCTCGGGGGGGGTGGAAGGAGGGGGGGTGTTTTTCGGTATTTCAAAAAGTCATGTGTCCGACCAAATACTGGATACTTTCTGATACTTGTTACCCCTGCCGGGATAGAAAAAGGTCTGGGGGAAAGCCCTTGGGTCAGATGAAAGAGGGTTGTGCCGCTGATGGATAAAAGGACTGCAAGAAATTCCTCTTTCGGTTATGGTCAACGGCCGTCATTAGTGGAAGGAAGGTGCTCAGGGGAGATCGACATTACCGAAGCTGCCGCACCTGAATGTTGGGGGATTTTGGTGAAGATTGCCTCATCGTGGTGGTCTTGTGCTGGTGCTTATTTCTGGTTAATCCGAGTGGAAATCTAGAGAGGGAAAAAGGCAAAAGGTGGTGCCTAAAAAGAGGAAATCGCATTCAAGAATTTTGGGGACTCTCTGGAATACAGGAGTTGTGTTACAATTTAGGGGTTAAGCTTCGCAGCTTTTAGGTAGGGGGGGGGAGTCGAATTGCCTTGACTTCATCCGCCATAGAAGCAAGGCTCTGAATTAAAAGGAAAGTAGTTCGGGAAAACTTGAAAGTTGGTTGTGCTGTATGCCTGACACGGACGTCATACATCGAGGCGTAGGTGCAGGAAGACGTGGACAGAAGGATGGCATGTGCAATGCAGGAGGAGTTAGAACCAAAACTGAAATTTCCGAATCCTTAGTACCTAAGAGGGATTCTAGCGGAGGTTGGTAAAAATCGCTCCTCCCAGTTCGAGGCGGACCGCTCCCAATCATACTGGCTGCGGGGGTAAGGCATTCTGCAAGTGTTGCCCCAACGTCCGGAAAACGGCGTGCCCCAGAACCGGAATTGCTAGCTCTTTTCTTACTTCCACTATGTGGGGGGAAGGAAAGGGTAGGTGAGATTTAGACAGGAGGGGACGAGCTTCCTTCGCGCCCGAGAGGAAAAACCGTGGAAATACTCTTCTGAACTTCTGCCGCAAAAAAAAGACGTCCTCACCTTGGTCGTCGGGGGGTGCCGTGGGTGTCGCTCATTATAAGAAAAATCCATTCGGAAGAGAAACGGCGACGGTGTAATTAAAATACCGCCAAGGAATTAATTGAACTCGAAAAGAATGTCCTCGCTATGTTCAATGTTGGGACTGCACTCTTGGTGAGGGAATGGGGAGGGGGGTGGCAAGGGCAGTGGTAAATGCTGTTAAGGAAGGGGGTCTATACTTTTTTTACGTTGAGTCAAAGGACTTTGTAGAGAATGGAGAGGGGGAGGGGGGATGATCTGTCCAGATGAATAAAGGGTTAAAGCTTAAGTTTGCTCAGCTCAGGGGGGTCAAGACTAACAAAGATGTTACCCTCTTGGCATGAAACTGTGTTCATTTAATGGAAGAGAAACAGCCTTCGTCAGGAAAAAGGATGCAAGCGGAAACGGAATGGAAATTAAGAAAAATTTCAGCTGTACTCTTGCTTTTTTCTTTAGATGGCTTTGGGGAAAAAATGGTCAAAAGAAAGGGCAGGGGGGGGGGAAAAAGGAGGATCACTAATACTGGGCGGATAATTTCTAAGGCGAGGGTGCTCATTCAGTGACTCTGGGAAAAGAGGTTGTGTTAAAGGTGGGAGTTCGTTGGGCGACTTCCACGAAGGTAGGGGGATGGTGCTGTCAGTAGAGTGAGCCTGGCCGAACTAGAAAGAGTGCCCAACTGTGGTCGGGGGGCTGTTTGGGGTTGGCGGGCCACAGGGGGGGAAAGATGACGGGGCTGATCTCCCCGCGTTAGCTCGTCGTACTCGGGTATGAAGCGGGCAACCTCTTTAACGCATAGCGGGGTGGCCCCTTCAGGAGGAAAAAGGGTTGTTTTGAATGACAGGAAGAGCGGGAGCACTCGCTGGCCAAATCACAAATTGATAATCTCAACACCAACAAAGTGAAGTCTACTTAACAGAAAGATGAGCAATTTTATTAAATAGAGTGTAGGCTGAACGCAGGGGGAGAAAAGGGGAGAAAAGAATCAGGACCAAAGGAGGAATTGCGGTGGGAACCAAATATCTTACTAAACAGAAGACGATATAACCTTGAATCGTCCGTCATCGAGAACGGGGCCAGAAAAACAAAATAACACTACAGGGTGACCTACCGAAATGCTGTCTTGTAGGCCAAAGGGAGGAAAGATGACAGCAAACTAAAATACCTCATCGGGATTGAAAATTCTCTAGCCCGAAAGGGGAAATCACAACATATTGGGCTAAAGGACTAATCGGGTTAGGGGAAAATAATAGGTAAGCACAGCTAATAGGGTTGATCACGATGCAAAAAAAAAAAAGATTTCAAAAGGGGGGGGGGGAGAAAAAACGCCCAAACGAAGGAGAAAAGGAGGGAAGGATCTTTCATGGACGTATGGTAAGTCTGATTCAAAGGGGCTAAAGCCTGGATTGTCGCTGAATAACTTCACACTTCCTGCAAAGATACACCGGGGAGGAGGGGGGGGATGAAACTGGTAATCAATTCGAGAAAAAAGAAAGGGAGCGCTAGTGTCAAGGGGGGAAAAGAAAAGGAACCAGACATTGAAAAGTAAAAAATCATAATACCGACAAGAACGTCTCGAAAGACCTCCGGAAAGGAACATCATTTCACTCGGAAACGCCACATAAACAAAACAAGTGGCAGTGGCCGGGACCGAGCAGATCAGTATTCGGTGAAAAGGAGAAGAAGAGGTTTTCTATCCCCAAAGGAAAGTCTCCAATTTTAATGAGAAGGTAATGAGCGACCCGAACAGAGCACCAGACAATGATGGTAAAGGAGCAGGGGTGGTTGCTGTGAAAGAAACATCATAGGCGAGACCTGCAGCGCGGCCGCAGATACGCTAGGGTCAAGGGAGTGAAATGAAAAAACAACGAGGAAGCCGAAAGAGAGAAACGGAAAAGGGAAAATGCGAACTCAAAAAGCTGTTTTTAAAACAGGGGGGGGAAAGACGGAAACCGAGTAGAAGTTGGAGGAGCGTGGTGAAAACTCGAGTGAAGCAGAACCGCTGCTAGTGAAAATGAGGTAGTGGAAAGGTGCTCTAAAAATATATGAATTGAAAGAAAGAAAAGTCAAAGCTAAGAAGCCTAGGAGTGGACTTCCGGAGGGACGCAAAGGGGGAATACTGCGTCGAATTGTGGACCTGATTTCTGGATGTCAAGGACCGGGCCGCAATATAAAGGAGCGTATCACCAAAATCATTGAAATACGGAAAATATCAAGAAAAACAAATCTTTGCAAGAAAAGGGGGAAAAAAGGAGGACCCACGTTTGATGAGGAGAGATTAGAGGTCCGATCTGAAATAGAAATACCTCAAAACTGCAAAAAAGGGACATCTACTCAAAGTAAGTGCATGGGGATGGCTGTCTCCACCAGAGAAGACCTAGTGCATCCATATCGAATGAGGTCCTAAATCAAGAGAAAGAAGGGGGGGGAAAACCTTAGGGGCCATCAATGGCGAAAAAAAGGGACATAAACTGCAACGCTGAGCATTATCGACACGAAGTTCCAAGCATGGGACACGCCGAAGCTACTCGAAAAAAAAAAGCAATGGGCAAAGGATAGAATCCATTAAGGAAGGAGACTTCTCGTACTCCAAGCGTAAAGGGCAGACTAATCAAAGAAATCCGGTAGTGTAAAAGCTCGACGAGAGGACTGGGATTTAACAAAAGGTCAAAAACAGCGCAATATACCCAAGTAGTGAAGCTTCCTAAAGAGGGGGTAACAAAGGGAGAGGCCCGATGGGGGGAAGAAGAAAGAGAGCACTTATGAAAAAAAGTATCTTCTAACTTTGCCGAGGGGACCTGCTTGGGTCAACTCCCAATCACTGACGACTCATCCCGCGCAGGGGGGGGGGGGTAAGGGAGGAGGGAGGAAGCATTAGGAAATGCGATAGCACTAGAGGGGGAGGGGAAGGGGGCATCGGAGTCCTAGGAAGAGACTCTTGACGGAGGAGGAAAAAAGAGAGCAGCCCACAACAACAAAAATCGCTAAAAAAGGAATAACTTAAAAAAAACCTACAAAATTCAGGGAAAACTCGCTATCATACGGCGGACGACTTAGGATCAGATACACGGCGAAACTTTAGGGAGAGGAATTGGTCGGCGGAGGAGAGGGAGGAGGGTCAAAATGGGAGGGGGGGCCTATTAGAGAAGAGGAGGGGAACTAGGTCTCCCTCTCTTTTCAGAGCAAAGGATAATTGCCCGTTGAAATAGGTCTCATAGTTCGTCAGGGGTGCTGTTCGAGGCTGGGGGGGGGGGAGAGAAGGGGCCAAAAGAATTTCGAGAATTATGCTGCAACAGATCAGCATAAACTGACATCCCTTCCAAAAAATTAATTTTCCTGAGCGCGCAGCGATTGGTCCCCTCGATAACATCGAGATCAAAACAACAAAAACGCGGGGAGGGACGCTCTGGTTGAGGGGGAGGTGGGGGGATAGAAAATGAACCCTGCGCGCGATGGGTCGAGGCACGAGGAGCTGAAATGCATTCTCGAGGTTGGGGAAAAAAGAAACCTGATGTCATCCGCGTAAGAAGGGATTTTGGGCGGGGGGCTCTATCAACCATCAAGAGGGAAATACCATGAAAAGGAGGATGTGATCCCTGAGTGCACACAAGAAGGCCGGCAGAAAAACTACTGACTGAGTACACTATCGGGTTTCCAGTCGAGGCCAAGTTAGGGGGAGGAAACGGTATTAGGAAGCGACGAATGCAGTTGTGTCCAGAAGCTAGAAGAATCCTACAAGAAAAACAAGGGGTCACTAAGAAGGCAGAACGGGGGTCGAGGTCCAGCTTTTAGCCGTAGAGACGTAGGGCCGAACGGCTTCCTGTAGTATTGGAAAGAAAACTTGTTTTGTAGGTGGGCTTTTTTTTGAGAAAAAAAGAGTACTTGTTCAAGAGCTGCGGAAGAAGGGATCGCAGCCAAGAAAGCGGATCTGGAGAAGTACATATTCTTCGACACCTGCTATTGAGGAAAGCCGCGAAGAAAAAAGGCTGAGGGCATAAGAAAATGGTGAACCCTGCGCAATTGAAATCAAGGCCAGTTAGTGAAAAACGGGAGGAGGGAAAAACTGCAATTGAATCGTTGGCGTGAAAAGGGGGGGTCAAGAGTCATGGGGAGTCCCGCAGCTTGGCTGAAGGGTTTGGGGTCTGGGATCGCCTAGCGTTACTATTGGGGGCCAATAGGGAGTATAAGGAAGAGACCACTCTAGGGCTATGGGGCGAGGGGGTCTTGAACGTGGTTCCATAGTCATGTTATTCGGGTGAACAGCGAAAAAAAAGGTTCGAAATGGGGTGGAATGGTTAGTAAAGAAGGGGAGTAATGAAAAAAACAAAGTGACCGAAGGGAAGTAAGAGGGTGGCTTCTTGCTTCTTAGCTTGGGGGAAGGCTGGGCCGAGACGGACTCCATTTGTCCGATTCGGGGATAACTAAGTCGGAGGCTTTGAAAAGGTGCCTCTAGCGAGTGTTGAAGCCTTCAGGGGATATTTTGTTAAAAAAGCTGCATAAATTGAGGAAATCCTTAAAGAAACGGAGAGGTTATTTGCGGAACTCATTAACTTAGGCTGCGGACTCGGTCTTCGGAGATGCTGGTCCTACTCGACCGACCAATACCGTCATGAATGGTAAGTGGGCATATGGCCAGAAGCGGGGGTTGCCCATCGGCTGAGATTGGGACAGACCGCGGACGATAAGAAAAGAGAGAAACAGAGGCACATGTTTGGCAGAGGAAAAACGAAAAGGGGGGTTGGTCTGCTAAAGGGCCGCGAGGGGGGGGCAATGAAGACTGTCTGCAAATTGGGGGCGGCAGGGAGGAATTGGCAAGCCGCACAAATCTGGAAAATCGCGCAGTTCAAGGGGAGGTGACTACAGGGGGGAAAGTGGTGGGGCTGTAGGCCTTCAACGTACGTCAAAAAAGAAGAGGCGGAGCGTTTCATCACCGTTCTTTCTGTCGAAAGAGAAAAGACTGATTTCTTCTGCGGGGAAAACGTAAAGGTAACATCCTAGGAGCTAGCAGTCGGTCTGCTATGACCGCGTTTTAAAAAACAAAAAAAAGAGAAGCCCCTGCTTCTTAAGCCACAAAAAGTTTAAACAGCCAGTCAAAAATCTTTGAGGCGGAACGCAGCATGCGGGGAAAAAGGTCGGAGCTAGGGCGGTTTTCGGAGGCTCGTTTGATTTACAACAATACGTTCGAGCGTCTAGGACCCAATACTCTTCAAAGAACTAGAGACTCTTTATATTGCCAAGCCACACCAGCGACGAAGTAACATTGGGTTGGCGGGTCTGTGAACAGGGTTACGGCGTCATTAGGAAGAGAAGGAGGCAGGCAGTGAAAAAGGCGAACGTAAAGGGATAAAATCCGCCAAGAAACGATTCGTACACTCGAAGAACGGACTCGGCTATGTAAAGAGGAATGTCAACAAGCGAGGGAGGGGGGGTAGGGGGTCAAAGGACGGGACATGCTGGTGTTAAGGACCAGGGAGTCGATACGTGGTTGGGGATGGAGATACGGGGAGGATTGAGCTTGGGGTATGCAGTTGTCTCCCGGTCTACGGGGGGGCGCAATTAGGCTGGGGAAAGAGCGTGACACCGAGAACTGTGTCATAGGTGCGAGGAGTATCTATGGAATGTATGTGATGAATCGAGTAAAAGATCGTGTACATCGTGCGGTGCAGGAAGGGAGGGAAAAAATATACCTTGAGGGCAAGCCGGTCAGAAATCATGGACCTTTAGATTCCCTACAGGTCAAGGGGGAAAAAAAAGAGTGGCAAGGCGGTTAGAGTTTTGGGGCCCGCCTGTTGGTGAATCCCAAGGAAAAGGGAGGGGGGGGGGGGGGGGAAGAACATGCAGTGTCAAATGAGCTTGCTTGAAATTGTTGCTATCGTTGTAACTCTACGTTCAGGAAAGCTTAGCAATCGTTGTGGAACAGATGCGACAGGGAGCAAATAACATACGAGTGCTTGTGATGAATTTTGGGAGTCATATGCTTGCCTTGGCAGACAGAAAGTAAAAGGGTTCCCAATGTGGGGGGGGGGGGGGGTTTCTTGCCAAGGGTGGCCTCTATGAAGGGAGAGTAAAGAAGGGAGCGATGAGGCTTGGGGAGGAAAAGGAACAAAGACTTTAAGCATTACATTGGGTCCCTGAAGATTCACGGTGTTTATCATGCCAGGCGAAAACGGTAGGAGGGAAGGCGCGGCAATCCAAATTGAGCTCTTCTCAACAACCGGAGAGGAAGCCATAGATCAATTTGAGGAAAAGGGCAAAGAGAACGAATTTGGGAGGGGAAAAACGATAAGAAACACTAATGTAACTATGGACAATCGCGTACTAAAAACTCGCTCCCGCGGTAATCCCAGAACGTGAAGAACCCCAAAACTCCCCAAAATGGCAAAGAAGGAGGGTCGGGCGCCCAATGTCTACTCTAATGACAGAACAATCCGAAAAGGGAAGGGGGGAATTCTCGGGGGACCACGAGGGGGGAAAAACGAGGGTAAAAAAGACCTAAAGATAGCAAGAATCGAATCAGCCCGCTAAGGTTGGGGCAAGCCCAAAAAGCTAGGTCCCTTTGGTTCTACAAAAGAGGGGGGGGTTAGCCCAAATGCAACGGGAAGGGAGGAAAGAAAGAGGAAAAAGACGTGATTGAGAGGAATGATTCCACGGTAACAATGGGGAAGCTGGGACTGCACAACTTTCCTTAAAAACGAGCAAAGGAGCGGGGGGGTATTTTGGTATCCAATTCAGAGATAAAAATGAAGTACCGAATGTATCAGATGGGAAAAAGAAAAGCTACCATCGAGCCAAAAGAGGAAATCAAGAAAAAAAAAAGGGAAACCCAGCCTTGACAGCAGAACGGCAAACCCAAATACTAATACGAGTGAAGACCCCGTATGGGAAACCATGAGGTCAGTATTCGGTCACGTAGCGTTCCGGGGGGGGGAGTTGGCTATCATTAACGTCGGAAAATGGGGCGAAAGGGAAGGGGGAAAAACGAACACTTCACCCAAAAATGGGGGGAAAATAAGAGAGTGGCAGGGCAAGACTAAAAAATCGATATCTAGGCATCAAGGCCGCGAATTCAAGGGAGGTAAACCGGGGAATAAACAACAGACAGAAAATTCGCTACTCGAGCAACAAGAAAGAAAGACAGATTTTCCTTATTTTTATATTTTCCGTAAGGATTTGAAACGCAGGAAGAGCAGACCGAGGCTAGTCCTAAGAGTGTAAATTGGGGGGTTGTGCCGCGATAAAAGCATTGCAGATACTCCAGAACTCATGGAAACGCCGAAGAGAAGGAGAGGACTCTTCTAGGGGTCCACACACATTCAAGGGGGGACAACTAAGTGATTACTGCGCGAATGTGTAAGTCGTAATGCGGTAAAGGCAGAAAAGATAAGGGCGCCTTATGGCACCAATCCATTGACAAAAGAAGGAACATATGACAAAAAAAGATTGAAGGGGCGAGTGATCAACACCGGTGGCGGACGGAGAGACCAGCGGCTGCCAAGAAGGAAAGAAAAAAAAAAAACGTTCTTTAGCGAAAAAAAAAGATACTTGCAGGACGGTCTGGCGTAGAGCAAAAAAAAAAAAAAAAAAAAAAAAAAAAAAAAAAAAAAAAAAAAAAAAAAGGAAAAAGAAAAAAAAAAAGATCCAGAAAGCCCGAGTGTCCTCCCCCTCTGCAGCCGACCCAACGATGAGAAGGAAGTGTCTGGACAGGCAGCAGTGCGGCAAAACAAGGGAAATCTTCAATGCTGCAACGCAAGAGGGAAGAGAGGGAAAAAGACTCAGTATCCCCGCCGGAGGGGAAAAAGGTACAGCTCAAAAAAAAAAAAGAGAAGAAGGAAGGCAAAGATGAGGTGGGAAGGAATCACTCCAATCGGAAGGCCGGGCGATCCTCAAATAAATCAAATTGGAACGTAGTGGAAGCATGCGCATACGAATAAGTAAGAAGGAAAAGGGGCATAGCCCATCGGGATATTGAAAGGCAAAAAGGAGGTGCAAGACGATAAACGCAAGTTCCAGCCCAAAAAAAAGTATCTGATAACGTAGAAAGATCATGTAATGGCCTTTTGGAGACGGAAAGAAATACGGATAGACTCAGAAAGAAGGGGAACAAGTGGGGCTGAGGGAAGGGAACTATGCAGAAAGAGCAAAACAGGAAGGGATGAAAGATAAAGCGTCACGGCTGGGAGGGAGAAAGGGCAGAAGGGGGATCCCATCTTGGATATGGGGAACGAACTACAAAGTCGCGAAACAATCCTATCAGAATCCGCTTCAGACTTCTTATCCGGCTCAAACAAGAGGAGGGGGAGAGGTCTGATTACAAGGGAGGAGGAGATCGGAACTGCTGAGAGTAGTTAGGGGGAATGACTGGGAAAGGCAACCGCTACGGGGGACTAACATCAGCGGGAAGAACGGGAACGTGGAAGAGAATTGGATCGTCGGGTCCTGGTGTGGAGGATTTTGGATTGATAGCGCAGAAAAAACGGAGAGCGCTGGGGAGAGGGGATTTGGCAAAAGCGCATGCCTGAGCAGCTCAAACTTCGCGTGACCTGATATGAGAGGAAACAGGAAGACTCAGAGAAATATTAAAAAACAAAAAAAACCCTTGGGGAAAGGAGAAAAGAGAAATCTTGGTACAGTTCTTGTTGTGAGGTAAAAAAGGGTCAACTACAATCTGCGGCAAAAAGATAATTGGAAGGGCAGGGATGAAAAGAGGGGGGTCCAAAACTTAACAACATACCATGATGGGCTTAAGGACGAAAGGCGGGGGGCATTTGGTACGCATCACCTCAAAAGCCACTACAGCAAAAGGCAAAGATAGAGGTCTAATAAAGGAAACGGGGAGACTTGAAGAATTCAGGAAGAGAGGGAAGGTGATTAAAAAGGGTTATAGAAGGTCGAGACGAAAAGGAGAGGCTCTCTCATGGAAGAATGTGAAGCCGCAGAAGAGAAGTACAAGAAGCAGCCAACAAAAAATGGGAAGGACGAAGCCTTGGTTCAATCCTCCAGCCTGTGTCGGCTCTGATAATAATAGGTCGTCCGCCGAATGGGCTGCTTGGCTGATAAGGCGTTGTCGGAAGGGGTGTGGGGAAAGTTTTTTTGAAAGGAGGAGAGGAGTTTTAAAACTATAGAATTTAGGCAGTCACGAGAGCGGAGCAAAAACCCGGAAATTCTTCGCGAAAAAAAAGGGAGAATAGCTAAGTACTCCGCAGTGAAAGAATGGACTGGGCCATTGACAGAAACGGGGGTCAACCTGCGCCTTTAATGGAGAACGTAAGTGGGGTAAAGGGGCTGAAGGAAGAAGTCCAAGTGGAGGAGGGGATCAAGGGAAACTGGGAAAGCAAAAAATCAAGGG
>Ga0179593_1344904_pt1 | contig 13813 bp, 15 predicted proteins | sample CZODoug2_1_08_16_FD_185931 | JGI IMG/M metagenome (GOLD analysis project Ga0179593, IMG submission 185931) | Vadose zone soil fungal communities from Angelo Coast Range Reserve, California, USA - CZODoug2_1_08_16fungal (PacBio error correction) | ecosystem: Environmental > Terrestrial > Soil >...
AGAAACCACAGGGGCAACACAACACCGAAAACAACAAAACGGGGGAAAAATATGAAGGCACAATAAATTACAAACCAGACCATTGGGGAAAAAATTTGAAACAGTCGAGTCGACGCGAAAAAAACACAAACATGTGCAACACGATAACAAAACGACGGGAAACGATACCCCCAGGGTCCGGCGAGAACTCAGAACACAACACGGAGGAAGGGAAGAGTCCTCTGCGAGGGGGGGGAATAGGGGGGTACGCCGGACCTAAAATTGAGGGCAAAAGAAGACGCCGAGAACCCTGGAGGGGGGGGCCGCCCGTGACCGCTGGGGGCTGGCACCAAAACTACAGGCTGCATGACAAAGAAGGCGGGGACAATTTCATGACACAAAGCTGTGCCCAGCCGGAGGAAAAGTGGAACGCCAAGCCTCTGTCAAAGGAAAAAAAAACGAAACCCGGTAAGTTTATAACAGATCCCTACATCGGAGGGGGGTGAGTGGGGTACGCTTCTCGCTGTCATATTCGGGCGATGAGGCAGCTGGGAGCGATGGTGAGTGGGGAGCATCGGCTATCAGAGGGGAAAAGGCGCAAAGAGCCTGGAAAGGGGACGCTTACCCACTTCCCCAGACCAGCGCGAGCAAAAGAGCCCCAGAAAGAGTACCCGGGGAATACCTAATTGTTCTTGCGTAGTCGAGACGGGCGTTATTGAAAAAGAAACCGGTTAACGGACGGTCACCTAAGAGGTAACCGCGGTAAAGGCCTAGGAATCTTCCGGAAAGAGGAGACAACAGGATGAGAAAAAGGTTGAACGGGATAAAAACCACTAGCTGTCCAAAGTACGTGGATAGGCCGGAAAGAGAGCCCTCAGGGGGGAGAAAATCGAAAACGGAACCGGTAAAAAAAAAACACAAACTCTGGTGGGCTGCTGGGGAAAATAAACACGGTGCCAGGGGGGGCAAAGGGGAATGCGGGCAAAGTCGAAGATGTAAAAAGAGAGGACTAAAAATGCGCCGTCGCCGAGAAAAATACGATGGAGTCAAGATCCTTCCTGCCAGGGGCACGCAGGGGTGGAGATGGGGGGGAACGTGAACTAGGGGGAAAAAGGACGAGTACTAAGGGAGCGAAAAAATTTTTTGAGGACGATTATCAGGAAGGACAGGGAGCGGGGAGATGTTCTCGGGGAGTCGTAGCGGCTCCAGTACTTCGCTTGGCCACCAGAACAGGAAGAGGACCTCACCCACTGCAAACCGACCGTCGGGACGGCGTGCTCAAGAACGCGAGCAGGGGCGGACACGTGAACCTGGGTAAACCTGGATTAGGAAAATTTAAAACACACATTTAAGTGAAGACTCATCGCTGAAGGAAGGGCAGGTACTGAACGGCAGGTAGGGGCAAAGGGAACTTGGTACTGGAAGCACGGGCCGGACTTTGTTACTGGGGGGTATAAGCAAAACAAATCCTGCTGGAAAGAAGAAAAATCGAAAGACAGCACCTCTATTCAGGGGATTCCTGGGAAAAAAATGAGGATGAGGCTTATGGGGAGGTGGTGGAAACTCGTTAAAAAAAAAAGGGAATCAGGGGGTTGGGGAAGGGGTTCCTTACGGTGATCAGTAGAGCTTAATGAAGGGCGTCTGCTACCAAACATCCAGGGGCCCATGGAAGGTGTACATCTAACCTTTCCAGAGGACTCCTCAACCCACCAAAGGAACTTTACTGACGGTGGTGACCTGGGGTTTTACGGCCGCTTGAGGAAGCGATGGTGACAAGCGGAAGAGAATGGACGGAACGGGGTGAGAAGGGATGAGCCGACTCAAAAAGGTTGGGGACGCTACGCTCAGTGGTCGCTCAACCACACCGAAGTAAGAAACTTTGTAAACCGCGCGAGATAACCGTCTCACAGAGTCTAGTCCGGACAAGAGGCCAAAGGGGAAAAGTAACACGCAAACTCCTAAAAAAAGAAGCACCCTCCACCAGGAACCCGGCCCTAAAAGGGCAAGACGAGCGAGGTAGGCTAAGGGTAAGGGGGGCATATAGAAAGATCGACGCCCCAAAAAAAACGTTAGGAGGGAGAGAGTGGGCACTTCCAAAGCACCCCGGGAGAGCAAAAAGGGAAACTTATCTCCCTTACGAAAGGGAAAGGTAAAGTTGGGTGACTGGAAGGAGGAAAGACATCTGGAGTTCGTCCATGCGGGCCCCAGTCTCGGAAGCACCGACTAGTTCAAGGCTCTCCTCTCTTGAAAGGAGATCGGTGAAAGAGCTACTTCCTGAAAGAACTTCTTAAGGAGGAAAGATTTTTAGTAGGGCTCAGGATAGCAAACCCAAGGAAAATTGAGAGAAGTTGACAACAGCTATAGAAAAAAGTAAACCTGGAAAGAAACAAGGGTAGGGGTACATCAGTGTGGGTGGCGACCCGACACCGATGTGCAAAATGTGACGGAGGCAGACATGGGGTGTGGGAAAAAAAGCCGCGACCTAAACTCCAAGGACAGAAGGCACGTACGGAAAACCAGGATGCACTGGGACCGGGGGAAAAGGTGGAACCACGAAAAAAAGAATTCCGGTCGAAAAAGAAAGGAAGGAGGGGGGGCAAAGGTCATGATAGGATGGGGGAGATGTACCCGGTAGGGTGGCGCTATCCTCAGTGAGCCTCTAGACGCCCTAAAGTAGAAGAAGAGGTCCACAGGCTACGGCCAGGTCAAACAAAACGGCCGGCAAATCAAGAAGGAAAGGGAAGGGACTAAGCTCCACCCTGGACACCATAACCGCCCTTCAGGAGGGGGGGGGAATTAAGAGATACTCAGGGGGGGGTCTCTTAAAAAAATCGGGGGGGAGTCCAGGAAAACGCCGATCTGGGGGGAAAAGGTAATTAAATCTCCTCTTTCTCAAAGGAAGAACCTCCCGATAGGGCCAAAAAATAGGCGCTCGGGTCGCCTCGGGGAGTCACTGCTAAAAAAGACGGGCCACTCGCTTGCAGGCAAACGCAGACACCTCGGGGGATGCCGGGGAAGGGTCGACTCAGCTCAGTAGGGGGGAAGGTTCCCCTCCCGTGTAGAAAGGGATCCGTCCACGAAGTTGCCACGTCGAACTGGCACAGGGGAACCGTGTGGAGGCAAGGGTTGCGCAGCAGAGAGTGTGGGAGGATCCATTACCTGAGAACGCAACTGGGACCAACGGTCATGATCGGACGGCCCAACGAAGCACGGCACTAGTGGTCGGGGCAAAGAACAAGTCCGAGGAGATAACGCACACGTGGCGCAAAGAAAGGGGGGACAAAGGCAGAAAGGTACCAAGAGGGGTCAGGGTGGGTGGGGGGGGTGGGGGGGGGGGGGGGGGGGTGGGGGGGGTTGGACCGTGAGGATGATGCATGGGGGAGGGAGTGCGTGGGACAAATCACTCGCCTCGGGAAGCAAACAGGACCTCACGCTCCTGAAACTCGAAAAGGGGGGAAAAAAGAATCAATTTCAAAAAATTTAGGAAGCTAATGAAGACCGCAGCTGGCCGTGGGCCTCGAAAATGATCGGGTTCCGGAATAAGCGGAAGTCGAGTCCGAGAGAAGGAAAGTCCACAAAGCAAGAAAACAAAATGGAGCTGGACCATAAGAGGAAAGGAGCGCGGGTACACACTCACAGTCCCAAAAAAACATTGCTCTGTGAAGGTCACGCGTTTTCTTGTGCTTGTGAAAAGGGAGGAGGATCGGCGTGTCACATCTCGACGTTTCGCGGGAAAAGGAGAGTGCGGCCATGTTTGAAAAAGACGTAGGGGGAGAAGATGGAAGCCCTTGGATAGTGGAACGCCGTTTAACAACATGGTCAGTAAGGGGCTCAGTACCAGACCGGGGACGGTGAGACGCCAGAGCCCGTCCAGCTCGTCCGGCCGTGCCTAAAACAGAAGACGACAAGAAGGAAAAGCAAATTCTCATCAAAAAAAAAAAAAGAGAAGATATTGAAGGGCCGGTTCTTGTCGGGGCCGGAGGGGGGTTACCAGCCCGTACAGCTTGGTAAGAGACAACACGTGGAAACGAGCAACGTGAACTGACAAGGGTTTTAAAAGGGGAGGGACCAAAAAGTGTCTGCATTAGAAAGCCAATAGCTTGCAAATGAGAACAGCCACGGAGGCTGGAAAGGGCCAGTCAGAAAAGGTTGGGGGACGCCGCCAAACTCGGTGGAAAAAAGACGGGACAACGTCACCGATCACACGCCCTGTGACATAGGAGGGGGTGGAAAGCTCGCGTGAATGCCCCAGGGGGGAAGAACCCATCATTTCAAATGTTGGGATGGTGGGGGCTCACATGCTAAAGAGAGAAATTTAGCCGAGACCGGAAAACGCGCCACGGCCAGAGTCTTGAGGCGGCTTTACCCAAGGTGCTTGATAGGGGGAGGAAAAAGGTTAGAGGGGGGGACCACCTTGTTCCGGCAAATAAGTACAACCCGGAACTGGGGGGAAGACACGGGAGTACGGCGGACTACATCGGCCTTCGAAAGGACGAAACGGGGATCTGGTGTTTCTTATTAAGTAAACCCCAAGCCTGGCCCCGGCTCGGGGGGGCGAGAAGAAGGCCGCTGCTCAAATCAGGGGAGAGGATTTACCAGTGAAACCCTCCGGCTGGAGACACAGCCTGGGCTTCAAAAGGGGTTACCTGAAAGGTCGAGATCAACTTCTACTTCGTGAGATGCTACCTGCCAGCGCTGGCGAGACATCACGACGCTATCTTAAGGGACGAAAAGAAAAGGGGGAAGCCACTGGCGAGGACGTGCAACGGGGTGCCAGCGAGGGACAAGTCAAATCTCACCCGGGGAGGGGGACTATGGGGACATGAAACGAAACGTTGGCTTCTGGAAGAGGGACGGCTTGCCGGGATGAGAGTGTGACCCACACATTTCCCACTACAAAAAGAACACCCCGCTTTCCGGCTCATACAACTCGCTAGCAGGGTGAGAGGAGAATTGCAAGGGGAAAGGGGTCAAGCAGTAACAAAGACGCCTTATAAATCGGTAACGTCTGGCCAAGGGCACCCGTCACGCGGCCTACATTGGCCAATGTGGGGACTCAGCTAACGGACGGGGGGTAAATGGGAAGGGATGAAAAGACCTTCAATCTGCTGGTACTACGACTTCAAAACAGGCCATGCCCCATCTCTGACTGTCGACACCACCGGAGGGGACCCGGAGAAGTTAGGGTGCAGGGGTTGCACAGGGAAAAAACGACTGCAGCAAGGGGTGAAGAAGCAACACGTACGAGACGTGCGTTCAAGAAGCGGGGGGCAGGAGAAAGAAAGGAAAATCCGGAGCACAGTCTCACATCAGAAAGACGGTCGGGTCGAATGACACAAACCACGAACTTAAACCATGTTTTTTCGTGACCCGGGGTTACGAAGCGGGGATCAAACGGCTGGGTCAACATTCACCCAAAAGGGACGAACGGTGGGATCAGGGACTGACACACGCGAATTCACCGGGTGCCGCCGGCCGTTCGCAGGCAACAAGGCGGTAGGAAGTCACGAGTTGGACCCTCTCGTAGTCAAACACGCAACAGGAGGACTATTGATAAAATCGGGGGGGCAAGCCTGGAAACATCATCAGCGAAACAAAAAAAAACTCCAACCGGAAAAACTTACGACGTCAAACGTGGGAGTGGAAAGGAAATTGGTCTCCTGGTCTGGAAAGTCGGAAGAAGAACAAAAACAACACTTATTAGGAAGAAGGAGAGATTGTATATACGGAAAGAAAAATTCAATAATTGGGGTGAAGTACGCAGGTAAAAGTTCAATTGGGCAAGGAGGGGGCTGCGAGTCGCTTTGCATGACAGGGTTTGCGTGTAAGGCCTAAAGCGGACTTTGAAACACCTGATTTTTCGGCAAAGTGGGTCTCTGGCGCGAGTCAGGAAACGCGGGAGCGTCTCGGGGAGGAACTTGTGCGGGAACTTTTTCGCCAAAAAAAAAAGGTGAATGCTTCTAGATACCGAACAAGGCTGATCATGTACAAAAGGTCAACCTCCTCACGGGGGACATTAAAAAAGAACCGGGTAGTACATTACATGGTGGGAATACAAGGAAAGGAGGGGTCGGTGCACAGGGGGACGGGGCCAGCCCAGGATGTGTTCGGGGTTGGTCAAAGAAGCAGAACCAGAAGGCAACTGCCCTCATCAGGCACTTAAGGGGAGGAGACAGCAACGGCTGAAACTGGGGGTTGAAAGAGAGTTCAACCACGCAAGCGCGCAGAAGGGTGACCTCCGGCGACATGAAGCCAGGGAAAAGGATCGAGGGGTGAAGTGGAACCAGGATGGTGGGATTAGCAACTCAAGAACTGGACTAGCAGGGGGCAAGAAAAAAAGGTAGGAAGAGTCCCGAAACAAGCACGGAGGAGCAATACACGCGGCCTGAGAAGAAGATGGAGATGCTTTACATCCAACTCTCTCCAGGTCAAAAGGGGGACGGGAGCTCGCGAGTTGGTACTGGAGGACGACCAGTGGATGAAACTTGGTAGAGTACGGGAAAACCGGGGGGGACGGAACCTAAGCGCAAAACCAGCTCAAAAGAGGGAACAACCTATCCATCAGAACGTTAAGCCGGGAAGTACTTCCTCTATCCCCGCACAAAACGTAGTGGGCAGTCCAACTAAGGAGCATATCGCAGGAGGGAGACCCCAGCTCTACTGGGATGGAAGAGGGCCCAAAGAGAAGGTAGTCCTTCTTACGTAACAAAAGAAAAAGGGGGCCCTCGTCACGTGGCACAACATAAAAAAACCTGTTTGAAAGAAAGGTGAGAGCAGAAATGTGCTCCAGGCGGAAAAGTAGGAGAAGCATCACGGATGCGATGAAGCTCGAAAAAGGAGGTCGCATCTCTGATTGTAAAGTACCACGACCTCCTGCGGAAGCAACGGGTGAAAAGGCCGTACGTTGACGTAAGTGAACCTGCCGAGGGGGGGGACAGAGGTACGAATAGAGGGCCTCAATCTTACAACACATTACTGTATAAGGAACCAACGCCCCGAACCCGAAATATCAAAAACATGTAGCCGGGGGGGAACGCGAGCATTAAGGAGAAAGAAAACTTGTAAGGGCAGAGGGAACGGTCTACCTAAGAGTCAAAAAATCTAGATCGAAAGAAAGGACACTCACCATCCCTCCCCAAAAGGAAGGCATGTCGCCCAGAAGAGGGGGGACGGAAGCGCGGGTACACATAAACTTGAAGCATGGTGCACGGTGCGGGCCGGGGAATTGTAACATCGAGATGAGGAACCTTCTCGGACGAGGGGAGGAGGGGCAGCTCATTTGACTGGGAGGGGGGGGCACATTTGTGCTGATCATGAAGAACCTTGATGGGGGGAACCGGTCCTTTTAAAAAAAAATTGAACATGTGAACACTACACAGGGAAAAGGGGTTGGACCAGTTCAGGGACGAACGAAATACCGTCCATGAAGGGGGGAGACTCCTCGTGCGAAAACACACGACCCTACACCGGTCCGCCTAGAAAACAACAACAAAAAGATAAGATAGAGGAATGTTACTCGCGGGGCACTGAGTGGGGAAAAGGAAAGGACGACACGCTTGAAACGCGAAGACGAAGGCCTGCGACCACGTCTGGGACTGAAAGGGGAAAATTCTTACCATGTGGTAAAGGAAGGAAACATAGGCCAATTGCTGAGAGAAGCACAAAAAGCAAGGCGTGCAACCTGGCCCGCATAAACAGGGCTAGCGCAAAGGCGAGACGGGTGGAAAGCAAACTCTTTTCCACCTGTCGAAACAAGTCCAAAGGCGGGGACAAAACGCCCTGACCAGGCGGTGATGGTGTAAACGGAAGATAGATGGAACCAGATCTGTGGACGAAGGAGGATCAAGAGGTTGGATCTGGAGGGGATCAGAGGGAGAGATCAGAAAAGCTCTGATCGGAGAAAAGGGGAAAGGACGCCAGTCCACGGGCACGCCAGAGGCGCTCCATTACCGGCGACATGTGGGGATTGGGGAGGGCTTCAGGCGCGGGGGGAGGCGCAGGGAACGAAAGGGTGTCTGTGAACGAGGACACAAGAAGAAAAACGCGAACCCTCGGATCAGGTTCCAGCAAGGGCACCAGGAATTCGAGTGCGGATCGTAGGAGACGACCACGAGCAGGAAGCCCTCGTGGGCAAAACACGGCCCGCTGCGCCGTCGGGTGTTCAGCACACTTACAAAACCGAACAAAGCGCGGGACAAAAAAAACCGTGGATGACGTTGACCCTGGGAGGTGACGAAGGGCAACTTCGAAAAAATAGGGACCGAAAAGGAGCTCCTGACAGGCGGAGGGGGGGACGAGAAACAGAGACAAATATATCTGGGGAGGATAAATTCCTGTCCCGTGGGCAAGTGCAGCGAGGTTGGGCCAGCAAAAAAGGTGAAGGAGAAGGCAAGCAGACCGTGTGAGGGACGTGAGAAGGGAAAGCGGGCGGTCTGGGGGGGGGGGGAGCGGAGCGGGATACTTGCGGTGCCAAAAAAGAGAGTCCGTCCTGAAAAGAACCCGTCGGGCCTAGAATAAAACCCCATCCTCGAGCATGAGGGGGGAAAGGAACCTGGGGGTCTCGCGCAGGAAGCTGGGCCGGCGTAGGGGGGGCAAGGGCAGCGAGAACGAGGGACACATTTGTTGGGAAAAAAGGGAAGTCGGATGCTACTCCGGTGCCCTGAGACTGCGCCGACGGAAAACAGAGCAGACCTTTAGGACCGGAAGGAAAAAACGAAAAGCTAGTAGTTTTGGTCAGGGGGGGTTGCAGTCAGTTCACCAATGCCAAAATTGGGGGGGGAAAGGGGCAGCGGAGAAAGTGATAGGGCTGCCGTGGAGTCTGGGGGCAGGAGGGGGACTTAAAAAATTACCCACGTCAAGTGAGCCTCGAAAAAAGGCACATGGACATCTGCAGAAATGTCCGGTCAAGCAGGAAGTCACCCACCACGACTGTACTAAAGGGGGGTAGGTCCCGGGGGGAGGAGAGTTAGGGGTGGTCCAGGAGGGTCCGCCTGATCAACTTTGAGCACGGAGGATCGCCGAAGACACCCGCGTTGGCGCACGGCCGAAGGATTCTCTCAGAGATCCGAGTCCCCAGGGTGCGTCGGCAAAAAAAGCGGGGCGAGCACCGGGAACATCGGGGAAGTTCAAAACCGCGAAGGGCGCGGTACAAAATACCAGACCAGAATCGCCGTCCTACAAAATTCCAAGCGAAGGGAAGGGTTTCCCTCTTCGCAGAAGAGGTCTGTATTCCCAAAGCGAGCGACAAACAAAACGGGAGGGAAAGAGATTGCCGGAGATGGAACGCACCCCGCGAGCAAAACCAAGGGGGGAAGTTCAGCCACTTTACGTTCAAAAGGTACCTGTGTGGAAGCGGAGAGAGATGGGCGGCTTATAGTTCCATGCGGCCGGGCGGCGCGGGTGAAAAGGAAAAAGCGAACAAAATCTTACCGTAAGAAATCCTTGCCGCGAACGGTCTCGAAAGGGGGGGACTTGAGCAAATTTGACTCTCGGTGAGTCTAAGGGATCTTAAGGCGACCCCGGCACCAGGCTGGGGAAACCGGATCAACAAGGAACCTCGTAACAAAGGAGTGTGTAATACAAGGAGTGGGGGGTTGAAAAGATTGCGAAAACAAACGGGAAAAAGGTCGATGACTGTGACGGCGGCAAAAGTAGGTTCGTGGTCCAAACTCAGCACCCCTACTGCTCAAAGAAACCAAACTCCCTCATCAAGACAGGGGAACCATAGGGCAAAATTTCGGCGTTGACGTGAAGGGATTTCAATCGCATCCCGGCAGAACAGGCCACAATCATCGTTCAGGGGAAGCCGAGGGTGGCAGTATTACCCGAGGGATTGCATAGAGCGCTCATACCACCGGCCCGGCCGAAGATGCAGAGGAAGTGGACGCTAACATAACGTCAGGAACAAGACTTGAAGGGAAATTAGCATCAGAGAGGGGACGATCGAATCTACTCCTCAGGGCCGTCACAAACGCACGCTCAAAAAGGGGGGGGCTGAACGCGGCCGACCGGGTTCGGAAGGAAATAGGGGATGAAACTCTATTTATGAAACACGCAAGTGAGGCGAAAACCTCTGGACTAGGGGCCCAAAAATACAAACGAGGATCCCCTGGAAGATTCCGAAACGGTCGCTTGACGGGGTCCCCAAGCAACGCTTTCCACCCGTGACAAAGAGTCTTAGCACAGCGGATCCAGGGAAAGTCGATTCACCAAGCGCGTAGCTGAAATATGGGAGGATGTCGAAATGGGGTGCAAAAAAGACTTCCTTAAAAAGAAAGAATCTAAGGGGCCCTCAACGACGAATTGACCCATGGGAAAAAGTGTCAGGAAAACAATGCGATCAGAAAGAGGGGTTCATTCCTGCGTAAAATATAAGGTAATCCAGGAATCGGAGGGTAAATGATCTCGAAAAGACTGGGATCAGTAAACGTGGTCAGTGACAACGCACCGACGTCCCGGCTGGCGTCCGGCCGGGACGCAGGACCAGGGGAAACGAAAGAAACAGAAAAAAAACGTACCAGGGGACTCAAGGGCCAGCCATACCGCAGAACGAAAGGTCCCGGAAGATCGAAGACGGAGACGGAAGGAGAGAAGGATTTGACTTGCAGACAACAAAGGAACTCCTTAATCAGGAGTCAGCGAGGGAGGATCAAAAGAAGACAACTCACCAGACCAGAGGAACCTCTGCCAAGATGGAGTCAGCTGAAGCACGCGGGTTACACAAGCAAAAAAAACTCGCTTCCACATGGGCGAGGGGGGGGCAAGCTGTGTCGGTGGCGGGGGCAGGTGTCACAGCAGGGGCATCGGCATACACATTCATCAGCCTGTTGGAAAAACTCGTTGGCTGACAATTTGGGAACGAGTAGGTTTGGGTCGCAATTTGAAGGAAGGTGCCCGCCTGGGGAAAGGGTCAGGTCCACGCAACCAGAAAGGTCGCTTGAGGGGGTCGGGGCGACTAATCCTTCACGCGGTCCGTCAGACGAACACCCCGGCCCCTCCAGCAGGGAGGCGAGGGACTCAAGAAAACAACTGAGATTATTAAATAGGGAGTTGGAGGCGGCGTCCGGGCCAGGGGAGGGGTTCGCCGAGGCCCGGAAACAGGCAGAGCGTCAGACACGAGCCTTTCCGGGGACTTAGCAAAGGGTTAAAGGGAAAAAACCAAGGGTGGTACTGCGGGAAACGGAGGTCCAAGGGCTCAGGGAAGCCAAAACCGATGAACCCGTTCCAGCCAGAAATTCCCAAAGAGAAAGGGGAAGACTCAAAACGGGCAGCCGGGTTTTCACCAACGAGCCAAAGGAACGTCCCTTCTACAAGCCGACCATGGGGACAGAAGGATGTGTGTTACCCGCATGAGCGATTTCCTGCCGACGAAGGGGAAGGGAAGGGGAGCGGATGGGGTATTGGGACGGGCTCGTCAATCCGGGACAGCCTTGCCGGAAGTTCAAAGCGACAAGGCAAGGACGGAAGCGCGCCAGCCAAGGGACTGGTGCGGATCTGGGGGAGGTTCGCCAGGGTTTCGCCCTGTCCCGGGTAAGGCGTGAAGAGTCTAGCATTATAGGAAGAACGAAGAACTTATCACTGGCGGTAAACGCCAAACTCAGCGGACGACGTCAAGATCGTTAAGACAACGACAAGACACGGGTGCACGGGCCGAGATCAGATGAGCTGCTCAAACGAAGTTTCGCGGATACTGGAAAAGGGAAAAAACCCTCGTGCGGCATTCACCGGTGGCTCAAAACGGCTGGGCAAGTTCGAAATGCGGGCTAGGTCGTGACAAACGACAAACGTGAGGTCGGGGAGAAGAAGCTCCAAATAATTGAACTAGTCCTCCACGAGGGGTCGAAAAAGTGGGTCCGAGGTTTACAGAGGGGAAGACGAGGACACGTCAAGTAGAGGGGGGGCTGGCCAAGAGGACCCGGTAAAGGGGAGAGGGCAAAGGAAACGTCTTCCTTACTTAGGGGGCCCTCAGGAAGTCGAAAAGGAGAACCATCAGGCGAAGAACCACTTGCAGCAAAGGCGAAGTACCAACTCCTAGCAGGGAAGGGCTTTGAAATGTCCGGAGGGGGACGCTCGTCCAGAGTCTTAGATGAGCTGCAAGGACGTCGGAAAAGTGGCCGGTCGCGGAAACAAAAAGGACGACTTGGAGGCGAAAACACGCCTGCGGGGGAATTAAGCAGACAATCAGGACGGGGGACTAACATCCACGCCTAAAAAAAAATGCCCCTCGCTGAGTCAGTGCCCCCATGAGCGCGGGGGGTGCAATAGGCAACTGTCAACGTCAAGAGGGGAAGTGTGCAGGCACAGTCAGGGGAGGGGGCGTGGGCTGGCAATAGAAGGTGAGGACAAACGAAGGCAGGAAGCCCTCAAGGGGGAAAATAAACTCGGTCGCAACTTCTTCACACACTGGGAACGGTGGGCCGGGCAGGGGGGGGACGGGGCGTGAAAGGGAAGGTAGGGGACTGCGTTGTACGCTGAATCAAACCGGACGGGGGGGGGAACTGGGGATCGTTCCCCAAATCAATGTCCGAAAGTTTTTCCGACCAGGGAGGGCGCAGAAACCGAGGCCTGATACTCTTCGCGTCCCGCGCGGAAGCCACCTTTCGCACCAGCGTTGCACGGGGGTCCCGAGCCGCGGACGGACTGGAACGACACCGCGAAGCGAAGCACCAGAGGTAGGGCTAAAACCAGGCCGCCCGCATGCGAGACGAAACCTTCGGAGGATACCGTGGACGTTAGAGCAAGCACTGAGAACACCACACGGAGGGAGAAGGAGGAAAGAAAAAGATGCGATCTCTTCAAAAGAAGGCAAAAAGAAGTTGGGGCCTATACAACAGCGGACGTGGTTACCAAGTGCGGAGAAGAAGCTGAAGCATCGCTGGGGGGGGGACCGGACGAGGCTATGTTTCCCACGATCAGGGAGAAAGCGAAAACTAGCGGGAAAGGCGAAGTGAGACGACGGGGAACTCTAGCGTGGGGGGAACTGCAAAGGGGGCGGAATGAATACCTCTTTTGGTGTCGGTCCAGGCTCAAACAGGGAGTCCAGTGGAATCAGGACAACAGCCGAGCCGCGACGTAAAACCTGGCAAAGACAACGTGAAGTGGTTGACTGAGACTGGAAACGGATGAGAGGCAAAGTGAAGGGGCGGGCCAGTATGTTTCCGAAGAGAAGAGACCTGCTCGACCACAGCTATCCAACGTAAGGCTCGGGCCCGCACCCATGCGGCACTGTTGAGTTGCAAACACAAGCGACCCAAGAACAGAGGATACTGGGCTCTCCGGCACGGCCAGGCTCGGAGGGTAGAACAGATTGGAGGGAGACTCAGTACCACCTTAAGGCGAAAAAAAGCGTCTGCCACGGGGAAAGATTAACGTCACTTGGACCAAGAAGCGACTTCAGAGCAGCTCAAGGATTGGACGAGACAGACGCCTCCAAGCAAAGACCGGCCCCTGCTCGCGGGGGGTGAAGCAAGGCGACCGGGTGCGGCGGTCAAGACGGGGGATATTAACTCGATGAAGTAAAGAAGGTAAAAGGGGAAGGGGGCTCGAAAAAAAACAACACATCTAAATCTAACCGCCAAAAAATCCTGTACCAGCACACACAGGGGAGAGTGCGTCACCTCTCTCACCTCCGGGAAAAAGGAGGGGGTTCACCGGCACGAGCGCAACTCGGATGCAAGGCAGAAGTCGAACCATCTAATGGGAGCCGGGGAAGACTAAAAATCGGAGCAGGGGGACAGTAAAAAAATTCATTTCGCAGCTAAGTATAATGTTGGACAATCAGCGTACAGTCCACCGGGGGCGACACAGGGTTTCAGAAGAGGGGTGCGAAAGTGTC
>Ga0179593_1426759_pt1 | contig 13813 bp, 21 predicted proteins | sample CZODoug2_1_08_16_FD_185931 | JGI IMG/M metagenome (GOLD analysis project Ga0179593, IMG submission 185931) | Vadose zone soil fungal communities from Angelo Coast Range Reserve, California, USA - CZODoug2_1_08_16fungal (PacBio error correction) | ecosystem: Environmental > Terrestrial > Soil >...
GGGAAAAAAAATCGCTATTCAGGGGTCGAAAAGGTGAAACGGGAGCAAATTAAAGTTCCTGGAACACAACGACATACGGTCGCAGCACAAGAATAAAAAAGAGAACGGACAAGAAAAATGGAGTGAAAAATGCGGAAGAGGAGCACGCCGCAGGGAGGGTAATATAAGAGCAACACGGTAAAGAAAAAAATGGGGGGACAGCTGGAGAAGGGGAGAAACGAATAGTTCAGGGTCGAGGCGGGCAGTGGGGGAAAAAAAACAGGCTAGAATATGGGTAGAAACGAGGGGGGATCCCAAAGGGGAGCCCGACCCGAAAAAAGAGGAAAAAAAATAGGACTAAGACCGATTTGAAGAAAAAACACAAAGAAAGCGTATCGGGTCGAGCACATAAAGGCAACATTGCAGATAAGGGAAAGAAAAAAAGAGAAAAAAGAGAGCCACAAAAGAAAAAATGGGCGGGGGAAGGTGGGGGGGGAGAGGGGGCAGAAAAAAGAAACTATTGCAACCGTCTTCCGTGGGAGGTGACTCAAGGCAACGACAAGAGGGTCAAAAAAGCAAAGTCAAGAAGCAAAGGGTGACGGAGCCACAATTGAACGGAGGGCGAAAAAGAAAGTGGAGGGAACGTGCTAAAAGAACCCGGCGAGCGGTGGCTGGGTGAAAGGGTGTCTGAAGTACTGAAGTGGGGGGTCGCGACACTTGTAATGAAAAGAAGGATGAAACAAACAGAGACACCGTTTGGAAAAACAAGTAACGGGGGACTTCAAGGAAAAAGGAGGGGGAGGGAGAAAGAAAGGATAAAAAAAAAAACGAGGAAAAGAAAGGGCGGGCGACTGTTCCTGTGAAAAGAAGGGAACGATGGCATAGGAGCGGAGGAAGGAACAGAGGAGGGCGAAGCCACGAGACTCAAGCCCCGATAAGGAGACAAAAGATATCGATCAATAGAAAGGAGTGAGCTTAAAAGCGAACTTGTCAGGTAGGATCGAAAAGGAAAGGAAACCTCCTGCATCTTGCATCCCGTCGGGTTGCAGGGGATCACAAACCAACGTAAAGACCCACCTGAAAAACACAACTCGAAGCTTTATCTCGAGCAAAAAAAAACTTCTCTAGAAAAAAAACATGAAGGTCATAATGACCGGGAAGAAGAGGGCGAGGGCAGCTTGGGGGGGGGGCGCAGTACCCAACAGACAAAAAAGAAGTCCGGGATGGAGGGCGTATTGGAATACAAGGCCCAGTCAGGCGGTTTCAAAAAAAAGAGCTAAAGAGCGAGAAAATTGATTGGCACTCGAGAACACAGTGCGCGGAAAGGGGGTGGCAGGAGAGAGAAGGGAAAAAATAAGAAGAGCACATTGAAAAAGATACATGAAGCCGAAGGGGGAGGGAAAAGCGCCCGTTAACTGTGACAAAAAGTGAGAAAGGAGAGGATGTCATGAGGGGGAAAGCGGAAAGAGTTGGTCGGGAAGTGCCACGATATCTGTGAGAAAAGTGGAAAAAAGTGGGGGAGGCACCAAAGCAGGAAAACAAAGAAGGAAGATCTCATGGGTTTGGGGTGGGGGCAAGAACGTACCGTACAACTCCTATCAGCGCGCGAAAGAAAACAATGGGTAAGACAGCCTGGAGGAGTGGGAGAAGAGGGTAAAAGCACCCAAAACGGGAATGGCACTGCTATAAAAAATACCAGAAGGAGGACGCGTGAGAAAGGGCATGTGGACCCACACAAAAAGAACAAACAGCCAGCAAAGGGGTGGTGGAAGAGAAGTCAGAGGAATCTGGACTGAACGGGGGGGGGCAAAGCCAGAAAATGGGGCTGAACGGAGACGGGAGAGAACCAGTCTGGGGGAAGGGGGGCAAAGACAAAAAAATCAGCATTAAAGGTTCGCAGGAAAAGGGGGGAGAACTAAAAAGGGCAAGCTGAGAAAGCAGTTAAAACCCCCTTGGGGACGAGAAGTGATGGGTGAAAAAAGGCAAACCAGGAAGAGGTTGTACAGCCAAAAAAGTCGGGCCAGGCCAAGCGAAAGCTACCGGGGGGGGTAAAAAGCTGAAAGCTGACTCAAAGAACGTTAAAAAGAAAGATTAGAAATGTCTTGGGGAGAGAAAAAAAAGGGCAGGAGGGGGGGAAGCGCAGCGACAGGGAAGAAAGTACCACGGTTTTCGACAAAAACCAGATGCGGAAAAAAGAAGAGGGTCGAAGGAGGGGAAAAACACGGGCACAGCGGGTGATTAAGTTCAGAGGAAGGATTAGCAAACCCTCATCCTAAACCGTAGTCGCTAGATTGCCTGATAAAACAAAGCAGGAAAAGAGAGAACCGCATGTCTCTGTGCGGTCGAAGCGGAAAAAAGTAAATAGTATACGAGGGTGGCTAGAAAGGAGGACAAAGGGAGGGACGGGTCCCGTCAAAAGCAGAAATGGCAGAAAACCGGGGAAAGGAAAGAGAAAGGGTCGAACGAGCCGAATCCGCTACCGAACACAGGAAATAACAGAGACTTTTAAAGAGAAGTGCTACAGGAGTGAAAAAACCTCGCATCACTCGTCATTCAGGGGGGAGAAAAGAAGGGGGAGAAAAAAAAAAAAAAAAAAGAAGAAATTACATAATTTCTAGTTCCTCTCTACAAGACACAAAGACCAAAAAGGGAGGAAAGGTGGCAGAAAGCGTAAGGGCTGGGAGTAGATCTTTCGCAGGAAATCACGGGCGCAATTGCGGGAAAAGGAAAAAAACAAAAAGATATCAAGCGTGAAAATGAGGTGAAAGAATACGAGACAAAGAGAGGGCACCTGAAAGTCAAGAAGGGAACCGCAGAAAACAATGTCAAGTTAAAAGAAAGAAGACAAAAAAAGCGAAGGAAACGGGGAAAAAAAAACGGACAGGGGGAGTCCGCAGGCAGCTCGGGCAACGGAAAGGGACGGGATCGTCAAACCGGTGCCCGAAGAGACAGAGTCGACACCCGCGGGGAGAGACGAGGAATTTTCCCCGTCTTAAGCAAAAGGGGGAGTAAAAGAAGGGCAAACCACTGCTACAAGAGCAGGAATGTACCGGAAGGGGGAACTACTGAAATGGTCGAGGGGGGATGAAGGTCGAGAACTCAGAGAGTAATGCAAATGGGATAGCCAGAAGACGAAGGACAAATCTGCAACCGCCTGAGGAGAAGGAGAACGCAACGAACCGCAGAGAAGCCTGTCGATGAGGAAAGAGGAGGAAAAGAAGGGTGTACCTGAAAAAGGGAAAACAGGAACAAAACACAAAAGAAAGAAATCTCAGGACAATAGAGGATAACGTGCTGGGAGGTGGAGTGGATGAAGAAAGAACAGATAACGTACGCCCTCCGTGGAAATCAAGAGGACGAAAAGAGCAGAAGGGAAAGAAGGTAAACGAAGGGGGGAAAAAAGTGAGCGGAAGGTGAGCCAGAAACCAAAAGGAGGGTGCCTTTAGAGCAAAGACTCCCAAGGAAACAGGAGGACACAGGGGTGAAAAGTCCGTGGGTGAAAAGAAAAAACAATAAAAAGGGGAATCCCGAAGCCGGGCGATGGACAGGATGTCGGGCTGGCAGCCGTCCATAAACAAAAAGGAAGTCAGTACCACAAAAGATCTGGCGGAGTAACCCGGCGATTGAAAAGGGGGGGGAAGAGCCGCACGCGTCAGAAAGGGAGAAAGAAACCGAGGGGAAAGCAGAGGGGGAACTGAGCCAAAACAAAATGAAAAAAAAGAACACCCGCAACTCGATACATACAGGGGCGGACCGGTGAACGAGAAGAGAGAGTAGGTTACCAAAGACCTCGGAAAAAAAGATCCAGCGGGGTAAGACCAAGGGGTCGGCAGGAAAGGACAAAAATAAAGTCACGAGCGCGGCAGGGAGAAACCTGCTGATGTGAGGGAAAGAAGAAAACGATCAGAGTCTCTTAAAAAAAAAACAAAAAGGAACTGGAGGGAGGGGATAAAAGGAGCGACAAAAAACCGACACCCTGATGATCAGAGAGGGAACAGGACGCGGAAGGGATGCCGCTTACCTCTGGGTTACCGAAAAAAAGAGAGGGGAGAAATGCAGGGAGCAGGCAGGTGGTAAAACCGTGGCGAATAGGGTCCAGAGTAGTAGCTCAGACACAAGAAGGGAAGCCGGGAAAAAAGGGGACATTCCAAGAAAACTGGGGGGGGTGCGACGTCCATAGGAGGGGGAAGACAGACTGACGGAGCAAGAAATAAAAGGGAAAGTCCCAGAGCAGAGGGAATGCGCGATGCCGAACTTCGCTGTAAGTCGCGGGAGGAAATCAAAGATGGAAGATCGCACGTTTACTGATGTCCGAACAATGGGGGGGCCCGCAGCGACGGAGAAAAGGGGGAAAGAGACTGTCGCGGGCCGAAAAAACCACTCCCGGATACGGAGGGGAAGGGAGAAAGCAATGAAGAAGCCTACCAGGAACAAAGAAGCAACAGGTCGAAAAAGCGAAGAAGGCGGGGCGAAGGGTAGAGGGGAAGAAAATAAACGGATAAAAGAAAAGCACACGGACGGAAAAAAAGGCTCGGCGGCCGACCAAGTGTGCCTTTCCCAGGAGGTAAAGAGGAGCTATTCCAGAAGAGAACCAGCCGGGACATTCGGTCACTCTGTGAAAAGTCGAAGGGAGAAACGGAAAGAGGACGAGAATGATCCTAGAAAAGAATGGCGCTAATAGCGCGAAAGAGAGGGGGGGTTACGGTAAAAATGTAGGCCGAAAGTGAGCTGGGGAAGGTGCGCGGGGAGTAAAAAAGTAAGAAGGGGGAGACTAAATAGAGCGAAGAACGGACGCAACTTGCCGTTGCACCAATGTATAAAAAAAGGTGACCGTTGTAGAAAGCGACGAAGAAAAAAAGAAGGGTCAAGGGAGACGAGAGGAAAGTCAAAGTCCCTGCGAAAAAGGAGCGGGACAAAACCGGCACAGTAAGGCCGAGTGGAAAGTTCTCGGGAGTAACGAGAAACGAAAAAAGCACCAGCAAAGGCGCATGGACCCGACTGCGTCTCCGCAATAGTAGGCGCAAGAAAGGGTGCACCGCGAACATCGAACGAAACGGACCAAAAAAAAGAAAAAGGATGAAGGGTACCAATGGAAAAATCTCAAAAAAACAACGCAAGGGAGGGCGCCGGTCGAATCAGGTAGACGGAGGGAAAAAAAGGAAGAAGCAAAACTCTCGCGACGCAGGAGGAAAGGGGAGAGGTAAAAGGAAGCAACGACATTATGAAACAACGCGGAAAGTGTGAATCGCCCAGAAACACAACATAAAGAAAGCCGATGGAAGGGACTAGCAAAGGGGGAAAAAAGTACGGGGGAAAAAAACCGTTTCATTTGAAGATACGTGTAAGGGAACAACACAAAGGGGCAAAAAAAAAGTAAATGCAAACTGAAACCAAACTCACTAAAGAGAAACAGGGAAAAGGACCGTGTTAGACCTTGTCTTATCTCGGAATCGGTACCGCCAGACGTTTCCGGAGAGGAAAACGTCAGAAAGGGACTTGGGACTTGGAAACTGAGATTTAGGGACACCAGGTTGGGTGCAGTTTGTTCCAACGCACCCAGAAGAAACCAGAATGGTGTACGCGGAGTGGCTTCCGCCCTTAATTTAGATGCCTACAAGGAAAAAGAAAAACCGAGCGATGAGTTAAAATAAAAAAAAACTAAGGGAAAAAAACGGGTAGGAAAATCAAGTGGAAAAAAGGATTGCCGTCCAAAGCGTAAACAAGAAGCAAGGACGATGAACAAAGGGGAGGAGGGGTGGGGGGGCTCAGGGGGGGGAATTTCAAAAAGGACAGGATGAACAAAACTCAACGTAGGGGGGAAGGGAAAATAAGCCCGATGTAAAAATAACCCCGAATTGAAAGAAAGGTTGAGATTAAAATTAAAAATTCGGGAGGGAAGGAGCGAGGACCGTGAGAGGTTTATAAAGGTAATAACTAACCAAGAACTAAGGAGCGACATGGGCATAGAAAGGAGTGGCAACAACGAAATAGAAAAAAAGAACTATATCACCTTGGGGAAAACAAAGATTGAAAGAGCGCGAAAGGAAGCAACTAACATCGTAATCCGAACAAAGGGAAAAGGAAGGGGGAAAGAGGGAAGTTTGGGGGAAAAGCAATCCAGGAAGGTGGCAGGGGAGGCGAGGCGATACTTCTCTTCAAGATAGACGAAAAAGATACGGCCCGTTGCCGCAGAAAGCGGGGTAGGAAGAATTCGGCAAGACAAAAAAGAGGGATAATAAATAGGCTGGCTAAAGACACGCAGGAAAAGAGAGGAAATGTGCCAAGGTGCTGGTAGAGGAAATGACTGAAGAAAACGGAGAACGAGGAGGAGAGCGCTCAACAACAAAGGAATGAAAGATAGAAAAAAAGACCTAAGAAGGGGGGAGGAGAGTGTCAGGGGGATGAAACAACAGAAAGAAGGATCGCGGTCTTAGCCGAACTGCATGTGGCGAGTGACTCGCCGCGAATCGTAGAGAGGGAATTAGGCGGGAACAAATGCGCGTGAGCTTGTCGTAAGAAGAAGGAAGTCGAACGAAGCAATGACAAGCAGGGAAAAAAACGGCAAATGGATGGAAGACCACCAACGCCCGTTCATGGGGGAGGATGGAACAGGGGGGGAGGGGAGGAGGAAAACTCAAAACGAGGGCCCTAGAAGAAGAGCGAAGGGAAAAAAAAAAGGTGAGCGGGGAAGGTAACGATTTCAGAGTGTCCGACCCAATAAGGAATGCAACAGCCAAAGGCAAGGAGAAAAACGGCTTTAAGGAAGCATTTACAAAGGAACGAAAAAGAAGACCTAACAAGGCAGATCGCATTCAGGACGGGGGGAAGGGGATGGGGGGGAGAAAAAAAAATTTCAGTGAAAACTCGCGGGACGTGACGAACAAATCCACTCGAAAAGGGGTGAGCCAGGGCATTGACACGGAACACAGGCAACTACCAAACAAATGTTTCCAGAGTAGTTAGGATGACAGGACGGGGGGGGGAAAGCGAACCTGAAAGGGCGGCACGGCAGAAACGGCAAAAGGCTGGTGTCCGGATGCGTAAGTAATTCAGGGCAAGAAGGGACGGGGGGGGGGGGGGGAGAGGGGGGGGGGGGGGGTGAGGGGGGGGGGGTGGGGGGGGTGGGGGGGGGGGGGGGGGGGGGGGGGGGGGGGAGAGGGGGGGGGAGGGGGGGGGGGGGGAGGGGGGCTCGGGGGAAAGGAGGCGGGGGGGGGGGGGGGGGGTCGGGGGGGGGGGAGGGGTGGCACGGGGTGTGTGGTGAATGGGACGTGCAGGGTAGGGCGGGGAGGGGGGGTTGGAGGGGGGGGGGGGGGCAGGAGGGGGGGAGTGGGGCGGGGAGCCAGGGACGTGGGGGCTGGGGGGGGAGGGGGGGGAGGGGGGTGGCGGGGGTTTTGGGTTCTTTCATGGGGGGAGTGTGTTGGTGGAGCGGGGGGGTTGGGGAAGGTGGGCAATCAGTTCGTGTGTGGTGGGGGGGTGGTGGGTTGTGGATGGGGTGGTTTCGTGACTTAATTATGTGGTTAGGTGGTGCGGGGGGCCCTGTGGTTGGGGGGATAGGGGGAGAAAAAGTTCCAAAGAGCCAAACTAAGAAAAAAAGTATAAGAAGAAGGTGTGATGACAAATCAACCAGAAGCGAAGAAGAGGAGTGAAAAACCCAACCAGGCACGGCCAGAGGAAAAAAAAAATAATGAATCACTTCACTCTATTAGAAAGAAAACAAGTAATGTGAGAGGAATGTTCGGGTGTTATTGTGATTCTCAAAGCAAAAGGGCAGGAGGCATACAAAGGTCCAGTTGAAAAAAACAGACCAGACGAGACGGTAAATAAAAAGGAAAGGGGGAGAAGGGGGAGGAGGAGATACAAAGAACGCTTGGCAATGTGTCAGTCGGTCAAAGCCTTAGAACACTAAATCAGAACGAGGAGGCCAATATACCATGCATCTCGGCGACGACGGAAAGGACTAGTGCGGGAGGGGCGTGGAGATGGGGGGACGGTCAACAATCATCAGTGACAGCACCATGAGGGCGATGAAGTAGGGAAGGAAAAAAGAGGGTACCGGTCACCGGACGATGCATAGAAAAGAGAAGCGGAAAATGCGCAGGGGAAAAAGGGGGCAGGAAGGAAAGAAGCTTCGGAAGAAGAATAAAGTAAAAAACGAAGCAAAGAAGGTAAAGGGGTGTCGGGGAGTGCAGTCTAGGGAGAAATTAACCAAAAGCTGCCCTCGAGAGGACAAACTGTCAAACCACTCGGGACCTAAAAGCACTGACCGAGAAAGGGCAAAAAAAAAGTAGAAGGGCGAAAAAAATAAAGCAAAAAAAAATCAAGGTATGAAATGAATCATACATCGGAGCGCGAAGAGAGAAAGCGAGCACCACGCTAGAAGGAACCACGCAGATTAGTAAAAAAACTAGTAAGAACAAGCGGCAAACTAAAACCCGGCGCCCGGAAAACCCCTGCAAGCATGGAGAAGCTCAAAAAGGCTGGAAGTAGCAAGAATCTAGAAGACGGAACTGTTAAAAGAAAAATGTCCAACGCCAGAAGAAGAGTAACCAGCTAGCAGGAAAACGTGTAACCGGAAAAAAAAATCGAACAGCACAGGATACAACAAGCGAGAGTGCACTGTTAAGAAGCAAAGAAAAAAAGGAAGGGGAGGGAAAGAAGAACAAGGGCGAGGACGGAGTTTTCGTGAAGCCAGGATAAATGGTGGCGACCGTAAGGCGGCAAAACAATAGCAAGGGTGTTATAGGGAAAGACATAAACGACGGGAAAAAAGAGAACACGGGAAGAAGAGCAGTGAGGGGGAGGGCAAAGCTAAGGACCATCGCCGCAGGAAGGCGATGATAAGAAAGAACATCAGAGGGTAAGGAAAACGAACAGAGGAAACAAAAACTGAAAAGAGCTAGACGATGGAGCAGAGCTAGACTGACAAAACCGCTAGAAGGTTTCCTAAGAAAATCAGCGCGAAGGGAAGAAAACAAGGAAACTCCCGCGAAAGGTGCCATCCGGCGCCTACGGGATTTGGGGACGGTCAAGAAGATAAAAGAAGAGAAGAGAGTCAAACTGACGGCAGGGTTAATCTTCAGACGATGGAAGTTCAGAAAAAATAAAAAGGGGCTAACTCAAAGCGAGATGAAGGAACAATGGAACTCGGACAAGTCCTCACATGGGACGAAAAAAGGTCATCGGGGACATGCCCAAAAAAAGAGGGCTGAGAGAGGACCAAAGGATCCAGAAAGATTAAGGATCTCCATACAATTCATAAAAAAAAGCGACAGGGAAGAAGAGAAAAAAAACAGGAGGAGATGGAAACAGAAAAGACCCCGCCGGTTTTTGACCGGGGAAGGACAGCGGACATAAAGGGGGGGAGGAAGGGGATAAAACGCAAGCGGATAAAAGAGGGAAGAGGAGGGGGGGACATGCATGGTGGCAACGTCAGCCTGATTGACGGCCCACTAAGAAAGGAAGAAATTGAGGAGGGCTGAGGGGAGGATTGTTCTGAACTGACCACTATGCAAAGGAAAGGAATAGCACGGAATCGGGGAGCCCAGAACCAAAAATCACCCGAGAAAGAGAAAGGACCCCTTAGGAGAAAAGGGGGGAGATACGTCACCGGCAACGGAAGGAGCTGAGGACGGGAAGAACGAGGGAGAGCTTCCGAGGGACCGCACCAAAAGAAAGACAGCGGGCGTCAGAAGGAGAAAACTGGTCGTGCGGGTATGGAAAAAAATGTGTCCAAGACGGGCAAAAGGGGATCTAACCGAAAAAAAAAAAAAAAAAAAAAAAAGAGGACAGAGAAGGACGGCGAGACGGGGCAAGGACCACGCAAAAGGAAAGAATTCGCACCTGCGGCGGGAGACGAGAGGAAAGGCAACAGGGAGTACAAAGAGAGGAACAAACGGCAAAAGCCCAAGGCAAGTGGGGGAAAGACCGCGACACCGTAATCACAAAGAAAAATACGAAGCACGACCTATCAAAAAGCAGGAGGGAAGAATGCGGCGGAAAACAAGACCCCGCTCTGACTAGACAGAAAATAGACAAGAGTGAATCCAAAAGGTGGAAAGGTCAAATCGCAACCCGAACAACGATCAGAAGAAAAGCCCGCGCCGGGCCGACGAAGGCTCGGAGAGACCAGGGTCCAAGGAAGAAGTAATGTGACTACTTTCAGCAAAAAGCCGGACCGGACGGGGGAATTCAGGGCAAGGGCTCGAGTGGCCGAGCTGACTCCAGCCAAGTGGACCAAGCATCGCGGGCATAGGGGATTGAAGTCGCAAAAATCCCAGTTCGCTCAGACAAGTAAAATAAGAAGAGAAAAAGGGAAAAACAAACGTAAGGGGTTGGGTGACAGCAACAGGGGAGACAACAACTGGGCTCGGCGTTGTGTAAGGGGAAGAGGACGAGGGGCGCGGCAGTGGAAGCTAAAGAAAAGGAAAAAAAGACAAGGAAGGAGGGCCTGTCACTCCGAAAAATGGGAAGCGCGTAGACGGGGGACCCTTACGAAAAAGGAAAGGAGAGATGAAAAGCATCTGGCTCCGAAATCAGCGGAGAAATTAGACGAGGACAAGAAAATCAGAAAAGAAAAAAGAAAGGCGGAGTCTGGGGACCGCAAACAGACAGCGCAAGTGAAGCCAGAGAAAACAGAAGTGGGCAGAAAGAGGAAAGGAACGAGAAACGAGAAGGAAGCAATGCAGAAAACGTAGGACAGAGGGGGGAAAAAAACTGTACACAAGAAAAAACCAAAAACAAAAGCAGGGGCGACTGCCCATCAGAAAAAAAGCTATCAAGAGGGAAAGGGGGACTTGAAGGATCAGAGGGGAGGGGCGAAAACAGCCGGGCCGGTACCTGTTGACTGAACAGGAGCAATAAAAAGCAAACGCAATGAAAACCGCAAAAGTAACCCAGTGTGGGGGGAAAAACGCAAAGGAAGTAGTCACAGAAGAGGGGGTTTAAACGATACCACGGTCGCCCAAAGGTTGGGGGCAAGGGCACGAAATAGTGCGGGGTACAATAAGGGAAACTTCTAGTCTGGGGGGGGGACAGTGGGAAAACTCGAACAGGGAACGCGAGGGGAAAAAAGAGCAGCGAAAGTTAAGCGGAAGAAACTAGAAAAGCAACTTATGAAAACCAAGATTGTTAAAAACGAACCACAGAAAGGGTAGTAGTCAAAAAAGAACAGCCCATGTTTTAGGATGGACGGACCAAACCAAAAGAAAGATAAAAAACAGACCCGTAGGAAACATTTGTGCTGGGGAATTGGGGATAGGGTGGGCTGGGAAAAAGGCCCTATGCCGTGCGCAAGTGTAAGCAGCAAAAGGAGAAACGAGCCAAACAATTCACAAGCAACAATGAGGAACCAGGGAGGGGAGGGGGAGGGGCGAAGGGACAAAAAGAGTTGAACGGGAAAGGTGGAGAAAACGAACCCGGGAAATTAAATGGGGAGATGAACTGTCAAAGTGGCATACCAAACCGAAAGCTAAGGACATAACTAATCCCGTAACAACGATTTAAAATGGATCTGGACGTGAGTTAACCCCAATACAAAAGCTTAAAAAACTGCCACGCAAATTGAAAAGCCAGGGGAAAGGGAAAATGGAGGGACAAGAACCACCCGGGCAGGATGTGAAATTCGGAGGCGATCAAACGGGTATCTGTATTCAGCTGAAGAACTAAAAGGAAGCTAACAGAAGGAGTGTAAGCCAGTATCACTTATTATCATATAAGGTAAAAAAAATAACGAAAAACGGGGGACAAAAGGAGGGCAGCAAGAAACACATAACTCTAGGCAGAGTCAGGGCATGGTGTACAACCCTACAAAAAGCTCGAAATACAACCGTCGAAACTGGATACGAGATCAACAACAAACAAAAGGACTTCTCTTATAAAGGGAGGAGAGCCGTGTGGATGAGGGGGTCGCTGTAGGGCGAGAAACTCCGACCATCACAGGAAAGAGGCATCGACGGGCGGACTTGGGGCAAAGACCTCGGCCAGGACTCAGCTGGGGATGTACCTATCACTCGAATAGTATCATATTATCGCGGCCATATTATAGGACGGTGTCGAGAAGGGGACAAGAATACAGAAGCGCGCTTCATCGGGAGAGCTCCGGCAAAAGGTGGAGAAAGCAAAAAACCGTTAAACGGGATTTTGCACGGGGGAGGCGATAAAGGGGGGAACTGTCATAAAAATTAACAGCTTTGAAAAAAGTACGCGGAAAGTTAAGGAGTTGTCATCACACGGGTAGTTGGAGGGAGAAACAAGATTACCCATCAGCAAGCAACGGAAATACAAACCGGGTGTAGTTGGGGGGAGCCTCAAGGAAAAGCCGCAAAAGATCAAAACGGAAACCGAAGGTGGATACGCTTCCAGTTAAGGGGAATTGGAGGGGGTACAAACGGCGGGCTGTACTCGGAAGAATCCAAATCACAACATGGTGCCGACAAGCATGGGGGCTCTGATATCCGACCAAAAAAAGGGGTGGCACGTAAAGGGAGGAGCGGTGGACTATGAATGTTTGGAGAAAAAATAGAAAAGGGCGAGCAGCAAAAGACGAATCATGTCAGAAGGGGTAGTCATAATAGGAGAAAAGGTTCAGAGTGTTGTGCTTGGGAAGACATTGCAACGGAGGAAGAACAAAAAAGAGCGTTCACAACCCACATGATCGAATGTGGGGAAAAACCACATGACCAATGAGCCACGTCAAAATATTATTGGGGGCTCCACGAAAAAGGGCCTACCGTGACGAGGAAACTAAGGGGCGTAAAAAGGCACGAATTAAAAGATTAGACAAGGTCCTTGTTGAGAAAGACCTCGTGGAGGAGGGACGGTACAGGGAGTCCGGTAATAAAAGAACCAACCACGGTGCGATAACTAAAGAAATTCCCAGGGCGAAAGCTGGGCGAAAGCGTAAGGTTCCATTCGTAGCAAGGGCCTGGAAAAACGACCGCGGGCAGCTCTGAGAGGACGAGGGGCCTAAAAGCCGACCACGAAAGAAAACGTAACGAGTCCGTGACTTGGCGTGTCGAAGAGGTTGGCGATCATCGAGGCGCCGGTGAGGATCGTCAGGGAGGGCCGAGGAAAAGGACCGGGAAAAAAAAATTTAGCCAAAAAGAGAATGAAAAGCGTAAAGGTCGAAAAGAAACACGACAGAAGGTGAGGAACTCGGAACCGGTTGTAACGAACGTTAATGGGCTGGAAAGAGGAGAACTACAAGAAGCCCGTCATTCCGCTCGTCGACGGCCAAAAGGTCAAGGAAAGTGGAGAAGGGCAACGCAACAGCTGAGATTTTATCGCAGACGCCAATCGAAACGAAATGGGCGAATGGGAACGGAAAAACAGATGAGCGAGCAGAGGACGTCATAGCTACACCATCGCACGCGCTGAAAAAAGGCACCGACCAGGAACGGAAGAGGGAATTACCTGGAAGTGCTCATCAGACGTCACTTTTGAAGGGTCGGCGGCCAGGAAGCAATGAGTAGGGGGGGGAGGAAATAAGCTGTCGATTCGAAAAAACCCGAAAAAAAACAGATAAAAAGGAAGAGGCTCGATGTTCGAGAGAAAGCCAGGTCTTGGTTTCGGCGGTGAGCCGTCACGAAGAGCGAAAGGGGGTCAGGGCCGGGAAGACATGAGGAGGGAGAAAACTCAAGGGGGGGAGACTTAATGACGTGGAATGGGAAGAAAAAATCAAGGCACAGGGGGCAAGAGCGCCCCGAATACGCACGCGGTAACGAATGGAAAGGCTACTGACAAAAGAATAAGAAAAAACTTCGATGATCGATAGAAAGAGACGGAGAGGGAATCAGATGGACATAGGTCTCAGTGCGTCTTTGACAACGAAGCGTAC
>Ga0179593_1357882_pt1 | contig 13812 bp, 15 predicted proteins | sample CZODoug2_1_08_16_FD_185931 | JGI IMG/M metagenome (GOLD analysis project Ga0179593, IMG submission 185931) | Vadose zone soil fungal communities from Angelo Coast Range Reserve, California, USA - CZODoug2_1_08_16fungal (PacBio error correction) | ecosystem: Environmental > Terrestrial > Soil >...
CCATTGGAGGGGGGAACGGGAGAGAAAGCTGGGGTATAGAGGCCATGATTGGTCAGGTGGCAAATATCAAGCAGCAGAATGCAAAAAAGACTGGGGGTAATGAAGATACAATTGGAAGAGTACAATAAGATGTGAAAATGACGGGGGGGGTGACACAAGTTGTAGGGTTGGTACTGTTTTGAAACAGGGGGGGGGAAAGGGGTCCTAGGTGCATCCAATTCCTGTCGTACCCAGATGGAGCCCAGGCCCCGGAGGGGGCCCCTTCCGCTTCTGCGGAATTGGGAACACTTGGGTGGGGTATGAACCACGGACCAGGGGTAGTTGGGTAGTTTGTACCTGTGTACCCAACATCTGCGGGTGCGAGAGAGTGTTGAGAAGATGGGGATGTCATGTAATAGCTTTAGGGGTGTCAAAGAGTTGCGTAAAGGATTTACCCATGATGAGCCGCTAGAGAATGGGGGTAAAGGTTAGACAGACGTCTGGAGTGTGGGGGGGGAAGAGAGAGAGACATCTCCGGGAAGGAGGATAGGAGGGTGAAGCGTGGATGATAGTCTCGTGTTGGGCGTGAAAAAAAGTGCCGTTGCAGGGGGCAGTTACCGGGGTAGGAGGGGGAGTGAGCAAAAAGCGGAAAAAGGGTGAGAAACAGACTGCAAAGAGCACACTGCTTAAGGACAGGGAACAAATTTCTTCTCCGCTTCGGAACGGAAACCGTCGCGTAATCTAAAGAGGACGTCAGAGAGACAGGTTGAGGGTGACGAACCCAGTAGGCGAAGAAAAAAGGAGAGCTGAAGCCTGGAGAGAACCGGGGATCAGGGGAACAAGGGGTTCTTGGGGAGAAGAATTCCGCGAGAAAAACGAGGGTCGTCAGGAGTGCTTTGCAAAGGAGAAAAAAAAGGTATATACTCTGAGGCAGACAATTATAAAAAGGTTCCTATCAAGGATTGATTCTGTGAAAACTCTTGGTGACTCTGGGAAAATAAAAACGGGAAAGGGGCCTAATTAGGTGTCGTACCGCCGAGTCTTCTGGGAGGACAATTGCGAAAATCCAAAAGAAGGGAGAAGGTTGGTCTAAAGGAGGGCAGAGTTGATGTGAACCACGGTAGAAAAGGCATTGGGGGAACCTGCCGGGCCGTACAACTGTAAGGATACCGTGGAAAAGTGGCAAAGCCATTAGCTCAGAAAAGGTGGTAAAGCAAGAGACGGAAGGGGGGGAACCCGTGCCGGACAGGGAAGTTGTAGGTACCGAGGGCCAAAAAACGATAAAAGCAAAATGGTCAAACAACAGATAAAACGCAATGGGATCTCTTCGGGCCAACGAGAGAGAGGAAATTCACCGGGCTGTAAGGTGAGGGAGAGACGGGAGACTGAGGGTAGCGCGGGCCGAGGATCCTTACAGGAAAGGGGACCATGAAACGCTCCTCGGTAAGGAACAAAAAGGACTATGTGAAAAATATTTAGGGGGAACAGATTCATTCAGCTGGAAGGCAAAGTACTCTTGAAAGAAACATGGGGATGGAAGGAAGAGGCTCAACCAATAGAATCTGTCGAGGAGCGGACCAAGGAGGCCTCGGAAGAAGAGGGGTATAGGAATGAGAGAAAGAGGGTAACAAAACAAAAGGGGGTTGCGCGGCAAAAGTACAAAGGAACAAAAAAGAAATCAAAATTCAATAGGATGTGAGGAGACTTTCGGGAATACAAGATACAAGAATACCAGCTTAAAAAGAAAGCTCCAGAGACAGACTTGTAAGAAAAGGCACAATCTGAAGGGGGTAAAAGGACCGAGAAAAGGAGATAAATAAGGTTTCGCAGCGAAATGTTGTCCCTCGCTCTCGGCTGTAAAAAAAAACAACTGAAGAAAAAAAGAAAAAAAGAAAGAGAGGACTCGGACGATGACTAGGAAACACAGTCTCGCGATGGTCGTCCTAGGAAGAGGACCTTAATGAGGATTGGGCTTGGAAGGATGGCTGTCTCGCGAGGTGGAAGCCTCCAGGGTGGGGCCAAAAAACAGTCTTAGTGACGAAAATCGGAGAAAACTCACAGGCTATGGAAGGGGGAACTGGACAGAGCAATCTTGTGAGAATCACTGGGAGAAAGAGGAGATACTGGGGGGTTGGATGGATTGAGGGAAACCACGGAAGCCTTCAAAGAGGGTATGGAGTCCAAAGACGAAAGAACAAACCTTTTTCCATAGGTTCTAGGAGACACCTTCCCCAAGTACGTATGAGGTACTAGGGGAGGGCACTGGAAGCGGGGGGGCCGACTTGGCAGCGGAACATAACGAAGACGAAAATGGGAGGTCCAAAGGCGAGGCTGGTATCCTAGAACGCAAGTCCGAGGCAAAGACAAAAGATCAGAGAAACTTTTAGGAGAGGCACCAATAATGGGGCTGATAATTCACGGAAAAGGAAAACAGAAAGAGAAAAAGTCACTTCATAGGATCAAGATGCAGACGCGGCGCTGAGCCGAGGCTCAGCAAAAGGAAGATTTCGGCAAAAAGAGGGATAGCAAGCTAGTCCATGTGGCAGGGAGGGATTGGAGGGAGTTTCGGGGAAAAGAGGGAATCAAAATCCCTCAGACTTTTACCAAAAGAGGAACGAAAATGAAACGCGAGGGACGCAGTCAGAACGAAAGGGATCCCTAGGGGAACGAGACTCTGGAAACATAAGCTCAGATGTTCAATCACTGGGCAGCAGGAAGACCGAATGAATTCCTACCATGTCAAGCTGGAAGGTGGCAAAACCCCAGATGGGAAAGGGGCGCGGTATGACAGGAAGGCGACAAAAGCGCAGATAAATTAAGGGGGAAGCGGAATCGAGCTCTTACATCGGGGGGAGTGGGCCAACATGGTCAAAACAAAGAACCATTTGGAGGGGAAGACGCAGGAAAATAGGGAGGGGGACTGAGAGGTAAAATCATGGGAAAGCCAATTGATGTCTGAAAAGAAAATGGGGGGGGGGCAATGGAATGAAAGGCTGCAGTATAGATACTCTGCATGCAGAAAAAAAAGGGGAGGTGACTTACCCTGGGGGTAGTACACTCTTCCAGAAAAAGAGTAACGAGGAAAAGGCAATCACCGATACTCTAAGTAGAGGCGAAAGGGGGGGACCAATCGGAGGACATGAAAAAATGCTCCAGGGGTGGAGTAAAACGCTTTGGGCCGGGGGGGACCAATCCTGGGGGCACCGCGCGGCTTTGCTTGCAGTCAGATAGGGTAACCCAGTGAACGGACTATTCCCGAAGCGGGGTCAAAAGGGCAAACGGAATAGGCAAAAGAAGGAAGAAGAAAACTCTTCGTCGAGTTGGGGGGGAAGGGGGGGCAGAGAATTCACTTCGCTGCTAAACCCTAAGAACTGGGAAAAGGAAACGGTCTCAAGGTGAAGGGAAATTTCCCTTACCTTAGCCATCTCTGGTTAATTGCAACGCAAGGGGAATAAAAAGGGCAAACCTGACTCTACGCTGCGGGGTTGGAGAGACCGTTAGAGCATACAAGATCGAAACGGTTCATTAACCTGGGAGAAGCGAAGGGTAAAATCCGAAAACAAAAAAAACCCGTATTATTCTGGAAAAAAGAGAGAGAGAATTCTCGGGATCTCAGGTGAAAAAAAGGGATCATCAACGAGAATCAACAGGAATGTCGATAGGCAGGGTTGCAGCGGGTGGAGGACATAAAGGTGTAGCTTGAAAAACCAAAGAGGCAGGACTAGAAAGTCTGCATAAACAAAATGCAAAAGGCAGGGCGGATTGGGGTCAAGATAATTAAGTTGGGGTAGCCGGCGGAGGGAAAATGCAGAGTTGCACACAAGCGAACGAAAGCGGTTTTAACCAAAGGTTGCAATATTGAAAGTTTCGAAAGAAGGGAAAGAGTCTGGATTCTCGTCGCTGCATGGGGAGATAATTCTGCAGGACTGAAGCCAAAAGACAAGCAAGGGGGGACTCCCTGGAAGTGGGGTACCACGGCCAAAAAGAGTTAAGAAACTGGAAAAAGGGAGAAAATCATCCACGATGAGTGACAATTCCACTATTAGGGATCTGGGGGATGGAGGGGTTTCCTCGTTAAAGAAAGGGAAATAGGGGACTAAAAGACAAAGGGAGGAAATTTACGAACACTTTTTGGTGATGAGGCAAGGATTTAATTCTAACTGGACGGGATTTCATCTAAGACATTGGCAACAAACGTTGCTTGATTGGGGGTCAAAGAACGAAAATTCCCTGACATGATTGGAAAGCGAGATCAAATATTGACGGCGGCGAAGGGGCTTCCACTCCTTTCCAGGGGTGTTTGGGATGGTGGTGGGAAAGAGGTCACGAGACGGGAATAGTCTCCGTGAAAAAGCAGAATTATGGAATAGTTTACTGCTCTTTGGGGCGCCTGAGGGGATAAGATACTCTGGTCAGCGGGGGGGATTTTTTGACAGGACAAAAAGCCCGGGAAAAAAAGGGGGGAAAAGACAGAGTTACTCAGGAATGCATCCCTGAGACGCTTGACCCATCATTGAGCGGGGGGGGGGGGCCAAGAGTCGAGGGGAATCTGAGGTAACCGTTGAGGGTAGGCACTCGGCGGTACAGACTCCCTGTTCACTAGGTCGAAAAAAGACCCGTTAACACGTCGAAAGAGAGTAGGGAGTAAGCGTTCCGAAAGCGGCAAAGCAATAAAATGCCACATGGATTGAGCCGGAGCTTTTCCTCACTCTGCCGCATCCCCTTTTTTTTGCCGGGGCCGAGACTTCCCTTCTGGAGGGGAAGGCTGAGTAGACAACGGTGCAGTAGGCAATAATGATCTCTAGTGTGCTAAAGTGAAATGTTTGTGGAATTAAACTTGGTGGTCAGAAGTAATAGCCTCCAAGCGAGCTGGGGGCAAGAGGAATCAAGTTCGGCGGGATGCAGCTTATTTGCATAGGCGTTCGGTGAGTCGTCGCCAGCCTAGAAGGTTTGAACGGCCAGGGCGTGTCGTTCCTGTACGCGGACCGAAAGACTGTAACGGGCTTCCGGTTTTCCCAACCAAAGTCTTTACAAGACGTCTATCCCTTCATGGTTGGAAGGTCTGCGTGTCTAACGCTCAAGAAGCAGGGGCCAATTGATGGGTGCGGAAAGTGTAATAAGACCATCTTAATTCAGGTTTGTGAATCTCCTCCCTTCAACATTCCTGGATCCGCCGAGTCATCAGCCTCTTCATTAAGAAAAAGGTTCTCTTTCTTGCAAGTCAAACATGGGAATGTCGGGAGGATTGAGCGTCAGAACAAGAAAAGACGAAAAATTGGAAACAAAAAGGTAAAAAACCAAGAATACGATCTCACAAAGAAATACCCAGAAAGGGTGCTTACGAAAGTTACTCAAAATCGCGAGAAGGGGATGGAGGGAGGTTGCATAGTGAATAACTCGGAGCTTGTCAGTGGGTTGCGTTCACAGGTCTGATTCGGTGGGGGGGGGGAAAAGCAAACGAAAATCAGGAAATTAGGATCTCTGAAAAAAATCGTCAGCATGACTCAGGCCAACTCCGGGGGGGGAATGGAAGATACCCTTCTGCTATGGGAGAGAGACAAACTTATCTAAGGGATCTTGGAGTCGCAAAAAAAGGAAAAATTCAGAGAAAAGGTCAAGTCTTCCGAGATGCGGAAATGGGAACGCTCCAACGGAGGGGGGACGAGGGGTCCTAAGGAATCGACACAAAGCACTCGGGGAAGGGGAAAGAGAGGGGCAAGGGGGAAGCGCAAGCTGAGAGGTTGGGTTTTGCTACGTACAGCTAATTTCAATATCTTCTTTGGGTTTTGTGCATGCCAACAGTTTCCGAAGCGAAGGAAAAGATGGGGGGGAAAGGAATAAGGAGGGAAAAACGCAAGGTCCGGTGTAGCGGGACAGTAAGCTAAGTTAAACAAAGGGGACGGGAAAGGGAAAAAAATCAGGAGACTAGAAGGGTCATAACTCAAGGGGATTAAAGGCTCTCAACAGGGAGAAGAAAGGTGAAAAGGGGGAGGCGGGTGGGGGGGTTAACTGACGGCGATCCATGGACCGGGGGAGGGTTAGGGCTGTGGAAAACACACTTGTGCGACTAGATGGGAATTTTCCGTGGAAAAAAGCTAAACACGTACCAGTCAGGAAGGGGACAACCATCCGATGGAGCTGAGTAAAGAGCCGACTGGCGAAGGCAGCAAAGGGGAGAAAGGGGAAAGGTTTCCAGGGTGAAAGCGGTTCACCCTAGTCTACCCGGGCAGTTAACAACGGGTTCACAGAAAACTCGAAAAAGCTCAAGAAAGGGAAAGGAACTCTCCGCCGGGCGCAGCAATGGGGGCTCAAAAAGAGAAGGGGTGCGCTAACAAAAAAGTAGAAAAATGTCAGGGGAGGAACCTGGCAAAGGAGGCACCAAGAGCAAATTTGCCACCGCAGAAATGCTTGCAGAGACAAGGGCAGAAAAAGGCAGAATCAAGGTATAAAAAAAAAAAAAAAAAAAAAAAGAAAAAAAATAAAAAAAAAAAAAAAAAAAAAAGGGTGGGTGCGCGTGCAAGCAGGAGTGCAGACAACATCATTTTTCTGAACAGAAGGGCGAGAATACGCGTAAATATACGGTATCGATCCAAGGGGGGAGAGTCTCAGGTGGGGGATTGAGCATGATTGGGGGGGAAACTGAAAATCACAGAGGGCTCTCTCAACTACTTAAAGGGGGAGATATCCGGGAAAAATTAAGGACTTAAGAAGGAAAGAGGGACAATGGAAAAATGGAAGGTCCGCGAGAATTACTCGAAAACTCAGGTGCTAATGTATGCTCTTTTAAAGACGACCTCTATACACCCCGGGAAAAAAGGAGCAACAAAGAGGGGTGAGCAGGGGGGGACTCACCAGGAAGATCAAGGGACAACGCTTAAAGACAAGAACGAGACAGAAAGAGGATGATACGAGCGGAAAAAAACTCAAAAGGAGGGCATACCCGGGGAACAACCGAGAGAAGGAGTTCCACTGTAAATCTTTAAAAAGAAAAAAAAAAAAAACCTAACGGGAAAATTAAACAGAGTACCTGGAATCAGAGGACTCAACATCCTCCTCGACAAAGGGTGGGAAGGCACCAAACAAGAGGGAGGGGGACCTTTGGAAGGAAACATTGTTACAATGACCAACGATAAGGTGTTCCTTGTAAGATGGGGGAGTGGTAGGGGAAAGAAAGGAAGGGATGCCGGAAATCCACATGGGTTCCGAAAAAACACCTTCAAACTTGGGTGGCAGAACGAACCAAGGGAAGGGACAGATCCTTGGGACCTCTCTCAAACGATCTTCCTTCAAAATCAAGAGGGGACCGGAAAGTTGGGGCCTGGCCGGACCCACTCCCGGTGTAAGCAATCAACCAGCGTTCTATCTCCGTGAAAACCCCGCCAATGGAGAGACATCGCGCAACAACAAAGGCTTATATGAGAAGAGATATATAAGCTTGGAGGGTTAAAGGAGAGGAAAAACTGGGTGAAATAGGGAAAATTGAAGGGAAATAGAAATATCCAAGCGACCTTGCCTCTGAGGTCAGTGCAAAAGGCCGGGGGAGAGAGGAGTAAAGGAAGGACATTACAGTTTGCGTGCCACAGTGTTGGGGGGGGGGGAAGGGGGTTTGAAGAGAAAGGTGTTGATTGTGAAAAAGACTTCCTACATGCTGGTCGTACCACGAACAAGCCAGAAGGGAAAAGAGATCGAGGGGGGGAACAAGTGGACGAAAAAAACAAGGAAAAGCGTGGGGGGGCGCTGACCAAACAACAGGTGCGTCGCTCTTTGTGGGAGGAAAGAGTTCTGCAATGGAAGAGAGTAGTGGGAAAAAAAGGGGTAAGCAAAGTGTCCCAGTGAGGAAGAGGAGAATTGTTGTCCTGGGGAGACTCTCTTGAGGGTTGCAAGCTCGAGGAGAAGCTCCTTTGAACTCTCGCGGGGGGGGAAAAGCTTTTCATAGCTCAGATCTGAGGGGGGCCGGAAAGTAAAAGCCGTTGGCGCCGGTCCGGTGTCCGCGGGAGGCGAGCGGAGAAGGGAGAACATCGGCTCTGAAGGTTGACTAGCAGGTTCCCTTGTTAAAGTTGAAACTGAGCCTCCGTACGAAAGGGGGGGGCGTAGAAGGAAAGACGTCAGGGGGATATCGCGTGACGAAGAAGACAGCGTGGGGGGGGAGCGGACCAATAATGCAACCGAGCAAGGGGAAGAAGAGGACATTGAAGGAAATAAATAACAGTATCAATGTCAGAGGGGGGGAAAGCTTAGAAGTCTCACCTCGGTGGCTGAAAGGATCTTTCAAATATCCAACAACTCTACCTGACTCGGATAGCAATGATGCAAGTGCTAAGCAATCGGGAAGGGGGGGAAAGCTACTTGGGGGGGGAGCAGGACAAGTATAGCCTTGACAGTTGATAATCTTGGCGTAAGAGAAAGACTTCGGAGGAGACGAAAAGATCTGTAGGGAGGAAAGTGCAAGTATGGGACGGGAGGTTGAGTGTGAACCAAGGGAAAAAGGAGGGGGGGGGAAAGGAAGTGTAAAATTGAAAAAGGGGGACATTGTAAAGAAACAGTGACTGCCATGGGGGTAAGCCAGAAAAAATAAACTGTACTCATCGGAATGATGTTTTCGACCCTTTCGGAAAGTGGACGGGGTAGGGAACTGGAAACGGACAAACGATAGAAAAAAAAAGAGGGAGTGCCGAACAAGGGGAAAAACAGAGAACCCTCAAAGATGGTATCGGGACGAGACCAAGCGGCTATGAGTCTTTCAACCTGGGACAAGAGGGACCTTTAATACCTATGTGGAAAAGTACCTCTAGTAGACCTGACGGAAAGGAATGGGAAGGTCCCGTGAAAAGAAAGGAGAAGGTAGTGTACTTACCCAGCAGGAAATGACTGGGTCTGTTACACAGAATGACTATGGAAGGGTATAACAGATACAGGACAGGGGGGAGAAGGCAACGACGCTTTTTCAAAAAAAAACAAAGAAAAGATTGGGAAATTTAGTGTAGAGGCAACCCCAAAATATCAAGGACAGAAAACATCAAGAAACAGAAAGGGGAGGAAGGGAAAACGGATAGAAAAAAACGTTCGTGTCTGGAAAAAAGGCAAAATGGGGGGGCCCAGAAGACACCACGGTAAGAAAGGGGACAGGAGGAGAATATCTTTGCATCAACGGCGGGAATACAAGATACAGAAGACCGTGGAAAACGCTACATAAAAAAAAGACATCCGGGTAAGACAGGTAAAAAGCAAAGGAAGTTTGGGAGGGAAAGAAAATGCTAAGACGCTTGGGGGGGTCGACATATAGACGAGGGGGAAACTCGACTATATGCTTGTACAAAAAAAATACTACAGGAAAGGGGAAGCCAAACACGGGAGAAAAGAGATGACGAGGAGTACAGGCATAAAAGGCTACTCCCGATTGCGTGCTAGTCGAAAAGTCAAGGGGGGGGGGATGGGGGGGACGCGACTATTCTCGTAGTTCCTCTCCAAGTGTGGACAAAGGGCTTCAAAATTTCTCTGAAGCTCAAGATAAGACAGCAGTCTATGGAGGCAGATCAGAGCAGATTGTTCGCATCAGCAGGCTGCGGAAGAGAGAGACGGAAGGGTTGGGAAGTTGGTATGAAAAAAAGCAGGCCTAGGGTATTCCAAAGTTGCCTGCACCCAGACGGGTGGCCATAGGGGAAGGGGTGATAACCGCACACCCGGCACCCTGAGGGGGGGGGCCATTTTGAGTGGGAACCGGAAAAGCGTTACCTCTTTAAGCTGAAAAAGGAACAGATAAGGACAGGGAGGGACCAAAAGTCTCAGCTGGTAGAACCTCACTAGATTCAGGCAAATAAAAAGCCACTCATCAATTTGGGGGGTACTATGAAACAAGCGCGCTGGTAGCGGAAGAGAAAAGAAAGGGTCTCAATACAAAACATACCTGAAGATATCTGAGAAAGGGACTACAGACTGTCTACAGAGACAGGAGATCCGAGACGGTCAATTTGAGGAAAACGTATACAATAAAAAGTCTGAATAAAGGTGGGAAGGGATTGCAGGAGAGGGGAGCAGAGTGACTACAAAGAAGATCCGTTTAACCACTGTAGCCCTATGAAAAGTCAGCAAGGAAGCCAGGATAAGAACCACATGAAAAAGCACGACGGGAAAAACTCGGGGCAAAACGAAAAAGATGTTCAGGTCGTCCAGAGAAGGAAAGAAAGTCACTTCTCTTCCTACCAATGAGGGGGAGGGATTTCCTGGCAAGGGTCCCCCTCCCAGATGGAAAAGGGCGATTATTGGGAGACCAACTAAAAAAAAAACGGCAAAGGGAAACAGGAGAAGTTCGAAACATCGGAGGACAAACAGGCAAAAACCATTGGCAGGGAGGCAGAGGAGAGAGGAAATTGCTGCGAGTAGAGGAAAATAGGAAAGGCCAAATTGTGGTCTTGACATAAGCACATTTTTGCCATTGGTGAGGATATAAGGAGCAAAGGGGCCGTAAAGGAACCTCATAAAAAAGGGTGCGGGGATTTCCTCCCTGGTAGGAGGGACGCTTTCCCAAGAGGAGGTGAAGAACGCAGAAAAAAGGACTAGCCTAGAGGGGGAGGGGAACTTGTAAGACATCGGGATGATTCTAACCCGGCTCCAGTGAGGAAAGCTTGACAGTTGTCCAAGAAGGGGAAGAAATATCATCTTTATGGGGGGCCCAGGACAGTCAGGGATTCAGAAGGATGATCACCAGGCAACGAGGAAGACATAAAAGATTGTTCCGAGAACAGGGGGAGGGATCTACAGCAGCATCTCGTCGTTAGGGGGCAAGTGCATCCTCATGGACAAGAGCGCAAGAGAAACCCCGAATTTACTGGAAAACAATAACGCCGCTGTGAGTCAACATGTTAATACTCTGAGGAACGGAGAACCTCCACTGTGAGGCAATTGAAAAATCTAAATATGGCACTCAAGGGAAAAAGGAGAGACTGAGGGGGGAATCTCAGGGGGGGGTATTCACTCCTCTCTCGGTTCAGAAGAAAAATGGGGAGAGCCAAGAACTGATCTCTCAAACAACACACGGGGGGGCGTCTGACCCTCATAGCGATAAGTTATCCGGAGCTTCACCAGGGAAAAAGGGGAAAGAGATATATTCAGAGCCGGGGAAAGAATCAACGAAGTCGGATCTGCAGGGGGTGACACGTTTGAGGAACCAGATATTAGATTGCATAACCAGAGGGGCATAAGTATCCAGTATGGGAACACGGTTCCTATCCAAGAGAAGAAGGGTGGGAAAGACGAGGTAACGACGTGGAGCGATGCAAGAAGAAAAGGGACGAAGCGGTGGTGGTAAAGATTTGGCCAGTTAAGGACATGAACAATAGGCATTTCTGTCCGTCGAGAAGGTTATCTCAGGGCTGCCGGATACTGGTACTGGAATCAAGCAGAGGCGAAAAAGTATTTACAGAGGGGTAAGCGGGACCCAATTTCTAAGAAAGGATCCTATGAGGGAACCCAGTGTGAAGCAGATCTTCGCGTAATATTTGGGAGTGAGGGTTACAGGATACAAACCTCTTTAAGAGTGTCAGAGAGACCCGGGAGGGGAGGCCAGCAACTTTGGTTAATGAGACAGAGAAGGGACAGTATAAGGGGGGGGGGAGGGCTTCAGGAGATAAATGCCAAAAAGTTTGCGGAGGGGGTAAGAGAAAGAAAGTCATGCAGAATTTTAACTCAGATAGCATCCATCTTTGGGCGCCGAGATCAGGGAAGTCTGGCCAATGTGGGGGGAGGGGGGAGAAGCGATGTCAAGGGGAGGGGGGGGGGCAGTAAGGGGGAACAACTTCTGCAGAGTTGCTAAGCTTTTGTCGCAGTCTGGGAAGCAACAAGGTTCCAAGGGTATTTTTCACAACAAAGACACAAAGGGGAAAAAAGGGTGGGAGGATAGAAAGCAGTAGGGAAGAGGAAGGATTGACGGGAAAGGAAGGGAAGGAGGGGGAGATGGGGTTTGGAACCGAGTCTAGGGGACGTGTCGTCCCGGTTGCGGGAAGGCAGGAAGTTTCAGAGAGGGCGGGTCAAGTGAAGCATATGGGGAGGAAATCGCTGTGACACGCACAGCGCATCAATCAGAAACGAAAATGGGAGTTCCGGAAGCTGGGTGGAAGGGGAGGACCGTTGGGGGGAAGAAAAAAGATGAACGTAGGATGCATCTGGAGACAGTTAAGCACGGGGGATAGCTTGTCGGAGGGAAGGGGGGGGTTGAGAGTGGAACTTTTTTGTCGATTAATCGATCCAACGAGCAGTTGTGCGAGAGGAAGAGGAAGAACTTACTGATGGCAAGAGAGGAGTGAGAGGAGACCAGATCGACGGGGGGAAATGAATGGTCGTAGAAGGGGACTAAGCTTCAAGCCGGAAGAATTCCATTGGGGGGACCTCAACTACGGGAAACGCCTAAAGGTAATGGGGACGGTCTGGAGGTCAATACCTACGCCACTTCATGTCAAAGTGCGGGGTGCAGAAGAAGGGGGAAGAAAGACCCTCTGGGGGAAATGCTGAGGGTGCCATAAAACGCAAACTCATTACTCCGGAGGGGAAAGGGCCAGCTAAAATGAAGAAATTTCTATGATACAGGAGTCACAGAAAAGGCGGGAAGATTTAAGAGAAAAAAAAAAAATTGGGCCACAACAGGAAGAAGAAAAGAGAAGCCGAAAAGAATGAGCGTCCAAGCCAATACCAGAAGTTTCTCGAAAGGAAAAAGCAGACGAAGATGGAGGGAATGGAAGCATCGCAGGTAAGACTCGAGTGAGGTCGGGTGGGGGCGTAAATTCGGTAGTCTGGTTGTAGAAGCAGATATATATTAAAATCAAGCAGGAAAAAAAGAGGGAAGCGTCTCAGAATAAAACGGCAATTTTAGGGGGGAAGGGTCTAGCCCCTGAGAGGAGCGGGGGGATCGGGGGAAAAATGGGGAGAAGGGGGTATCTTTGTCTCAAAAGATCACCCTAAAAAGGAACGTGGGACTGCCCGAAGATTTCCTGGGAAATTGGCCTGGAAAAAGGAGGGGTGGGAGTGTCTGTTCAGGACATCGAAAAAAAAGTGGGCACTTGTCGAGGCATTGAAGAAGCCTCGAAGCGGGGGTGGGGCTATCCTATAAATTTTCCAACTCTAGAATCAGGGGGGGGGGGGGGTTTCCTGAAAAAGGCGAGGGGGTGCCTCAAGAAAAAGGAAATGTTGAAAAGGGAAAGAGTCGCGGAAAAAAAAAATAAAAATCCTTTTCGGGCGGGGGACAGGACACGGAGCGGTCCTGCACCGGGGGAACCAGTTGTAAGGCAGGCGAAGAGTACTTTCCGAACAAAGCAGGAGTAAAAGGGGATAGAAAGGCCACACGGTGGGATGGAACGAGGTGGTTCCAGCGTCGAGAAAAGTCTGTGTAGGGGGGACTGTTGGAAACCATGGTGAGGAAAGGGGGACGTGTTTTACTTGTGTAATAGGGTAAATAAAACAAGTACCAAATTGCAAAAAGGGGGGGGGGCAACCATAAAGAAAGGCTGAGGGAAAAACGGCTGAGCCTAACTTCTACGGCAGCAAGGGACATGAATTGTAAAGTGGTAAAGGCAGGTTAAAAACTATTTCTACATAGGGGGAAAAAAAAGGGAAAGCAACACCCGCTCATCAGAGCACGTCAGAAACGAAGAGATGGAGTCAGCAGAATTGGGCCCAAAACGAACTGGTTGGAGGGCTACGCAAATAATGATTAAGAAGGAGGCTTACTTGCGGGACACACCAAAATCTTTGCACCGAAATTACAGGTGGAGAAAGGGCACCTTCTTACGTATTCAAAGAGGCAGTAAGGTAGCATTGCAAGAGTCCTTGCAAAGGGGGGGGACG
>Ga0179593_1722889_pt1 | contig 13812 bp, 17 predicted proteins | sample CZODoug2_1_08_16_FD_185931 | JGI IMG/M metagenome (GOLD analysis project Ga0179593, IMG submission 185931) | Vadose zone soil fungal communities from Angelo Coast Range Reserve, California, USA - CZODoug2_1_08_16fungal (PacBio error correction) | ecosystem: Environmental > Terrestrial > Soil >...
TGTGTTAAAAAACCGAGAAAAGTGGCGAAGGTATGGAACATTCCAGCGGTTACATGGGCCTTCATCTTCAAATATTCGATCTCCGCTTGGAAGTGAAAGGAGGACCAGGAGAATAACTGGAGGCGGGAAAAACCAGAATGGATGTGCCTTCTTCTTGTGGTGTGTGGGGGGGGGGTGCTAGGGGAAGGAAAAAAAAGGAGAAAAGAATCTTAAGAGCCGCGCCGGCGGAGTGCATTAAAGCCTAGCAAAGGAAAAATTGGACATTAGAGAAGCCGATAAACATCCGGTAGGGGCACCCTTCCTTGTGAGTTTAATTGAGCGCTTGGTTCTGTTGGTAATCGACTGGCAGTCTCGACTTGGGAAGGAAGACGGGGAAGTGCAACGCCGTCAGTGAAGGGGCACGATCGGACCACGACCTCTTGGTCTCACCGAAGGGACCATTCGGGGGGTGGCTTGGAGAGGTCAACGTTAAAAGGGTGCCCGGGAATTCGGATAGGTGTAAACAAAAGATCTATGAAAGGGATTGGGGAGCTTCGCGAGTTGAAAAAGTTTCAATGGTTGATAAAAGGATTGATCTCGTCGCTCCAGATCGAAAGGCAAAGGAAAACCGTCTAGGGACCACCAAAAAAAGAAAGCACGCAAAAATTTCGGAAAGGGCGCAAAAAATCCGGCGCTCAAGAAGGATCGGAGAGGGGGGCCGAGTGAAGAACACTGTCTACAGTGATCAGCTTGTGCCGCCGGTCAAGAAAGACTGGGAGGGAATCCTACGACGTAGAGTGGTCAAGAATTGTCATAAATCGGATGGTAAGGGATCACGTGCCGCTTAAATGGAGGGACGGCAAGAATTTTGTCACCTTCCGAAGAGAGGAAAAGCGGGGGACGTGAGTCATCTCAGTCCTCTTCCCTGTCAAAGCAAAAGCGAAAGCCGGGCGGGGAAAAAGCCTAAAAAAAAAAAAAAAGGGGCACCTTTTTCGTTTAAAAAAAGGGGGGGAAAGGACGAACAAGGACGAGCGTACGATCCTAGCTGCGGGGTATCGCACACGTCGAAGGTCATACGGATCTTGACATGATGAAACAGGGGAAGGGGTATTGTATGGGCTGAGGGTGGGAGCAAAACGGAGACAGTGATCTCCAATCCGCGCAGCGAGAATGGCCCAAGATGCGGGAAAAGTGCCTAAAAGGGAAGCGAAATCCAAACGTTAGGGGAGACGGAGAAAGGGAGTGGTGGGGGGGGGCACAAACTAGGGGAGTCCGTAAACCAGGCACGCCCGGATGTTACTCGAGTCACTGCCTCAAACCGAGCAAAAAAAATCTTCATCCCAATCCGACTCGCGATCGCATTGAAGAAAAACATGACAGACGGGAGTGGAAAAGATCTTGAAAAAAACGCAATTCTGACATCAATGCATCGCGAAACCCCGAGGCCCGACGAGCACGGTGAAAAGAAAAAAAAAAAAGCCCCAAAACCCCAGGTATGTCGTTGCCCGCCGGCATGGCAAGGAGAAAGGCACGGAAAATTATTTAAAGTAAAAAAAAAAAAAGAAAAATATCTTTGAAAACACAGAGGAACTGTGGAAAAAGGGGAGTGTTGGAAGGAGGCTACGTACCGTCCTCCTCGATGCAACCCTCAGAAAAAGCCGTGCAAAGCCACTGAAAGAGACCACGGGTGCTAGAGGGCATCCAACTCTTTCGCAGTTGGGATGAGCATGAGGTCAGCCGCGGCATAGGGAGCAGATCGAGGGATGCGTCGGGCAAAAAAGTACACGAAAGTCGGCGGATGAGGCATCAGGCACAGGTCGAAGTGTTCCTGTTTGCCGCGGGCTTCATAAGGGAAGATGCTAAGTGCCGGGATGCCAGACCGACAAAAAAAAGTTGTCCAGCAAAAAAAAAGGACTACTAAATAGGCGCAGAAAACCACAGCAATGAAAAACCTGGAACGAAATCCGGACGGTGTCGAGGTCAAGGCGCAGAAGACGTCCGGATTCGGAAGGGGGCTTTAGAAGGTGCTCTGTAGGCACGAGGGACGATGCGAGAGAGGGGGGAGTGAAAATTGAGAAGAGGGACCGATTTGACTGCATAGAAACGCACGTTGAAGACGGGAGCTCAGGGTTACCACTGATCAATAGGTGTGGGAGAATTGGCACGTTTTGGGGGGTGCAAAGGGAGCGCAGTGGCTTGTGCAGGAAAGCAATTCGGGGGGATAAAAGGGATGAAAAGAGAGATCACCGGGAGAATTGTGAGAGACCAGATCCAAGCCGGGAAACTCACACCAAAACCGCGTCACAAGGGACCCCAACGAGCATGAAGCCTAGCAAAGCTGTAGAAAAAAGTGAAGGGGAGATGCAATGGCAATCGAGACTCTATCAAGGGAAGGGGAAAAAACGATCGGACAAAATTCGGGGCCTACAGCGCCGACCAGCAAGGGGGGTCACCGGGCCGGAACAGAAATCATAGGAGCCGGAAAACACAGTCCTTATTAGTTTTATAAAGTCAAAGGGCGAAAGGGTGACGCCCACTCGAGTGAGGGCTTCTTGGAAAACTCGGGGCTAAGCTGTGGGACGGTAGACAGGCAGGACGCATTTGGTCCCGATCGGCGACCACAAAACCGTCGGATCGCACTAAGAAAAGGAAAAGGGGCTGAAATCGCAGAGACTGGGGCACTGAGAGCCGACTACGATATCAAGAGATGTCAGCGGCAGGCAGGATAGATCAAAAAATTCTAAAGAGTGCCAAGGAACATGAAACGTGTCCTCTGCGAGGGAAGGGTGCAAATCAGGCACCTTGGTCGGCGGGGGAGCAAAGGGTCTGATTCGGAAGGGGGAATGACTGCACTTAATACCCCACGCTTGCACCGAGGGGGAAACGGTCCTACTGGTCACAGGCCGCAGAGTCCAGCAGAAGGAGGGCACCGAGGGCAAACAATGGCAAAAAAAAGAAATGCAGGGGGGAGTCGGCGGAATCAGAGGGGAGGGATAGCCGAGGTGAGGAATAAGTTTTTGCAGGGGCTGCAACGAGAGAACGGCAAGGGGGAGGTTAACGTCGGGGCGAGGGGGAGAGGGGGAGTATCTTCGGCTGCGTCCGCAGGTCCGGAGGGGAAAAGTGCATTACGCATGAGTAACTACATCAAACGCGTCTTTGTGTATACGCTACTAATATTGCAAAGGAAAGGACAAGCATCTTCCTTCTCCGGACTTCAAGGGGGAGGGTGCCGGGAGAGGACTCTCCCGATGGTCTCGCGGAGCTGGGTAGAAAGCTCATGAGGGTGTCAAAGAACGCAAATGGTCCTGGAAAGACAATATAAAAATAGCAGAGCTGAAGGAAGAAGATCATGGAAATTAGGACTTTTAACCGCCAGCCGGAGCTCGTCGAGAGGAAAGGCATGTCGGTCTCATAAGTCTTCCTTAAAACAACTGTAAAAAGGGGGGAAACTGGGGACATTGTTCAAAAGGCTTCGAGTTGTGGAGAGACGGGAAGAATAAGACGTACCGCGGCTTAGAGCGGCAGGTGCAAGTACACAGAAGAGGACGAAGACATTTCCTTCCGGGAAACCTACGGGGGGAAAGGTGAAAGAAGAAAAGGGAAAGGAGTACTTAACTAGACAGTCTCGGATCAGGGCGCAATCAAAGCAGATTCCAATCCGTGACAACGGGGGGACAAAGAACCGGACAAGGACTCAATGTCTCTTAATGCCGTACAATTGATGGAAAGCAGCGATATTGAGCGTGGGCTTTGGTTGAAAAAGGGGGCGTGAGGGGGGAGAGTGATCCAATGGCTTCGACTCATCACGCAGGACCAGGCGAATAAAAAGCCTTTAACTATCCAAAAATCGCGATCTCAGGAAGAGTAAGCTGGTTTTGGGGCCTTCCGAATTTCGGGCACCACCTTCTGTTAACCAGAATAGTCTACTTAAACAAACTGTAAGAGCAAGGAGAAAAAAACGGGTCTAGTGGGCCTGATACGGAAGCAAGTGGGTGAGGGCAAAGAAACGTTCCATACATCACGGGAGCGAGAGCTACAGGGAAGGGCATACCCATGAAACAGATAAGACCATAGTTAGACACTGACGCAAGTGGTCTAAAAGCGGAGCTTTCGGCTGAAAAAGCGAATTGCTTGGTTAAGTTCACTCCGGAGGGTATTGATAATTCGGGCTCATGAGAAGCTCTGTCCCGTAGTTTCTCCACTTCATTAAGGGTCAAATAAATCATCCTTCTTGTGCCTGAGTTGAATCTTCGGCACTTTGCTATGCAAAGGGGGAGGCGAGTCCCGCCTATGTAATAATAACGTGCAGGAAAAAAGAGCAAACGAATCGAGCCCTACGCTCTTACTTCAAAGGGCCCCAAAGGGTTCTTTCACGCACGGAAGACCAACAGTAAGCAGCTCCAGTCTTGGGAGAGGGATCGTTGACAGGTGTAGGGGGATCGGGGGGGGGGGGCTCTACCCGGGATAGAGAGAAAACAACAACAGGAAACGAGAGTCTTGAACCAACACCGAGATCCTTACACAAAAAGAAATCCCAATATCTTTGGGGGGAAGGGTTGAAGTGGATGTCCGGGAAGACGGATTCAATGATGTGTCCCTGGCATAAGAAGGCGGATGTGGACTGATATTTTCCAGAGAGGAGTGTAGAGCGAAAAGGAAAGGTTCATAGGCCAAAAATAACTTCAGCGAACTCGGTGGGGGGGGGGTCAGAAATAGGAGAAAGGATGAGTTTATCATATGAGGTGGAGAAGGAGAAGAGAAGGAGGAGGGAATTGGCTTCACGTCAACCGAGTTAGTGACATCCCACGTGTCAGAGGATGCCTCCGAGAAAGCATACGACGTTAAATTAAGAAGTTTCAAGAACATCTGTGAATGGAGGATCTTGGGGGGGGGGAGGCGGCGAATAGCCTAGGTCTCAGGGAGATGGCCTGACTTTAATTGGAACAGGTAAAGTTGTCTGCCGATTCCCGACCGGCCACTCGCGCGTGTTCGAAGGGAACAGTAACCTTAGGGTTGGGGTTTGGGGTGTTGGGTCTTTGTTTGGGGGTGGTTATTGTGTTTTTGCGCCTTAGGGGGGGCCTTTCCTATATGGAAAAAAAATGGTGTGGTGACTGCGACCCTTCGGTCACGACTCAAGAATCTCGGCGCAGGGAAATGGTCACCTTGCATGGAAGCTTACCGATTGAGTCAAAAAAGGAGAGCCTGAAGATTGAGCGAAAAACGCCATCACGAAGACTTCCTGGTACCCAGGAAAGGGGGGGGAACACAGGTAACACGCCGTCATCACGGTAGATGGGGAAAAGGGCCATCATGTCAGCTCAAGAACTTGACGCTGACTGTCGGCTCTCCAAGGGAAAGTAGTGGTATGGGTTGGAATAAAGAGCCTCGACTGATGTGTTCAAGCAACGGGCTACGCGGGGTATCGAAACAAAAGTAATATCGTATAAGGGAAGGTGCCCCTTCTCACAGACTGAATCGTGTGTCAAAAGCCGCGTCACGCTCGTGGGATCAGGAGGTCAATCTTGCTTTCTACTTCGGACTTCAAGGAGAACAAAATGTCCCCGACGGCAAGTTGTTTGTTTAATGAAGAAGGGGGGGGGGGGGAGCGCGCCACCGACATGCCCCGGAACGCCGGCCAGAAGACTGAGGGGATCGCTAAACGTACGCATGTCCATCGTGTCGAAGGAGAGAGACGAAAATTCAGCGCTATTTGAGGGGGAATGTCTCAGTCTCTGTGCCTGGGAACAAACGTCTAAGAATCCAAGGAGGGGATAAGGAAACAGAAGGGGCCGATTAAATGCAATACTGGACGCAACCCGCAGCCGATCGGGTAGAGAGCGGAGGAGAAAAGAGTTTGGAACAACTATGTCGATTCCGACCAATATTGCAGAAGGGGGAATGAGAACGAAATTAAGGAGAGGGAGGAGCCACGCAGAAAAGATCTACAAAGCCCCACCGAGATATCTGGACGCCAGGACCAAGGAAAGGGGGGAAGAGGTTGAGCTCTCTCAAAAAAAGAATCAGAACAAAGACAGAGGGAAAACGCCGAGCACCGCCAGCAGTATGTCGGGGCAGCCGGCCAGGGGGGGAAGGACAGGGGTCAATTACTTGCTTGGATGACATTAAAGGGGAAAGGAAGCCAGAGGTACCTTGAGGATCTCCTGGCATCGGGGTCATGATAAACGGAACATCAATTCGATCCGCCATTATTCAACGGCAACGGGATATCAAAACTCAGAAAAAAAAGAGGCAGAGAACACTTGCTCCAGAGAGGGAATCAAGTGGACTCTTTCGCCTGGGGAAGATCCTGTTTCACTGCGCCGCCGCTGCAGAGTGAATGATCGAGGGGACTGACGGATCGCATGAAACGAAATTCGATGCCTGGAACAGACCGGGCATCCTTGAACGATTGCGAAGGCCGCCTGGGATCCGCCCTCGGGAAGGAAAAACTGACGTCTGGCATGCCAACGGACAATGTCAAGACAAGATGAAAAACCTTGATCGCGCCGTGGCAATCCGGACGCGCAAACCTTCCATGACCGTTCGGAAGGCAAAAGCGGTGCCGATGCGGGCCCGTGTGTGATGGCTGCAACAAAGGGGGGGGTCCGAGGAGCCCGGTTGAATGGCCGGACCGTAGTAATAGGGATGAACCGAGAAACCGCACGTTGAGACACGGAGCGACATGCAGAGATTTGAAAGAACAGGAGGTGGGGGGACTGGGGGGGGGGGGGGGGGGGGGGGGGGGGGGGGGGGGAGGAGGGCGGGGGGGTGGGGTGGGGGGGGGGGGGGGGGGGGGGGGGGTTGTGGGGGGGGGGGGGGGGGGGGGGGGGGGGGGGGGGGGGGTGGGGGGGGTGGGGGTGTTGGAGGGGGTGGGGGGGGGGGGGGGGGGGGGGGGGGTTGTGGTGTGGGGGGGGGGAGGGCGGGGGGGGGAGGGGGGGGGGTGGGTGTGGTGGGGGGGGGGGGGGGAGGGTGGTGGTGGGGGGGGGGGGGGGGGGGGGGGGGTGGGGGAAGGGGGGGGGCGGGTGTTGGTGGGGGGGGGGGGTGGGATGAGCAGAGGAGCGCAGAAGGTGGTCAAAAGCATCTCGGTGGATCGAGAAAAAAAAAAAGGGGAAGGGAGGAGGAAGTCCCGTAATTGCTGAGGCGGCCACCAAACCGGCGCATCACGTCAAAAAAAAACCGACAAGATCGTCACCCAAAAAGGCAAGGTGACCGCAGTTAGTCGATCTTCAGTGAAAGGGGGGCCAGGGAAAAGTCTTCGCGAACGATCAGGAACTGAAAAGGCTCGCATCGGATTCGTGCCGACGCGCCGGACAGCCCAAAAGGAGAAGGAAGAAGGAAGACAGAAAAAGTTACTAACGACACGCGGATTTCGGGGAGAGAAGTGAAAGGCGGGCCGAACACCCGGACTCGATTCGTCTGCACGGGGGGTTTGTCTAACAAAGCTGACTGGCTAAGCGTGTCGAGGGCGGGAAATGCAAAACAGGGGGGGGGGGGAGTACGATCCGGCGGAAGACCAGGACGGCAATGCACTGAAGGTTCGTGCAAATGGGATAAAGGAGATTGTCATCAGTTCGGCGATTTGTGAAAGCAGAAAACTGGGGAGAAGAGCCAAGCGTCATCGGCGTCCTGCAGGGAAAATAGGGAGGCAAGGAGAAAGATCCACACTGTCGCTTGACAAAAACACAAAACCTGTCTTAATCGGTGGAAGGGGGACAAATTGCGAGAAAGGCGGCTCGGGGGGGCACTCATGGCGGACGTCAGGGGGGTCGCACGACGTCGCTCAAAAAAACACCCGGGGGATACCCGTTCCTACTGGTATGAGGAAAAAGGAATGAGGATTTCAATCCAGCAGTAATCATAGGTAGCGCTTCAAACCTGAACGCGGCACCTACCCACCTGGGGGGGGGAGAGGCGGGCGCTGCGGATTCGCCTGGACGGAGGTAATTTCCGTGGAAGGGAAAGACCGCTCGGGCAGTGCTGGCGGGCTCTTAGGGGGGGGCCGGATTGGGGAAGTGGCTCGCTCTCCGGCGGCCGGGGCCTTAATCGTGTAGATAAGTCGCATAGTGGTGGTCCTAGCCCTCTGGGAAAATAAGTAGCGCACGCCGTCTCCCGAGCGTTGCGCGGGTTAGTGATCCGTATTAGGAGGGGGGAGTATCGCCTCGTCAAGGAAGAGCAGGGGGTAAATGGCAGCGGCGCGTTGTCACGAAAACCAGCCTGGCAAAATACGATAAAATAAGGCTGTACAGCAAGAAGAGGAGAGGAGACATAGTGACATGCGACGTCAGATAACAAAAGGCTCGTCGATTCGGAAGGGTCGTTCGAGCAACGTCATTAACCAACTTAAAAGGCAAAGGTTTGCGGCAAAATTCGCTTCGTGGCTGATTACAGAGAAGAGGCATATTGCTACACAGAATAGCACCAGAGAGGATCAGAGCGGTCAGACCTAACAGTCTATTGGGGGGATAAGAAAGGGCACAAACCGGTTCTACCTTACCGGGATCCGATAGAGGCCACCGAGGGAGGATACCGGCTTCCGCCTGAACTATAAGTCGAGCAGGCCTCGGGAGCGTCATATCAAAAATCCATACCGTGACAACGGAGTCGAACATTGCAAGCGGAGTAAAAGGGGGGGAAGCTCATTTTCCGAAGTGGAAAGGCGGGTGTTCAGGGGGAAACTTGAGCTGGAGGGGCGAAGATTTAAGAATCGCGAACCTCGGAAAATCTTACATGGCGAGAACTATAAGAACCTAATGCTCAATGAATGTGAATTCTTCCTGCAGGAGATCGGGGGTGGTCAAACGCTCGAGGTGAGTCACCAAACTAAAGACGGACAGAGAAAATCCAACCCCTACTTGGAGATCCTTTCCCGGGGGAGTAAAACCAAGAGGAAGGGAGTATCGTGCGACCAAGTAATGAAGGCGGGGCAATAACGTAAAAGCTAAAAACTTACGCTCGTCGAGAGAGGTAAGATCCAAGTCAGAACAATCCCCATTCCAAGATGGAGAAAAAGACGGAAGTTTTCTAAGTGATGGTCAGGGGGTCCTCTAATTCCTGTAATCACTCTCCTGGGGGGGCATCTAATCCTTCCCTGCCGTGGCCGATCGGGGGAGGCCAAAAACCAGATAAAATCCCTGCCGAATAAAGGGAAGGTCAGCTGAAGTTCTTCGCCTGGATAAATGACAGGAGGGAAAAAAAAAGACTACTAATGCCGATGATGCCAAGAAGGTAACCGAAAAAAAATGACAAGACTCAATGACGAAGGGGCCAGCCGGGCTTGAAAAATCATAACCATGATCAGGTGGGCTCGACCAAAGCTGGATGGTATCGATGGGGAAGGGGGGGAAGGAAATATCTTGTTATGGGGGGCTCAAAGAAGACAAAACCACAACAGATGAGGAAATAGAGGAGGCACAATCAAGATCGCAAAAATCCAGTCTCAAAAAGAGAGATAATTGGGAGGACAAACAGGGGGAAAGGAACGTGAAGAACTGTCCCTGTCGTCCATTTGTGTATGCCACTAACTTGATCGAGGGGGGGGAAGGGGGGGCGCAAGTAAGTCTAGCTCTCGCTGCCGACCACGGTGGAGGGAGGGGCGAAGAGGCATCAAGAGTCAGGAAGGGGTCAGGTTAAGGTGGCGAAAGGGATATCGGATCCAAGACCGCAAGTTTCTGAAAAACGCGAAGCCGAAACTCCCAATTGGAGGGGGCGGCGGCAAAAAGGGAACTAAGCAGAGGCGAAAAAAGCCACCGGTCCTTGTTCGAAAGCACGGGGGAATGGCTGAATGGCTTGTGGCGTGAGAAAGAAGGGAATAGACCTTTGTCTGCTGGGAGTTATTGGTACAAAGCCTCTGAAAAAAAGGATTGTCCACCGGCCACTCAAACGCGGGGGCGACAAACTTTCTCAGTCCAGGAGGGGGGGGGATAGTCGGTACATGAAAAACACTGAGCGTGGACACCACGATCGCCAGGCGACGGCAGCGTCAGTGAGTCTGCGTTCAGGGGGCTTTAACCGAGGAAGATTTCGAGCTTCAACGCTCCATCGAAAAAAGAATCAGAATTCAAATGTTCACCACCGGAACCAACGAAGCAACATCACTGTCGGAATGGGCGCGTAACAGAAGCTCCCAGCCGCTTTAGCGGAATGTCTGGGCGCGACGAAGGGCACGGAAAGGGTCGAGGTTTCCGCAAGACGATCGTTGCGATGACGCCGTGAAGGGAGGAGGATCCCAATGTCATAGATCTGATACGGGAAGTCCACACGCCGAAAAAATTGGGGGTTCCGGCCAGCCGCCGCGATGACGCCGGTCGAGGTGCTGAACAGGGCCTCTCAACAAAAAAAAAGATCAAGCAAATCGAAGCCGGCGCGCCTTGCCAAAGACGGCAAAAATTAGGGGGTTAAGCGAATGAGCGCGCACCCAGCCCCGTCCGCTAGACGGCAACCTCTGGGCGGTGGGCTGAAAAGGCATTCATATTCTATGAGAAAAGACAAAGGATATGTTTATATTGTGAGGTTTCCAGCTAGTGGATTCGTGAAAAAAGAAAAGAGGAGCGACAGGCGGCTAGCATCCCATCAGTTGATAAGATAAAAGACGGAGACGGCCACCAATAAACAGAGGTAAAAGAGACGGAGCTTTGATGGGTCACTGGGATTGGTGAATCTGGAGTAAACCAGCCGCCGGATGTAGAACAAGGGAAACGCGGAGCTCGATACACGCATAAAAAAATTGGACGAAACTAGCGGAAGCGCTTCAGCAAATGCAAGAAGTCGGGTTTTTCCGCGTCTGCAACACCGGCAGAAAAGTCAAAGAGGCGACTCACGGCTATCACGAAGCCCCTTTCACAGACATGGGGGGGGGGAAAGGCCATAAAAACCGGACGAGAATGCAAGACACTGGAGGGAAAATAAAATGCGCAGAAAAGAAAATGAGGAAAAGGAGATCGCCCCGGTGGCAAAGCAGTGTTTTGAAAATGAGTGAAGTGCAATACCCACCCAACAACCCAGGTCCCTGCAGGGGGGGGGATCATCCTTTCCCAGCAAAATCTGCGAAGACACGTCGAAAATAGGGGAAGGTTACTCTTCTCCCTTGGTCTGAATTCTAATTTCCTTGCGACTCCGAGGATAGGATCTCATCAGAAAAACGAAATCGCGATTCGGATGATTAAAAAGCCGGGGAAGACTTGAAAGAGGGAGACTTCAGTTCCTCTTTGCAGCCCTTGATCTGGGGAATGACCAAGGAAAGGTTCTGAGGGGGTACCGACACTCTTCGCCAGACAGATTTTTGCTAGGTAATCAAATCTCTGTCGTGGGAGCAAAAAGCAAAATTCTGTCCATTTAGAACTAAATCCGGACGTGGAGGGGGACATTCAGAAGAGAAATTGTTCTCAGGGGGGTCGTGTTTGCCCCTTGGTGTTGAAAGAAAAGCGGTGAACGTTTTGTCAGGACGAACTTGAGTATGGCCTCGGGCCATGAAAGAGAGCGCGCCATTGGACAAACAGAAAAAAAAGCGATCTCACGTTCACCTGCGACGTTTTGGGGGGGACTATCTTGGGTCCGGTTTGGCTTGGGAAAAGAAGGGGGGTTCGAGAGGAAGGAAATCTCGGTGAACATCTACAACAACGAATAGAGAATCAAAGGGAATTGCCTTGCGGCGGCCCAATACCTGCGGCCTCCCGCTGCAAAAAAAGGCAAAACAACTCCACAACTTCGGGAAGGTGAGCCGCTGTCTTAACGTGCTGTTAACGTAGGGCAAGAGTCATGGCCGAGGCCATCCTACCGGATCAAAAAAGTTTTCGGGGTCCTCTCAAAAACGGCAAAGGGCACCAGCATAGATCAGGCCGGGGCATCGCCTTGACTATACAACAAAATTAAGTCATGAACGGAAGTCGCGGCGGACTCCAAGAAGCTCGATGGTCTCAAAAAGTGGGGCTACCAAAAGAGGTCGAAGCGTGTCCCTGTGCCAGGGGAGGAGTAAAAGGGGTGATCCAGTCCGTCGAAGCAAGCGCCAAACCGGCACGCCTGACATGCGAAGGATGACTACCGGGCTTCAGAAAAAAGGAAATAAGTTCCTTTGTCCTGGAACGCCTCATAAAAATAAGAATCGGCGGCAAGCTGCATAAATCGGAAGCAAACAAGGAGGCACACATAAAATAGGGCGCAACTTGGTCGGTCAGGCAATTCGGATGCAGGCCACCGGGAAATCAAGGGGGAGCGCCTGGACTGTTGGGAACGGCAGGAAATCTAGGAAAACCTTTGCCACGGGGCGATCCTACAGTGAACTCGAATCCTTACTGAGACATGCGGCGCGCAATCAAAGTAAAGTGCATGAAAAAAGAGTTCCAGGACAACGACCTAAAGAAGTCACGGGAGGCGGATCGCGGCGTCTGGACTCCGCGAATAGGGGGAAGGGGCGTGGTTTGCAGATCAGGCGTAAAAAAAATCGGGAGGTGGCTGGCGGGAAGCGATAAGGGGATCTGATCTTCGGCTGCGTGCGCGAAAAAAAGGAGGCCGTGCCTTAGAGGGGGAAACAGCACGGCGGCGGTGTGTTACGATACCTCGTTTTTGTGGCCAAAGGCAAAACACCACGCAGCCCGTCTCCTAGGGGAGGGGTTGCCCGTAGGAGTGCCGGCAATTTATCGCTCAAAGAAATGGGAGAAAACTCGTGCGGCTGTAGATGAATGGAGCCGGCGAGTTTAAGCCACCGACCTGGCGAATGATGGGCTGTAGACTAACTGGAGCGAGCGAAATAGAACGATGACAAGTACTATACCGCCAGCCGAAAGGGAGTACGGAAGAGGAAGGAATTTCAGGAGCGCTTTCAGCGGTCAGTAACAACTTAAACAAAACCAAAGGTGGAAAGGAGGAAGAACCGAAAACGGCTTCGGCTGTGGCTGAAAAGACAGGAGAGGTCTAAAGATCAGCCGACCGTCGAGAAAGCATATCTGCGGCAGAGGCCAGGCGGGGGGCCTCCGACGGGAGAGAGCGACCTTCCCGGGAAGATAGTTGGACCAAGGGGCGGAAAACGGGAAGGGGGCTTCGGGGGAGGGGTCAGTCGATCAAACGGCGCGAAAAAAAGGGAAGAACACTCAAAGGCAGACCTTCCCTTAAAGACGACCGGGAAGGGAGGCTCAGAGATTGCGCAGTTTGACGACATTTATGGGGAGGGTTTAGTGGTGAACCTTGAGAATGGGGGCCGAAGAAATGAAGGTGCGCGAATCTCGAAAAATCTTAAAAAAAAAGAAAGGCTATAATCAAGACCTATCTCCCGCCCGAAAGAAGAAAAAGAATGCCCGGCGCAGGCGAAGGGGTGTGGGGATAAAAAATTGGGAACCCCTTCCTTTCCCGACTATCTCTCCAAACCCTAACTTGGAGGTCGTTGAGACAAATCGTGTAAGTATGAGGGAAATGAAAGGGCAATTAGGTGACATAAAGGAGCCAAAATGGGGGAGGCTACTAAAAAAAATAAGGCCTACCCAAGCCAACTCAGAAGGTCCATATGTCCCAAGGGAGAAATTTTGTTAGGAGGAATGTCTCGGCTGCCGCCGCCATTGGAAGGAAGAAGATTTGAACGGAAAATCCGGCTCGTTGCCGATCTCGGGGAGCCACTTCATCTGATAACAAATCCTCATAACTTAAGTTAAGAGTTCGAAGTTTCGTCGGGAACAAAGAGCAGGAAGGAAATCAGACTACGTGCCGGACGAAAGATGACCATCGATCAGAAATAAAGCTGGCAGGACGAGGACAAAAGCCCGGCAGCCCACTAACCATGAAAGGGTGGGGCCCTCTCCATAGAATGGGGAGGAGAGTTTCTCCGGGGTAAAAGGGGTGGCTCTCCCG
>Ga0179593_1342822_pt1 | contig 13811 bp, 11 predicted proteins | sample CZODoug2_1_08_16_FD_185931 | JGI IMG/M metagenome (GOLD analysis project Ga0179593, IMG submission 185931) | Vadose zone soil fungal communities from Angelo Coast Range Reserve, California, USA - CZODoug2_1_08_16fungal (PacBio error correction) | ecosystem: Environmental > Terrestrial > Soil >...
GCGAGGACACCCACCCGGCCGGCAGCGAAAAAGGGTCGAAAAAAAAAAAGGGACATGCCCAAAAAAAAGTATTCGAGAAGGGGCATGGAGCGACAGGAACGAGGAAAAGGGGGAAATCAGCGCATGTATGGCCACGACCCCAGACGAGGCTGAAGCAGGCCCTTTTCGACCTACTCCAAAAGAATGAACAGCTGTAAAAGAAACCTTTTCTCATTTCAGGGAGGAAACCAGTCAAGAAAGGAAGAACTCGGGGAACGCTGGAACAAGGTGTGTTATTGATTGTGTGAGCCAAGTCGAATCAGGTCGGTACCAAAGAAGAAGAATTCACCTGTCGACACTGGAAACGAAAAAAATCTAACGCAAGTACTCCTAATATGCGGTGGTAAAGTAGCGCCGTAATGGCTCTTTAGGGAAAGCAGGCGGCGCAAAGAAGAAAGCCAAAAAGCCCAGAGCGAGCGTCGACGGATCAAGACTTGACGCTATCGAGGGAAGAAAGCGCCGGTGCCAAGCAGCAAGGCCCCGGGTACATGATGGGCTGAAGAACGGATCGGAAGCGTCTCCGGCAAGACATGAAAAAGTCCTTGGTCGGAAACACCCAAGTTGACCGGGATGAAAGGGAGGAGGGACGAGGGTATCAAGGCGGGGGGGAGAAATGGTCTAACGAATTCTTGGGGGCCAACTTCAGAGAAGCAGAGCTTTGGCGGAATTGAGGAAGCCGAGTCCTGCAAGAGGGGAATTGCCAGGCTGAGGGTGAATGAACGGCCCAGTTGGACGCGGGACGTGGACGGCCGGGGCAGAGAGAACGGGAAGATTACATACCAAGACAGGCGCGCCTTTATGCTGAGCAAGGCTGGGAAAGGACGGTAGAGCAAAAGAAGAAGGTGAGAAAAAGTAACCCGGGCGCAGAAAGTTGTCTCAGATAAAATAGGGGTTGGCGAAGTCCCTCAAGGGGGGAAAGAAGAATGAGGCAGTCTTACGAGGAAAAAGAAGTCCGGTGTGAAAGAAGGCCGACAGGGCACTGGAGCTGCACGGTGGAAAGTCAACCCAGCTAGAAAGGCATTGGCCAGCAAACGATGGTCCTTCCGAAAAGCTGACGGCAAGGGGGTTCGGGGGCCATCGAAAGCACTTCAGCTTAGCCGACCGACATAGCTTGTCCGTACCAGCGTTCTGCAAAAAGAACGCTTGGAAGAGAGTCCCAAGGAATAGAAACTGGTCTTTTCCTCTTGAGACAAAGGGCAAAGCCATCGCGGAAAGGAAGCCTGGACAAGTCCCGGGAGTCTGCAGGGAACCGCCCATCGAGACGTCTGGGGAGGAGGGGCCAAAATAGCAGTCCCTCGAAGTAAAAGACTTCCCCTCCTGCCAACGAAGAATGATCCTCTGGTCAAAACTTCCTATGATCCTTGAAAAGACCTCGTCCGTGTAAAAGAGAGTCAGGGTCGTAATAGGGGGAAGATAAAGAGGGTGCCATAGAGCACGGAGGTCTCGAAGCCCTGCATATCGATCACAAGACTTCCTTGCCACAAAGCACCGGGACAGTGCAAAAAAAAAAGAAACCGCGGTAAGAACCGTCACGCTGCCCCGTACCGGGGGAGACACCGGTGCGCGAACAGGGCCAGGTACTCCTAGGCGCAAGACGAAACAACCAAAAATGATCCTTTTCGGGGACGCGCAGCAGAGAATCACCTTGTGCCGAATCAATACACCTTAAACAACGGGACCTGCACCCCCCGTAAAAAACGCAAAAGACTCCCACAATCCGAGAAAAGGGAGGGGTCAATAGAGGATCCTCCCCGGCGAGGTCGGGCCTGCGCAAATTCGTGGGGGGCTTTCATTGAGAAAAAAGGGTCAGGGGGTAAGGTCTACATTGAGAGTATGAGTGATGGAAGAGCACTTCGAGGGGGGGACGGCCTTGAAGATGCCCCAAACGACTGGCGGCGCGGGTAATCCTCGCTTTAAACGAAAAGCAGAGGGGGGGTGCGAGTGCGGAAGGGACAGATAGATGGGCCCAACGATCAAAAAGACGGGGAAAGGAGACTGTACGAAGGACAAGGAGCTCTCAGAGAAAATCGGAGGTCCCGTACATCGTAGCACTGATGTGTCGGTATTGGTAGAAGCGTAACTGAGGGTAGAATGGTTCTAACAATAAAAGATAGAAAGTCAATGTGAAACTTTTCCGCAGGTTAAGTGAGAAGTACTTGGAGAAACAGTTCAAGCAATCACGCGGTTCCAAGTCCGCTCATTACTAAAATAAGCACGCAGAAGAGTGAACAAGAGATGAACGGTCAGGGGGGTCGGTCCCCCCACCGCGGACCCGCGCCCGAAGGGGAAAGAAAAAATTAGCCCTCAGTCCAAAACCCCTACCAGATGGCAATGGTCAAATGCCACCCGAAGCACCAGCCGGAATTAAAATGCAGGTATTGTCTTGGGAGGGGAGACTTGCAATGACTCCCAACCCGTAGCCCACACCAAAGGGTCACCCAAACTTGGCGACCTGATACAGAGATATTTAATTGCATACCGGCTGCGGGCGGGACCTCATCGGTCCTCACCTCTCCTGCTCGATTTTGGTGATAAAAAACCATCTCGCCGATTCCTCGACAACACCCCCTCCTCAGGTAGTATTTTGCACAAGGGGACCACAGGGTGGGTCCTGACCGTTCACCCTCTCACGAGAAAGGGGGGGTACGCGTTTACACCGCTCGGACGATGAACGTCTAAAGGCAGGGCCACCACTTCAAAACTAGTACCATCGTGGGAAGGTCATCAAACAAGCAGGATGGGCGACGTAGGATGCCCTCAAGATAGACAAGCTGACGCTTATACTCAACGCGGGTGTCGAGGACTGATGTTTGAAAAGGGTGGGACCAGCTTAAAACCTGTGGCGGACCCTCCTTCCCAAGGGTGGTTCATAAAAGCCACGCCCACCAGGAGCGGGCACCAGGACTGGTGGCGCAAGCAGCGGGAGGGGCGTACCTCTGTAAGAGAACGGAAAGATTAGCCGGTGAGGGACGTAATCAGAATCTCCGCCTGACGAACTGACGGAGACGGAAGATTTTCTTAAAGAAGGAAGATGGGGAGGGGGAAGAGTTCACTTGAAATGTTGACACGTACTGGAGAAGGGACCTCCGGAAGAAGAGAAACGGCGATTACTATCCGCTACAAGGTTAGGTAATGATGAAGAAGGCAACCAGGGGCTAAACCATGGGGGTTCGTGTCTAGAAGCTCTTTTTACAAGTGGGAGATTACTATAGAAAAAAAACACGACGGGAGGAGGGAAGAAAGGAAAAATCCCAAAAGGTAACCGCGCTAAATAGACAAAAGAAGGGATGAGACGAAGGGATAGTCTTCATCAATGGGATGCCGACGTTCTGCTCGTCAAAGAGAAGTTCGTTTCGCAAAACTCTTGGATAATCGTTGCAGCAGCCCAAGAAGGGGGGGGGACACAATGAACGATCAAGGGGCAAGGAAGGTAACACCATTAGGGGGAAGCGTGCGTCCCTCAATGGAACGCGTACTATTGACTTAAAGGAAAATATTCACTTGGACTGCTACTGCCCGGAAGGCTTATCAAGCGTTAAGACACACGGTGACTCCCCCCCGACAATACTTAGGAGAAGACGCCTTGTTACCTAAGGGAAGCTTGGCCCTTGGATGTTTGGACACCAGGACGAAGCCTGACGTGGTCCAAGGCGGGGACCAACAACGAGAAAAACTCGTAGATCATAGTCAGAGGGTTCAAAAAAGAAGATGTGGCTACGAGCGGGCTGTTCTTCCAAGGGGTGACAGGCGTCATGGGGAAATGGTGTCCCCGGTGCATGGGCAGAGCTCAAACGATGGTCATCGCCCGGGTGTCCGGGACCAATTTCTGGTCGACGGGGGGTAGGGGAAAGGTCACCCTTATTAGACGGCTTTGACCACGAAAGAGCTCGCTGCATGTTTTCTCAGGGGACCTGGCGCGCGGCCTGACAACCCCAGGCCGTAGCGTTAGTCTTAGAGGACCTCCAGAGAACAGCGATGCTACGAGTTCGGGGACTGTCGGAAACAGGGTTAGGGAGAACTGTTTGGTGATGGACCAAAAACGTATGGAACAGACAAGCAAACGAGCAGGTAGCTCAGGCGGGCAGATCAGGTGCTGACGTTCCCAGAAAGTCGGGTGTTGTACTTTGCGGGAAAGTTTTGCGCAAACGAATCAGGCGCGGAGGGGGTCCTTCACGGGGCCCCGAAAGTAAGGCACCCCTGATGGGGGGGAAGGAGTCGATCCGTTCCGGAAGCGTAGGCTAAAACAACGGGGGGGGGGTGGGGAAGGTAGGACGGGGAGACTACGAGTGCTACCTTACAAATGTCGACGGGGTTAAATAATGAGTTGGGGGGAGAACATCCTAGGGGGAGGGGAAGACCGAATCTAGATCCCCCCAGGTAGAGGGGAAAGTTCCGAGTAGGTAGGGAGCCAAAGTTTCGAACGAAGCAGGTTGCCTTAAAACTTCCTACGGGGGTGGGGGGGTCCCCCTTTTGAGGGGGAAGGAAGGTGTACAAGAGAGGAGAAGGGGTAAGAAATCCACTCGAAAAGGACCATTTCCGCTGTGGGGTGTAACAATGGTAATGAAGAATAACTCCTTGGGAAAAAGAGAAAGGGGCCTAACTAAGCTACGACAATTAAGCGAAAGAGCCCGTGCTACAGGAAAAGGAAAAAGTGGGGTGGCCTTAACTCTACGGGGGCCTCCTTGACCAAAAAAGACATACAAAGGGCCTGAGTTGTATGATCCAAAAGATTGAACAAGAACGAACTAGGTGGGGAGATGTTGTGTTGTGCCGAAGGGGGTCTGATCGGGTGGGGTACTTAATCGATGATTGCTCGGGAAAAGATCGGGGAAGAAAAAAAAAGAACGTTCTTGTTGTTTCGTCCATGTGTAAAGTAAGGAAGACGTTTCGAGGAGGGGGGGGTGTCCGGGCTGAACATCAGCCGTTCAAGGGGTGAGGGACCAGCAAAGGACCAGTGGGTGCAAAAATGGGTCACGCCCTCGCAAGAAAGGGAGAGACCGTTGAAAAGACAGGAGATATAAATTGTTCACAGCTCAAGGCGAGACTAGCAACCAAATCTATTACTGAGACAGTACTAGTCTCTAAGGCGGCCTCCGGGGACAACATGAGGCTTGTCCAAAGAACCAGGCAGCGACGGGGTCCTGGTGAACTAGAGCGGCGTCTGCGGGACGGGGCCTGAGGGGGGAGTCAAAGAAATGATTAAACGGAGATGTAGTCTTGGCGCGAATCGCCCAGCTAGCTTTCCGGTGGGACCTCCGCGTCAAAGTAACGGGAAGAGGCAGGCGGCATAAGGCCAGGGGGCGGAAATGGAGTCCCTGAAAAGAGGCACCTAACAGGGGGAGAGATAGTAGTTGAAAAAGGGGGAATAATCGACGCAGCGGGGGTGAAAATGAGACAGGGAGGCCTTAAATCACCGTCCAGGTCTTCACTCCTGTGAGCGCTATGGTCAACGGGGGTCAGACCAACAACCTTGGACTGTCGGGACCATCTTGCCTTAAAACCTAAGAAGTACCAAGACAGGTTCAGGGATTCTCTGCAGAACAGGGAGAATTGGATGGTGAACTGGAGGACCAGGGGGCATCTCACAGCCAATGACGTGCAAATCTTCTTGAGAAATAAGGAAAGAATGTTTTCGATATCGGGCAGCAGAGAGGAGGGAGTAGCACGTTCGACCCGACGTACCACAACCGCTTATTTCATCAAATCAAAAGATTACGGCACCAGTTTCATCCTTATTGGAAAAGGAAGGGAGACGGAGGACTTAAACTGCAAAAGCGCTAAGAACAGAATTAGTGAAAAAGAGGTGGTCGAGGAAGGGAGGACCCGGACGCTAGGACCTTACGTTAAACTGGAACCGCGAAGGAAGGTGCTCAGGGAAATCAAAAAGTCCCTTCAATCTCTGGAAAGGCAGAGGAACAACTGGTAATGTCTACCTCAGAAGAAAGGCCGGCTTAGCTACTGGGGGGCCCCATGACCAGGAAGGCTACATGGTAAGCCCACCTTAAAACGGTAACTCTAAGAAAATTTCTCTTACGGCAGAGAAGAACGAAAAGGGGGGGACCATTTACCGGAAAAAAAAAGAGAGAAGGTTGAATGGCATAGACTCTACTACAGAGGTAAGGACCAGGAAGCAACTAGGGGTCAACACGGACTTGCTGGAGGGCACAGGAGATTGAAGCGTACTTTATTCCCCCTCGAGAATGAAGGCGTCGACGCTTGCTCTCTCGTGGCCCCTAGGGAATCACCGCCGGGTAAGAAAAAGTCATCCGCGCCTGACCGGCGCGGCAGTCACCACCCGCAGAGGGTCTAGGGAGGAAGGAATATGCCGAGAAAAGTGGACGAGGGCAGAACGCTTGCTCTGGTTCCCGACCACTCTGAGTGGGGAAAATCAGAAGAAGAAAAACTTGTATGGGTAAGACGGGCTACCGGATTACGGGCCATCGTGAAAAAAGTGAACCCCTTACTACCAAGGACGCCACGTTAAAGGGTCCCTTTTATTTCTGCTCGACCAGCGGAGGGGTAGGTGAGTGACTTGGTGCGGTCCGACCCTTCTAGGGAGCTGGGTAAATCGGGACTCAGATCTTATCCGAGGGCGGGGAAAGGAAAGTTGATGGAAGCGTACGTTTCGGGGGAGGTCAAGGGGAGACTGACTTATTTGCGGGAGTCGTAGAACAGGTGACTGTGGATACCGGCGGTGAGAAGAGGACGACTCGAAAAACAACACCTTATGAGAGGAAAAGAGAAGAAGAAAAGAGCGCGCAGCCACTGGGGAAAGGGATCAAACGGAAAAAGCGCCATCAGCTTCAAAATCAAATTCGCTGACGCAAAATCAGGGGGGGAAAAGTCTCCGACCGGAGCAAGGAGAAGATCTCACTGGATGACTCGAAAACAGCCAGAGAAGGCGTCACGCACAAAATACCGCCGCCCTGGTCTACCGAAGAAAAGGCCGCGTCAACGTCCATTTCATTTAGGACAACCCAACTGGGCCGGAAGGAAGGTGGCCACACCTGATACCAGTGGGAGGGGGAGTCTTATGCCAGGACGCAGTTCTTAACCAGCCCCGCCTGAGACTCTCTAGTTAAAACAAAGCAAAGGGTCACAAATTCCTCGGAAGATGAGGGGGGAAGAACTCAAAGGATAGGCGCGTGGATGCTATGGGGACTGTCCAACCGTCTGAATGAGAAGACTGGCAACCGGAGATAGCCCATATTCGTGAGACGCGGCAAGAGAGAAAGGCTGACCTCCCGTCCAGGGAAAGATATAACCAAATCAAGAAGTTGGGAAAGCTGATGTAGGACGGCGTAAGGGATCAGGATGCTACGCAGCCTTATCTTGAAAAGGAAAAAAGGGAGGCAAAACCAGGAAAGGCCGCTAGAAAATCACATGAATGGCGGGGAGTTCCGGTTTGACGTCGTTTGGCTTCATGGCGAAGGGGAAGGGGCCTACAAACTGATAATCAACGTTGGAGGGAATGTAGGATTAACTTCGGGAAAAAAACAGCGCTGGAGAAACAATGCTGAGGGGGGAAGCCGCCAATGCTTTAAGGGAAAGTTATAGGAGTTCCATCTCGGAGGACGAAAGGGAAGTCAGACAAAAGAAAAGGTGAAAGAAGGTATTGAAAGAAAAAAATAACGAAGGAAAGTCGAGTCGGCGCAAAGTTTGGCAGTACGGATTCCCCTTCTAGCTCTTAGGGAGGAGAAACACAAAGAACTTTTTTTGCGAAAGTAGGAAAGAGCAATGAAGCCCGCCCTTGGCTCTGATCGATATCGACAGATCCAGCAGAGGTTTTTACAGAGGTTAAAGACAGGAATGGGGTCTCTGCACAATGGGGGGAAGGCAAGTCACACCGCCGAATGGGAGGAAAAGTCGACGCACAAGGGGGGCGTATTTCCGGGGGCAAGGGAAGGACAGAGCGCACCCTAACTCACTTTTGGAGCGTTTAAAGCGGAAAATGAAAGAAAAAACTGAGGAGGTTAAAGGCCTGACCGGAAAAAAAGCGTGACACCTTGTGCCTCGGAGGACGCTTCATCGAACAGCAAGAGAGAGGTCCATTCTGTTAAGAGGTGGAAACAAGTGACAAGCGAGGAAAGGGAGACGCTCCCATGCCTGGGTAACAGGAAATTTATTAAGGTCCCCCTGCAGACGAAAAGCCGTAGGTGAACTTACGGCGCCGCGGGGTAAAAAGCATCGAATGGGGGGAAGGATAAACAGCATGAAAACGCCCGGCCAAAAGAGAGGGAAGCCGGGGGGATCATCTCTTTCACCAAGTCCCTTAGCCACGGGGTGCCCATCAAACCTGTTACATCGCTGACCGTTAGAATATAAGGAAGGTTCCAGAACTATTGGGGTAACAGTGAGAGAAACGGTTACGGAAGGAAGTCCCCGCGAGGCTACACAGCGCGAAGAAGGGATCACGGTAAGTTAAAAAAGGGCAAAAGAAATGTCCCTGCGTAAAAAATGCCACACCAACAGAAATGATAGTCAATTCAGTCCTGCTCAGCTGGAAACGACGGGTCACAGGTACTACTCTGGAAGACAATGGACGTAAATAAACAATGGGGGAGCCTTTACGGGAACACAAGCATCTCAAATGAAGAACCAGGGGTGGGAAGCAATCACCCAAGGGGCAACCTTACAGGCGTCCTCAAACCCCCGAGGAACAAACATCTCCCACACATAAGTTAGGGGGGACGTCTGGGTCCAGACGCTATAACCACGACCGGCGAAAAAAGGGGATGGCTTCTTCGATGAAAGGGGAAGTTACATTTCCTCCATTTCGGTTATCTCCGTGAGACGAAAGATTAATTGATCAGTGCAGGGGAGGTTCGGTCTGGGACTATATTCCGAAGGAGTTCCTTAGGGGAAGTAAGGGGAAAACCTGACTCGGCCATTGTAGCGTGAGGGAGGGGGGATCATTGCTCGATGAGGTAAACCCAGTAAAATCAACATCCTGATAAACCGTAAGGGGAAGGGAAGGCAAAAAACCTTTACAGAAGAAAAGACCGTCGGTCTGAACGACGCCGGATACGAGCTCAAAGGAGTTGGGGAGTTATAGTAGTACGAGTCCCTAGTTCCAATGAACTTTATAGTGGAGGACTGCCAGCCACCGAAAAAAAACCCGGTGGATGAGGGGGGGTCCTTTACTAACAGTAGAACCTGTAAATGGGAGTTCTTAAAGGATCTCAAAGTACGCACCGTGTGCAATCCAAGCTGGAAGGAAGTACCGGAGCCTCTAAATAAAAAGAGTGCCTTAACATTAGAAAAGCTCATAAATGTTCTTAAGAGACTTCAACAAAAACCATACTCGCCAGAAGGGAACAACTTAGGAACAATTTCTCCCATCAGGCCAACCCGACCTCGGTCATGAAACTTGAGGAAATCACAATATACGGAGGGAACCCAGTGATAGAATCTGGAACCTAGTGGATTGGGTAAGTGCAGCCTCGGGGAGGTAAATACAACCGGCCCGCTAACTACACCTTAACGAAAAGACCGTGACGTAACATCCCTCACATCCGGCGGGGCAACTCTTGTCTGGAGGAATATCGGGAATACGCCAAAGGAGACGGGTGGGTCCTGCATCGCGCACTGTCCGGCGACAACGAGCCTCGCGGAGTCACCCTCACCTAAGGAGGTGGGCACTGTACTTGTTCGGTCCCACCCCCAGCAACCTCAACTTGGCGCGTTGGTCCACTAGAGTTCTCATTCACGTCTACGAGCCGGCACTCAGGCTTTCTCCAACATGACTCTTCCCTATTTCGACGAGTTACTTTAAACGGGGCAAATCACGCGGCATATGCGAGTAAGAATCCCTTCACCAAAAAAAAATCTCGAAACCATCTTCCTATATCAAAACGGCGTTCGTCGCTTAGGGTTGGGTGAGTTTTCCTGGACACACTTTGTTTTGGTGGCCTCCCTTCTTACCCATGTAAGAAGCAAGGCCAGAGGACCCCATCGGGAGAAAGAAAAAGGGCGGTTTGGGGGGGAATCCCTCCGCAGGTGGGGTTAAAAAAGGAGTAACAAAGTGTCCCCTTGAGCGAGCGTAGACGGAGCAGCCTAAAAAGGCGAGAAGAGGAGAGTTGAGAACATAAATGAGCGGGGGGGCTTAATAATGAAGTCATGTCAAAGGGGTTTACAATGGGGAACTGCGGTGGGCAGAGACTCCAAAGCGGAACAGTCTCATTGAAAAAAATACTCTAACCTGGTTCACATTGATTTGACATCAAAAAAAAACCAATGTTATAAAAACCGAATAAAAGTGTGCGTAAAAAAAAGGAAGAGCTAAATCTTTTGAAAGTTCGATCGGATGATAACCACAACGGAGGAGGCTGGCACAGAAAGCTCTCGCGAAGTTTCAACATCTATAGCCGCCTTCTGCGACAGCGGGGCAGGAACGACACCTGCTGCGGGAGGGCCATGTTGGCTGGGAAGAACAGGATCGAGCCGTCACGAGAGTTGGTGCGCCGGGGTGGACTTAAAGAGGTCGCCAGGTGCCGGCAAGCCTTCACTTCCCTTACCTGGAAGAGGGCTCTACCAAAAAGATAGATTTCGCCAGCTGGTCGACGACGACGAGGAGGGAAGTGTTCTTCGAGGAGTGCGGATCCGAAATTCCCCGGGAAAGCATAGCTTAAGTGGTTGAAAGAAATCCAGCTGAGAATCCGACACCTCCTGTTTACAACCTGGGGGGATACTGGTCAATTGGATGGAGTTGAAAAGCTAAGAAAAAAATGCCCAGTTGCAAGCTGTCAAGAAAACAGCAAGCAAAAGCGAAAGTGTAGATCAGAGGTAAAGGTGTCTAGATTAATTGGGGACTAGACGCGCAGACAGTGGGAGGAACGTGGGTGTTCCCTGGTAACGGAAATCAGGTGTACTGTGGGGTGGAGCTTTGCTGTCCAGGGAGGCGACGCTTTATAGCAGCGTTGAAAACAAACGCTGACCTTTGAGTTCGACATGGGGGTAAAAACAGGGGGGAAAAGTACCCATATTAAGGGATCCCACTAGGAAAGCGCTGCGGGGGTTCCGGGACCGGGCGGGGCGAGGAAGGCCCCCGCTCATAATCGGCATCCGGGATCGCCGCAAAGGGAGAACCAAAGCTGGAGCGGCGTTAGAGGAACGGTTCTAGGGAACCTTTAAGGGAGCAGGTTGTCTTACAACCGGTATGCAGGACACGCCAATCCGCGTCCCAGTACAGGGCTGAAGCGTCTGGCTGCCACGTAAGCTCTGCATCCGTCGTTTTTTTCCACAGGATTCATTGCTCTAAGGGAAAGGACGTGCTAGGTTGGGGTAGTCCCGGTTTAACTGAAAGTCAGCAGGAGCGTTGGAGACGGAGAGGGGCTCGGGACCGGGGAGCCTCGTCAGGAGGAAAACACCGGGGTTATGGTGGGAAAACTGGAGAGACTAGATACCAAGGACCAGGGGGGTCAAAGATCAGGACGGGGGTTGTAGAACACACTACACCAGAAGGAATCGTTAAGGCCTAGTAGAGAAACTCCAGTGGTAGAGGTTCTGAAAAGCCCTGTCTTGAGAGAGAAGCCGGTGGGGGGCCATTCTTACCTCACTGTTAAGGCTGTGGGGGGGGGGGGGGATGGAAAAATTCCCGGGGGACGCATCGAGCACGCCGCCAGTAACTCGCAACGAACAAGTTCCTCTTTATGGTAAATCGAGGAGACGGGGGATGGGGGAAAAGAAAAAGGGGGAAGGGGGGGATCCGGACAGACGGACCCTCAAGGACAGCCCAACACCCCACAATCCAGGAAGCTATTCTGGGAAGCGGCTTCCCGGAAGAAAAAAGGGGGAGAGGCACTCTAACGGAAGACGGGGAAACTCTTCCAACCGGTATCATCTTTATTAAAGCCTAAAGGACAATAAAGTTGCAGAAGAATGGTGGTGGCAAATGGGGTCGTACGAGGTACGTCATCTTACTTGAGGAGAGGAATTTTATCTATGATCGGCTGCAGAAAACTCTTGGATACCGTAACATGGGGAAAGGGCGCGGGGAAAAATAAATCTTGGGGGGTGGGGGGAAAGAGGCGAACGGTAAAGGGAATCCTTCCGAGGGGGGGAGGTACCGAAGGAATGGGGGGGTGCACCTGGGAAAGGCCTTATTGGGATTCCCTCTAAGAGCAGACGGGATGGTTACTCAGGAGGAGAAGGGCCTTGAGCTAGATACAGAGAGGGAGGGCAAAAACAAGGGTAACGAAGGATGAGGGGGGCCTCGCCGCGCTGTAAACGGAATCTTCGAAGTAAAACGGAAGCTACGGGGAAGGGGGGGGAAGCAAGAGAATAACAGGGCGGGGGCCGGTCGGGGCAGGTCGGTTAGATACTCTAAACTATAGGGAGAGTCGGAGAAGAGAAAGACTTCTATTCACCTGCCTCCAGAATCGAGCGGCAGATCTATGGCCGAGGTCTGACCCTTAGAAGGCACAAAGTGGAGTATGCTTACGTTGGAAATCTTCCAGGAACTTCTCGACCAGGCGGAGATGGACAGAGGCTTGAAACGGAGAAGGGTAGGCACTCTAAGAAGGGCGTCGATGGAACTCCGGGCAAAAAATTCTTGTGGAAGCACCTTAAAAGGCAAAAGGAAAAGAATCCCGGGCGTTTACGGAGGGACTTGAGAACATTCATAGCCTGGGTGAAAAGGAGTACCCCAAATTTTGCAGACGGGAAAAAAAAAAGAAGTGCCATCGGAGAAACAAAGGAATTCTTTACTTCCGTCGATAGGGGGGGAGAGAGGCATAATTACTCATCCTGAGGACTAAACTGCTAAAAACGAGTTCACTGATCAGACTCACAGGGGGGAAGGCTAGGGAAGAACAAGAGAAGTGACAGAAGGGCCTGTCAGGAAGTACTCAAAAACCATAAAGGATGCAACGGGGGTGAGGGGTTTACTGAGAGTAGACAGTTACGCGAGTAACGGAAATCACGTAAACCTCAAGACCGGGAGGCCAGGGCATTCACCCTCCCTGGAAAGAAAAGGATCTTCCAAAGCAGATTGGGACGAACGTCAGCGGGGCTAAAAATTCAGCAAACTGATCTGTTGTTAAAGAACAGAAAAGGCTAAAAGATCCCACACTCCTTAGGTAAAAACATAGGAACCGCATACAAAAAAGTGTCAGAGGATAAGTTAACCGGGGTACGGGGGCGGGGGGGGTCCCTTACGACCCGGACTCCTTTGAGGGGGGATCTCGCCTGGGCTCCTATATACAGAAAGGAAGAAAGAGATTACAAAGGACTGCTTGCTTGGAAGACGTGGGGCGAGGGGAAGGGGGGGTGAAGAGAAAAGGAAACTTCGCTGAGACGCAATGGGCTCTCGTGAAACCGCAGCCGCCGGGGGGGGGCAAGTCCAAAAGACAAAGAGAATATTGGAGGGGAGGGAAAAAACCAGGCATCTGAAGATGGAAGTGCCGTGATGTGAAATCAACGTGGGCTGGGAAAGGGGAGAAATGCTCTCAGGTAAAGAACCATCTTGGAATTCCACAGAAACACAACCTTGGCAGGACCATGAAGATAAATGAGGAAGTAAGGAATCTGGACAGGTTGGGACGCCCTGGACCGAACCGTTAAGAATCCAAGGGGAAATGGGTCGCGAGGCGGCGGCATAGTTGGGATGGGCGGCCTCCCGAGGGATGTGGGTCGGTCAAACCTTGATCCGGGAGCCGTCTTGAAGGTCAGGAAAAAGTCTTGGAGTCGAAGTCGCGGACCTGGTCTCCCCTTCTGGCGAGGGAGTGATACAGTTTCTGTCAAACTGCGGGGGGGGGGGTCCAGGCTAAAGG
>Ga0179593_1638679_pt1 | contig 13811 bp, 12 predicted proteins | sample CZODoug2_1_08_16_FD_185931 | JGI IMG/M metagenome (GOLD analysis project Ga0179593, IMG submission 185931) | Vadose zone soil fungal communities from Angelo Coast Range Reserve, California, USA - CZODoug2_1_08_16fungal (PacBio error correction) | ecosystem: Environmental > Terrestrial > Soil >...
CAGGCGCCGCTAATCACGTCCGAAGCAGGGGAAAACGAGTATGTCCAATAGAGGGAGCGGGCAGGGGGGGGGGGGGGGAGGGGGGGGGAAAGGAGACCCAGAATAAACGGGGACTTTTTGGGAAATAAATTCAAAGGGGGAGATGAGGGAGCATACCATTCAACGTACGCCAGCAGAGGCAATGTTACAATGGATGGGTGGTCGAAGAAGAAAATAGGAGGCCGCTCGCAAAAAGAACATGGTGTCGGCCGAGTAGCGCCTGCCAGCGCGAAGAAAAAGGGGGGGTGCAAAAAGGAGAAGAAAGGGAAAATAAAAGCGTCGTTGGGCGAGACCAAACAAGACTCCAGAGGTTTGGTCAGGGGCTACTCACAGGGGGGGGGGGGAAGACGTCGAACTTCAAATAGTAAATGTTTCGAGGCTCTCGAGAGACTGCCAATTCAACAGTGTGAGACAACTGCGCGCCATTTTCATGTCTCCAAGTCGGCGGCCGGGGGGGCTAAGCTTGGGAGGGGGGGAGGGGGGGAGTTGGCTCCGGGCGGGGACACCGGCCAAGTCACTCACGTAGCGGCAGGGATGAATAAACTTCAACGGAGAAGAGCGCTGAACAAGATCAGGAAAAAAAAATAGCGCATTAGAAAAATAGTTAAGGGTAAAAAGAAAAATGAAAACAAGAAAGAAAAAAAAAGGAATATTACTAAGGGGGAAAGGTTGACGCTTTGAAATCTAGGAAAAAGCCAGAACGTTTTCCCACATCTCAGAGAAAGAATTGAATGAAGTGATAGGTAAATTATCTTCAACTGAATTGAAAGGTGTTTAGATCACCAGGGTCAGTTTTACCAGACAAGAAGGGCGATTTGGGGTGTGGGGGGGGAAGGGGGTCCAGGCTTTAGAAGGCGCCAGCAGTTCTCAGGAGGATCATGTCAGGTTATTACAAGGTGGGTCAAATAGAACGTCGAGCTGGGAGGAGAGCCCTGAACAGAAATTGTGTTGGAGCGGGAAGTTTACTAGTCATCACGAGACACTGAAGAGAGAGGAAAAAAAAACCGTACATAGAAACGATATTTCTCCTTCAAATAAAATACAAGGGGGGGTGGAAAATCCAGAAACCTGAGGAATGTCAAATCTAAATCATAAAGTGGCAGTGGATCATAATACTACCTGAGGCTATAAGATATGGACCGATGACGGAAACTATAAAAAGTTATCGCTGGAGGTAAGGCGGAAATCCGTAGTCTGCGAGGGGTTGGGAAAAAAAAAAAAAAAGGGAAAGGGGGGGATAAGGAGGGGGAAAAGGTCGCATCTTAGACTTCGCTATGGCGCTAAGGGCCGACGTCGGGGCCTTGTCAATTAATGGACTTTCTTCAATTCAAAAAAAAAGGAAAAGATTTTCAAAAGCGTCCACTCACGAAATTTCATGCGTTGAAAAGAAAAAATTCTAAACGGAAGGGGTGTCGAAGTTTGGTGACTGGCGAATGAAAGAGGTATGACGCGCTGATGAAAAGAAGTTTTAGTCATCCCGCGGAGGATATCGCGAGGGAAGCAAAAAAAAAAAAATAAAGCAAAAAAGAAACCGAGAAAAGAAAGAAAAGATCGAATACATCTACTGCGGCAGAAAAGGCACTCGCAGAATGAGAAAAATATAAGAAAAGAAAGACGTGCGGCTCTCTGTGGGTTAATGAGCGCGAAGCGCGCAAAAAATGAAGCAAGAAAATGAAAGCGTCGTGTGGTGGGGGGGGGAGGGGGGGGGGAGGGGGTAATTTGAGTGAGGTGTGAAAAGCGAAGAGACAAGACTGACAAGTTCTATAGGGCCACAGGCCTCGCGCGGGAACGTTCCGGTATAATCAATAAGGAAGAAAATGCAACAGAAGCCTTTTCGCGCGAAAAGATGATCGCGCTACGCCTGTATATAAGCATTAACAGGGGCACCTTGTTTTCGCTGAACTACGAAATGGTAAAGGGTGGAGCCGTAAGGAAAAAACCAGCGGGGGGGCAAACTAAACATTTTTCAACGCCGCGCAGACAAGCAGTGTCAGTTATTTGAAAGACCGGATAAGTAAGATTAAATCAGACTACCGTGCACACAAAAGGAGAAGCTCGGTCTGACAAAAATCTTCAATCATCGAGGGAAATGAAGGTGCGATAGTGTAATGTTTATGAAAGGTTTCCATCGGGGGGGGGATTTGGGGGGGGGGCATGTAGCAAGTAAATAGGGGGAGGGAACTGATTGTTTATTGTCGTCAGCAGAGTGGCATTAAGACTATAAGGCTCGTTAAGTCGGGGTTTGAAGGTAAGGCCATCACGTAAAGTCAGTCCTAATATTGTCCACGAAGGCAAGCCAGGGAAAAAATCTTGCGAATTTTTATCGTTATTAAAAACGAAAGGAATCGCTCTCTAAAAACAACAGAAAAAAGGAGGGAAAGAGAGGAAAAAAGTCGCTACGGTATGCAAACCCCAGAATGTGCGAGATTGGGTTCATAGGTGGCATTAAGTTGAGGGGAAGAACGGATTTACAAAGGTATTTAAGGAAAAAATAAAAATGAAAAAGGGAGGTGCAACGTGGAGGTCATAAAACATAACATTAGGGAAAGGGGGCTGACAATAACAACATTCAGTTTCAGAGAGCTACACATCAACGAAAGGGGGGGGACAGGGCCGATTCCACAGTGGAGGGGGTTGGGGGGGGGGGAGTGTGTTCACAAGTCGATGGGGTGGTATAAAAAAAAAATGAAAGACCTTTCTCACTCAATGTATTCTGGGACCCTGAAATCAGCGTTTGGTTCAGGTCTTGGATAGTCGGGAAAAATTAAAAAAGGGAAAAAACCGGGGTCTTGCGTCGGCGGGGTAAAGGGACATGCACCACTTCGCTGAAACTGTGTGGGGCGGTCCGTCCACCGGATGGGTAAACACTGTGGAATGCTAAGGCTACTTATACAGGGCGAAGCGCGATGAACTAAACTAGGTCGTCTACCAGGTAGGTATAGTAATGACAAAAAAAATAAAAAGGGGGAAGCGGCCGCTGTAGATCATAAACCGGGTCATCGGTGGAAAGGATTGAAAAAGGGCTAAAATGGTGAGGCGCCATTTTCATCAGCTTGGAATAGCAGAGTCAACCATGGGGATGTGGGGTGGGGGAACGAGGGCGCGTGGCTCTTTGTCTTGCGGTGGTGCCGAGGGGGGAGAGAAAAAAAAAAGACAAAGTTTTCTGGGGTCTTAAATAGAGGCTTGCCTGTAATAAGAGTTCCGGGTTTGGGATTTTTGGCGATGATGGAGTGCTTTCTTGGGCTCGGTTACGGACGGGAGGGGGAAGGAATAAGGCTAATGAATAAAATGGGGAACGCGATCATTCCCGCGGGAGAAAAAAAAAAAAAAAAAAAAGAAAAAATATGAAAAAATAAAAAAAAGAAAAAAAAAAAAAGTCTCAGAACGCTTGTGAAAGGGGGAAAGACACAAAAAGGCGTCTCGCCAGGGATGGGGCCAAACTTCGGACAAAAATTCGCACAGGACCGTACGAGATATACCAAGGGCGTCGTGGTCGTGAAACGCGAAATATTTCGTTGGTGAGGGAAGCCAAAATTCATGAAGAGTTTCCCCGACGGGGGCCCTTGCTTAGCGCCGTCGGGGCCTCGGTATATGAAAAGGAAAACGCAAGGTCTTGTGAAACCAAAGACTCGGATCCGCCGTCCCTCGAGTCGGAAGGGAGAGCAAAAAGATCGTGAGGAGTTCCGTCATCGATGAGGGTTCTTGGATAGCAACAGAGAGAATATACTCTGATCCACGGAAAAGGGCGAAGGGCTGTTCACGAACTTCGTGGGGGGCGTCCGGGCAAAGTGGAACCCGGTAGGGGGGGGAGGGGGAAAGATCACTCAAAAAAAAAAAAGGATTGCGGAATGGCATTGTACGACGGGGGAATTGCGTGGCAGTCGAGTAAAGGAGGTACTTCTTTAATAGGGAAAGGGGTCAGGCCTCGCCAGGAAGTTATCGAGGGAAACTCATGGAAAAACAAGGAATTCCTGATGTAAGGAGTAGGCGTGAATAAGACAGGGATTATATGCCAATTGCACCCAAAACTAAGGTGTAGCGAAAAACAAAAGAAAACAGGGGGTATCGCAAACACTTTGGGACAGTGAAGGGGAAAGGCAGTCATGCAGCAATGAAAGATGAGGCTGCTGAGCGTGGCGGCGTCGGAGGGTCGGAGCTGCCCTATGAACATATCGCGCATCCTTCAGAAAGAAAAGAAAATCATGAAAGAGTGCTTCCCTGCCGCGGGTCCTCGCGAGGAGGAAGGCGGGGAGGGAAAAATTCAGAAAAGGACGGTACGTGAGTGACTTGGAGTGTAATTCTCAAGGAGACGAAAAACACTAAGAAGAGGGTTTTGAGGAGTTGAGCAACGGGAGTAATGGCGAATGACCGGTGGCAGTGAGAGGGGGGATGAGTTAAAGGGCCGGGACCTCTTACAACTGGAGTCTGGAAGTCAAAATAAAAGTCGCGGGAAGTCTTGGCTGGGTTTTCGCCTCAAACTAGCGCGAGATTGATAGGGGTAGTGATGGACTGGCAAGTTGATCAATGGAGTGCCGGAGATGGGTGGGGCAAAGGAATTTGCGCAGAACGCTATGTGTGCTGAAAAAGACCCGTGACCCAGCCCATTGGAAGTACAAAACCGGGGGAAGGGGGAGGGTTTGGAAGAATGCCTCCCGGTCCGACTTGGGATGGGGGCGGTGGGAACAAGCGTCCGTAAGGACGTGGTCTTTCGTGGGGGGGCGCGTGATCTGTCTGGCACCGAGGCGGACTTTTGCAGTGGTGGCGGGGGAAAAGAGGGGGGAGAACTTGTGGAGGGGGGTAAATAGAGAGAAAACAAGGTGATAAAAAGATTTCTAACAGAAACCAGAGCTGAACGCTGGGCCAAAAGTCCTTATCAACGGGCAGCAAGAAAAAAAAGTTCCACGCGCAATAAATAATGCAGGAAAAGAAACCTCAGACAAGTGGGAAAGAGGGCCCCCCGCCATGCGACTTCGAAACGGCGGCGGGGAAAAAGAAAGTAAGACCAGAAAGGCAATTACTTGGTACAGGGAAACCACGGTCCGTGCCATATTCTGAGGAGTCGCGAAAAGGACCAGGGTGCGGAAGAAAGAATGCCAGAAATCACTCACGGCTCCCAGTCTAAAGACTTCAATACAGGGCGTGTGGGCTATAAAGCAGAGGTCCTTTTTTTGCGCCACTCCAAGTTGTTTTAGGAAAACTCAGACGAATCGCTCTCCACTTGCGACGACACGGTCACAATCAAGAGCAAGCGCGTAGGTGCTAACCACTGAGGAAGAATCGTCGTCCGGCGAATTACACTGTCACTCACGTAAGCGGCGGGATGTCTTGAGGGGGCAAAAAAAAACGCGCAAGAGGCCGCGAAGCGGCAGCATGACTAACAAGAGAGGTTTGACGGGGGGGAGACGGCTGCTAGGGGAACTATAGGGGCCAGAGACACAGCGGGAACGGAAAAAAAAAAAAAGTAGAATCGGGGCGATTGCAGGGATGAAAGTGATACCGAATGAAAGTTTGTGCCGATCAAAAAAAGTTGTGTTCAGTCAAGCCAACCTGGTGTTTGAATTGGCACGGAAGGGGGTTAGGTGCGCCATCCGCACGGCATCAGGAGAAGCCTGCCGGGGAAAGCTTTGACACAGGAACGTGGCGGAGCTTAACTATAGAGAATGGTCGGCGGAAAAAAGAGCGGAGATGCGACGGGCACGAGTACAACCCTCCGGGGTCCTCAGAAGGGAGAGAAGGGGTCCCCTCGTCAAATACAAGGGGGGACTGGGGGAAAACAAACACAAATGCGTTAACCGTCATTGTCCGCCGAAAAAACATCAATAAAGTTAAGTTGAAAGGTCAAGATAGGGTGCGATCCCGAAGGAAAAGGGAAGCGATGACGGAAAACAAAACCGAGACGAGAACGTATCGCTGTAAGGCGGGATCATGTCGTGCAGCTACGAGGGGCTTGACGTCGGAAATTGAATATATGACAGCAGCGGGGGACGAGGTCCACGTGTGCCGGGAAACAAGCTATTGAAGCACACACAAGAAAAAAAAGGAAGAACATCACCAAAAGGGGAATATTTTTGACGGCGTCAAAAAGGAAAGGGGAGGGAGGAAACCGGATCTCTCGAACGTTGGCAAAAGTCATGGGTATTCGAGGGGGGGAAGGGGCTGAGACGCATAAAGGTTGGGGACTCGCTGATTGTCAAACACAAATCTTGAGGGGAGAAACCGTCTTTAATTAGCGCGCTTTACATCACGGCGAAAGAAAATTCGTCCTTATCCATTAGGGGAAGAAAAAAAAGAAATCGAATCGCAAAAATCTCCTTCATAATCTGAGTGCAGGTGGGGGGTAAAAAAAAGAAACTTTGTAGGGTTCGCTAAGGGGCACAAAGAAAAAGCAGAAACTGAGCCGAGGTTTCCGAAAGGAAGGGGGGTTTGGGAATACGACAGCTGAAAGGAGCCTCAGTTGGCCAGCATGGCCAGAGTCTTTAAAGGGGGAAAAAAGAGGGAATACAAAGTGTTGACCCGAAACACGCCCGCTTCCAAGGAAAATGCGCCCTCGCAGGACTGGAGGCGAGTAACCACAGCCCCCACGCGGGAACGGCGGAATGGAATGGAAAAACTAACCCAAAAAATTTCACACACGAAAGTTTTGCCCCTGAAAATGGGGACCAGACGCGGCAAGATGTCAAGGGTATGGAAGGAAACCTGAGGAAAACAACGGACCGAAAAAGCGAGGATACCGGAGCAGGGCCGAAAGACAGGAGTTGGCAGGACTGCTTTCGCGAGTCAAAAGGGGTGTGTTAAAATTAGAAATGCAGCGGGGGTAGCAATAATCGGGAGGGGTAAGCCGCATTATAACAGGGGGTCAGGCAAATCGTGCAGTAAAGGACGGCTCAGTTTCCTAGTGGAAAAGAATGGTGTTAACACCATCACGTAACATCCGAGACCAATAAGGTCCACCGGTGCCTGCAATGCAGGAACCCGCTGGGGGCGGAATGAACTTAATTGGGAACTCCGTAGCGCCAGCACTTCCTATAAAAAAAACAACCCTTCGGGTCCCAAGGGTCTCTTCATTTGCGCTCCCACACGGGGAGAGGGTCCACGGGGCTACTCGCCAAAGTTTGAGAGAAATTGTGGGTTGTTCAGGGTCTTCATTCAGGTTTGAAGCGTCTTAGAAGGAGTTTTAAAGGGGTTGGGGAAAAAACTAAAAGTCTCCCCAAACTGAGCCTTAGGTCTTACATGGCAGTTGGGGACTGGTAAGCGAGGGAAATTGTTCTAATCGCGAAACAGGGGAAAAAAACGGACTTGAGGAACAAAGAGCACAAGCCTTTAGGGGAGTCAATGGATATCGCGAAAGCCAGCATTTCCATCATTGGGGGGAAAAAGTGCAGCAATGAGCGGTTAAAGGGTTGGTCAGTCCGGGAGTTGGAATAGGCAGACCGAGGAACTTCATAAAAGGGGGAAAGGAAAATTGAGGGCGGTTTGAAAAATAATGTGCACACTTAAAGTCAAGGGAAAAGGGCCGGAGTGGGACCACCGTCTTTCGACGTAAGCGTGTGCAGTTGGAAGGCTAAAAAAGGGCCTATCAGGCGAGAGAGGCAGGAAACTGGGCGACCATGTTGGGGATTTGGCCTTGCCAATGTTGACAGAGGGAGGAAGATACCCGCACACGGCGAGGCCATCTGGGCACCTGAACGCATGTTGAAAAAACGGGTCAGCGAGGCAACCTCATTAAAAAAAAGGAAAAAAATAAAAACGCGGCGCTTTGTGCGCCTGTTTCGGGGGGGACTTGTGACCACGCGCTGGCCCCTACAGAGTTGCGGGATTAACTATCACGAGCTTGCCCCATGTCGGAACGGAGAATGGGGGGGGGAGATGAAAATGAGTGTTCTTGGGATGTAATCGCACTTCGAAGGATCAGGCCGCAGACCGATCCATCCATCCTCTTTATGGATCGGGAAAGAGATTTAGACCGCCCCAAACCTTACGCGAAGAAGGCATCCATGAGAAAAAAATCGGAGGGGCCGTTAAGTAGATAATCCACGGACTGCAAGGTAACAGTTCGTGGGACGGCGAAAATAGGGGACAGGTGGGTGATGTTGAGAAAGAGATTCACAAGGGATTTCTAACCGAAAGAAAGCAGCGCAGACAGCTAGCTACGGAAAAGGGCTTCAATGGGGGGAGGAAAGAAAAGAGGTTCAGGGAACCAGCGCAGGAATCGGCTCCCGCCTCCGTCCACGATACTCAGGGTTCTCGCCGCAGAGTGATCTGGTAGGTTCCTGGCTCGCACCCAGAAACAAGTATAATGACCTTAGAAAAACGGTAAAAAGTTCGCCGGAATAAAAGGTTACCACGAACTTCGTGGGTCCGGGCAAAGGGAAAACCGGTTTTAGAGGATCACGCGGCGGAATGGGAGGCATTTTACTCGTGTCATGCAAGAGAAAAGGCAGGGAAAGGGGGAAACGACCATTCGCGATCGTTCAGCTCGCGGACAAAAAAAAGAATTCCTCTGAAAAAAAGCGGTTCGGGACCGGAAGGAAATGATGGCGCCTTAGGAAAGACATGGATTCGGTTCCGAACACAAAGGTGGCTTGACTGAAACAGAAAAGAGGTTGGAATCTCAGGGAAATACGGGACGAGACAGAAAATGCCAGACTTGAATCAGGGAGTGAAAGGCGACTGACAAGATTGACAGAGGATCTAGGAAAGCAGGGGGAATCTAGCACGCTTAAAGAAACTGCAGGCAGAAAAATCTCTGCAAAAGGAGGACCACTTCTCTACTCTTCCTTCTGTTTTGCGGGGGGGGTAGCGCGGAGGATACATCAAGAAGAGCAACTCCATCGGACGTGAGTGACGGGCTGGAAATAGAAAAAAAGCGAAAAAAAAGAGCAAAGCGTTGTGAAGTAGACAGCAAACTGCCGCAGATGAGTGTGGGAACGTTCTGGGCAGAGGAGAAGAAAGCACCTTGACTCTTCAACCAACTTGGAGTCGCAAAAGAAAAAAACTTGTGGGGTCGCGCCCAAGAGCGCAATATCGAATCGAAGTAGGTTTATGTACTGTAGGGTGATGCAGAAAGGGCCTAGATCAAAAACAATGGGTTTGTTGCGAAGGGGGAACGAGCTAATGGTCACATACGGGGGGGAGAACAACAAAGGGCTAAGTAAAATTTCCGATTGATGCTGTCGCTTAAGGACTGCTACAGTCCTAGTCGGGGACGGGGAAAATGTATTCCCCTTATTCTGGTTGAGGTCGTCTGATTAGTTATTGCGTCGTTGGAATGTTTGTCGCGAGAGACTTTAAATGAAGAACTCTGGTCTGTTGAGGAAATCGAGAGAACACAACACACGGAGGATGATGATGAGAGGGGGGGACCCAAGAGACTTCCTAGAACTCAAAAGACACAGAGACGTACACTAGGCAAACACCCAAAAATAAAAATACTAAACTGAGAAAAAAAAGCGGGAGGTGTTTCCGCGCCCAATGCCGACTTGGCAAGCGGCGTCAGTCCATTCAACTTAACGAGAAATGTGGCCAGGGGGAGGTTGGCGACCAATCTCAAGGGGGGTTCTCAACAGGACCATTGGAGGGCAAGTATCGAGGCAACAACGCCGAATGATACACGCTAGGTGAAATAACAACGAGAAGTGCCCTCGTGGGGGGAGCGACAAAAACGACGAAGGGAAGGGGGGAAGGGGGGGTTGGAGGGTGGGGGGGAACCCAAGTTGTTGAAGAGCCCGAATAAAGAAAAAGAGAACTTTCGAAGAGCCGACCGGCAACGTGCAGAGCCATCTGCGGCGCCATTGGGGAAAACTTCGAAGGGCGGCGAAAGGAGAGCGTGGTCGCTCCTTTCTAAAAACGGGGTAAGAAAGCACCACACCCCACCCCAAAAAAAAAAAACCCAAAAAAACCACACCCCCAACCCCCTAAACAAATGAAGTCAGGGGATTCCCGTTCTTATCATCGCTCTGTAACAATATCATGGGTAATCGAGACAACTGTAATATAATAATTGGGTCTTCTTCGGGGGGAGATAGAAGCGATAGGGCACTTATACCCGCTTTAAAGGTATGGAGGAAGCATCCATACTTCATCGCACGATTGCAGTTGCAGTAGTGATGGAATGTCCTCGGGACGGAAATGGGTCGATCAACCTTGTGGAAAAATGTTTCAAGGAAACCTGGCAGAGGGGTGGGTAATTTGGACCTCTAAAGAAGGGAGGGGGATAGCAAGCATCAGGGATCCTTGCAAGGGGTAACTTCTCTTTTCACAAAAAAGAACTCGGAGCTGGAGAGCCGATAATCGCGAATGTTCGGAGGGACGTTGAACAGCAAGAGCACGATTACGACTCCCCTAAAACGGCTGATAGTATTGTCTCCCTCTGAAATAAATGTGCCGGAGCCACGAGTAAGTTTTCGGCGACATCAAGTGAGTGAGCAGGGCCTCGACTGAAGAATCAAAGAAAGTGATACGATGACTGACGATCACACTTCCTGTTAGAGACTATAAACGAGGAACTTCAGATCTGCTGCTTTCAGGCATAACGCGATTGGGGGACTAAGTCGAGACGGAATATTTCAAGAGCCAGAAAACTGCGGGGAGAGGAAAGGGCCGACGTTTAACTACTTAAGGCAGAGGCGAACAGACCAACATGAAATATTTTCGGGAGGCAACTGAAATCAAGTGTTTACCCGCGGGCTACACCGCGGTTGTTAGTAGGGCCCGCGAGACGCAGTAAATTGGGGGGACGCGCTGATTGCCAGGCTCAGGGGGGGGGAAGGGAAGAACGCGGGAAGATCGGGTGGTACATCTGTCGAAAAGCAAGATTATCCTGGGATCGTTGGGATCTCGATAAAACTCATGCAGAAATCGGGGGCAAAATATTGAACCGACGCACAGAAATTGGCAGGCAGGTTGAAAGAAAACAGGTGTGGGGGCGCTAAAGCTCTTGGCAGGAATTCAAGAAAAACGGGAAAAAAACGCTACCGTTGGCCTAACTTATTGTAATGATGGGGAAAAAAAAGTACGAACAGCTGAGCAAGGGCAAAGTCACGTGGGAAGACTCTCGTGGCGGAAGTGGTCTCGGAGGGAAAAAGGGAGGTCAGGCAAACACAGTCGAACCACCGCTTAAAGGCGCGGCTCGCTGTGAAAATCATCAATTCCACATATGCAACGCTTCTGAAAGTGAACGGGAATCCGTAGCTACCAAACATTGGAGAGGGGGACCGAATTTTTAAACCAAGCCTCGCAAGACCGCGGAAAAACGTTAAAATGGGAAGTTGGCGACGGCTACTGCAAAACGCGATATAATACACGACAGTAGCCAAAAAAAATCTGCTCAAAGGGTAAAGGCTGGCTTTCGCGATAATTGGTTGTGAATGGGTTACCATCGTTGAAAGAAGGTTGTGTCAATCGGGGTAGAAAGAGTGGATTTGGTATCGATTTTAGCTGAAGTTTTGTCGGTCGACAAAATCGTGCAGTACACAAGGAGAAAAGGGGGTCCAGAATCAGAATGGGGGTTCAATCACATCACGTAACCTGCAAAGAATAAAACTGGCAGCCCTGAAAAAATCTGGGCTCAAAGGGAGATAGTGTAACTCCGTCGGCAAAATCTCGACGGAAAAAAAAAAACAACTAGGATGAAAAGAGGATATGATGGACGGAAGGACAAAATAAGTCCCCAGAGGGAGGAGGGAAAGATTATGTTCAATTCACATTGGGGGACAAATTACAGGAGGGGAGTTGATGGATACAGGCTCGTTTGGGAGTCAAGCACTGGGAAGGCCGGGACTTACTGGAACGTTTGTCTGGGAAAAAAACAATTAATTTTATAACTTCAAAATTTTGCCCTTCAAGAAAATCCTTTGATGAACTTCACAAAATTGGAGTAACGAAGGGAAGGCCATAGGAAAAGATTGGGTTGGCAGAGTAATAAAAACTTGTGTTGCGACGTCTGATTTGTGGCAGTACTGGATAGGGGAGGAGGAAGGGAACGGAAGCAGACTTGCGGAGCGGGTGAAAAAAAAAGCATGGGCACACTTTCGCTAAAATTTGGTGTCTGGGTTGCCCATCAAAAAAAAAGTCGTGGTGCCACTGGGGGGAAGAAATCGCGACGGAGACAGGCGAAGCAGATAAATAGTTTTCAAAGCGTTTGGCGACCAGCGGGGGCCTTGGAAATGTGGCGGAAAGCTGTCGAGATACGGCTAAACAGAACCGAGGCCGATGGTCACACTGAATGGAATAAAATTTTCTTCTGGGAGGGCACAACCTCAGTCAGGAAATTTAGAGGACAAGAGGGCAGAGGGGGGAAATTCGTTGCTTCTTGCAAGCGCGTCGCGCCCTAGGTGTTCACTGGGGGAGGGGGGATCTTGGACACAGCCCTGGTCTGTGAGTCGATGTATGCTTTCTTTCTCGAGGGGAATCCAGGAGAATCTCGATGCGCGATTAAAAGCGATCATTCATCGGATGAGCGAACGCGGCTGGGTGACCCAAAGGGTACATGCGTCTCAAAAGCAATGTCGCTCAAGAAAATCCCGGTGTAAGCCGTTGGATATAAAAACACTGGGAACCCTGGGCATTCCGGGGTACTAACATTTGGGGGGGGATGTTCAACCGGAAGAGGAGTAGGGTTAGGTCGGCCCTGGCAAGAGACGCTCCCAGTCTGACAAGACGGGCCATGCAAGTCTCAGCCAAGCTGCGTGGGAGGAGACTCAGGGAAAGCACGACGTCCACAGCGATAAGGAATCTCCCGACTCTGGGAGAGGGGGAAAAGAAAAAAACTTGGGAGAGGATGCACAGCAGCAGAGGGACGCATGATACACGGGGGGAAGGATTGATAGGCTCGCGAAGGACTTCAGAACTAGAGTCACACTATGTGTGAAGGAGGGGTATAAATGTATCGGGAGGATCGGAGGAGGGATGCATTTCGTGTCTCGTATCTTTAACGCGACAGGTAAGGCCGCTACATACGATATGTTTCATTTTGCAAAGGCTCGAGGAAAGAGGGAAAGAAGGCCAAGTCCTCTCGGCACAGTTGGGGGAAGGGGAGTTCCGATTATAGGTGAATTCCCACACTCGAGGGTGGAATTGAGGAAGAACCAAGACGTTTATCGCAAAAACTTTCATTGATTCAACAGGGGCGATGGAAAAATTGAATGGGGGGGAGTCTTAAATAAGCTGGTACAGAGGGGATAGTCAAGGCGAAACATGGCGAAAAATCTCTCTCATGAGCTGCGCTGCTGGGGAAGACTCTTGTTAGCGCGGGAGTTCCGGGGCGTCGAACCCGAAACAGTGAAATGGCTTGGCCGGTTGTAGGGGGACCTGAATCGAAGAACGTCTAAGCGTTGTGGAGGACCGAAAGGGGGAAAAGATAGGTTGTGGCCGTAGCTCGAGGAAAGCGAAAAGGGGGGGAGAATTAATTACCGGGAACGATCAAACAACTTGGAAGGAGCAACACAGTCCGAGGATTGGTTTCTTGTCGGACAAAAAGAGGCATTATTGGAGAAGGGGGGGGGGGGAAGGACTTGGGGGTAAACCGGTGATCAGGGAAATGACGTCTGGCCTGAGATAAAGGAACGAAAAGTTGCCTTTTTGACGAGCAGAAAACGGGCACGGCGACAGGGGACACAGGAAGAATGCAGCGTTAGGAAATGGACTGCCCCGGAAGGCCGAGAAGGCTTTGGGAAGAAACCCTCGATTATGGTATTGCAAGGATTTTGAGTGGATTATTTGAAAGTCTTGCGGAAGCAGATCAAGGAAGCGTCTGTTCTGTGGAGTTTTAGGAA
>Ga0179593_1704531_pt1 | contig 13811 bp, 13 predicted proteins | sample CZODoug2_1_08_16_FD_185931 | JGI IMG/M metagenome (GOLD analysis project Ga0179593, IMG submission 185931) | Vadose zone soil fungal communities from Angelo Coast Range Reserve, California, USA - CZODoug2_1_08_16fungal (PacBio error correction) | ecosystem: Environmental > Terrestrial > Soil >...
AACAGGGGAAGGCATGGACTCAAAATTAGAACCATAAAACCAGGTTATACCGGTGAGGACGAGGAGGACATTAAGGTCCCTTATAAAGATCCCTTGTTCTCCCTGGAACCGACACCAGGGCAATCTATAATCCCGGCCAGAGGCCCGCCGGGGAAGAAAAAAAACATTTGGGTGTGGAATCTGGGGGGAACCGCACTCCCGGGGACTGAACTCTTGTGTGTCAAGAAGAAACCATTTAAAATATGCAGGAGGGTTGGGAACACATACGTGTACATACATAAGAAGGAAAGATCGGCTCGTAACAATGGCTGTGATGAAGTGCACACTCGGGCCGCCATTGTGAACGAGTACGAAAAATTGGAAATGCCTATCCTAAAGGCTGTTTTTTGCTGGCCAGATGCGGGAAAAAAAGGAACGTGTGGGCGCCACTCGCGGTTCAGAAAAAGGGGGAGGAGGAAGTGCTTCCAGGGGAGTTAGAAGAAAGAATCGAAAGAAAAAAATCGTTGCTTGGAACGGGTTTGACGGGGCCAGTCTGTCTTTTGGCTGGGAGGCAAAGGCCATCATAGGAGGACCGGAGGACTAAGGGGCTCGTTCGACTGTAAGAAAGGCGGCGGAGGTTTTTGTTGGGGAAGAGAGATTTAGAGGTATTGGGAGATCCGACTACGGGGGGGGGGGAGGGTCTCCATGGTGGTCTTCACCGGGTCCAACAGGGGAAGTGGGGGCGCAACCGGAAATCAAGTGAAGGTGTGGGAAGGAAGCGTTTGGAGCAGGAGTGGGGAGGCTTGGCGATACTGGGGGGCAGTTCCTGCCGGAGGACTTGCGGCAAAAAGGGTCAGGGAGATCAGCCCAACTCTATCGGGGGTCGGTAGAACGACCTCGCAATCAGCCATGAAACACCGAAGGGGAGAACAAAACGGCTATGAAGGGGACAGGAGTCGCTTCTTGGGACTGCTGAAAAATGGTCCACACGTTCGGAGGGGAAGAGGATTGCAACTTCAGGGGGGAAAGGAGGGGGATCGGGGTGACTTTCCTGATGTACTCAGCTGACCGCGTTCGCCTTCCGTGGTGGGGGAATCGCTGAGCAGATTTCGGAAGAAAAGGGGGTATGGGGTGGGGGGGGGGATTTCGGTGCTTCTGGGCAAAGTTTGGGGCTTGCATGTGATCTGATTGGGGTGCCTGAACCAAGGCGGGAGTTTCTTCGGCCAGAGAGGGGATGGATAGCCTTCCCTCGTCTAGGATTGGGCATGTATTGTCCGTCCAAGTCCGACTCTTTCACAAGGGAACGGAACTACTGAGGGGGAGTGGTTACCGACTTGGAAACAAAAAAAATCATTTCATCGGGTTGAGAAACTATCGACAGTAAAGTCGAAGGGACGAGGGTTCAGAAGGGGGGGAAGGTCGGACCGTTGTCCGGCTGGCGGGGGGGACCCGACCAAAAAATCCTCACGACAAAACCATAAAAGCACTCACCCGGAAAGGGGTAAAGCCGTGATAAAGCCGCCCACACGGGAAGAATCATTGTCCGGGTAAACCGGAAAAGCAAAAGAAAACATCGATCGCAAAAAAAGGGGGGAAGGATACCTCAGATTGTTTTTGGGTTGGGGGGGGCCGCTGAACCGGAACTGATCTTCTTCCGTGACGGCGAGAATAAAGGATTCACGGATGGCTTCAGACACCGCGAGACGTTTCCCATTCAATCAGGGGGACGGGGGGGGGTCGGAAGAGTGGGGATGCGTCAATGCGTAAAGAGAAAGTAACTCCACAGGCAAGACATACAAGAAGACATGAAAAAAACTGAAGGGAGAGATAGGGGGGTTCGGGGAATAGGGAAAACATCGCCCCCTTTCGGAAACCCCAGCACTTTGGAATTAAGCGGTACTGGGGTTAACCTACGAGGGAATCTAGAAATTGAAAAAAGCAGCTCTTGGCCGAGAACAGACGAAAGGAAGAAGAAAAAAAATCCTATTAAACTCCAAGGAAAAGATTGCAGAAGGAGCTTCCAGAAACAAAAACAAAAAAAAACCTGGACTACCTAGGAGCACAATCGGAGGAAAAGCCAGAAGTCCAGGGGGGGGTAATCGAGTACAAAAAGGCGCGATTCCAAAGGTATGGAGTGCAGACACGCTTCAAGGGGGGTCAACGGCCGGGGGCCCTGGAGCCCTAAGAAGGAATCGGCCCGGGGGCCCACAAACATGAGAAGAAAAGAAAACCTGGGGTAGTTCCGGGCGGAGATTCGTCCTCGGTAAAAAAAAGGACGCGTGCTCCAATGCCCGACGAGGAACATACAAAGAAAACAAACTGTAAACTGCGAATTGGAATCAGATCAAAAGGGCAAACATCGTGCCTACAAACCCTCTCTTGCACAAAAGGATGAAGTGTGCGGCGGTTGCCGGGGAACGTGGGGGATATTAAGATCGAACGATAAGAAGGGGACGTCGAATCAGCCAGCCAGATGATCGGAGAAAGAAAAAAAACATGGCCGCCAAGTGTATGTCGGTACTAAAGCACAAACATATCTCCGAAGAGAAGAAATCGATGGCTGCAAGGCAAGACTATGCGGCAAGACCCGGGGAAGAGACTCTCTGATTAACTCCCATAAAAATTCAGTGGTAGGAAAGTTGGCTAAAACTAGCATCATTTGTGGCGCATATCCAAAAACAGGGTCGTATATGGCAAGTCTGTGTAAAGGAATTGGATCATGCGCAAAAGGGGTGGGAAAAGGGGGGTGAAGTGAATCAAAAGGTTTCCTCCGAGGGGAGCGGGGGGAAGGGAAGTGCTTATGGGGGGAAGGTACGTGGGGGTGCAACAGCAGATATGCATATTGCGGATTTATGTTAGTACACCCCAATCATCTCGGTAAAAATTGGGGTGCAAGAATTAGGACAAAACACCCTGGCTCAATTAAAGGGGGAAAACGCCGGAGGGCGAATCATACAGGGGTTCCTCGTATGTCCTGAATAGAAAGGAGCACGCGGCAGAATGATCCGACATGAAAAACTGAGAGAGAAATCAAACCCGAACAGGATTTTTCGCTTGGCCGGGGGAATAATAAAATAAAAAGAACAACAACAAAGGAAAAAAGAATTACGACAGTAACTCGGCAATCAGAATCCGGACCAAAGGAAAAGGGGGTTTTGAGCCTTCGAGTCATGGCAGAAGCAAACTGCCGCTGCAATCGGGCAAGGTGCGAGCAAAAAGACCGGCAGACAATGAACTCTACTTAGAACCTCCGGAAAAGAAAGTGCGCAAATTGGGGAGGAAAAAAATTCTTTCCCGCAAAGCGGAAAAAGCGCAAACACTCGGGGGTAAACAGACATACAGAAAGGGTTAGTTGGAAAGGGAACAAAAGTACCATGTATGCCCTTCCCGAAAGAAGCGCCGGCACGCGTAAAAATGCTGGCCACATGACGGAAAAGAGGGACCGCCTGGGTCTAAACAAATTTGCGGCGGGGAACATCGAATGAAAGACACCGAGGTTTGCTGGCGGGATGAAGTGACGCCAACTCAGCAGGACGTCACGAGAGGGAGGCAACATGGAGGGAACGAAGGGACATCTGATCGTTCGGTCCTTTGGTATCGGGGCGACTGCGACTGGGGCTGGGCGCCACGATTCATGTAAGACAAAAGAGGGGGAGCTCGTGATGATGGGCCGTCGTCCTGATTTTTTTATGAATGGGCTTTCACGATCAACCGGCGGAATCGCAACGAGCGGGCGAGTGGCCGGGGAAAGGCGCAATCCAAAAATTTTCCTTCAAGAATCCGAAACGATTGGCAGGGGGGCCAACGTGTTTTTCGGCCTAAGAGGGGAAAGGGACACGAGCTGTGTCGATGTCCTGACCGGAAGGAGGTTGCGGGGCGGTTTCGAAAAGAGGCTGGGGAGAGATCTGGGCCTTTCTAACGGTCGGGTCTTGTCCTCGAGAAAAGAAGGGGAAGAAATCGCAGGCTCCTGACTACAACCCGAAGGAAAGAAGGTCGGTTGCGCTGGACCGGGCCGAGCTCTGGAGGGGGGGGATCAGTTACCAGCAGGGGGGATCGGGGAAATTCTCTTGACAAGGGGAAAGGGGCAGAGAAAGATGGGAGCATTTCTGACTGATGAGGGGGGTGGGGGGGGGGGGGGGGGGGGGGGGGGGGTTGGTTTGAGGTTGAGGATCTTTAGAGAATTTTGGCGTAGTGGCCCGGTAGGTGGTGGGAAGGCGGTGCCAACTTGAAGAGTTACAGAAGGGGAGGTCCTGTTGGTTGGGTGTACCGGGGGGTTCTGCCACGACCTGCTGCCGGCAGATCGTCTCGATTGGCGCAGGGAAAGGGGAAAGAAAATATACGGGGGGGGAACCGGAAACTCGAGAGTAAAAAGGTTAGGCCTTGGGACCAGAGGGGGCAGCATTCTGGGAATGCTGTCGAGGAAGGGAGACGGCAGACCACAGAGGGGTGGATGTCGTTTGTCTTCCCGCCGGGCCGGCCTGGCGCTTTTACTAACGACGAAGTGAGGGCCGGCCAGCGGGAGAGTACCCCAAGAAGCCACGGAAGGAATGGGAAACGTCTGGGGACTTGATGAATCCAAATAGCACCGGAGAACATGATCGCCACGAGAAGCAGAAGAATTGGTTCATCAAAGGCAAAAGCCAATCTTAAAACAACACTTATTGAGGAGAAGAGGGGGGGGGGGTTCCCTGAAACGGAAATGAATGCTTCCGGCTGGACGTGGGCAAAAGAGTGCGGGGAGTGGCTTCTATGAAAGGAGGTCCATTAATTACATTGAGTCGGGGGGGGGTGTTTACTCTACAAGGGGGTCTTAGGAGAATTCAATTCTTAAAAAGTCCGACAGGAAGCAGGCTAGACGTGGCCGACAAGAAAAACGAAAAACAACTTGTCATGTGTCCCATTTCGTCAGATAAATAGCGCTGCCACGCTGGAAGACCCAGTGTCGGTAAAAAACAGACACTAGATCTTCGTAGCGATACTGTACGGGAAACGGAAAGCGTAAAACCAAAAACAAAGAAACGCAGAAACAGCAGCGCGTGGTCCATCAAAAAACCGGGAAAGAAACACAAAATCTACTTCCATAAACAACGTTGCACGAAAAGTCAAGACCCCACAACACCATAGACGTGTCGGGCAACATGAACAAGATCCACCGGCGCGAACGAAGAAAGATTAGGAAATCAGAAGTCTCTATTCCGCCGCGTCATGGGAAGAAACGAAAGCCGCTTCAAAAGCGGTGGTGACCATGCTGGGGAAAGGCAGCCCACGAAGAGGATCGCCCGCCAAGGAAAAAAAAGAACGGGTGATGTCAGGCCTGCTTATGCGTCGTCGAAAGAAAACATCGCGTGCGCCAGGAAAAAATGCTCGCCACCCCAAACACAAAGGGGGACCTACAGCTGGAAAATCATAGAACAAGGAGGAAGAGGGGGTAAGACAAACACCAAGACCAGCAAGGTTCGTGCCGTCGTGGAGGGCCCTGGTTGGGGTTGGGGGGGAACGATCGAAAAATAACATCAAGTCAGTGAGGCAGATGCGCCGTCCAAGAACAGATGATCGGAAAAAGACAAAAACATACACCGCCGCAATGAAAACAAAAAAGTCAAAAATTCCGTAATGCTGCAAAGGGGCCCTGCCCAGCCCACCGGAAGCGGGAGGAGGAATAAACCAGGCAGATACTCATCTGAGCCGCCCCAGGGAGATTACTGGGGGGGGACGAAATCCACGATGGGCAGAAGGGCAGTGTGTCCGCATCCATCCAGAAACGGGGCATCGGGGGTCCAAGCGCATTTGAGTGTCGCGCAGGGGGGAGGGGAAGACGGGTCACTTCATTGGTTCACAGCAGGAAAAAGAAATGGATGATAGGTGACAGTCAGGGGGAAAAAGGACCACGAAAGCATGGGAGGGAGGTTTACACCAACAGTCCAGTGAAGAGTCGCCTGGGCTATTTGCGGGTCAAGATGATCGACAAAAAACAAAAAGGACTTCATTGGGAAGAGAGGAGTGCCTCTGTCGCTCATCAAAAGGGTCAGACTCGTAACTGGCCGGTTTCCAAGCCACCCCACCCCCACCCCCCCACCCAAAAGAACCGGGGGGAGGCAAAAATGGGACCGGCATGACTCGCAAGCAGCTCATGAGGGGGGGTTGATGGACTAGTCCGGGAGAAAAAAGATGATCTGAAACAGAGAATGAAAGAGATAGATCTTGGAAATCATTAACTCGTCAGAAAAAAGAAAAGAACGGTGATGCAAGGAGCGCTCTGCGAAACAGGCCGAAAGTCCCGCGACTCCCTTGTTCGCGCTCGGAAACCGCACAGGAGAAGGAGTGCCAGGCCTTCGAGCCGCGGCGCCAGCGAAAAAAAAATCAAAGGTAAAAGAAAAATGTGTGTGGGTGGGAGTTAACCCCACGCAAATAGAAAGAAGGGAAGAAAGCGGGTGTACAAGAATAAATCCATGTTCAAGAAAGGGAGCGGGGTTTCACCCGGAAAGTAAATCCATAAAAAAAAACCGTGAGCGGAGACCAGGTGCCCAACCATGAACGTGACAACACTAAAGAGTACTCTGACCACTCAAATTGAGCGGGACAAGATGAGCTACCGCGGTTCTGGCTGGCACTAGGACGGCCAACAGGCATTTAGGAAACTCTCGGCGTTCCAAAAGCTTCGAAAAGGGGGGAGGGACTGGGCTCAGAAGACTCTAGGAGAAATGGGGGGGGAGGCCATCGCCGATCGTCTTTCGGCGATTTTAAGAAGTACATTACTTATGAAAGCTTCTGCAGGAAGAAGTCGGGGGGGACCAGGAAAATACATTGCCGGCGGATTTTTTTGGGTTAGATCGGCGCACACTGACATGCCTGGCCCTGATCTGCCTATTCGCCCGGGATTGAAAGGGGTGAGCGGTTCGAGCTTGAAGACAACCAGGGGGGGTCCAGAAAAAAAGCACAAGAGAGTTGGGGGCATTTTGTGGAAAACAGAGGTTTTTCGCACGAGGAGGGACCATCTGTGTCTATCTTATTGGGGGGTCAAGAGAATTACGCCGGAAAAGGGGAGTTTGCAGGCATTGGGCTGGGCCTGTCTAAGCGATCGGCGTGACGCAACGAAGCAAGTAGCATGCCTGAGAAAAGTCCGTGGCGGGGGGGGGGGTGTGCTCTAGGGGACGGGCCGATACTTCGGGCAGGAGGACGAGAGGAAAAAAGAGCGAAAGGGTAAAGCTGTTATGCAACGGGTCATGATGAGAAGCGCGCCGGACATTCTGATGTAACTGCTGAGCGCGGAAATCCTGCTGGGTCTAGGGGGTAGGGGGGGTCGTCTCGAGGGTGTTGTGGGGGAGGAAGAGAAAGGAGGGTCACTGGTGTTTAAAAATGTAGATTTCGGAATCGTATTTGGTGCAGGAAGTTCGTCTGTGGAGGAGGGCCACGCTCTGCATTTCCGGCCATCGGAAGGTCTATTGAAGACGAGGACAAAAACGAAAAAGCGGCACCGGACGCTCTGGGGGTTTACCGTGCTGAAAGAGCTGGAAAGAAGAAGAAGCTGAGAAGGGAACCTGGGAAATGTCGGCGCCACAGGGGTTTCAGGTTATGTCGGCCGGCGACGGGCCTGAAAGGTTTTGACTTGAGGCCTGCCCATCCTCCGAGGGGCGGAACACCCCAAGCCTCAAGGGGGTAAAATCTTGGGAAAGGCGGGGGGTGAACCCTAATCGGCGCACGGCGGACATTATCGACGAAGAGAGCATTTCCGGGGAACATCCGAAAACATCTCTCCGACAACAACAACAGACGGAATGTGGGGGCGGGGTCCCGGCTTAACGGGAATCTACGTCGGGAGCGATCAGTGGGCCGCTTCAAAAGCTTCGAAAAGAACGGTGAGACGTGGAATTTTAAGGGGTGTGTGGGGGGTTGGGGGGGTGATCGAGGAAAAACATGGGCCTAGACATAGCGCCTCAAAAGGGGGAGGAGGGCCGACAGAACACAACACCTCTTGGGCGAAAGGGGAAACCGGGGAAAAGGTGGGCAAATTAGAGAATATGCAAGAAGACGAAGACATCATCACTACTCGTTCCGGTGCCGCGATAAGGAATACTCTACCTGCTTCCAATCTATACGATGGCCGAAAAAAAAAAAAAAGAAGAAACCCAAGCAAAAAGTAGAGAGGGACCCCACGAAAACGCGCGTGGCCGAATACAGACATTGGCGGAATCATCATCAACCTGGAAACTGGGCAGACCGTGGCCCCTCAGAAACCGCCAGTTGGGAGAGACAAAGAACCCAACCATAAATTCAAAAAAGAAAACTCGATAAACCAAATTCATGCTAAAGCGTTTAGGAGGGGGGGCCTAACCTCGAAACATGTCATTAAATTGCGCTACTTCATAAGTGTCCGAAAAGCGTAAAAGGGGAAAGCAGCAGAACTGGTATGATGCCCGGTCAGGCAGAGAAGACGGTCCCGTGGTTCGTCTCAGAGCTTAGCGAGATTCTCGAATCATCAGAACCCGAAGACAGCAAAAAGAAAATTCCTAAAGCAGAACCTCAAACCGCCACTTGAAGGGGCCGAAGGAACTTTGAATATCGGCCGTGTCCCCTCCGAAAGTCAGGAAAACAGGTATTGAGGTGGGGGACGCACATTTTGGTGGATCGAGTAATCCCCTTGGGGGGGGAGGTCGAAAAAAGACGGAGATCAAGGACACCAAATCATTCCTCCGGAAATTTAAAAGGGACAAAAGAAAGGCCATTATCAGCCTGGTGCCTGTAATGGGAACTATTTCCCTTACCAAACACCCCACTTAATAAGAAAAAAAACTCTAACGGGTCAGATCTGAAGAGCCGAACCTTTAAGAAAGTAACTCAAGGAGATGGACGCACACACGATCATCATGGCCGCATAGAACGAGGACGGACGAATTGTCCCCTCGCACAATGTCAGGGAGAAAGGGGGAGAGGGTGAAAGTGGGTCAAGCCTGTTAAAAAAAGCGAGGAGAAGGGCATTTCGAAGGGTAGAAACAGAAAAACGATTCATATTGATGGATTTAGGAGGGTGGGTGAAAAACCGCGTAAAGGCGAGGAAAAGTGGAATTTTGAGGGGGGCAGAGGAAAATGTGGGTCTTGGCCGCCGGGCATAAGCAGGGGACATTGTTCCGATACTGCCGGTTTCCGACGGAAAAAAAAAGGAAGTGACCGCGAGAAGGGAAACTCAAGAAGATCGCTCATCACAATCAAAAAGAGAGTGGGGAAGGGCCTGCTCAAAGATCGAGACACAAACGTAGGAGGAAAAGAAGGGAGAGCTTTGAACGTATCAAGAACAAGCTGCACGGTGGAGGTGGTCGCTCTGCTAGAAATGCCGGAAAAAAAAAAAAAAGGAAGCGGCCTCAAAGCGTGTGCCGTACGTCGTACCGCCATTACGAGGAACACTGACCGCGCTGAGAAAAAAAAAAGGAGAGCCAAAACATGGGCTCCCCAGGTGTGTCTAGAGGAACCCGCAAATCGCCCCCCCGGCGAGAATGAAGCGGGGGGGACAAACAAATCCATGTCAATGCCATCGTGGGTTTAGAAAAAGGACGGGTACGGAACAATAAGAAGGCCCCGCCTCCTTAAAGAAGGGGAACATGCTGTGACCAACCTATGAAGCCCCCCGAGGCCACCATTTGGAGAGAGGGACCAAAGGGTCTAACGGGACACAGACTATGACCATAGACGAGGAAAAAAGACTAGAACAACACTGATGCTCGGGGTAGCACAACACTGACCTTAAAGAGAGGTCATTTGGACCTTGGGAAAAAAAAGACGGAAGAGGAAAGAAAGGGAGTTTGATCGTGCCGCCATCGAGGTCGGGGAAGGGGGGGGGGAAAAGCGATCATTACTGACCGCGGCTGGGACTGGCCGCATAAAATGCCGGCCGGCCTGATGTGGTGGGGAAAGGGGAGAACGGTTCAAAAAAAGTGGCGGAACCCGGATCGCCTATTCGAATGGGAGTATCCTGTTGATGTTCCAAGACAGGTTCCGGAAAGACACCCGAAATGGAATGGCAAGGGGGGGGGACAGAGGGTTGGTGGGAAAATTCTGGGGGACAAAAAGGTCAAATTTTCAGGTTCCTGACATGTTTCGGGCATGTTCGAAAGACAAGAAAAAAAATATAAAAAACACTCGATCGTCGTGGGCTGCTCTAAAACGAACTCGCAAAGCAGCCAGACTACACCCGGTCCGCCTGAAAAACGGGGAAGAAAGGGTTGATTACCGGCCGTGAGAGGCTTCGTTGGGAAGTTAGGGACCGCATCGGTCGTGACCAAAGCGTCTGACGAGGTCACAACGTCATCCTGCAGAAAAAAAAACTATTGGTGATTGGAGGACCGGGTTCGCGGGGGGTGTTTATATTGGGGGATCGTTCGCTTCAGACCGGGGGGGGTGGGGGGTGGGGAGATAGCGGAAAATGTTGTTCTGGCTATCCATTGGTTTTCTGGGAAGCAAAAAAGTGTATTAGGCCCGCGGGGTGGGGCCCCATCGCGATTGGGGCAGGTGTAAAAAGAAAAAAAAAGAGGGGGGGAGTGGAGCGGTACCCCGAGGATCTTGCTGGTGGGTCCCAGTTTACAGGGAAAACTTTCCAGGAAAGTCTTATTTCAAGGTCTTATCGGATGAGTCGCCATGGTTCTGCGGGGCCGTCGCCGGTTAAGAAAAGCTGAGGGTTGGGGTTACGCAGGATGAACGGAAATCAGGAGAGGACCAAACCGCAACCCAGCCCACTTCACTGGGAAAAGGGCGTTAGTTCGCCTAATCGGACGAAGGGCGAAGCCCTGGAAGAATTCCAAACTGGTTCGACTCAGACCAACATCCTCTAAAAAAGAAAAAAAGAGAAAAAAAGAGGCAAAAGAAACAGTGATTTATTAGTAAAATATGGGGTTGGCGTGTTCCGGCACGGAAAGGAGGTCAAGTCTGGAGGCAAAAGAGTAGCTTCCGATAAATCTTCGATCACAAAACAAAGGGAGTGCCAGAAAACAAGTCGTGTCGTGAAGGTGTGAAGATCGGGGGCGGCGAAAGTCAAGGCAGGCGAAAGTCCAGAATGCAACGGAAAGGAAGCTGGGCCATTAACACCAAAAAAGTCAGTGGAGGGAACGGAAATTTCCCCTGTCGATCCTAAGAAAGGCCCATTCGCGGGAACCCGTTCGGACCCAACAAAGACGTGCGTGGGGCCGACGTCGAGTACTGGTAAGGGGAAAAGACTAAAAAAGTAGACGATGGCCGGACAGCAGCGTTAGGCACATCCTATTGCCTGCATAAAGGACAAAAGATCCGATGATAGGAAACAAAAGTGAATAAAGCTGTCAGACCCCCACACATCCCCATAAAGGGGAGAAGACGACGCCCAATCTCGAAATATCCACCGGAGTAGAGGGAAAAGCTAGGAGTAACTTCAGGCGGACCGGTCATGACAGTTTCTACCGACGAAGTGGTAGAACCATTCTGGGAAACTTTGAAGAAAAAAAAAAAAGAGAGGGAAGGACAAAGACGGGCAACATGGCAATCAACGGGGGGGAGCAGGATTATGCCGTCTCGAGTCCACGAAAGTCGGCGCCTTTCCCAGAGCCGGAAAAAGAGAGCGGCATGCAAATCACTCGATGAAGAGGTCCGGCAGAACTAAAATCAGTCGAACTTTCAAGAAGTCGTGCAACCTAAGAAAAAAAAAAGAAGTCTCAGGAGCCACTGATTTTCGGTGCGGCGGAGCGGTAACGGGTTTGGGGATATGAAAACCGAGAAACATCCGTCCAATTATCGAAGGAGGCGATAAACCTTGACAGAAAGGGGAAAAGGGGAGGCCATGAACCGAGTCCTCCTGCAATGGATGCAGGGAAGCCAAAATCCTCGTTCCGTAAAATCATACCCTCACCACTAAAGACGATGGCTAGAAAGAAAAAGAAGAAGCAGATAATCTTAGAAACCAGGGAAAGGGGGGACGGAAGGGGAACATCGAGTTGCGCACACAAAATCAGCAGAAAACCTCGTTAGCTTGCATCGTCTGGGGGGGGTCCCGCGAAGAGGAAAAAGAAAAAAAAAGGGAGCAAGGGTGAGGCATGTGGTTTCACAGTGTTACGGGGAGGCGAGGAGTATGGAAAAAAAAAAAGGGGGGGAAGGGAAAAACAGAAAAAAAGCCAGAGGGATTGAATACCGTCCTGTGCAACGTAAACTAAAGGGGAAGGGTTGTACACCCCCCCGAAAGGAAGGTCGCCGGGGTTCTGATAGGAACATAGACAAACCAGGGGTTTAGTTCGTTGCCTTCTTGAAGGACGGTATCAGGCCGGTCCAGTGTTCCCGACTGGCCGGGGAAGGGGCACACGGGGCCGCGGGCAGGAAGGGATTCCGCAAAATCAAAAAAAAAAAAGGAAAGATAAAAATGCTTGGCAAATATTTCCTGCTAGAAAAGATCTGGAAGACGAGGCGGAAAAGAGAGTCTTTCGAGACAGAACGCGAAGTACTTCCCGGTGAAGGAAAAAACGTTTATATGCAAGAAAAAAAACTGCGAGGAAGAATCAAACTCCTGAACGCGACGTTCGCGCCGTCGAAACCTGCCAGTACAACCGAATGAAGCGCGGCCCAGCGGCGAGCCGGCAAGCAATAGGAAAAGGGTGATCATAAACCTGAAACAAACCAAAAAAAAAAAGTGCGCCCACCAAGAACCTAACGCGGGGTGTACCACAACCTAAATTCCATGGAGAGAGGATCGTGGGTTTATACGTTGTGCCCCTGACAGTGAAAGGGAAATGACATCCTAAGAACTAAGAGAGAAGAATTAGAACACCCACCATGACGTCCACAAAAGCCCGCATGGCGCGACAACAAATTGCGCGGAAAACATACTTGAGAATCTTGCTTCTAGAGAAAGTATAGACCAAACCTGATGCTAGGGGGCGAAAAATCGGAGACGGGCACTATTTCGTCCCTGGGGCAACAGAAAGCAGGAGGGAAATTCCGGCGGTTTAAGAGCGCCATCGTCTTAATCTAGGAAGGTAAAGGAAAAAAAAAACGGACCACTGACGTCACTGCATACTTTCCGGCCTGATGTTTTGGGTCTGGAAAGTCCTGGGCCCGGATAAAAATAGCGACAGGGAGAAGGGAAAAAAACTGTTAGTGGGAAAAAACAAAAAGTTCCGGCAAACCTAAACACGGGAATCATGGCAGTGGGAAGCAGGGGGGCGGCAGTCTGGGACCCAAATTGAAAAGAGCTGATTTTCAAATTTCAACTAAAGACGGGGGAAGCGGGAAGCGTAGCGGCTCTGGGCCTGTCGAGCGATCGTCGTGTTCTGCCGACGCGAGAACACGACTCTCATATCCTGAGAATACAACATTAAGGGGGAAGAGTTTGTCTCAGAGCAAAGAGAATGAAAATTCTCTGTCGTGGCAGCCGGGGGGTCTTGACCACCGTCTTCTTGACGCGGTATGGGACTGTCTCGTGGATCGCGGCAAAAGGGAAGATGGAAAAAGAAAGGGGGACGGTAAAGGTAAAGTTTGTGATCTTTAAATTGGGTCAGTCGTTTGGAGAACACGTGAGTGTGGGGGCTGGGAAAAGGCCTTCGGCGTGAAGGGCGTGGGGTTCCGGGGGGGGTGCTGATTATGAAGAAAGGGAAAGGAAAAAATGATTAGAACACGCGCTGCTTCCGGAATAGGAGATTGGAGTCCCCGTCGCAGGATCCGCAACCCGAAAAGAGAGTAAGGTTGGGTTACCTAACTGTGAACGGGCCTGGATTGGTAATGCGGGAAATGGGGGGAGGGGACGAAGCGCCACATGGGGGAAACAGGTGCTGGTCTGCCGTGCCGTGGCAAGATGCGGCGCATTGACTACCGCCCTAAGAGCCCAT
>Ga0179593_1340495_pt1 | contig 13810 bp, 14 predicted proteins | sample CZODoug2_1_08_16_FD_185931 | JGI IMG/M metagenome (GOLD analysis project Ga0179593, IMG submission 185931) | Vadose zone soil fungal communities from Angelo Coast Range Reserve, California, USA - CZODoug2_1_08_16fungal (PacBio error correction) | ecosystem: Environmental > Terrestrial > Soil >...
TGGAAAAAAGTTTCGGGTAGTTTCCGTAACCACTCAAGGGGGGTGAAATCTAACCCAGCACGGAGGAGGCAGAAGGAAAAAGCCCCTTATTGGTCCACGGGACGCCATAGGTGGTTTCGGGGAATAAGACTTCCTTGAAAACAAACCTTTGAAAGGTGGTGCAACACAGGACTGTTAAGGAAAAATCCCATTAAGAAAATTCCTACTCAACACGATGTCCAAGAGAAAAGTTAAAAACGTGGACAACGGTGGGGAAAATAGACCAGAAAAACACAACACCAATCAAGTTAACTCCAGCCTAAAACCCGGCGGCACCTGTCTCAACGCAGCAAGAAGGACATCCCACTCCCCAATAAGGAATCCGGGGGCAAGGTCTCGTCGTTCTAATAAAGGAAATAAAAGAAAAAAAAAAACACAAAAAACAGGGGTAAATGTTAAACTCTTGCAGAAATGCAAGTGGACTGGGAAGCAAGGGTCTCCCCTCTCAGGTTTAACTCCAACTCTGGGAAAGGGGGGTAAAGAAAACGGAGAAAGGAGATCACCCCATTCCGCTCGCCAGGACAGCATCTTCAATAAGTCTCAACGGATAATCCAAGTGGTCTGAACAAAGAGAATAGTGGGGAAAGGGGGAAAAAGCACGAGGGAAACTTCAGGCGGGGAAAACACGAACTACTGTGAAAAAATTTCGTTCACTGATACGGGCGAGGTGGGCACGGGTTGAAAGAATCCATCCCGCCGCCCTCACAAAACACAAGGTGGGAAAAGAAGGGGACACGGGGCAAAATTTTCCTGACTGAGAGAAAGGAGGCGGGGTGGAATCCCAAGTCGGTGGTTGGGGGGAACGGATAGAAAAGTGGAAAAAAAAAAAAGGCAAAAAAAAGGAATCTTCCTAACCATTTACAAGGAATTGGGCAACCTCCCAGGACGAAAGGGAGACGGCCCAAAACCTCTTTCGGCAGGAACAGAATAGGGATAATCAGCTTACAAAACCTCCCACCGTGGAAACGGGCAAAATTGATTGCAATTGGGAAAGAGGGTAGAACACAGGAAGTAGAAACAAAACAAAACCAGGTCGACGCTATACCTTAACTCCAAGGTGAAATTGCGAAAACCGACAGGAGGTGAAAAGGGGAAAATCACGGAACTTTAAAAACTTCACGTAAAAAGTGGGGGGAGGGATGGGGACATTGCCAAAACGTCCAGCAGTAAAAGGCCGGGCAAAAAGGAATCAACAAAGGCATGGCCTTGAACAGGAGGGGACCGAGAAATTGGGGGGGGAAAAAAAAACTCCTTCCCTTTCCAAGTCTTTCAAGGGCACTAAGGGGCGCGAGGAGGAAAGGGCGAGCACAAGTTAGAACTCTACATTTTCGTGCCCGCAGGGAAAAAGGGGTGGGGGGGAGGGAAAGAACGTATCTCGTCAGAGTTTGAGGGCCAAACGTAAAATGACGGGGGGGGGGGGAAAGCGTATACGACTTCACGAAAACCGGACACTCAAATTTTACTCTAAATTTGGGGAGTCGGGGGGACGCCATTCATACAAGAAATGTTATAAAGAGACATCAAGGGGAGACCCCGGCCGAAACGGGAACCTGTTGTCTCAAGAGTCGTAGGAGACACGGAAAAGGGTAATGAAACGGAAAGAAATAGGCGGTGATCTGCCATCAGCACAAAGAGGGGTTTCGCGTCCCCAAACCTGGAGGCACGAAAACGAAAAAAAAAGAATAACAGAACCTTAAGAGGGGACGGAGGGGGCGGCCGTGGCCTCGGAGAAGGACGGACACCGGGGGGACGAAAGAGACAAAGATATCAACTTCCCCAACGAAAAACGCTACCTTGGGGTCCGTCGGTGAGACCTAACATGGAGGGATGAAAACAGGGGGGTGGGTAAACTGAAAATAAAGAGGAGAACGTTAAGTTCAAAACATCGCATTGGGGGAAAAAGAAGGGAAGACCACGTTCAAGGAAGGAGAAATATGCCGGCAGGTATGACGGGTTGAACGAGTGTTCATTGTCCCTTGAAGATCACACCCGAAGTGAAAGAAGGTGTGGGGAGAAACCGTTTCCAATTCCGGCCCCGCAAGACCAGGGTACCAAGTCCGCAAACCTGTCCACCTGGAAAAAAATCGGGAGAAAAAAGGGAAAGACGGGGTAACTGTGTCTCAGAAGGGAGAAGCGTACCCAGTCGGGTCCAAACCAGTCCCTAAAAGCTGGGAAGGGAATAACCCTCGAAAAAAAAAAGGGGAAACGGATGACAGAAAAGGGGCGACGGGTAATTTTTCAAAAAGTCTGCGGTACAAAGGTGGGGGGGAAGTTCAGGCTGTACGTCTTGGAGGCAAATAAAAGAAAAAGTATTTTGTGAACCGGGGAAGGACGCCTCGGGTCAGTCAAAGACGGCAAAAAGAATGGCAAGTTTGAACTATATCCAAGGAACACATACCAACTGCGAAAAACGGTTGGAATTAGTCTTCTAATTTGGGGCGGTGTGGGGAAGACCTAAAGGAAGAGTGGATCCCAATGGGAGGGGAGGGGCTTGCCACAAAAAAAAGCCAGGGGAGGGGTCAGTTTTTTCCTTAGGGGGGGAGCAGAGAAGATCTCCTTTTATCCTTGAAGGACGGAGGTAGTCAGGCACGGATGAAGGGGGGGGAAACACGAAGGGACTCAGTTGAAATCAACAAAACAGAACGAAAGGCGATACGAACGGAAAAAATGGTGAAACGTCAAATGGTGCGGGGGGGGCGTATAGAGAAAGGGAAAAGGCAAAATCGCCTTTTCTTGCACCTAGTCGCTGGAGAACGGGGGGAAACACCTATGCCAAAAAAAGTACAAGAGATGGTTTTTAAAAAAAGGGCACCGAAAATCGGCAACCCAAAAGCAGGCAACCAATGGTTGTGCACTGGAGAGAAAATAATGAAAAAGAAAAGCTACTGGGGAAAGGAACGTAGGGAGGGGGGGACAATGCTCTTTGAGGCGAATACCGGCGAACGCTGTCAAAGACTGTGGGGGAGGCTTCGGGATCACAAGTAGTGTTGGCGAGGGGAAAAATCCTCTCAGGAAAGGTACGGGACGTGAAGGGGGCGCGACAAACTGTTCCCTTAATACAAAAAAGAATCTCGAACATCAAAAAAAAGGGTGTGTTCACATAACTGACGCAAGACAGAGAGGAGAATGAAAGAACAAATTGCATTGAAAGGAAAAACCCAGATATAAGGTGGGGTAACAAAGTGGGTCTGAAAGGGGGTGGTTTTGGGGACGGGGAAAAATGGGGTGCTGTCTGATTGGAAAAGGCGAACTAGCTCAAAAAGAAAAGGAGAACAAAAAAAAAACCGAACGTCCTGAAAAATGGCTACTAAGAACTAAAACAAAAACAAAAAGGGAATATTATATATGCCCTGAGAAGGCCCCCGAAAAAGCAGAACGTCGTTGAAAACCTTCAGGTCAGGGGGAAAGAGGCGGGACAGCCCTCCCAAAAAGAGGGTTGACTAAAAAAAAAAAAGAAAAAAAACAACAAAAGAAAGGAAAGTGCGCCAAAAATTCAGTCGGAAAAATCCGGAATAGAGAGGGGGCAGGAGAAAAATCACCCAAGGGGAGTTTTCCAGTGGAAGGCTCCTCACTATTGAGGAGGAAAGGAAAAATGGGGAAAAAATGAGCTCCTCCGTCACTGGGGGTAAAGCAAATGGGGCCAAAGGGGATAAAAACAAGCACGTCCGAAAAACAAATCCATGCAGAGTGGGACTTCGACATCAGGAAACATTGCACAGCAGAAAAGACTGAAGAACCGAAATTACGCAAACCATCACGGGGATCGCCTCACCACATCAAAGGAAGAAACTAAAAAAGTGGGAAGCAAAATCTCCTTCTTGTTGAGACGCGGTGGCGATCAGGAATGGGAGGACACTTTGTTAAGGAACTTTCAGTGGATCAGAAGACAAGGGGTCAAAGAAACTCTGGGCTGGAAAGTAAGGAAAGTGGGCCGCCAACCCACGGAAGAAAACAACGCGTTTCCACGACCCGAGGAAAGGATGGAAAAAAAAGGAACGAGACACGCAGGAAAACTCCAAAACCGGAATCAAAATAACCTTGTGAATAGACGGGGACGGGGCGTGGGAAGGGATGGTAATCTGGGACCTCAGGGAGCAAAAACTAAGAGGGGACGACTCAAATAACCCAAAAGGTCCCTTCCACCGTCTGCGAAAAACGCTTTGAGCGAAAACGAGAACCCGACACCGGCGGACCCTGGGGCACCCGGGGAGCCAAAAAAAAACGCCTCCATGGTAACGCAAAAGAGGCGTCAAAAGATAAATTGTATTTCAAACAAACCGAAACACACGAAAACTGACAGTTGGTCCATCTTATACTCCATATCAGGACTGTCTTCATGACGTGAAGGGCTGAGAACGGGGGGGTCACTCATCAAAAAATTGCTTGCAAAGGGGACCTGAAAGGAACACCTTTAACCACCCCCAGAACGGACCCCTCGTATGGAACGCTGTACAACACAAAAAAAATTGAAAACTGAAGGGAAGGCAAGTAAACAAAATGAAACCCAAGTGCTAAGGGAAATAAGCAAATATCTCTTGACCCCGGCACGGCGGGAAAAAAGGGAAAAAAAAAAAACCGAGGTAAGCACTACAGGGTGTCCGGTGGACGAGGGGGGCGAAAGGGTGAACAAAAGAGAAAGGGGGAAACACGGAGGAAACATCCACTAAAATCAGAGCCAGACATTTTGCAATTAAAACAGAACATTTGTGCGGCAGGGGCTTAACACGTTCACTGTCGAAAGGCCGTTTTCTGAAAGGTACCTGAACAGAACACGGAATTCCGTTCCTGTTGGGAAGAGGATGGACCTGGGGGAAATCTAAAAATCAATGGACAAAGAGGAAGAACGATTACCGAGGCAACTTTGAAGGCACGGGTGGGGTGAACGCACAAGGATTTAAAAAGTACGGTCAGGTTATAGCACCTGGCCCAAACGCTCGCAAGTGGTAGGAAAGTCCTGATCAAAAATTCGTCATCCTGAGTTACACTAACATGAAAACAGAAACAAAGGTCTGTGGTGGAGGAAGTACTATTCTAATTATTGACAAAACCGTTCAAGACAAACTTGCAAGGTCGCGTCCCTTGAGCAGGGGAAGAAACCTACAGTAAGAAGAAAACGCCTGAAAGGGGTACGTAATGGAAACTAATGGGAGGAGAATTAAGCGCAGGATTACCTCGAGGTGAAACGTCTCCTCGTACACTATGGGGGAAGTCAATAGAACAGCAGGTCCGGTCCAAAGAAAAAACAAAGGGGTGGTCGTAACCATAAAACCGTTAAGCCTGGAGTTCCTCTTAAAAAATCTTGTGATAACAATGGGAAAAGTTTATGAAGGGGGGAACCCGCACCCCATACAGGAAAAAAAAAGATGGGGGAAGGGAAAGAAGCTTTAGACTCACATAACAGCAAAAAAAGGGGAAAAGACTCAAACATGGCCGAACCAGGGGCTATGGAGAAATGGGTTTCGATCGAAAGAAACACAAATGGAGGCAGGAAAACCAGGGTAGGGGATCAAACTTTCGGAGGGATGCGGACTAAGGAAAGTTAAAAAACCAGTCCACCCTCCTCCAAGAAAAAGGCGGGTCGGCACAAAGGGGGTAGCATTCATCATTTTGAGGAAGTGTTAACATGTGAACGGGAAAGTGCACTGGGGATATCCTTCCAAGTACAGACCAGGGGGGGAGCGGAAAAAGGGTTTTCAGGGGGAGTCCACCCTTCAAAAAGAGGCCATGAGAAAAACTAAGACGAACCTAAGTCGCTATCAGGTACTAATGGGGGTAGAAATCAACGGTCAGCAAACCAGTGAAGAAAAGACACTGGGACAACTGGTAGAGTTGCTTTCAAACAACAGAAAAGGAGCTGGGGGGACGATGAAGGGGGAAGAGGAAGGGGGGGATTGTCCCCGACTCCTTTCAGAAGTGGCCAGCAGGCAAACAAGTACAGTTGGGGAATATTCAATTTCCCCCGAATGCAAGGGAATGAGCCTGCCGAATCTGGTAGCTTAAAAGGAGAGACACAAAAAAGAGATCGAAAAAAAAGGGCGATGAAAGAAAAGAAAACTAAATTTCCAGGGCCCATATCAAACTCAAGGGGTGAAACTAATGCGGGACACACCCTTATTATCAACCGCACGGTAGAAATTTCGGGTCAACAAAAAAAAGGAAGTCTTCAGGCATACCATTGTTAATCAGGGGGAAAGATCACATCATGAGGGCAAACCGGATTGGTGGTTTTCGCGGGAAAAAGGAGAGACGAAGGAGGATAAGCCAGGGACACTTGTTCTACGCTTCAGAGGCTGATGAAGGGAAAGAAAGAACTGAGGCCTGGGAGGCCATGAAAAAGGCGCGGAGGAGGTACTTAGACACGGAACAAACCTGTAGTACTAGCGAAGGAAAAAGGAACAGACAAGCGGGGAGAATAAGGTTTTGGTGGGTTTTGATTGAAGGGATTCAAAATTGTTGCACGTCAAACGACAAAAAAGGAGCACCAGGGGGGGGAGTTCCAGTTGGGGAAAGGTATCATGAGGCCTGTGGTCAAAATGTAGAGTTTGAGGTGAAAAGGGGACGGGGGGGGGGGTGTGGGGAGGTCCGGGAACTGCCTCCCACAAAGTTAGGAATTTCCCGTTCCTGTGGGAAAGAAAAAAAGGGGGGGGTAGGGGTTGCTGGTTTTTTCGGTCAACTAAGAGGGGGGGGGGGATACAAAATACTCCCAACACTGACCGATAACGTTCTTCACCTGGTGCTTGGGGTAGGAAGGAAACTCATATGTAAGATAGGGGGGAGCAATACGGAAAGCATTCCGGGGCGAAAAAATGAGACCACTTCCATAACGGAGTGTGTTATGTGGCCAAGGGGGTCTGGGGGAATGGGGGGGAAAGTCAAACCTAAAAACTTTGGGGGGTGAAGAGATGTTACCTGAGAAATGACTATGTTGGGGGGCGGCCTCAGCACACCATTTTAAACATCATCCCTTCAAGGGGAGAAAAAGTAGGGGGAAAAAAGGGGGTGGTGAAAATGCGATGGATACAACCAAAACCACAACACCACAATGGTAAAGGGAAGAAAGGAATCTAAGGTTCCAAGAACAACCGTCTCCAGAGGGGGAAGCGGGAGGGGTGAAGAAAGTTTCTGGGGTCGAATCACCAAACTCAATAGCCGAATAAAAAAAACCACAAAGTTGAAATTTTCTCAGAAAAGCCAAGAAGGGGGGGGGAAGCCCACCGGGGGGGGGGAGTCAAAAAGTTCGGCAAAAAAAGCAAACCGCAAGCAGGAGTGAATGGACCCAAGGGGGGGGGCCAAAAAACCAACCTCCCTGACGTCATAAGGAGTGAACGAAGGAGTCCGGGTGGCTGGGCAAATGGGACCAGATATGAAAACGTAGCCCAAGGAAAACTTTTCCGAAAGAAACTTGCTTAGGAAAGTGAGAAGTGAACGTTTTAAACCCCAACAAAAAAACCACTTCAAACAAAGCAGAAAAACGTAAGAAATCCAGCTGCAAAGAAGTCCTACCCACTCAAAAGCGAAGAAAGAGAAGAAAGGTGGAAGGGGGCAAAAAGTCTATACAGAGACAATAAACAAAAAAAAAAAGGGTGACAAGAGGGGGGACTGCCCATTCGATTCTAATAAAGCGGTCAGGGAACCCACCTCCTTGGGCAGCTAGGGGGGATGTAAACCAAAAGAAGAATGATCTCCCCTCCCTCCCGGAGGAAGAGGAACAAACGACAAAGACGGCCGGAAAGTATCCCTCATCTAAGGGAGCAAAACGTCACAAAAACTGAATTCATCTTGGAGCGCAGCAGGACAACCTGAAGAGAAACGTCCTGGGACCATGTCAAAAATGGCGAAGAAAAAAAAGACGAGTGCGGTTTGGAGTAAATATCCAAAAGACTCCAATTCACAAGTGTTATCGGGAAACTGGCAGTTAGTCATCAATTTCCGCTCTCCCCGTTCGTGGGGACGGGGGAGAAAAAACGAGGGACGAAAAAAGGGCTCAAAAGCGCCCATTCCAAGGGCAAAAAATGAACTCCATTTGGGCAAAGGATCACGACGAAATTAGAGAAACTCAGGTCTCAGAGAATACAACAAGAAAGAGGGGGGTGGGGAACGAGAAAAAACCTTAAAGAGCGGAAAAAATCCCTTCGGGAAAATGAAAGTCTAGCCTAAGAACAAAGTAACTCAGAAACTAATGGGGGAGGTTGAGAAGAGCAACGGTATGTGGGGAAGGCACGACACTGGTACAAAAGATGAGGAAAGAGAAAAAATTAACCAACTGGGTTGAAATGGGCCGTAGAGGGGATGCGGAGTTGCAGTGAAAAGTCCATCCCAGAAGTCCTTTCCAGAATTGAAGACCGGGAGAAACTGGGGGAAGAAAACTTAAGTACTTTGGTCCCACTATTCTTTGAAAAAGACCGGGGAGGGGAGAGAAGTCTGGACGCGAATCAAACGGGACACCCGGTGAGCATCGGAAGGCCCGAAAAAGAGGGAAAAGGGTGGGACAGGACCCGAGAGCATTTTAAGGTGACCCCAGAGGGGAAATACTCAGCATAAACTACCTCTACGAACTGAAAAATCCGGGTGTACTTCTTATTGGGGGGGAAGACTGAAAACAGACCGAAGGTTTCGCATCACACCCCCGAGCCAAACTATTGCCTCGGGAGCGGGGACGTTATCGACCCTTCGGCTTACGGGGGGGGAAAAAGTAAAAAGGGTTGGACTCCGCCACCGAACCTCTGGTTCAGAGAAGGTCATCAGCATTTAAGGAGAGTCAGAGTAAACAAAAACCGAAGAGGGCCCCCCCGGGGGGCCAAGACCCCTGGGGAAGCGAAAGTTGAGAGGGGGGGAAATCATGAGAAAAACCAGCTCCGTGCATGAGAGTCCAAAGCTGGAACTCACTTCCGAAAGGGAAAGGCTTTGGGGCGGGGGTCGAGTGCGACCTTCAAACTTAAGAGGGGGGAAGGGACACCAGTAATACTAGACATGGTACCATCACATAAAAACGGCCGGGACGGGCCTTTGCGGGAGACAAGAAAAGGGCAACTAAGGAGTGGGGCGCTTTTTCACTGACACGAAAAAAAAAAAAAAAAAAATTTCCAGGGGATGAGAAAAAGACGGCCAAAGGCTCCCACCAAGGAAAAAGAGGCCTCAGGTGGTTTTGAAATGTCACGGCAGACCCAGGGCAACGCCGACTATCCAAATTCACAAGGACGCCAACGGAGTCCCCGAAATACACATCAGTCGAGCAACTTGGGTAAGTACCAAGAAGCACGGAAGTTACAAGATCGGGGAACCGCACACTCAACCCAGGGGAAGGGAGAAGAGAACGCGGGCGAGGAACCCTGTACCCAAGAACAGGAAACGGGGGCTGTCAGCGATCATCTTAAAATTACTCAGGAGTTGTAAGCGCCCTTGAATTGGCACAAGGTCAAAAGGAGAGGAAAGAAAGAGGGGAAAGGGATTTCCAACTATGGGGAAGCGATGCAAACAGGCATTAAAGTTGCAACACGAGGGACCAGAAAGCGGAAATACCTTATAAGGTTGGCGCGGGGGGGACAGCGGACGCAAAGGGGGGGGGAGTTTTTTTGGCCTCCACAAATTCTCGTGTGAACAGCCGTAGACTGGCGTTAAACTTAGAGTGTGTCCGTGTTGTGCCAAAGGGAATGGGTCTTTTGCAGTCCAGGGGGGAAGAACGGTTGACGTGGTAAGAAATGGGGAAAAAAAGGACCTTTTTGGGCCTGGATAGAACCTTTTCAGGAATGATGAGAACGAGAAAGAAAAATCTGGAAAAGAAGTGACAACTCCCGAGATAAAAACGGGAAGAAGGGACCATGACGGTCTGAAAAAAGTAGTACAACCCGTCTTAACGAAGGGTTGTCTGACAAAAAAAAGGGAGTCAAGAGGGGGGCCGGGGGTAACAACTGCCCAGACTGGCCATGGAGAAAAATCTGGGGGGGGTTGGCCATTCTAAAGTAAAGAAACCGCCGATTTCAGCAAGGAAAAAAAATTCATCAACAAGGGAAATCTAAAACTTCAAAATTAGGGGAGGTTTATACGAAAAAAGTGGCTGAGGAGACGGCCGGAACTCTGAAGAGTTTCCATTTGGGAATAAGGGCGAACCGGAGGGGGGTTCTCCAGATTAAAAAAAAAACCCAAGGGAAAACTGCCTGCGGAAACAATTGGGAACAGTTAAAGTGCTTGGGAAAACGGAACCACTGAAGTAACAAGCATCGTCGACAGCCCATTGGTGGGGCCAGGAACTGCCCGAAACGCCTGGGGGACGGAAAGTTCGAACCGAAAAAAAGTGGCAAAAGAGGCCATCCGCTAAGAAAAAGGATTTTGGTACTGTTGGGCGGGATGACAGGGGCGTTGTAGACCGCTTGGCTGCTTATGTCCACACACCACGAGTCAAGGAAGAACCGCAAAGACCCAAAAAAGCATCTCGAAAATCAAAAAGGCACAGAGAGAAACAACAACAAGGAGTATTACAATACAATTGCGGGAAGGCCCCAACGGGGTTCTGTCTTGACTTCTGGCGCGATTTCGCAACTTTCCATAAACGTCCCTCACACGGGGGGGTTTACAGAAAAACAGAACAAATTCCCTCCAGAAGGTCTCAAAAAAAAGAAAGGGTGATGGACGGAAGTATAAGCAACCGGGGAAATTCATGAAAAAGGGATCCATTTCCAAAGGGTTATAAAAAAGGCCCACATGAAAGGACGGGGAACAGAGGGGGTGATACGGAAAAAAAAAATCAGGGCGGCAGAAAGAGGGCACGTCCCAATACGACCTTTGTAATGGCAGGCGTGGAACGGGAAGGAAAAAAAAGTAACCTGTGGTGGAAAGCAGCATAGCACAGCCCTCCAAAAAACGCACCGGATCGGAAAAAAGAACCACTCCTCGCTCAACAAACTGCGCCAGATGACCCTGACAACCAGATATTGTGCGCATGTCTAAAAAGGGCGCGTGGGCAAAAAAGAACAAATGCAGAAAGAAAGGCGGGGACTTCCGGACGGTCAGAGAGGGTCAGAAGAGTGGTACGGGGAATCTTTTCACCGGTTGAAACCAACTCCTAAAGCAAAAGTTGGCCTACAGAGGGGGGGAAGATGGGGGGGGTCAGGAAACGGACCACCATACCGATATTCGGAACCTCATGGAAAGACGGCCATACAGTACCTCGTCCAACGTACGAAAAAAAGCGGAAGGGGCTTGTAAGACTGTTGACGTATTTAGGTTGATCCTATCGTACGAAGATAAACAGGTCCTGAAAGAGAAAAACTGTTAGTAAACTTTCAAATCCCAAAACCAAAAAAAACCCGCATCCGACTTTTAAACGCAAAGGCCTCCCATTGGCAAACGGGGGCCACGACCCATCAACATGACTAGAACGGGGGAGTAAAGGAAGCAAAAAAACCCGCCAGACAAGAATCGGTCAGAATAGAAAAGAGAAAACGTCGAAAGGGGTTCAACTGATTGAGAAGAAGGGGAAGGCTGAGATCTCACACGCATGGGCAAAGCGGGACACGCTTGGAAACACAGTGAACCTGCACGGGGACGCCCAGGGTCAAATCCGAAAAGGGGGGACCGCTTCCCATTTGGTATCCTTAGGAAACTTAATGGAAACGTCCGACTCGAAATTAAACCAAAAAAACCCTCCGGAGTAAGGGTCGAAACCTATCCCGGGTGCTGGACCAGAGGCCGTGGAATCTTCCCAGGGATACCAGTACCAATTCTAGATGGTGGGCTAATGGTCGGCTGGCAAAACAAGGCGCCCAACACGGTTGAGCCCCTATGATAAAAAGCGTAGGGGCCACGCATTAAAAACCCGGGGTGAACGAGTTGAGGGGAAAATTGCCAAAAGGGGCTACACTTCGATTCTGAACCAAAGTAAGTCATCAAAGGAAAACGTTAGCCAGGGTGTGTGTTCAGCTGGGGAAGTGTCAGAGAGAAAAGCATGGCTTCACCATCTAGACAGAAAAGGAAGGAAACCAGAAACAGAACGCCCAAAACCTTGATACACATGGGGTCAAAGACAAAGAAGGAGAGGGTTGGGAAACCGCCCAAAGTCCAGAAGGTTGAGGGTCGGAAAGAAAACCTCAAAAGCAAGTAGGGTCACTAGCAATGGACCTCAGTATAGAGAACGAGGAATGAGAAAGGGGGTTACAAGACTGCAAGTGAAGAGAGACCGAAAAAAGAAAAGACATTAATCCTCGACCTTAGGGCGCACGGACAAAGACTCTTGGAAGTCCAGCACTATTTTCGAGGTAAAGAATCAGGACACTCAAGAATTAAGGAGGGAAATACCATTTGTCCCGTCACTAATACTTAAGGAAATGGGACCCCCCCTGAGGGAGGCAGGGGGGGGCAGAGGGCTCGGGGGGTAGACAAGGTTCTTGGTCTGAATTGAAAAAAATCACCCTCCAATTAGATATCGAATAAGAAAAAAAAGTAGGGTCCGGTTCTTAATCAGAGAAAGGGGGGGGAGAGGTAAGTAGGGACATGGCAGCCTGAAAGATGAAGACAGTTACCTTGCGAAGAAAAAAAATGGTCAGAAGCCCCAGAAAAAGGGAACCTGACCTTCGGTGAGCACAAAGAGGAAGTGTCGAACTTCCAAAAAGTGGTCACCCACAAACCCAACCAGCCAAGCCGGGTTGGACCACCAACAAAGAAAGGCGGATCAAACAAAGTATGGTCAACTGCCTGCAAATCCGGGGAAAAGAAGGAAACGCTCCGGAAAAGGGTATCATGCTATTACGAAGACGGAAAGGGGAAAATCATCAATTGGGAGCTGGAAAGGGGCGGGTTCGTTCCCACCAACAACTCAGGGAAAACCACCAGCAGAAAAATGGATTCGACAGGAAGGAGAGAGGAACTTTTTTGTCCAGTATCCTCACTTCAAATCACTCAAGATGGACGGGAAGGGGGACAAAGGCGGACGTACCCAAAAAAAGATTTCAACGGAATCCTCCAAAATAAAGAGGGGCTGCCCACCCCTAAGAAGACCGGGAAAAAGAGGGTTATTCAGGCAGGAGTTCTGGAAAAAAAAGTTGAAAATTGCGGAGGAATCCCGCCTTCATACCAATTTGAATCCAAAGGAAGCAACAGGGTGACGAGCAACAACTAAATAACTGGGGGACTTATAATAATAACTGCAGGCAAAAAAAACATAAAATCATCCAAAAAACGGGATTGGAAGGAGTCTTGGGCGGGATAGATCATCAAATCGGAACGAGGATGAATATTGGAAGAAAAAGGAGAGGAGGTCGTCCGAACACTTCACAGAGCGCTCCAGCAAACCAAGATGCAGTTGGGTGACTCCCGACGAGGGGAAGATAGGCGAGGAGGATTCCCTGGTAACACAAGAGATTCAGAAAAAGAGGGGCGGACTGAACCGAGTGGGGGCCTTGACTCATAACCCACCTAAATAAGGAAGTGGGTCCAGAAGACGGAGGGAAAAAGAAAATGGTGGGAGGTAGGGGGTTGACAACCACCCCCTTCTGTGTTAAAAGGGGGAAATGCCGGTCAAGCAAACGAGGGGTGGGGACTGTCCCGCACCAACCCTTTGCCCGGCGGTTGGGCTTTTGGGCCCCAAGACATAAAGAAAGGGTGGCAACCCCCGGGCCGAGGAACAGTTCGGGTTTTGGAAGGGGGGGGGGTGTGGGGGGGTTTTTGGGAAAGGCTTCAAACCAAAAGTCCACATGGTCCTACACTGACCGGGGGGGAGGCGTAGGTGTGCTTAAGAAAAGATGGTTTTTCTGGGGGTGGGTCCCACAGGGCAGAGACT
>Ga0179593_1533381_pt1 | contig 13810 bp, 13 predicted proteins | sample CZODoug2_1_08_16_FD_185931 | JGI IMG/M metagenome (GOLD analysis project Ga0179593, IMG submission 185931) | Vadose zone soil fungal communities from Angelo Coast Range Reserve, California, USA - CZODoug2_1_08_16fungal (PacBio error correction) | ecosystem: Environmental > Terrestrial > Soil >...
GGGGAAAAAGGGGGGCGTGCTTAGGCCCGCCGGGGGAGGGTTGACTCTGGGACTCGGGAAAAGATTTGGGATAAAAATCGAAATTCATTCTCCTACATCGAACAAGTCGGAAGGAAAGAAGGGAGGGGGCCATCACGAAGGAAGGGACCAGAGTTCCGCAAGAGCTGTCGATCCGTCCTTCAGAGACAAGACCGGGCGGAAGGGGGAAAAGTTTTCTTGAATTGGTGCCAGCTTAAAATGAAAAGGGAATGTCTCCAGAAGGGGAAAGAATCAGGCGGAGTAAAGAAAGGGGGGAAGGGTGTGGCAAATCTTTCTTCGAACCCGAATCCCAGATCGATTGTCCTGAAAAAAAAAAGGGGGACAATCTCCAGTAGTGAATGAAAAAAAGAGAGATACGTCAATCTGGCAGAAAAAGAAGGCTCGCTCCTCTGCCTAGAAAAGGGAAGGGAAAACATCCCAATGAAAAAAGAAAACGTGGCCCTAATAATAATAGAGAAAGATAAGGGTCAGGCGAAATTGATTTGGGCCCATAATTTTAAAGGGGGGGACATCTGGAAAGAGGAGGGAGAAGGGCGATTTCTGAAACCATGCCCGCCGCGGAAAAAAGAATTCATCTCGACCAAGGTGCATGAAGGAAGCACGAAGACGGGAAAAAGGGGAAAGGCCTTTCGATTCTTTAGAAAAAGAAGCAAAAAAGCGTCGACGGAACGCGACTACGTCGACTGGGAAAAAAAGGAGGGAGGACGAGAAACGAAGAAGAGAAAGCTCGAGGCGCGGAAAAAAGGAGTCCGCAATGTGCGCGATCTCCATTACTCGTGTCCACTAAGGAGGGGGGAGGGGAGGGAAATCGCCACGGTGGATTCCTACAGAAAAGAAGAAAAAAACAACAACAGAATCAGGGGGAGAGGGGAAAACGAGGTGATGACCAAAACCTCTTTCATCGTGGGAAGGGATCCGCGCGTCGCGTGGGAAGGGAAAGAAAGCATCCGCGGAGAATGCGGACGGGGATCATTGGAAAAAGCTGTAATGAGAAAGGAAGAATCTAAAGGGTCCCGGCGCGTTCGAACGGAAAAGGAAGTGGGCGACACAGCTCAACTTGGCAGAGGGTGGGGGGACTGATGAGAACCAGGTTCGTCCAAAGCGCCGATTGGTGTGTTCGGCCACAAAAAGAGAAAAGGTCGGTAACGCCCTTCAATTAGGGCACCTAATAGGATGTGAAAGATCGAAGAACCGCCTCACCGGGAAGTCTACTTGGGTTTCAGCGAAAGTGTTTAAAAAGGAGGAAGATTGGGATTGGAACAGAGAGCCTTGGGGGGTGCGGCGGCTATTTGGAAACCCCGTCTGTCCCCTATCAGAGGAGGGAAAGTCTGGAAAAAGTACTCTGCACAGGGGGAACAAGACTTCTGTCAAAGGAACGGTGTAAAAAGGCAGCCCAAGACAACACCTTGGAAAAAAAGCAAGGATGGATAGCCGGCACCAAGGGAAAAGGAATACATTATGGAAGGGAAACAGTCACCAAATGGGGGAGCTTCCAAGCTCTAGAAATGGGCGAGAGACGGTTCTGGGAAAAAAAAAAGAATTGCTATCAAGAGCAAAACAGGGGTTATTTTCCGAGAACACTTGGGGATAAGAAAGGCGCTTCTGGGTGCAGAGTGATAGCAGGGGGAGGGAAATGGGAAGTAACCAGGAATTATTTGGGGGGAACCTTGGAGGGGTTTGCTTCGATTTTTATCCAGTCAGAGTTCATTAACAAGGGGGGAATTGCGCTTAAGGAATATGGGTAGTCAAGAGGAGTGCCAAAAGAACCCACCGAAAAGAAAAAATATAAGAGGGGGGGTTATTAAGAAAATGAAAAGAATTTCTCAGGATTGATTGAGGTCCTAAGGGGGGGAAAAAAAAAAGGGGAAGAAGGGCCACAAAGCAAGAAAGGGTTTTGGAACCAGAAAAAAACGGGGCGACGTACCGTCCTTATAGAGGAGGGACTTGGGAAGAACGCAATTGTAGATAGAAATTTATGAGGGTCTTCACGCTTAGGCCAGGGGGAGTCAAGGGGAGAACAGTTACTGGAGTGCCTGCCAACTAGGAAAAGGGCACACGCAGAAGGGCGAAGTTGTAATTCAAAAAAGGAAGTGATTTCCAGTCCTAAGAAAGAGGGGGGCCGCGCCAGGGTGGGGGGGAAAGGAGCTATTAAAGGTCTAAACTGGGGTTAAATGTATGAGGGAGAAAAAACTAACTGGAAAACTTTGGAAAGAGATTATAAGGGACAGGGGGGATTTAGGAGGGAGAAAACCTGGTAGTCCGTAACAGAAAGGAAGAAAACTGATTAACGTTTCCCGCGGGGGGAAAGTTTAGGTCCGCAGGATGGGCTGGCCCCGAGGATAAAAGGAAATTCAAAAGGAAAAGAGGGCCGACAATTCGTCCCTTGTTGGAGGGTGACAGGGACAGCCGGCACCAAAGGAAGAGTGAAAGTTAAGGACCGGAATCGAGAAAATGAAACGAGAGAATGCTGGCAAAAAAAGGGCTGTCTGAGGGGGGAAAAGAGGCGAGAACTTTTTCACAGGGAACGGACGGGCCAAGGGGGTCCAAAGGCTCGAAAAGCAAGGATTCGGGGAGGATAGCGCATGCTCTTGGGGGGGTCCTATCGCGGGTGACGCACTGTGGCAGAAAAATCGAAGGAGGGGGTGAATTCGGGGGGGAAAAAAAGGCCGGTGCGTCGCGGGGGAAGGGGGGGTTTTTTTTCTTTCTCCAGGTATAGGAATTTGTGTAGGAAAAAGGCTGAGGTCGGTTAGTCTGCTAAGTGGGATGGGAACCGGCCCCGCTTTCGGGGAACCACAGGGGAAAGGTGTGATTTAAGTAAAAAGAAAAGGAAGCTCTCTTAGGCCCTTCCTTATCTCGAAAGGATATCGAAGAAAAGGGAAAGAGAAGGCCACTCCGCTTTTTCTTTTTAAGGGTAAGGGCCTCCCTTAGGGGCAAGTGTTTCCATCTTTTGGGGGGGGGAATTGGTGAGTTGGAGGGAAAGGAGGGAGATTCTCACAAGCCGCTAGAAAAATAGCATGCGAGGGAGAAAAGCTTATGCTTTCTTCTATATATTCTGCGAGGAGGGAAGGGTCGGAAAAGAAAGGAGTCCGGATGAGGAGGGGGGGCTTTTGTTTGTAAGGAAGAGCATCGAAGGATGGTTGGAAGGAGGGGCCTCGCGAAAGGGTCGTCGCGAGGTGCCAGGAAAAGTCAGAGTAAAGAATTGTTCTAAAGAGCTTGTACAGAGAGGGGGAGAAAGGAGCAGCACTAATCACCCTCCCGGAAGGAAGTCTTTCTGCCAGACAAAAAGGGCATGAAAGTAGTTTGACATACCTAGGGAGAGGGGAGTGGGGGAAACAATTTTTACAGATTTGGGAGTGTCTCTCGGGGGGGGGAAAAAGAGCAACACAACAACTATTAGGAGGCAACAGGGAAAAAATTATCTGCGAGGAGGCAAGGGGAAAAATCAAAACCTCGTCAAAAATTTGCACAGGGAAAGTGGACTATACGTCATACTGCCCCAACCGAGAGGGGAAAGGAAAAACCCTTTGTCCAAAGGTTAAAGGATGATTAGTGAGCTAAGAGAAATCTTACTTCGAAAGTAACTTCCAGCGCCTTTCGCAGAAACGCACTGGCCCCCCAAGGGAGACTTCACCGGAGAGGGGGCAGCAACTCCTTAGCCGCTCGAGGGAAACCTCCGACGACCGCATCCGGGAGCCAGAAATGTCGAAGTCATCTCAGAAGAATCTCTCAGAAAAGAAAAATCCGCTATTCAGGAGAAGACTTCTCTTAGAGAAACGGCGGTTGAATCTGAGGGGAGAAGAAAACAAGACCAACCGAAAATCCGACCCAGGGCCCAAATGGAAAAAGCCGTTCTTGAGTGTATATTGCCAACAGCCACGAGGGAGGCTCTCGGGAGAGAGAATTTTTTCGCCGAGAAAGCGTCTGACTCTAGAATAGAAAAAGACAAAAGGTTGCCGGTGACCCTGCGCAAAAAAGGAGGGGGCCGGTGAGAAGAGGGGGTCGTTCAAGAATTTTCTAACCAGGGGCGTTCGACACAAAATGACATTCGATCCCAAAGAAAACACTCTCAGAGACAAGAGACAAGGGAAAGCCCCCTGAATGGAAACCCAAACCAAGGGAGGGTTTTTCCTCCAGGGGTACAATGAAGCCCGTTAGGAAAGGCACACTCCAAGGAGAGAACCTCTAATCAGTTTATTAAAGAGAGCCTTTACAAAGAAATACCTCTCAATACGCCATTGGGGGGTTAGAGAGATAGCCCGAAATACTATCTCGAAAAGGATATCGTTGAAGCATTGGATAGGAAAGGAGGATCCCTGAACCTGTCTCCTCTTAGGGCCCAGAAAGGCCTGCGTAAAACTCGGGAAAAGTTTAAGAGAATGGTCGGCCGCCGGTTTGGGGGGGGGGGGTGGCCTCTAGGGGGTCTCCAGCCAAGGAAAAGGGCTAAAGGGATCACCTGGTCAGCGGAACGTATCAAGAAAGGAGAATTTCTGTAAGTAAAAAAGGGGATGAGCACTCAGGCACTTGTCTCGGGGGGAAGAAGGTCGGTTGTAGAAACCAACGAATCCATTGGGGAAGGGGGTTCGAATCAGGAAAAAGAGCCTCCTCCCACCTGGCAGAGGAAAGGGATTTCGGACTTTAAGAGAAGGGAGAGATGGTTCCCGGTGACTACTCACCTTAGAATTGGGGGGGGGAAAGGTATGCAGAGGGGGAAAATAATAACTTCTGCCAATCGGAAACTCTGGAGAGGATAGTAAGCAGACCTTAATTATCTAATGTTTAATTAAAAAGGCCATCTGGGAAGGAACGCTCCGAAGGGGAAGGGTACAACGTCCCAAATATATTGGAACGAGAAAAAGGTGTGTTATGAAATTATGGGGAAAGGGGGTAATCCGGTTTCGTTATTGGCATTCTCTCTAATACAACAAGGAAGAGGGGGGGTCCAAGGGGGGGGGAGGGGGGCCAGCCAAGTAACCGCGAGGATCAAGCCAGCGCAAATGGGAAAGGAAAGGAAAGGTTAAAGCATAATCACACCGAAAGAAGAAAGTTATGGGGAGAGTGGAAAAGGGAAAACAAGCTATCCCGATAGTGCCACAAAAACAAAAGTTTGTTGTAAAGAAGTTTTTAGTCTCTGGTACGTAGCAATCTTTGGGGAAGGAGGCGCTTCCAGAAAACGGAAGAAAAACTTAGTCAAAAAGCCTCTCTCTCCAAAGGGGGGGGGGGGCAGCCGGCCAGAATGTAGGCATTTAATCCTTCGGTTCTGAGAGGAAAATCTTGAGGAGTTGGTAGGGCAGGGTGTGTCTTGGGCCTGCAGGGGGGGGGGACATCGAAAAAAGGTGCCGCAGCTGTGGGGAAACTTTAGAAAGGGGAATTCGAAGGGGTCCCAAGGAATCCGAGGGAGGAAAAGTATGTTGGGAAGACAAGAATCAAGCCGAAAAGATTGCCGTCTGTTACTCTTTCCAGCACGTCAGGTACAGGCTAAGGAAAGGAAAAACCGAGGGGAAAGGGTGCGCGTGTGCTTCGAGCGATTCCATAGAGGGTGAAGCCGAAATGACCGTGGAACCATCTGGTCGATGGGGGAGAGGGGTGGCGCCCACAATAAGTTACGATATGTGAAAAAGGCACGCAAGTTGAAAGCGCGGGGAAAAAGGGGGAGGAGAGTTAGAAAGACGTCGACAACTGGGAGGTCCTCTTCTCCAGGAACACTCTGCCGAACTGAAAGGAAGAAGAATCTTTTTGGAGATGCTGCCACGGTAGTGAGCGCGTATCTTACTCCCTGAAAAGGGAATCGGCTGGAGGCCAGGGCAAAAAAATGAAAAAAAGAGATAGGAATTCTTCGCGTGTGAGGAGATTTGTGCATTGGAAACTAATCGGAAAGGAGGGAGCCCAAGACACGCCTTGAATTGCCCTCGAACATGGAGAGGGGGAGGACCTTGAGGGAGAACTACTTCGGTCTAGCTTTTCTAAAGGGGAGGACTGGAATAACGGTGGAGTTTATACAAGTCGATGGGGGGGGAGGTTCCGAGAAGGAGAAGACTGCTCGGAGTGAAGGGAAAAGGCGCTAATTGCCTTTAAAAGGGAGGAGTAGGTGGCATGCACCAGTGGTCGCGATGACTACGAGGGAAAAGAAAGGGGGATTTGAGAGAGAAAAAAAAGGACCTAGTCTAAGGAAAAATAAACTTTGGCGGGAGGGGGTTATGCAAAATCACGACTGTTTGGGGGGGGGGGGGGGGGGTGGGGGGGGTTCTGACCGCAAGAAGGAGCACTTCAGGCCCAACGGAGGGAGGGTGAGGCCCGGTGTAGGGGTGCCCATGTCATGCAGCCCGAAGAAAGAAAAAGGAGTCCGGTCTTGGCAAAGGGAAGGAAGGGAAGGGTGTCCCAGGGGTTTTGAGAAAGAAGAAATTTTGTTCACGTGGGTCAGGGGAAGGGAAAGCAGAGAAAAGATTATGAAACCTGCAAAGTTAATCAGGGAAAAAGGAATTCCGCAGGAGGAAGAAAAAGGGTAAACAGACAGGATGTTAAAAAAAAAAAGGCAAGCTGCCCAACTGCAAGAAGGAGGGCCCCTGTAGGGAGATTAATCCTGAGACGGATCGGTCAGATCGGCGCGGAGAGTAATCGGCAGGGAGGAAAGGAGACGGGTTTGTAGCCTACAGGACGCATGGCATTTCGAGAAGAAAAGATCATTCGAGTCAAAAAAAAGGGAGTTGAAAGAAACGGCGGGCCGAGGAGGAGAGAGAAACCAACAACAAAAAAACCTGCTATGAGGAAAAGATAGAGGGGAAAACTTAGTCCCTCCGTTTTAGGGAAACGGAAGGGTGACGCTGGGACTCGATGACGTAAAAAAAATCCTCTCGACGAAGAAAGGGCTCCGTCGGCTACAAACCCTTCAAACGAGAGCCCGACGGGGAAGGTTGCCAGAGTTCCTCCAGCGGAGAGACTTTCATGATTACTCCAAGAAAAGGGGGAGGGCTGGGCAGCGGGAAAAAATTCGATGGAACATCCTGGAGAGGGAAAAAGATCATGCGAGTTGACAGAGAAGGAGTATTGGCAGGTTTCATAAATAGTGGGATTCTGTCCCTATCCAAGCGATGTCCTTAAAAAAGTGAACAAAGTGATGAGAGGAAGGGGAATTCCAAACGAACTAAGGGAGAAATAATGGACTACGTCATGGGACGTCATGTCCCGCGCATCTTGCCTAGGAAAGAAAGGGGGGAAAACGCCCCCGGAAAATCAACCGGGCATCCAAAAGAAGAGATAGTCCCAGCCTTCTTGGAGGGGAGGTGGCATGAGGGGGTCGACACCCTCCACCTTTTTATTCAAAGAAAGCTTTGAGGAAGGGGGGGCTTCGGCGCACTATCAAAAAATAGCTACTCAAGGTGAAAAAAGGAGCACAGAATTGTAAGGCCTGGGGACTCGCAATGAAATCTTGGGAAAAGATCCTTGAAGAAAAAAGGAAAGTGACTACTTAGAGGGGAAATCCAACCTCTGGGATCCAAAGTCTCAGAAACTATCTATTCTCTGAAAAAAAGGAAGAGGAATTCAGGAGAAGTGCGCTATATCTTCCTGTCCGCTGGGAAAGGGGGATGGTAAAGATTTCGGCTCGCAATTGGCCGAGCGAAGTTCCATGCAAATCACTAGAACCTCTCAAGAGGGAAGAAGGGAACGAGAGATTGATGCAAAAGGAAAAGATTGCATCGGGGGAGTTCCGTGGAGAGGATCTCGAAAGGGAGGCCTCAGACCGAAAGCCAAACGCTAAAGAAGATCAGGAGGGGGACAAGACGGAAATACTGAAGAAGGAGGAAGGGCGACGTCTCTGCGAACTCCGGGAAAAAAGGGCGTTAAAAACTCAACTTGTCGAGTGCCTGGAGGGAAAAAACTAGGCACTAGGGAAAGAGCCGTCTTGTTGGGGGGGACCTCCTAAAAAAGGAAAAAGAATGCGTTAGCCGAATGTCATTTCTTCTGAGAAGATATTGCAGAGCGAGAAACCGTCACGCGCAAGGTACTACTCGGTTTCAGCAGAAAAGAGCCTGTGTAAAAATGGAGTTGGGCTGGGAACAGACAGGCCTGGATGGTGGCGGGGGGAAGGGGAACCATACCTTCTTGACAGAAGGAATCGGATGTAGTTTGGAACCGGCGCACTCGGGCTCGGAGGGGACCCTCCCCTCCGAAAACAAGTGTTCGCTTTCCCAAAAGTCAGCAAAGAACACCCTTGGGAGGGGCCGACCCCGCAATTGATGGAAAAAAAGTGGATTATATAATCCTACATTACGGAAAAAGTAAACAATTACAAAAGAAGGTGTATATAAAAAACTCATTGGACTAATTCTGGGGGGGGAGTTAGAATTTCTTAAAATACAAACATACCCAAAGAAGAATTACACACAAAAAGGGGAGTCAAGCTAAAAACTTGTTATCGACCTCTCTAGAAAGGGGGGATCATAGCAAGGATAAAGGTCGTTAAAAAAAAAAGAAACCCATTACCAGGATGTGGGGGGAGGCGCCGCCCTTGAGGTGTTCGGAAAGGTATCCAGGAATGAAGGTCCCCAAGGAGCGCCTTGTTCTTATTTTTCTTCTAAGGGGGAGGGGGTTTATGGCAAAGAACAGTGGGGACCAAAAGATAAAGAGGTTAGAGAATAAACCCAATATTTCTTCCCTGGCTTTTCTTGCAGGGGACGGGAAATCCACATCCTAAGAAAAAAAGAAGAAAAGGTTTGGGACGTGGGAAGGCTATCCGTCTATATTCAAAAGGATCGATGGCAAGGTTTTACTTACCGCAATGTGGAAAAAGTATCGGTTGCGAGAAAAAGGGGAGCGGTGGAAAAAAGTTATTTATCCTGCCTGACGGGGGCATAACGGCACAAGCACAATTTAAGTGTGGTAGTCAACAAAAAAGTGATTTCAGGGCAAATAGAAACGTCGGGCCGCGCCAGTTGGGAAGGGGCGCTTTCTAAGGGAGGGGTAACGTCATTCTTTGGCTTCTACAAAAGGAAGGGGGGGGCTAGATGAGAAGATGAAGTGGGAGGATCATCCAAATTATTCCGTATGCAGAGAAAGAGGAAAAGGAGACCGAACCGCGAATCATTGCTCTTTAGTATCTTGCCGGCGGTGGAGGGGAGCCCAGAGGAAATTCAAACTCAAAGAAAAAACAAGAGAAAATTCCCCGGGGGTCCCCTAGTTTTCAGAGGAGAAATAGGGCACAAAGGAAGGGGCTGCGAGGGCTCCTAACGAGTCCAATGCGAAAAAAGATAGAATGCGGCGAGGAAAGGATTCTGTAAAAGAAGAAGAGCATCGCGCTTGGGGACGCTTGCTCCGGGGGAGAGAAAAGCTCAGGAGGCATTCGAGGGAGGAGTCCTATGAGGGAAGGTCCACCTGGAGAAAGAGGTGGGGGAAATTCTAACCTGGGTCTCGGGAGCGGGGAGGGTATTCGTAGATGGTTTGGGAAAATGGGCTCGACTTGAAAAAAAATGTAAGTCGGTTAGGAAAACTCTTTCCGGGGGGGGGAACAACGGGGAAATCACCGGCCCCAGCAAGTGTCCCCAACGAAACGGAAGATCGTAAGTCCATAGAGTCCGAAAGTCGTGAGGACATAGGGCTCGGCGAAAAAGAACGCCTAGAGTGACATCGACTAATGGGTTGACGTTAGAGGAAGACCGTAGGTTGGAAATTGTTTGCCAAGGAAGAAATTGTGGAGGGGGGGGGGGAGGGTGATAAACTCCCCATGTAGAAAAACCACAAACTCGGGGAAACCCCTCCGAATTGAGGGAAGAAGAGATAGCCAGACGTATTCGTAAAGGGAAGGATGTCAAGCTGGCGAGAGAAGGGGCGCGTCTATGAAAAAAGCAATTCGATGCTTCTGAGGAGTCGTGGGCGGGGGGGGGGGGGAAGAAGCTGAAAGGGCCCTCTGAAGGGGAGGGGGGGGCTTGTTGTGGGGTTTCTTGAGCGAGTGCCTTTGCCATGAAGGGGAAGGCGCGGGCGAAGAATTGTTCAGAAGAGGGGATCTTGATGTAACGTAAGCGAACTAATCATCCTCCTGGAAGAGGGGGGGGGGAATCTGGAACGGAAAAAAGAGGCAGTCTGAAGTATATAACGGAAAGATTCGTTTAAAGATGGGGGAAAAGAGGTTTGGTGATTTGCGGATTTCTCGCCGAAGGAAGGGTGCACTCTCTCGAAAAAAATTAGATTAACAAAAGGGGGGAAACCATGAGCGCGCGCAATCGGGCAAAATCAAAACCTCGTCAAAACGAAGAAGATGTAGAAGGGATACTTCAAAAAGAAAATCTGAAGGGACGGGGGGCAGAGTGCCCCCCGGAAAGAAAAAATGTTAACCAGAGGGGCTGATTAGTGAGGCTTCAGCCAGAGCTTTAAAAGGAACTGGGCGAAACAATTCTGTGATCCTTCGAACCGTTTCCTTCTAAAAAAAAAAAGGAGCTTCAAGTCTTTTGGGAAAGGGAGAAAGGCGAAAAAGGAAACTCAGCCGGCCCCAATCCTTCTCAGAAAGAAGGGGCAAAGCTATCACACAAAAGCCAATCCCTCGACGCTCCGAAAGGGAGAGGATTCCAACTTGCAGAAAGGAAAAGATCATCTTAGAAAAATAGGATCGGCCTAATTTCCTACTGGGGAAGATCCTTACTGCTTGAAAATAACGTGAAGAGGAAAAAGGAGAGGGAGGTGGATGAGTGAAGGAAAAAGAAAAGAACAGCAGTAGGACCGAAAAAAGTAAGAAATGGGGAGAAAGGATTGTGGAATCGTGAGGTTTTCTCAAAGAAGGATCCGAAAGCATCTGGCAAAATTTAAACCTCCTTTAGAAAAAAAGGAAAGTCCCCAGAAAATAGAGGGGAGGAGGGAGTCACGCTCGAACGCTTTTTGGTGGGGGAAAAAAAAAATAGCTTCGGAAAAGGGGAAAAAAATAAAATAAAAGTTTCCGACCCTGCGACAAGACAGAGGACCGGTGATCCCCGTGTAAAAAAAAAATTCTCAGGGGGGAAGAGTCAAATGTTTCGAAAACATAATTCGATCCCAAAAATAGAAGAATACAAGAGAAAAAGAGGAAAAGCCCCGATCCTAACAAGAAAATTCGATTTTTTTCTGGGGAGACGAACGGCCATTGACGAAGGGGAAAGGGGAAAAAAATCGCCGAGGAAGAGGAAAAAGTCAGACCTGGACCCCGAGAAAGAACTGAAAAAGCGCGATGGCTAAGAGGGAGACGATCAGAAACCCTTCTAAAAAGGAGGCTATAGGGGGACAGCAGTGGAATGCGCCGAGAAAAAAGCCTCTTCGGGGGGCCAACAGGAAGATACTCGGTACACACGTGAATTTTTGGAGGGCCGCCAAGGGGGGGGTTTGAAGTGGCTCTGGGGGGCTCCAGCCAACGCGCAATAGGAAGAACTAAAGCAAGCGGGAAAGGGGGTCGTATCCTGTCTCAGGAGGGGGGGGGCGGGAGGAAAATCTAACCCAGGGGAAAAGAAAGAAATTGCACTGAAGAAGGGAGTACAATTATTTGGGAAGAAAATATAATTGTCAAAAGTACGAAGTTCTAATCAGTAATAGCGAAGAAAAAAAAATTCGCGGCACGCAGGGGGAAATTAGGACTGGAAATCCCATAGGGAAGCTACGGTTTTCCCGTGACACAAGGGGGGGGGGGGGGGTTATGGTGCCTATGCCGAGTGAAGGAGAATAACTTCGCCAATAGGAAAACGGATGCCTAAGCGGAAAAAACTCATAAAGCTCTCGCCCAGGATTTTCTACAAGGGGGGGTTTTGGTGTGAAAAGGCAATCGGCTTATATATAGGGACAGCGCGAAAGGTCTTTCACACAATGATTTTATTTCCTTGAGGAAAGATTTGGTGGGGGATTGGCTGCTAGGAAGGACAAAATCCATTTATCCTACTTTGGGATGAGTGATTCTTCGAGAAAAACAAGTCTATCTTTTAGGGGGGGTCCAAGGGGGGGCCGGGGGGGGGAAAGCCCAAAGTAAAAAACGGAAGAAACACTGGTCCAGCGCAAAGAAAAAAAGTGAGACTGGGAAAGCAAAAACAAACAACCGACAAGGAAGAAGAAGGTTAATGGGGGAATGTCAAAGACATCTAATAACAGAAGAGAAAGAAAAAATTCTCTATGGGGGGGAGGCCGGTAACTAAAACGTTGGTTTTGAGTCTCTTTGAAAGGAGGGGGGAGTTGGATGAGAGAAAGAAAACGAACCACTTCCTTATTCCAAGCGGAGCTTCTGAAAAAAGAAAAAAGGTGGGAGTTCCGCCACCATAATTTAGTCACTTATAAAGGGAGTCGCTAAATACGGGAAGGGGGAGGTTTTAGGCAAGGGGGTCTCATGGTGGGAGGGGGACCAGGGCCGCAGGTCTTGGAAACTTTATAGGGACAAGGGTTCACAAGGATCCCGAGGAAAAAGGATGTTTGGAAGATAGATCAACGAAAGGGACTTCTGTAAAAAGGCCATATTGCAGCATCCTCAGGTACATGCTAGGGGGGAAAAAAGAGTACCGGGCGGGGAAGGCGTGGTACGTTCTTTAAGGGAAAAAAGATTCGGGTTTAAGAAGGGGGGGGCTACCGGAAATGTTCCGGAAAAAAAAAACAATCTGCGAAGGGAGAAAAAAAAAGGGGGGGTCGGAGGGCATAAATTTTAGCTCTGTAAACTACAAGAGGGAGGGGACCGAGACCGGTCTAACAAAGGGAAGTCTTTCCGGCGAGAAATACAGCGTCTGGCCGAAAGAAATCGAATCGTTTTGTTAAAAAGCAACAGTGCCAGAAGGGTCCACGCGGGAGAAAAAAGCACACCGAGGAACAGCATGTGGCAGGCACGTCATAATAAAGATTTCTTAGAGCCCGAGGATTGCAGGTTGTGTATTGTCAGGGAAACGAAGCGCGAAAAGGGCGATCCGCAATAAGAATAGTGATTGCCACGCGTACATGGAAGGGGGATGCGCAATTGCCGGACTTCAACGTTAAACAGAAAAGTTTCTTCGATAGAAATCGGACCACAAGTGGAAGTGCCACGTCGAAGGAGGTTCCGAGACGGAGCAGGTCTCTAAAGAGGGCATAAAAGATTGCCAAAAGGGCGCAGAAAGGATGACACCATGCTGGTCGCGAAGCGGGGCATCCCTTGGTCAGGAGGGGGGACTACGGGCTAAGGGGTCATTTTGGGAGCCCAGGACCCATCATAAAAACGCTTTGCCCCCGCTGGGGGGTGTCGAAAAAAGGGGGAATGACCACAAAACATGACTTCAATAATTTCAAAGAGGGATCACAGGGCCCACTCGTTTCTTCCCGGGTGTTCCTGTGGGGCCGTGCCCATAAGGTCATTTCATCGAAAAAAGGGGGAACGAATCCCGGGGTCTTTCCAGATTGACGTATCCATGGAAGAGGGATTTTTGGGAATTGAATACTGGATATGAAAACTTTTGTCACATTTGAGAAGTCCGATCTGGATTCGAGGACAAGGGGGAGGGAAACCTGCAAAGTGAATCCGAAAGTGGGAGAATCCGCCTGAGGAGAAAGACATGATGTTAGAAAGGGGTCAGCAGCCCAAATGCAAGAAAACTTTCGTCCAAGGGAGGAGAATCCTGAAAGGACGGATCGAAGAAGGGACGCGGAGGAAACAGAGGGAATAATCGTCGGGATGACAAGAAAGATTGACTGTTTGTAGCCAAATTGTTTGACGATGGACGAATGGTCGAGAAGGGGAACCAATTACAGGGAGTCATTCGAGTCAAAAAACGCACTGGGGAAAATACTAAGGCGGCCTAAGCCCGCAGGGGAAGAG
>Ga0179593_1650865_pt1 | contig 13810 bp, 13 predicted proteins | sample CZODoug2_1_08_16_FD_185931 | JGI IMG/M metagenome (GOLD analysis project Ga0179593, IMG submission 185931) | Vadose zone soil fungal communities from Angelo Coast Range Reserve, California, USA - CZODoug2_1_08_16fungal (PacBio error correction) | ecosystem: Environmental > Terrestrial > Soil >...
GGCCAGGGAAAAGCATAGCAAGACAAGCGGGAAAAAAGCACAAGGGGGGTTCCCGCAAGTAGAAGACAGTGGGATAATGCTTGGGCCGAGTATTAGAAACGGGCCAACTTCGGGAGATCAGTCGTGAACAGGGACGTGCCCGGAAGGAGCATACACAAAGTAAAGCATCAGACGAAGTCAGAGGTCGCGCCTTTGTTGCGGAAAAACCAAGTCAGAAAAAATCGACTGGTGTACGACGTGTCGTTCCGAAAAGATGCCCCTGGTGGAAAGAACCTTCAAAGCTTGAGCATGTCCTCCGGCTGGGGGTTCTGACTGAGCGGAGCACGAATCGGTGGAAGTGGGACCCCCGCTGCACCCGTTGTCGAAGGCGTGGGGAACATCGTAAAAAAGGACACGTCGTGTAAGCCCCGGGAATAAAGAGTCTTGACTCAGGGGAAACCCCAGAAGTGCGAACAGTAACCGGTCGGCCGAACTTGAAAAGAAAACCCCAAAAGGAGGTGGAAAAAAGCAAGTCCGTGCTTGGGAAAAAAAAAAACGAACCGACGTTGGGGAGGGCCGGGACAATGGAAGACTCAAAGCTACCATGGTTTAGGGGGCGGGGACGCGTGACAGCACGAAGGTTCAGGGTCTCAAACGATAGACCCGAAAAAAGAAAAGGGGGCAGGGGGGGCCCCCGGCAAACGGGGAGGGGGGGCCGGAACCCTTTGCGCCGGTGAGAGAAAAGTTCCGATGTGGAAACCACCCGCCGCCGAAAAGACGGCCCGCCCAGGAAAGGTTAAAAAGACTCATAAAGCGGAGACTGACAAAAAACAGGCGAATGTCCGAGGTTCGCGGGAGGAGTACAGACCTCGTAAAGCAGTGTTGTTGAGGACCAAACAGCCTGCGGGCCCGGTGTACTCGCCCATCGGGACCTGAAAAAAACGCAGGGGCTGTCCGGTCGGGCTACGAGGAGGACCATCAAAAGACCTGATGAATCCTTGAAAAATCCGCAAGACGCGTACAGGGTGCGATTTGGGGAGAAACGCAAACCCGCTTTCGCCAATTCAGGGGGACCAGAAGCGAAGGGTTGGAAACTCTTTTGAAAGAATCCAGGCCGGTTGGAGGTAGGAAGCACAAGGAGCTGCCTACCCTTGGAAAAAAGCCAGACCGGGCAAAAAAACTCAGAAAGGTACCAGCAAGCAAAGTTTCAGGTGGCAAACCACGGAGTAGGGATGGGGTCAAAATCCGCGTGTTGGGGGTGTCCGGGGTCGGTCCCAGGGGGCACCAATTATGGGGCACCTGTTCACAAAACAGCGAGCACGGGGGGGGCGCTGTAGGAGAAGCCGGCCGAGAACAGCAGTGGAAAAAGACGAAAGGAAAAGAGGGGGTCGAGAGCCAAAACTGCAACAACCACAAGGCAAATGGGACGGGAGGAGTGGGAAAGAAATCCTCAAACCTTTGAGATAGAAAAACAATCGCCTGAATCGTCTCATGAGGTCTTTTCTCACCAAGCTGCCACGCCCGACGGTGCACGTGATGCGGCAACAACGGCGCCGTAGAGAAAAGATTGAAAGAGATTGACCTGGTCGAGGGCTAAAGATTTAGGGCGCCCGGCGTGAGTTGGCAAAAACGAGGCGGAAACGCCCTCGGGCAGATCGGGGGAAGGCCCCGGCATTCCGCCGGTCAGAATTATCGTGATCGGAGCCAACAAGAACGAAGCCGCATTGGGTGAACGAGGGACGACGAAACGCCATGCTGAGCCGAAACAAAGCGAAAAAAGTTGAAAAAGAAAAGTTTGGGCGGCCCAAGAAAAAAAAGTAAAATGTGTGACAAATTGTCAAAGTTTCTAAGTGGGGGGAAGTCAGGCCACCAAGGGGGCGTTCTTCGGAAAGGCTAAAGGATTCTCCCCTAATCAGATCCCGCGGAGGCGCGTCTGGCGGGTCCGACGGAAAAACGTCCTGGTGAGCCCAACCGCAGCTCCCCGCCCAAAGACCTGGGGGGTTTACCTACATACGACACTGAGATAAACGGTCAGGGGAGGGGGACCTTCGAGTGGGCCCCGCATCTAGCCGAACGGAGCCTGGAACAGCGCACCGAGGAACTAGGCGCGGGGGGAGGAAAAAAAGCAAGCCAGGAATTATGATGAATGGGAGCTTGGTCCAAACAGCGGTGTACTCCCAAGTCTTCAAAACATTCAGGTGGAGGGAACGGTGGTTAGAAAAGGAAAAAAAGGAAAAATCACAGCGGGGGTAAATTCAAAAAAAACGACCCAAGGACAAGCTTGTGGAGGGGACGTTGCCAAAAACGGGCACTGCAAAGAAAAAGACGACGAAAAAGCCGTCGGGAGGCCCGCGCCCAAAAAATCCCGAAAAAAAACCGGATGGAGGGGGGGGATAGGTGGGTGACGGGCGCACGAATCCACTTGGGGGCTGAAGACCCAGCGCAAACAACGTCGAGGGGCGCCCTTTTTCATGCGTTGAAGTAAATGGGAGGCCGGGGGGTAGACAAGAGCAGAACAGAGTAAGCACCCCAAAAGGGTTGGACTGAGCCACCAGAGCTCGGACGGAAAGCAAAAACAAGCTTGTGGCGCCAGGGACCGGTCACATTAAAGAAGGACTCGGAAAGCGCACTTCGAACGGAGAAAAATCAGCTGCGGTTCGAGACCCGGCCGGGGATGGCGGTAGCGAAATCAAACAAAGGAGGAGAAGGAAAGAGAGGGAGATGAAACAGCTGAGAACGTTTTCGAAGGAAAAAAAAACTGTCAAACGTCAGCGATGAACGTGCGGAACCAGTAAGCGATAGGGGGGGGGGGGGGGGGGGGGGGGGGGGGGGGGGGGGGGGGGGGGGGGGGGGGGGGGGGGGGGGGGGGGGGGGGGGGGGGGGGGGGGGGGTGTGTGGGGGGGGGGGGGGGGGGGGGGGGGGGGGGGGGGGGGGGGGGGGGGGGGGGGGAGAGGGGGGGGGGGAAGGGGGGGGGGGGGTGGGGGGGGGGGGGTGGGGGGGGGGGGGGGAGGGGAGGGGGGGGGGGTAGAGGGAGGGGAGAGGGGGGGGGGGGAGGGGATAGGGGGGGGGCGGGGGGGGGGGGGGGGGGGGGGAGGGGGGTTGGGGGGGGGGGGGGGGAGGGAGGGGGTGGAGAGGGGTGGGAGGGAGGGAGGTAGGGGGGGGGGGAGGGGGGGAGATGTGGGGGGATGGGTGGTAGGGGGGGGGGGGGTAGCGGGAATGACGGTGACCGTGCAGCGAACTCAAAATATGTGCGAGGGCTGCCTTACAAAAAGTAAACTTCGTGCTAAAAAGCTTTTTCCTGGAAAGAAGCCGCCGTCCCCCAAGAAAACACAGAAGGCTTCCTTGCCGGGAAAACGGGAAAAAAGGCGCCAGTGGGGGGGAGAGCCGAAAAGGAACCGCCTCCACGATAGACAGCACATGCGAACTTGGAAGGTGGAGCCGCAGCTCGAACGGCAAGTCGTCCGCGCTCCCTGGGGGGGAAATGCCTGAGAAGCCGTTTTAAAAAAAAGGGAAGGCGGAGCCCTACGGTCAGTGACCGAGAAGGAGACAACCGTTCAAAAGCAAGGAGTAATGCGTGCCAGCCCTGGTGGGTAGGAAGGGTGGGTGGAAAAAAACACGAGCATCATAGCTGGGACATAAAAATCAAGCAACGACACGACAGCAGATCTCGGTGCAACAAAAGCAACAACTCAGCTCTCCGGACGCCTCAGATCAAACCCACTCGAAGGCCTCGAAGGAATCCGGGAGTCAGGTGGAAGAAAGCAGCCAAACTCGGCCCCGCCCAGTTGGAGCTGCAAAACGCACCCCAAAATCCTTCCGAGTCAAAGCCTTAAAAAGGGTGGATAAGCCCAGGGTTGGCGGCTTCGGATCAAGACTACAGCGCCAGATGTCGTGAAGGGGCGGGAGAAACCTGGAAAAACAAAATGCAAACCCTGAAATTTCGACAGCCCAAAACAGAAAACCCGGAGGCCGTTGCGTTCATAGAGACTGGGCGTGACGAGCATCGGGGAAAAAAAAAAGGTCCGCGCGGGGTCAAAAGGGGGACGATCGGGACCGTAGAAAAAAAAAAGGCGGGAAGAAAAAACCCGGCTTGCCGCGAAAAAAAGCGACCAGGCGCCCTGCGTACGCCTCTGCACAATTAAAAGGCGCTCCGGACCAGGTCATGAAGCTCAGAAGCCGAAAGGAAAGACATACAGTAAACACCTTCCAGGTCCGAAGAGGGTGTCTAAACCGCCACTCGGTCAATGCGAAAAAAACAAGATAAAAAAGCGTTATCCGTGCAAGTGGGGGGGGGGCGGTTGGCGTTGCGAAGAAAGAACGGGAACAAGCAGCATATCAAGGGACCAAACGGCCGCGATCCAACCGTCAACGCGCCAGCGGGGACCCGGGGCATATTGCCCCATAAGACAGAAAGAAAAACAAGGCGCAATTTCGGATGGCAATTGGCCACTAAAAAAGAGGCTGAATCCAGCAAACGAAACTTTGAACGTGGCGCAGGTCAAAACTGTCCGGTGCGCCAGGAAGGGTTCGGCACAGCCCTGGGTTAAAGGGGACTACCTCAAGAGGCAAAGAAAAAACAAAGCGGGGCAACCGGAAGGACCTGAAGGGATTGCGAGCGGGACTTTCTGAGGGCTCCAAAGGGAAAAAAAAAAAAAAGAATACCGCTCGGACTTTGACCATCGAATGGAAAAATCCTACGCCAGAAGAATTGAAAACGCCATCGCCACTGTGCAAGGGGGGAAAGAAAGGCGAGGAACGCCCCCCGAGGTGGGAAGGTTAAAAAGAGGGGTGCGAGGATTGAAAGCCAGTACGGAGAACAATAAAAAGCGAAACGACAGCAGCAGGAAAAGAAGCCCGTTGTTACGGTGAAACCGCCGCCAAAACGAGGAAATGCACAGGCCCGGGGCAAGGCGAGAGGGGGGGGGGGAAAAAACCGGGTGGACCAGCGCAGAGAAATGGGACGGCGCGGAGGGGCAAAAGCGAAAGCGCCGGCGAAAACAACAGGGGGCTCGCTAGCCTGAAAAGTCATGCACTGTTACGCGTAAGGCAGATGGTCGGGGGAAATGACGGAGTCCGGCCCGGAGAAAAAAAAAGAGAAATGGCCCGAATTGCCTGGCAAAAACGAGTGAAAAAAGGGCACCAAATTGAAGGGTTTCTTGCCAGAAGGGGGAAGAGGAGGAAGTTTCGCCACATGGAGTGTTGGTATGGAAAAAACTATATCCGTTCTGATGTTAAAAGGTGGTCCGACGGCCGAACCGGAAACTAAGCAGGTTCACCGCCGAACCCGATAGTTAGGGGGGCAGCGGCGCACCGCCCCACCTAAGACAAAAAGGACAACAGAAGCAGACCATCGGCGAGGGACATGAACTTAATGGGAGGGACCATGAACATAAAAGTCCAGGGCACAGGCGTAAACGCAAAGTACCGTCACCGATCACTAACTGGAAAAAAACAAAAAGGCCGAGAACGCGCGAGGAAAAGGCAGATAACACAAAAAACGGACAAGTACGAAAAAATTGGCCGGGAGGCGTGGTCAGGTTTCTACTGACCACCAGAAAGTCAAAAACCGACGGCCTACTAAAACGGGTCAAAAAGAACGGGAAAAAACCTGCCCCCGGCCGGAACCATCCAGTAAAAATCTCGAGACGAGGAGAAAGAGAGAGAGGCAGGTCTGGGAGGCATAACCGGTCAAAACCAATAAGCACCGGGGAAAACGCATAGCACCCGTTTTTCTTTTACATGGTTACTTGGTAGGGACAAGACGGCGAGTAGAACGGGACGAACCGAAGCGTCTCACGTGGGGGAAAAATGATCTGAGGGGGGGGTCGGACAGGAATGGAGCCATGGATCCTCTCGACGGAAAGGCAGAAAAGGGGACGAGGGACCTGCGTGTCCGAAGCAAATCCAAAAATAAAAAAGCCGGAACTTCAGTGGAAATCCGGGGGGCCCATGAAGAACAGAAAAACCTCTTGTGAATTGGACAATAAAAAGGGGGGAAAGCATGTACTCGGGAGCGTTCAAAAAACAGGGAAAAACGACTGCGAAAGCGACGAGCAAGGAAGGGGAAAAAAAGCCCGCCTTGAAAACACGAAAAATGATTTCGGGTTCGGCACGCAAAAGTTAGCCGGCAGGCGGGCCAAGTGGGGTTGTAAACGGGCTTCCAAGAAGCAGAACTGAAGCCCCCCCCCAGAAACAGCAGGTGGAAACGCCATACCGTCCGAGGGGAAACGAAAACTGAACGGGGTAAAAACAAAAAAACGTGCCAACAGCCATCCGTTGGCGGCAGCGGCAGAACGAGTTGGGCTGGCGCCCGAATGAACTACTCAGGCATGAGGAAATTCTAAAGGTCTTACGCAGGGTGGGGGGAGAACAGAAGTGCAGGTATGACGGGGAAAAGGCCCCCGTTGGGTTGACTAAAAAAATAAAAACCTTCGCGCCGGCCGGCGAAACGGCTGGTCATGTAACGAGGGGCAAAAAGGGCACTTGGCCCACCGTTGCCCCCGAAAACGTCCAGCCCGTCATTGAACACGGCCTCCGCGCGTCGAGTGGAAGGAAGGCATAGGAAACCAAAGGCCCGATGGTCGAAAACGAGGTGTCGCTATAGAGAGTCAAAAAGACGGAAGAAAGGGGGTTGACCTTTCCTTCCATGCTGAGTTAAATCGGCCACGCGGTGAATGAACAAGTCTGCGCTTGCAAGCAAAAAAACGCAAAGTTCGCAACCGAAAGGGGGAAAGGGATTGGGCCCTTTCCAACGGTGCCAACTCCGAGCGGCCGCGGGCAGGCGTTTAAACCCAAAGGACTCCGCCAGACCTTAGGGTGAAAAAACGTGCTCGGTGCAAAGGGGCCCGAAGCGCCGACTTGGGACCTGGAGCTGTGGCGACTGTCCCCTGGCCCGCGACTAAAGCCCAAGTTACGCCGTTCCATTGGTTTTTGGAACCGGGATGCTCAGCCACGAGTGGGTCCAGAGGGATGCAGTGTGGCGGGCGGGTTTTGGCTGACCAAAAAAAAGGGAACGGGGTCCAACAAGGGGGCAAGGCGGGCCGGCCCGTAGGAATAACCAAGCAATGTATCTCGATTAAAAGTTGGGCTCCGAGCGACGGAAACCGCCGTCAAAACGTAAAAAGCGGCATCAACGCTCAAAAAAACAAACAGGAGGAAAGGCTGCCAATTGGAAAAATTCCCCCCCGCGCAAGCGGGGGGCCTTGACCGGGGGGGAGCCGCCCGACCTGACGGATGGGGCCTTAAGAGGGGCTCAGTTGGGCGGCCGAACGGCTTTTTCTGCTGAGGCTAGGAGAAAAATATAGACCCGAGGAAATGGCGGCGGCGGGGTCGAGGCCAGAAAAAAGGACTTGACCTGACAATCGCGGGCCGGCCCCCTTCCTGGAACGCAAAAAGAAAGTCCGAAAAGATTCCGAACTTGGGAGGGGGCCGAACCAAAAACTACCACAAAAACCAAACTAACAGAAGTGGGACCCGGGATCTCGAAAAATGCAAAAGAACAATTTATCAACCAAAGGCTTCATTATCAGGGTCTTGTAAACGGAACAGGGGGCCCGTTAGGGGGGACATGCAACGTTTTGATTCCTTCTGTCTCGTTTGCCCCGCCAACAAGACAACTTGTGGATCCACCTGCTTTCGGGGGGAGAAAAAAAAGAAGCCAGGGATCGTGCAAAAATAAACCAGCTGGGTGGAGGCCGAACGAGCTGGGGGACGCTGGCAAAAAGATCGGAGGCCCCCGGCTAGTGGAAACGGGCCTCGCGAGGTCCACCACGGGGGGGGCCGGGGCGGGGCCTACGGGGGGTGGCCTGGCGATCGAGGCGCGGAGAAAGGCGAGCAGCCTGGAAAGGCAACCGAGATCCCAAGGAATCGCGAGCATGACCATCAATCAACTTACTGAATGATGATGAAGCTGGTTGGGGGACACAGGGGACGATGTACTCCAAAAGGGGGCCAAGGACCCCAGTCAGGGGAACGGTTGTTCAAATAAAAAAAAAAAAAAGGCCACACGGGCAAAGGAACCCTTCACGGGCAACACGCCGGGGGGAACCGAGCACAAGGGGAACTTTTAGTCGAGGAGGGAAAGGGGAAAGAAAGCCACGCACAAACGAGCCGTGCGGATAAAAGGGAAAAACGCCGCGAAACCTTCAAGGCACGGCGCCGTCTATCTTTGAAGGCTTGGCTGGTGATTTGTCAGAAAAAAGCTCTCCACTGAAGGGAAGCGTCAAAAAACCATCACGTTTTTCCCGTAAAGCCTTGGTTCACGTGGCTTGGAGGGGGGGGGGGAAGGGGCGCACCGAGGTCGCAGAGAACACAAAAAAAGGATACGGGCCCCGAAAAACATTGTCTTTGGTGCAAAGGTCGAGAGCAAAACAACCGTTTGGCGGAACCCAGAGCCGGGGTCCGGCGCCCTCGGAGAAAGAAAGGACTGGTTGAACGGTCGCCTCGGTCAAAAACGGGAACCACGGAAGCGGAAGAGTTCACAATCTCAGACTCTACAAAAAACACAAACAAAAAAAGGAGAGGGTAGGAGATGGCGGGGAACCGCCGGCCAGGGGAAGGTCAAAAACCTTTAACAGGAATCACCCCGGTCGGGGGGAAACCCGCCCAGAGGAAGAAGGAAAACGGGGACTGCCGACAAGGGGGAACAACACCGAAGGGAGAAACGCGCCAACAGCGTCCTTGCGGTAAAAAAGGATGGGGTCGGAGGGGAAACCGAGCCGCCGACAAGAAAAAAAACTTTAAAATTAAGCAAAATGTAAAAAAAACTAGGGGAGCTCCTTCAAAAAAAAGCAAGGGGGATCTCGTGCGAAAAAAAAAGGACACCCCTCCCCGATAGCAAGTCTAAGGCCTGGAAGGTGAAGGGAAAACAAGCAAAAAGTACCCACCCGGACGGCACGACGCGCTCCAAAAAGAGTCCCTGACACGGCCTCGCAAAGCGCCGTGCCGGAAACTCAAGAAGGCTACAAAAAGCGACGTTGTTGGGCGGGGGGGACACTCCCGCACAAAACCGTTCCCCAACCACCCGTCATCCCTGATAAGCGAAGGTTGCAAAAACAGGCATGCCATCAGCCTGGGGGTACGGCAAAGGTCTCAGAACAGCGCCCAGCAGGGAGAAAAGGTGCAAACCCAGCTGCCTGGAAAGGCTCGCCGCCCTCGATCGGAACACGCTCAAACCGGGGGTCGTACAAGAAAAAAAAGATGTTAAAACACAAATTGCCCAAACTGCGCAACGAAGGGCGAAAAAACAGCGCCGTAATTCTCCCCAAGACGAAAGCGCCGTGTGGATACAGATCAGGTGGGGGTCCTTCCAACTGGGGCTGAGACATATAAAAAACAGCCCATGTCCACCAAGGTGCCAGAAAGTGGCCCAAACATCTAAAAAAAACCTGCACCTGTGCCCAGGCCTCGCCAGCCAAACACTCAATTCCCAGACTTAGAAAGTGGGGCGGTCCTCAAAAGAGGCGGAGTAGTCTGGCCCACGGGGTTGGGAAGCCGGGTTCAGGGGGGGGGAGGCATCAAGGAAGGGAAGGCGCCAAGACCCGCGAAAAAAAACTAAGGCTCCGACTCGCGCTGCACCTGCAAAACGAAAGCGCCCTTTAAAAAAGCAGCTCGAACCATGTCCATATAAAAAAAAGAAGAAAAAGCATAACACTGAGCGCAAACGGGGTGGTAAAGCCGGGTTCAGAGGTCGAAATGGCCACGCACCGAAAGGTCAAGAGCAAAGGTAAAGGGTGGGGACCCGTTTTCGCCTAAACGGGCTTTTGAGCGTGAATGGCGACGCAGGGAAAGAAGAAATCAGGGCGAACGCCTATGGAACCACCGGCTGATCAAAGCTCAAAAGGGGCGAGCAGAAAATACAGGTCAAAACCTCAAAAAGTATAAAAACACGGTGGACATAAAGTTTGCACCACATGCTCCACCAAACCTCAGAAAAAAAAAGAATTCATGCCAGTGCCCACGGAATGAAGAAACATCCGGCAAACCGAACGGGGGCCGGCTGGGATGCATTCCGCGGACCCGCCCTGGAGAGATCAAAGAACGTGCGTGCCTAAAACTTGGGGGGGTACAGAAAAACGCCGGCGGCTCCAAAACGAAGAAAACCGGCGCACGGGGGAACCCTGAGATGTCCGAAAGAGTGGAATGGGGGTCGGAGCCAAACGCCTGAAGAAATCGGGAAGCACGCCGGCGTGGGGGGAACGTAAAAATTTGTCCATCCGGATCCCGGGAGGTGGAGCGGCCCGGCCAAGCAAAAAAAAACTGGAAAGTGAAAATAGCGAGGAAAAAGGAAAGATTTGATCAACTATCGGATAAGGGGTTGGGGCGACGTAACGAACGCCCGTACAAAACGTCGCACGGACATCGACCGTGGGTAGACGTCTCGATCAACGTGATGAGCACGGGCCAGAAAACGCGGGTAAGCAGGACGGGCCCAGCCGGCAGGCCGCAAGACTCAGACCGCAGACGAAAAAAAAGCGAGGGCAAGCACAAAAGGGCGGGCGATCGTCACTCGGGAAAAGCGAGATTTTCACACGGGCGTCGGGGAATGGTCGATTGCAGGGCGGCACTTCGACGCCAGAAAGATAGTGCAAAGGAAGAAGGCAACGAGTGCTGGGAAAAAACCCCCGGTTCAGGTTTTTTACAAACAGTCGGGGGTCAGCCGGCCTGGTGTCGCATTGGGGAATGGGGGTTTCGGAGAGAAACCTGCGGGGGGAAGTGTCCTGTCCATACGGCCGAAAAAGAAGGAACGGGGTGGGTTCACGCCGAACAAACATAGGGGGGAAAACGGTACGCAAACCGGGAAACACCAAATCGTGCATCGTTAAGGGAAGAAAACCAACAGACCAGCTTTTTTCCAAGACGAGGAAACTCCAGCTTTTGACTGGGGGGCCAAAGGACCCGACCAGGGCAAATATCAAACGGCGGAACGCAGGAAGCACTCAAGGTAGCTTAAAAATCGAATGGGGCGAATGCCTCGACAGTTGGGGTAAGTAATTCAACAACAAAAGACCACGGTCACGACGGAGATGGAAATGGGAGGAAGGGGAGTACCAACCGAGGACTACCACCACCAAAACAGTGTGTGTTAAAGTGTAATCGAGAGGGGGTCAAAGGCGGCACCAGGGGCGGTAGACGTGCGCCGTGGGGTCTTAGTGTACAGCAGTATCTCTGAAACTCAAACACCAAAAAAAAAACACAACGAGGTGACAGAGCTGGACTGGGGGGAAAAGAACTACGCCGGGTTTGGCAAAACCTAAACCCGCTGAAGTTGGGCTGGCTGGGCCAGGTGGGAGAAAAAAACAAATGGTGGGTCCTCGCGTAGGGAACGAACCGCCCCTCAAAAATATCATGAACTCGCAAGGGGCTGCCTGCGTGTATCAAAAACCTGATAAGCCTCCTGGCCGCAAGGAGAGAAACGCTCTTGTGAGGCGTTGGGAAACTCGGAAAAGAAATCAAAATATCCGGGCACGACTGACGCGTTCCGGTCGGTTGGGCCACAGCCAATGCCCCGCAAATGGGAAGTCCAACATTCAGGTGATCGTCCTCGGAAACACGGTACTGACTCGCCTGTAAGTCACCCGAAGGGGTGGGCCGCCCGCCTCACACATCACCAGTTGGCTGCCGGAAACCACAGCAAAGGAAAAACCCTTCCGGGGCGTGGGTACAAGCAAAAAAAACGTTGGCCCAGAAGTCTGGCTCGGAAGAACCTACAAAAACCCAATAACGAACACGACCCGTCCCTCGGACGCATCAGGCAAGCCAGTCCTGAACAACAAAAAAACGTTGTACAAAAAAAATCGTTCCTGGCAGAAATCCGGCCAGCTGCGTCTGGAGTTCAGGGGGCCCCGTAACTCCGGGATCGGGATGGGGTCGACTGCAAAGGGGCCGCGTGGTAACAAAGAATAGTTTCAGGCCTAGACGATCTACAACCCGTGCTAAAAAACAAGTCGCGGCCGCACAACGCTGTCGCAAAAAAGAAGGAGATTTAGACTACTTGGGACACCGTCCCCCCCCGCCGAAAAAGCAAAGGCATGGGTTGCCAAACGCTGCCGAGGGCTCGTAGCAGAACACGGCAAAAACCGGGGGGGGGCAGACGAGGTGTGAAAAATCAGTCAAGCACAAGTAAGAGGAAAAAACTTTCACAAGTACACAGAGCGTTATTCGCGCAAGACAGGGGGGGGCATGCCCCCGCTGCGCTTGCACGGAGGGAACCCGACCGTCAACAATTGTCCTAAAAGGAAACCCCCAAGAGCAGTGGGGACCGAAAATCACGTTCAAACCGGTGCCCGGGTGAGCTACCAAGAAAAAACAGAGCCAATCCTTCACGTAAAAGCACAAAGTGCAGGTTTTGGAAAAACCCGGAAAAAAAATTGTAAGTTAAGCAGCACCGGGGGAAGAAAGGGGGGAGGCCCGGGCGACTCTGGCACCGGCCACGGGAACATTGAAAGCCTTTCTCCCAGAACCCGGGGGGAAACGTGGGCACATCACGGAGGGTTGGCGCTTTGCAAAACGGGGAGATGGAAGGAGGAAACCCGGGTTCCGAAAATCCCTGCAAGGAGAAAAAACGCTGTAGGATCAAAAAAAAATTCCAATGTAGCGATGAAGCCGTTGGGTGGGTAAAGTGGGAAGGGCGAAAAAAAGGGGGAATCCCGGGAGCGCCGCAATACGCCTTCCCACCACGCCCAACAAGGCCACCGGGGGAGGACCGCGCTGAAGGCTGGAAAGTTGCAAAAAGTTGCGACCGCGGGACCGCCAGACCGGTGGGGCAATTGATGAGGCTTCAAACAGGAGGCAGGACCTGTCTTCGGAGGCGGGCCTACCTTTTGAAAAAAGCCCCCGGAAGGAGTGCGCGTCCTAAGGCAGGTAAAACGTTTCTGAACTATAAAGGAAAAGAGAGTCCGCGTCGTACCGCCGGGCTCGAAAAGTTCAAACCGAAGTCCTTGAGGGCCGTAGAAACGAAACAACGAACACACTTGGGGGAGGCCCGTATTCTCGGGACAGTAATGGAGACCGAAACGCTGAAAGGAGGGTCTCAGTAATCCGGGGGGGGGTTTAGCCGGCCAGGCCGTGTGGGGGGTTCAAGTGCACCGTTTGCAAAAACAATGGGCCGTCTTCAAATCAGAAAGTTGCATCGGCCTCCAAACTGGTGCCATGAAAAAAAAGAAAGCCCTATCCAAAGTCGCGTCTGGGGGATCGCAAACGACTAAAGTGTGGGGGTCAGAAAAAACCGCAAAAATCCCTGGACGCACATTGGCTAAGCGGGGGACATGCTGGAAACGCCAGAGACAGCGATAAGAGTGTACAGAGGAACCGAACTATTTGGGCTGTCATCAAAAAGACGAAGCGAGCACAAAAAAACAAGGGACAAGGGACAGATCCTTGGGGGGGCCGCGGATAATCGCATGCCACGTAATAGTATTGGATTAAGCAGACAGCGGCTGTTGAGTCCAAAAGGGCACTGCGGTGCGAGAAAGGTGTTCCGGGACGGGACAGAAAAACGGAAGGGGTCGTACGCCCATTTGACTGCCCCGCCCGCTATCACGGGGAGGTCCAAGCGAAAAGGGAGTGTGACGTGCCGCCCGTCCGAAACGGGAGGGACTTCTCTGACTTCCCGGGGGGGGGGGGGTGGTGGTGTGTGGGGCGACCGGAAAACACGCCCCAACAAAATTCATTTGCTAGACATGACGCGCTCATCAGGGGGATTGGGGGGGCACGTGAATCGAACAATCTGCCACGGGCCACTGGGAAAAACCAGCATGGGAAGGAAAAACCAGAAAAACAACTTTCACCACGCGAAAGCCCACTTTTTCTGGGAAAGAAGGGGCTAGCCTGA
>Ga0179593_1696181_pt1 | contig 13810 bp, 17 predicted proteins | sample CZODoug2_1_08_16_FD_185931 | JGI IMG/M metagenome (GOLD analysis project Ga0179593, IMG submission 185931) | Vadose zone soil fungal communities from Angelo Coast Range Reserve, California, USA - CZODoug2_1_08_16fungal (PacBio error correction) | ecosystem: Environmental > Terrestrial > Soil >...
CGCCCGAAAAAAATGAAGAACTCGACAGGGGGGGCACGACACGGGGGGTACTCTCCAAAACCTATTTGGGGGGGGGGGGGGGGGGGGGGGGGAGTCGTTCGCAAGCCTTCTCTTATTCTTGACCAACGGAATTTGCGTTGAAAAGGACTACGGGGGGAGGTAGATTTGTGAGGGCGAAAAAGAAACTCTCAGAAAAGTGCAAAGGTCAAAGAAGAGGCAGGCGACATAGGCAAAGGAAATACATCTGCAGATCGAACACGATAAGTCTTCAAGACGAATCGACCCGCCGGAGGAAGTGGACTATTGGGGGGCATGCGATAGAAATGCCAGGCACCAGAGAGAGGGAAAGCGCTAAAAGTAAGCACTGGGGAAAAGCTCTCTCTTTAGAAAATGATTGGACGGGTTGGGAAAGGGGTCCGAGTGCAAACAAGCGTAAAGTCTGGTCGAAAAAGAGGACGGTGGACAGGAACAGAGGGTATCCCGAAATCCTCATGTAACCAAGCTATTTCCGTTCGAATGGACCTTGTGAAAAAGGGAAAAAGAAAAAATTCAGAAGTGGGGGGGAAAGAAAAAAGGGGGGGGAGTTTTCTGGGGGAAGGAAAGAAAAAGGGTGCGCGACGCTGGGGTTCGCCCAAGTCTAGCGGGAGCGGACCACTACAAATCCGAAGCCACGTTTTACAGAGGAACGAAAATAAACGGAGGGGTCGCCGCGCATCTGGAAGCTTCGTCCAGTTCCGGCGCCGATCTTGATCTCGGGATAAGCCTCATCTCAAAAGCATCACAGTTCGAAAAGGAATGTTAGCCCTCCTCTGAGGAAGAGGGGGGGATTGTCCAAGAAGCAGAGTGCAACTCTTTGGGTAGAAAGGGGATCCTTGTCCAAAGGACTCGGCCTTCATGTGGATCCGGATCCAGGGGAGGTCCTGCCATACGTTAAGGGAAGGATTCTGCAGGGGGAGGGCCACTTTCATCCCTCAAGTTGCCGCAGCTAAAACGCCGTATAATATTTGCCTAACAGAGCTGAAAGCACAAAAAAGCAAGAATCCTTAGGGACCAGAAAAAGCATTGCGGCCGACGTCAATTGACGTCTTGATGGCCAAATCAACCGCGAAGCCAGTCAAGGGGACTGCGAGGACACTGATCTCGGCTAAAGGGATCAAGAAAAACTCCTCCGATGTGTAAACGAACAGAGTGTATTTCCAGAGGCCGCGCGGAAGGGTAAGCGAGGTCGATAAAGCAAAGTCGCTCCAAGGGCAATCCCAGCCGGAAAGACCGCTTGAAAACCCGCAGGACGAGAGGCTTGAGCTGAAAGGGAAAGCAACGCAAATTTTTCTACGAGCCACAAAGCACAGAGGGGCAGGGACTTCTCTCAAGGCCGGGGGGGGGGGAGAACGCGCGCGCAGGTCACCGCGCAATTTGAGATGCTATCGGCATGATCGAAAAGGCCGGGAAAAAGTTCATATATGAGAAGGCAGCAATGAAAAAAGAGGAGGAGCTGACAGCCCGCCTAGGTGCATCGATGTCGTCGGGGAAGACGCAACATCGTTCGAGGGGAATAGGCCTACGGGATGCCGGAAATGAAAAATACGAAGAAAGGGGGTCGACAGGGACAAAAGGCGCTCGAGGTCACGAACGAAGAGGAACTCTTACGTCCTGAAAAGCGGAACCCGATTCCTGAGGGAAAAAGGGTTGGCAACCACTTTAGAGAGGCATCCCGGGGAAAAAAGAATAAAAAAAAAGGAAGTTTTGGGTACGCGAACAGAGCAACGGGAGTCTCTTCCCCTTTGGCTTAAGAATGTTTCGATGAAGAGGAGTCACTCAAGGGGCAATTCGCGGGGGAAAAACGGGTGCGTATATTGCGTGTAATCCTTTGGAAGGGGAGAGGGGATTTGACATCGGGAAAGACTTGCACAAACAACGGAGGGGGAAAACCAGCTAAAGGGGTCTCTGTCAATCGGGAGAAGGTCACGCAAGGGACAAGAGAAAAGGGGAAGAGAATTTCCCATCGGGAACCCAAGAAGTTTTTCGACCGAAAGTCTCGAACAGAGAAGAGAGCAAGGAAAGGAAACTGTGCCGCAACCGGAGAGAACGCTGAGGGGATTCGGGAAGCCCCTTGATGTCTAAGTACTCGATCATTGAGGCAGAGAACGATTGCGGGGCGAATCTTATCGTACGAGAGGGACAGTACTTGTTCGTTCGATACAGGGGTAAATGTCGAACCTTGCAGGATTCTCGGGGATCTTCGTTTTTCATCTTCTCGAGGGCGCGAAAAGGTCGTGCAATAAGGGAAAAAAATTGGATCTACGCGACGACATCTTGAACGTCGACGGGTCAGGGAAAAACCATCGGGGTACATTTGCTGCCGTGGAGAAACGTTCGATCCCCCCCTCTAGGAGGAGAACCGAAGAGACGTATTTTCAAAGTCGCGAAGTGGGAGGGGAAGGGATGGCAACATTGCGCGGTTAAGATTCCGCTCGGAAGGCTTTCGTCCTGCGCGAAAGGCCTAATAAAGGGGGGACTTTTTGTTGCAAGGGTGGGGAAGAAGCACCATTGCGTGGGCGTGGCCTCTTTGAGAGGAATCTAGGGGGGGGGCGAGAGGTTCTTTGCATACATGGCTTGGGAAGTAGGGAAGAGGAGTAGGATCTAATGGTGATTGATGATAACGAAAGAGCTTCCGCTAAGGGACGGGAGACGAATAAAATGGAAAAAAAAAGAACCGAACTAGTATAAAGAAACATGTGTCAAAAGGGGGGAGTAAATAATTCTCACGAAGATAGAGCTCTCATACAGTAGGAGGGACTTCTTTGAGTTGAGCGGGAAAAAAAATAGGAAAGGGGGGTACTTCTCTCATGAGGAAAAAAGCGGGAAAGGAGGGGAGGAAGGGAAAGGCTTCCTTGTGGGATGTCTGCTTTCCGCGGAATTTCATTCAATATGATAAGGAAGTGAGCTTCTAGGGGGATAAAATCGGGTGCCTCTAAGCTACCGGGAAGTAGGGGAGAAAAAAGCTTCAACTGATCGGGATAGGAACACCAAAGGCAGAGCTTGTGCCGGGGGATTGGATCATCAAGGGAAGGACCCAACTCTGGAGTTCTGACGGGGGGGAAAATCCAAACAGAGATGGGAAAAATTCTTTGGGAAAGGTCCCCTAAGTTTCGCGAGAACTGCACCGGTTTCTGAAGTGGTTCTATCACATATAAGAGAATAAAGGGGCTCCTGGAACGGACTAGAAGCCTGGTAAGTGGAAAGAGCGCGAGGAGTATCCGCCGCGTGAGGAAGAAAAAGCCTCTCTCAACTAAAAAGAAAGGGGGGGGGAAGGGAAACATACAAGGGACGTGGGCTAAAAAGACCCTCTATACTGGCGAAAAAGAGGATCACATCTTATAAATATCAGAAACCCATCAGTACGATTGAAAAAGATGCGGTATTACTATAAAATTTCAGGGGAAAAGAAGATTGACGGTTACCTGGGGATTATCGGGAGTTTCCTCTTTTCCTTTACAATAAGAAAGCGGACTAAAAATTTCGGTATGTTTGGTGGAAGCAGACGTGAGGAGGAAGGGGGACCCGGCAATAAAAGTGGTAGCAGGGACTCTATCAGTGCTTTACTGCGCCTACTCCTCTATCGGGGGAATGGGTGGAAGAAGGCTGGTAAACGGACGGGCAATTGTGGGGATCCGGCGGAGGGGGGAGGAGGAGAGGGGGACATCTTGAAAGGGAGTAGGGGATACGCTACCATCTACACAGGCAGATATCTTAGCCGCAAGGAACTTGAAAAAAGAACCGCCGGGTTCCTTTGAAAAAAAAGCTTAAAAAATATCTCGCGAGAAAGATCCCAGAAAACGATCGGGAACGGAGTCAAACTTCTTCCGGGAAAAAAAGAAAGCCTTCATAGAGGACCGGCTATCCTGAAAGAGAAAAACCTCAAAAATCGTTCACTATAGGCAAAGTGTCTATGGGGCCGCCAGGAGCACTTCAATGATCGTAGGTTCAGGCAAAGAGCTACTCAACAAAAAAAAAAGGAGGCTCGGGGAAACTCTATCGATTAAAGGGGGAAGACGAGTCCGACGCGCCTGTGAGATAAGCGGACAAGGGAAGAAGCAAGGAAGGTTCCCTCGGGGGAAGGGGGATCTTATCGCCTGTCCGCGGGAACCGGCTCGTCATCGTTCCCCGGAAAGCGGGTTGCTTTCCTGTGGGGAGGGGCCCGATCGGTCAGACGAAGGCGAGAAAGGCTAAAAAAAGTGCAAAGGTCACACACCGGTCGGGTCAGGAAAGAAGTCCTGCCGTAGGGAGAAGATTGAGATAGTCGAGGGGAAGAAAAATATTCGGACAAATGTCCTCTCCTAAGTCGAAGGGAGAAAAATGCCACATTTTCGGGGTACACCGCAGGCGATCGCAAAAGGAACAGCACCAGATCGTCGCGAAAAGGAGCAAGAAAAATTCAAACAAACGGATTGCCGGTTTGGAACAGAAGCCTGGAAAAGAGGAGAGACCCAAATACTAATTCTGGTCGGAGCTGCTTCACGGGTGGGGGGAAAGAGAGATACTCCCTAAAATAAAAACGACAAATAGTATTTCAATTTTCGATTCCGATGCGGGAGCCGTCCAAGAGACCAGTAACGGAAGGGAAGAAGGCCCGATCCGAGGGATACGACGCTTTGGCTTTCGCCAGTTAGAAAGGGGGGAGCACACTACGCTTTTCTGTACAATTAAGGAGAGAGGCAGGACGAAGAAAAAAGCCGCATCGTTGCGGTAACTTCCCTGGATGAGGGAAGGGGAAAAGGATCTGGGAGAGGGGGGGGAGAAAAGCAGCTCGGCCGAACCGAAAAGACGTTCGAGTCGAACTTCGTTTCCTCCATAAAGTGCGACAGCTCGTTGGAGGAAAGCACGCACGAAGGTGGTTTCAGCAATTTAAGGACGAAGGGAAGAGAGGGGAGGCAAGTTTGTGATCTCCCGCATAAGGAAAGCCGAGCTGCAGCCAGACGAATGCGGGTCCTTATCGAAAGTGAAACTTTCATCCAGGGGCCGCAATCCCAATTCCGCGCCGGGAAAGGCATCACATAAGAATCAACCGCAGGCAGCAAGGTTTAAATTTCCAGAAAAAACTCACGGACAAGAGTTGACGGAGACTGAACTGTGATTTCCTTACCTGGAGGCCGAAGAAAAGGAAGCTGTCTGCGAGGATCCTACCTTTCACTTCGGCTTAAAAGTTAGAAAACTCTTTTTTGGAAGAAAAGGGATTCGTCGAAGGAGGGGAGAGTCAGCTCGGTAAAAGGTGCATCAATCTAGAGACTCAACTCAGAATTATCGAAGGGCTGAAAGGAAAGCACGAAAAAAGCTTCGAAAGCTTGATAACACACGAGGAAAACAATGGTGTCTGCAACACCGGGGAAAAAAACTCCACACGAGGGGGTTGATCTCGAGGGGCGCGCAGGAAGCTGTACCTCCGACAAAGGAATCCACGCGGAAAGGAAAAGTCGGAAAAGCATTCACATTCTAGCCCGGGAAGCCTCAGAAAAAAGAAAGAAGGGACACTTCATGAGGGCGGCCGGATCGAGAAAAGGCAAGAAATAACCCTATTTTAGGTAAAGGCGCCGAGAATATGGAGAGATGTCTTCTCCGTACGAGAAAAGCTGTAGGCCAGGACGAAGGCCGAAGGCAGAGATGGAATAAATAAATCTAAAAGAAAAATTTAAAGGGAGAAGCTCGATCGCACTAAAGGATCGGCCACCGCGGATCCGAGTCAGGCGTCCCGGGGGAGGAAAAAGGCTTAATGAGACATTGGGATCGAGGGTGTAGAAGAAAAGGTTCTCCCGAATCACCAGACGTGCATTTTGGGGACGCGAGAGGCTCAACTGTCTCTCGCTCAGGGGAAGATTGATCTGGTCAGGGTCGCTCCCTTTGGGGCAAATGGGTCTGGGGGAAAGGGGGGGGGGGGTTGCGTAGGGGGAAAAGTTGGGAATCACTTTGGAAAGCGCTATTGGTACATCTAGAAAACTCGCAAAAAAAGACGAGAGTATCAAGGCGATTTTCTATGGCAAAGAGGGAAAAAGTGCTTCACGCAAAAGGGGAAAGAACCGTAACAAGAGAATTGCCCAAGCGGAACACAGAAAAATTTTCGAAAGACCAGAATTTATTCAAAAAACAGAAGAAGCCTCCACCGTTTACGAACGAAAAAAGAAAACCAGGGGGCGAACAAAACTGTGACAGCGGGTCGGAAACCCCTTGATTCGAAGTATCGATCAATTTGCGTTTCAAGGGGCGGCGAGGCCCATCCTGACCAAAAAGGCTCGGAAGCGGATCTCGGGGTCGTTGAGATCGAGCGTACCAGAAAATTGTAGACGTTCTTATTTGGTTCACCTCGAGAGGGGGGGGGAGAGAAAAATTCGGCCTATAGCCGTCTTTGCGAGACTGGAGGACGTCCCTTCTACTAAGACGGCGCGCTGTCAATCTTGAGATCCTTTTTGAGGAAGAGCCCTAGAGGAGGAGAACATAGGCGACGATTTCAAAGACGGTCGCGCAATGGAAAGGGAGTCTATTTCCCATGACTTGTGAATTCAATCAGCTGAGGTAGGAGAGAAAGGATATCCGAGCTCAATAAGGAGGAGTTGCTTTGTGGTGGCCGTGAAGGCACTCATTGCGTTGCGTGAGATTGGAGCCAAGCCTGAAAGGGCTTCTGAGCGGAGGTCCATCTCTCGGGAGGAAAAGGCGAGGGGAGGGAGAGGGAGAGGGTGATTTGATGATAGAAGAGCTGCCGCGCCGCGCAGCTGACAATACACTCTGTTCTTCGGAAAACATCGAGGGGAGGGGAAGGGGAAGTTTGGAAGGCCCGAAGGAAACGAAGATCAATGATCGGGAAACAGTCATTCGTGGGGGAGGCAGTTGAGGGAAGGAAAGAAGTTCGGAGGGAAGGGAACTTTTCAGTCGGTACCGTCAGTAGAAAATGCTGCTGGGAGGAAAGCTTTGCTGCATTCATAGGTCGCTGCAGTGGAAGCGGCACACTCTTGGAGGGAGGGGCAGAATAGCGCCAGGGGAACCAGAAACTTAACAGTCTGGACGGAGCAGATTGAAAGGGAGAAGAGCACCACAGAAGGCCGGTCCTTCGGTTGAGGAAATCAATCCCTGGGGGGGACAACAAAACGTGGCCGTGTGCTAAAAACCCTATCTTTACGAAGAGAAATTCAAAGAAAGGGGGGAGCTCGAAAGGCCGAGGACGGTTTCTGACCGGCAGTCACATCGAGATCAAGGGGCAGCCGACGACGCAGTTATCAGTCCAGCGTACCGCCAGGGGAGGGGAGGGGCCCTGTCCTGCCTCTCTCAGGGGCTTCGGACAGACAGGTCGTGGGCCAAGCCCCGCTAGACTTGGCGAAAGCAAAAGAGCCATCTTATCGGCCGAAGACTGGACCAAACGGAATTCAAAAAGGCTAGAAGAGCAAAAAAGGGGGAACTCGAACTGAAAATCCAAGGGGAGTTACCGGGAATTTCGGGAGTAGTCTCAGTAAGGTCCCAAGGAAACCGACCGAACTTCCAAGCCGCTGGTAATTACTGGGAGTAGTGCCAACCCGCAATAAGGGGGGGAGAAGATACTAGAGAACAGGGGTTTTCGCCGACAGCTTATCTGGGTTGCTGGGGAGGGGCGCCGGAGGGGGGAAAAAAGAATCTGGCAAGGTGGGGAGGGTAATCTCCTGCGGGCTTTCTTATCTTAACAGGGAAAGAGTAAAAGGGCGCACTAGCATAAAGTCTGGAATGTCGCTGAAACCCAGGGGGGGGGGGACCTTTGCCACTGTTGAGGGACGCTTGTATTCCTACGGACAGACACCATCGACCCATACTCCATTCCCGGCCCCGCACCTTCGGGGGGTTTTTTGCCAATTCCTATAATGGGAAAGGGAACCTCATGAAGAAATCACCAAATCGTGAACTATCTTTTTGAAAGGAACACAACAACGACTATCTCGCTATGGCTTCAGGATCGTAACGAGAGAAAACAACAACACGTAGGAGGAGGAAGAAAGATTTTGGGGGGGGGGGGCCCAGACTATCATTGATAGATGGGGAAGAATATCAGAGAGAAGGGGGCACAGTCGGGTCAACTATTTGTTTGAGGGGGAGCCGGCCAGGAAGGGGAAGAGTCTTCATGCGGGACCGGAAACAAGGGGTGCGGAGGGGGGCGGTACATACTTGGGGAAAGATCGGTCGATTTGGGGGAAAAGATCACGCTCAAGGGCAAAGGGGAAAAAAACCTGCGTTGACAGGCTACAGAAAAGCAGAGTCAAGATGCAGATAGTAAGTGGGCGAAAGAAAAGTCAACTCCTAAGCTACAAAACTTGCAAAAAAGGGGGACGTTTCACTAAGGGAGAGCGGGATAACCAGAACCAGATCGATTAGAAAAAAGTAAGCACTGTCTCGCGAAAAAGGAGGCGACATCTTGAGGGGCTCTCGTGCAACAAGTCCTGATGCTAAACAGAAGCTTGTCGGAAGGGACTGGTGGGAAAGGAAAGAGGAGATAACTCCCTAAAATCCTAGTGAACTCACAGCTATTTGGGGACCGAGCCGCCTGACCTGGAAGCCGTCATACCGTTCATCCTGGGGGTTGGGGAAAAGGGTTCTGAGAGGCAAAAGAAGGAGGGTGCTCTACCGGTGGAGGTGAGGAGAGCGGGGATGTGGTAGCCGGGCTGTTCCCGAAGCCCCTTCCTGCGAGAGACAGGGAAACACGACACGCTGAAGGATGGACCTGCTTAGGAAATCCCGGGAAAGGGGATGCTCCGATTGGGAGCCAGTGGCGAGGTCAAAACCGAAAATCGATCGAAATCGGAAAAAAAAAGAATGAGCCTCTGGGGTCAGGGAACACGGCAAACGCGTTTAAGCCAGGACTTGATTAAAAGGTTCCAACCGAGGAAGCCGGATGGCGCCCCTCAGAAGGGAGCTGAAAGAAAGGGAAAAGGGGAGTGTCTGGGTATTAGGCATCTATGCGTGCCACTTTGGCCGAAGTTGACGGTACGAAAGAAAGGTATCATATTTCAGACGTCCACGAAAAGAAAGGAAAATGGTTCTTTTAATTTCCTGAGAGAACGCACTACAAGTGCGGCGAAAAGTACGGGAAAATTGCCTTACGAGAGTCCCAGAAAGAAGCAGCTCATGATCGTTTCGTCGAAGAGGGGTCTTGGGACCATGTCTGACAAAAAAAAGGGGGCGCCGAGTAATTAGGGAAGGGTTGCGCGGGGGGAGGGGAAGCATCTCGTTCGCAGCACTCCCATGAGAGAGAATGGGGTCAAAGGCAGCCACCAGCGGAGGAAAAGGGGAAGGCTCGACTATATGCTTGAGCAAAAAGAGCCCTAAGCAACGCAATTGGTGAAGAAAAATCAGTGCCACACCAATGAAAAGTTGTTGATCTCGTGAAAAAGGATCAAAATGAAGCCTCTCTGCTTCAAAGAAAAATCGCGATAAAAGGAGGGGAAGGAACACGAGAACTCTTCCGCCTCCGGGTATCACTTCATAGAGGTGCGGAGAAAACGTCAGCATTAAAGTACCGAGAATTGGGTTCATCGGGATGGAGAAAAAGCTTCGCACGGAGAAGAGAAAAAAAAGAGAATTCTCGCCAACGGGAGAAATGAATACGAAGGAAAAGACCTGAGGGTCAATTTCGACAGGAAAACACTAACGAAAGAGAGTCACCGCGGCCTTCCGAGAGAGTAGGCGGCCCGATGAGGAAGGGCATCTTTCTGAAACGCAGGAGGAGAAACTTAACTGGGTTGCTCCCGAATGAAAAAGGGGGGGACGCAGGGAAAAGGGGGGGAGAGAAAGGAAGCTCGTCCCATTGGAGACTGGGTGGTCGATGAATAAATTCGGGGGGTTCTCTAATAGGGTGGGGCCATTGGGCAATTCGAAAAGAAAAATTTAGGAACCTTGGGAAGAGACGATCGCCGGAAAACGAGAGAAAAAAAAAAAAGGAGGAGGAGTAAAAGAGAGAGATGTCCCCGGCGATTTTTCTTGGAACGCGACTCGATTCCAATTCTAACAAGACGCAACCGGGGAAAGAAAAAAGAGTAAAACAGAAAAGGTCGACCTAAACAGGAATCGAAACAGAGGAAAGGGAGAGAAGACCGTTGCGGGAGCCCTGTTCGCGTCCCCAAAACCCCAAAAACAAACCCAGGAGAAAAAAGGAAGAGAAAAATTCTCGATCATTGGCAGGTACTAACATTCCTCGTCTGGAAAAGAACGGTTCCTCCTACGAGCGGAAGTCCTGGTTCTGATACGGGGAAAGATCTAGAGAGGGAAAAGGGTAATTCTACCTTAGAAGGATTCGCTTTCTGGAAGGGTCATCTTCTCGTTCAGGAGCAAAAAGAGGCCTATAGGCGGTCGGCTTCCCGGCGACGAAAGAAGCGGCGAGGGGAAAAGGGGATACCCTCAATAGGTCATTTCTTTTTTCTGACGAGGATCATGCGCCCCGAAACATGCCGGGAGAGTGAAGAAGGTTATAGGCGCATGTGAAAAGGGAAGGAGATTTCAACATGCCGCAGTGATATCGAAGGGGTATTCTGACCAGCAGGTCAGAATTCAAGAAAGGGGTGTTTGGAAGGGAGAAGCACCATTGCGGGGCTGGGCGGGGAGCTTCAAGCCGAGGCGATCAGGGGCGCGAGAATCAAGAAACTTTCTTGCATGAGAAGGCAGAGGGGAGAGGGGGATTTATACTCGACCGTATGCCCCGCAAAAGAGAACGAAATAAACTCTGGTAGGAGACACCTTCGGAATGTCTACATTTTACTGACCTGCGAAAAAAGGATCAATGAGAGAGAGACATTAGTCTTTACGGGGGATGGGTCCGAGGTTAGAGGGTCCGGAGGGGGAGCAATGATCCTTTTCCGGAGGTAGAGGCATTAAAGGGAAACGTGGGGGATTTTAATTCTGTCAAGAGTCAATGAAGGAAGGAAGGGGGCATTGGAGCTTAAATTTTTGTGAGGGAGGGAGGCAAAGATCTAAAGGACCACGAACTTCTTGATGGGGAAGCCTCTTCTTCCGAGGAAGGGAAACCACCTTAAGTCCGGTGTACCCGTAGTTTTGGGGAAATAGCTGACGTGACCAAGCGGAGGGGGGGGAATCTCAAAAAATTTCCTATATTCTGTGGTAAATTCACCGAAGGTCGGAACGGATGAGACTGCAGAGGGGTTCCTCTAACACTGAAGGGAAAGGACGGACGAAAGAAGGGTACATTCAAAGATTCGAGAGTACCTGCCGCGTGGGTAGCACTTTCCCTGGAGACTAAGGGGCTTCGAAGGCTAAACAAAAACCAAAGTGCGAAATCCACAAGAATCGGATGAAGAAGTATCATAAATAAGAAAGGAAAGGACTCAAAGATTCAACGGTTGATTACAAAGAAGAGCAAAAGTACAAGGAGGAAACTACGATGGGCTTACCTTAGTTAGGGACGAGAGGTTCCGGGGAAAAGATAAGACCATAATTTCGTAGTGGCCGCTTGGGAAAGAAGGGAACTTCTCTATTAGTTCCAAGGACAAGCCGGGTTATCGGAAAAAAAAAGGAGTACTGGGAAGGCTGGGACGGGATCGCCTCAGGTGAAAAACGAAAGGGGGCAAGGTGGTCGTTGATCCGGGGGGGGGGTCGCTCAAAGGAGCTAGGGGGGACTCTCAAATACGAAGAGGAAAGAAAAAAGAGGTAGCCTACTGCATGCCTCTTCGCCTGACCAAAGGGTGACCTTTGCAGAGGGTCATGCCGTCGGGTTTCGAGTCTCCACTAATAGAAAACCCATAGACACGGGGAAAATGGGGCATTCCCAGAAAAAGATCCCGCAGGAAGAGAAAAGGCTGCTGCGAGAAGAAGCCGCAAAAAACCAACACCATCGTGAGAGCTGTTGGGGAAAGGGACGCGTCAGGATCTCCCAGGCGAGTTAGATCGTCCGGGCAAGGAAGAGAGAAAAACACAACTGAGGAGGGGGAGAATAGCATTGACGGCCAGAAATCATTAAGAAAGATGGGGAGATATAGGGCAATCCAGATGAGGGGGGAGTGGAAGGGGATCTCCTTTCCGCAGATGCCACTCTCTCGGCAGTAGAAACACCATTAGAGGGACCTTAAAAGTACAACGCGGAGTTTCCTATGGACGAGGTATACTCACTCTCATACAAAAGGTAACAAAAGACCCGGGGGGTTCATCTAGAAAAGATATCTGGGAAAGGAAATAGAAGAGATTTACTATCCACTAATTCAGAAAGCTTTCCTCTACTAATCGGAGAGGGGCCCTGAGATCACTACCGAAAAAAAACGATTTTCGTGAAGAAATCTAGCATTCACCAACACCATAATCGGGAGAAATTAAGAAGGGGGGGAGCGTCTTCTCTTGCAGAAGAACTGGGAAGGCCGGGTTTGCACTCCTAGAAGATTCTAAGAAGCTGGGGTCGGAAAATCGGGGGACAGGAACAATATTGATACTCCAAGGGAAGAACCCTCACATAGTATTTCCTGGGAGTCCTTTACCTTTTGAAAAAGAGGAGACCGTCCTCACATGTGGAAACGTGGGTGTCACAGTACTGAAGGGGGGGAGAAAGAATAAAGTGTACTCCTACGCTGTGCTTGAGAAAAGTGGTACACAAGAAAGGGGAAGTTCCGAATCACGTTCCAGGGAGTTCATTTACAGGGCGACACAAAAAAGGCTCGGTAAAAAGCAAAGCTTTGACTGTGTAAAGGAAGAAGACGCGGACGCATCTTGAGAAAAAAGCGCGGGAAAAAGGGGAAAGACTTTCGAGCGAAACTGAGGGGTTTTTCCTCCCAGAATCTTCGACAGCAAGGTTCCAGAGAACAAGAGTGGGGGTCACGCCCAGGTAATTTGGGGACGGGAAAGGAGAGAGGAACAGGGGTGATCTCCCGAAACGGGAATCCGAGCAACCAGAACGTTCCGTGGAAGATGAGCGGACAGCGGAGAAATGAACCTCGAGGTTTCCGAAAGAGAAACCCGCCGCATAAAGGACATGCAGCACAGAGCGAAATCAACCGCAAGGCAGCATTAGGTGAATTGGGAAGTACCGAGTGCCAAAGCGGAACCGAGAGAAAAGAGGGAAAGACCGTCCCGACAAGTCTGCGCGCTCCTTGATCGAGGAGGGCCTTCGGGCGGAAGCAAGGTGTCGAACAGCGGCTCGCCGACAAGTTTATTCAGAAGGGGAGAGCAGCTCGGAGGGGAAATCCACCAGCTGCTCTCCTCGAAGTCCTCGAGAAGACAGCCCGGCGAAAGTAGCGCCTTCTCGACTGATATGGAGGGCGAGGGGGAAAAGAAAGGAAAAGGGTTCTCTGGCCAACCGTGCAGAACATCACTCCTCCTTTGATTGAGAATCCGGGGATATCATGCAGCTCAATGAAAAAAAGGCAATAGGAGCGGAAAGAAAAAGGACAGGGTGAAGATCTATCACTGAGAAAGAGAACTCAGGGAAAAAAGCCGGTTACGAGAAAAGTCATATAGGGGCGCAAAGGGTAGGGAAACGCAGCAATGACAAGGTCTCTTACAGCGCCGCAGGAAAAACGACGCAAAAGAGTCGCCACGGCCGATAGGGAACTGCCGAGCAAGAGGAAGAGAGAAAAAGCGTAAACAGGCAACTGAGGGGGAATTAACCCAAAGGGACATTGCGGGAAGAAGAAGCTGGAAAGGGGGGAGTACTTTTCCTATCAGTCCGCTTCTTATGGAGAGAGGGCAATCAGTTCTTAACAATTGGGTGAGCGATGTTTTTCAGGACAAAAAAAACAAAAAACAAAACAAAGAAAAAAAAAAAAAGGCGATAAAGCAAAAAAAACACACCACAAACAAAAAAAAAAAC
>Ga0179593_1735770_pt1 | contig 13810 bp, 13 predicted proteins | sample CZODoug2_1_08_16_FD_185931 | JGI IMG/M metagenome (GOLD analysis project Ga0179593, IMG submission 185931) | Vadose zone soil fungal communities from Angelo Coast Range Reserve, California, USA - CZODoug2_1_08_16fungal (PacBio error correction) | ecosystem: Environmental > Terrestrial > Soil >...
GCGTATAAAACAATGAGGTCGCCTCTGAGATCGGCCGGTGCTTGAGGACGGAGAGGGTTCCTCCGCTCAAGGTATTAGAAAAGAAGAACATCATTTCCTAGAGAGAAAGGAAAAAAAAGCGTAGCCGATCAGGGCCGTCCGTATCTAAAGGCAAATTTCTTAGCGGGTTCATGAACCGAAGAACTAAGAAAAAAAATGTCAAAGTCATTTGGTGAGGGTTTCTGGTGGCTGGCCGGCCTCAAAAGAAAGTCAGCCAAAAAAGAAAATTAGAGTAGAGTCGTTGAAAAGGGGGTCTCAGTGAGAGGCGTCTTAAGGGAGGGATGGGTAGTTGAGCACCTGGGCTTTATACCTCAAGGTCTTTCCACCGAATCATAAACGTCGAGGCGAAGGCACTAAAAAAAATTGATCCACAAAACTCTTTCGGAAACGTGTCGTAAAGAGATCCTGGAAAACAGCTGCCCACAGACAGCGAAGGCCCCAGCATAACCTACAAGGAGATCTAAGGGAGTAAGCCAAAAGTCGAAGGAAACCCTCCTATAAATTCTCACACAGTAATTAACCGCTGAAGCAACGTCCTAAGAAAGGGAGAGAGCTTGGTCGCAGGGGAGGGGGCCCTGGGAAGGGAGAGCGCCACGGGAGGAGGAGCTTTCATCTAAAAATTTTGGGGGATCCGTCGCAGGGAGAACGGTCGACCGGAAAAAAATCGGAAAAACCTTCTGAAAAGGGTAGTTCGCAAAAAGGCGTTTGCCAAAGAGCGCGATTGAGAAAGGAGAACCTGACGGTCGGGAGGCATTACGGGGGGGGGCTGGAGAGGCATTTCTTCGTAGCACTGTGTAGAGAAAGGTTGCTCTGAAAAAAAAAAAATCCAACCGTGATGCAGAAGAAGCTCGAGAAGGAAGGGCCTTGAGACGAAAGGGCGCTTTCGACAAAAAGCGGGGATTTACTGCCAAAGGAAGGGATCGCGCATGTGGAAGAATACGACAACAACGGGGGGAAAAAGGAGCTATTCACAAGGGAAAGGATCCACTAGGTGTCAGTCAATCCTAGAAGGAGAAGCGAAGGGGAAAGAATCACAGTGTCTGTCGGGGGGCGCTTTAACGGAGAGCGCTTAATTACGGACTGGGAAGAGCAACTAAAATTAACCCAATTGAGAAAGCGAACGGAAATACTCGCATCTTACAATAACGGCCCTCGTCAGATCACCGAAACGACCCTACGGGGAGAGGGTAGGAAGTGCCGTCCTATAGGGGGAAGGCGTGGGAAGGGGGCCCTTGCAATAAAAAAGAACAGAAAAAACGTTACATACTGGGGGAGAATTCTAGGGAGCGTGCGTGACCGGGAGAGGCGCGCCTCAAAGGACTGCAGTTCTATGAAAGAAAGAGCAAGGGGTAGCAGCCCGTAAAAGGTCGGAAACCGGAAAAGCGGAGATCTTTCAATGCGTACAGGGGTCATGATCGTGGCTGGGCTCGGGATCTTCCGGGGGTCTTCCAATGACTCTCTGGGGGGAATAGTCATGAAACTCCGGGTATGTTCTCCAAAAGGTTTCATCTGGAATCAATGTGACTGGGGGGGGGGTTAAGGTGCTATGAGTCTCTAGACGTTTCCTGAAGAGGGCTTGAGAAATGCTGTCAGCTACGGGATAGGGGTTTCTTTCGGTGTCACAGCCTGTGTTGCTACTGGCAGGAAAAAACCTGTGCCCGAGAACGCCCTCAAGAAAAGATCGCAACGAAGTCTACTCCGACATCCCTCCTGTCTCTCTTAAAAGGAGCAATATAACGGAGGAGAAATAGTCAGTGGGGCATTACGGAGGTGAATTGCTGGAGGAAAATTAAGGGGGTCGTAAAGGATGAGGTAGGTGGACTCTTTTTGGTTAGGAGTGTGAACAGGCAACAATCCCTTCTGCAGGGCCGGCGGGAAAGGCGGACAGCAGCACGACCGGCTCGTCCCTTTCAGGAGTCTTCTCCTGTTGGTGCCGGGGGTCGGCCGGGGTCTTGTTGTAACTGGCCTCAGACTCTAGGAAAAGGAGAGTGAAGGATATAATGAACGATCTGCGGGGGCCTATGGTCTCGGGGATCACCAATGGGGGACTTTTCTTTTACTAGAAATTTAAAGGGGTTGGGGGCTTATGGTTCTATCGTGAAGGCCATAGGGAGATCTGAATTGCTCTCCCGTTTTTGCGCTTTTACTCTTGGAAAGTTTCGGAATGTTCTTCAACACTTAGAAAACCGGCGTGTGTGAAGGTGCGCAGTAATTAGGCGGATCGCGCAAGAGGGCAAAACAGAACACCTTCGGAAAAGAAGGCGTCAAGGAAGGACAAGGCAGGCGGCTACAAATCGCGAAGCACATGTTTAACCTCGCCAACGGGGAAAACAACGGAGAGAGACGACTGCATCGGGTTTCGTATAGTATCACTTAGAACGGGGGAATGAATGAAAAGAGGGCCACGGGGGCCGTAAGGCCATGCCGATCGCGAACATCGACTAGGGAAAAGGGAAAGATAGGGTTCGTCGTGAAGGTGGAGGGGAAAAGGGGTTGGGCTGCGAGTCATCAGGGAGAAAAGAGTAGGGAGGAGGAGGGACTAGGGGGCCCAAAGGGGGGGTGGGGGGGGAAGACTTCGAGTAGTTGCGACGCGCCGGGGGGGGGTAAGTACCTCTGGTGTCTGGGCTGGAAAAAAGGAGGGTGTTCTTACCTATTAAAGGAGACCGAAGGGAAGAAAGGAACACCTGCCTGCGATTGGGAAACTCAACAAACGAAAACAGCATGAGAAGTACCGGAAGAAGGACCTTTAGTATCCCTGGCTCCCGCTTCAGCATCTTAAGCACATGCGTTTTCTCCATAGAAGGGAAGAAAAAGCATGAGAGATGGCTGTGTATGGCCAGTCTCAGAAGGGTGATCTCCTTGTACACAGACGCACCACGACGCTATGACGAAAGTTAGAAAGAGAACTCCCGAGAACACCTGGTATTGAAAAGGGACATCTTAGACACAGAGCCCCTACCCTCAGCAAAAGGAAGAAGAGGATGTGGCAGTACAGAAAAAGGGGGTTCGCACTCGCATCGTGACTTGCGGCGCTTTGAAAGGAAACAAAGACCGAGCCACACCTGCGCACGAGGAACCCAACCGAGCACGGTGACCTGGCCATACTAGGCGGTCGATCCCAGGGGGGGGGAAGACTCCGGAAAAAACGTTCGGAACTGGGGCAAGGCGTGTTGGGTCATAGGAGACTGCCGGAGTGAAAGAGGCACTGCCGGTCAGCCTCCGCGGAAAGAGGCGGACGCGATCACCTAAGTACTTTGAGGCGTCCAGGAAAAAATGGCTCGAAGTCCGTCTTGACGTTACTATACAATGATACACTTTCTCTTTACAAATTTTCATTCCGCGCGAGGGGGCAAGTGGAATCGCCAAAAGAAAACTAAAAATGAGAGTGAACTGGTCTTTTCAACACCTGTTCTCTCCTTCTGGGAACAGGGGCTGGAGGGGGGAGAGGAAAGCCGCCTTTAAAAAAAAACGTGAACTTACGCGCCGTTACTAAGGGAGGAGGGTCTTGATTCTGGGCTTTCCTAACTAGAGCTCGTTTGCCTTGAAGCCCCACTAAAAAAAAACAAAAAAAAGTGAAATCCGAACTCGATGAACCTGGGCCTACATCCTTTGGGAGGGGTAAATCAAACTCGGAGCTAACTAAAACATGAGGGGAAGTTGGTGGGGGTCAGAAACTTTCACGCGTCACTCAAGCGGAAATAGAAGCCTTTCCTTTGAGATGAGAACTAAAAGAGACCCGCAGGGAGGAGGACCGGAATTTACACGCACTTCGTATTACAAGATCGTCAACACAACAAAAGTATTAAAAGAAAGAGATAAGACGAATTGAATAGAAATCAGCAAGAGAGGGAATTGCAAGGTGCGGTAGGGAACGGACCTCTTCCTGATCCGAGGTCATCCACTCGTTAAAGTAATTCAGAATCACAAACGCCCATGAATAGCCCTCGTTGGGGTCGGGGAACGCAGCTGAGAAATTTCCGAAGGAAGTCTGAGTGGCCAATTCACCCAGGAAGGGGGGTGAGTCCCGAGAAAAAAGAGACGATAACGGCCGCGAGAAGAGAGCTTCTCGAAAAGGTCCTATCGCTCCTCTCAAGAGCCAAAGGGCCGATTGAGCTCAAGGGGGGTGGGGGGGGGGTGGTTATAAACAGGGTTCCTACCAACCTTCACAGCGAAAGGGTGCGGAAGAAAAAAAGCTGGGAAAAAAACAGTCTCGAAGTCCAGGCTTTGGAACAGACAGGTCGATCAGGGTCACTACAGTAGTCCCGAGCTGCAAACGGAAAAATCGGGTCAATAACGCGGAAGCAGTCCCGTATCAGCTGCATAGCCAGATCGCGCCCCCCGGGGCAGGATGTCGAAGGAAGGGAGAAAAAGGAAGGGACCTTGCATGAAAAAACTTGAAGAACTCTATGATAAAAATTTATCGGCCCGAGGAATATCGAACTCATAAAATAGTAGGACAGCGTCCCCTGAAATGGGGAGCAGCAGGGGGGGGCTTTTAAAAATACGCACAGCTTGCGGCCTCGTACCAGCCGGGTCATCAAACGATGGCGCGAAAGGGAGGAAGACAGTAGCTGAAAATATTAACAGGCCTGGCAGGAGGAAGGCTTGCCTGAGAAAAGGGGGAAGGGAACCATTATGGGGCCTGAATTGTCGCCGGGCCTACGTCACTTATCTAATAGTCAATAGAGTCAAAAGACAGCTTTAAAGGAAAGAAACAAATGGAATGTGTCTTGCATCACACCAACGAAGGCCAATCTCATTCCGAGAACGGGGCTCGTAGGGATGCTGCTCCAGAGTGGCACAAGGGTGGAAGCGGAGGAAACGCAGAGATTCCGGACGACGCCAACAGCTTACCTATATTGTAGGAAAGAAATCCGAAAACGAAGGGAGACAGGAAAGAAAAAAAGGGACACAGAGGAAACCTTTCCGTAGTTGGGGGTTCCACCACTCATCGAAAAACGCGCATAGCAGGAGCATTAAATTAAGGTGAATGGAAACTGCTAAAAGGAATCGAAGCGTCCATGATTTCTCTGTATCAGGGGGAGCCGTTCAATTTGGAGAGGGATCGGCTATCAGGGAGCAGACACAACAAGATCGCTACTAATTTCCTAAGAAAGCGCCAAGATGAACGTCGGTAAAAAAAGGAGATAGGAATTGACTGAAGAAGCAGAAACCGCAGGCCGGAAATTGCTGCCACGCACACCAGGAACTTTGTGGCAAATCGGGGAAACGATAGAAAGGGGAACAAAGATCAATGAGCCGAAACTCGAGCCTACCCTATATTTAGAGGCCTCGTCTAAGGGGCGAAAAAAAGAACGAGAGGAAAACGCGGAGGGGGTTGTCGCCTGTGAAGGGCAGGCACCATCCTTACAACCAGGCCGCGAGAGGGGGAGGGAACCCGACAAAAATGCCGAAAGGAGGAAGTGTCGGGGGTGCGGGCCTCCGGCACCAGCACATTCAGAAGGTCAAAGGGAAAAGAACCAAAGGGGAGAGGCGGGGAGGCTGGCCGAGAGAAAAATTCTCTAGTTCGTTTGACGCTGTAATGCTTTCAGCGGGGGTCACCTTTCTTGAGGAAAACGCGGAAAAATTCAGGACGTCAGAAATCAGATAACCCGACCAGTGCTTAACGTGGCAGTCAGCGCTAGCATATCTACCATCGATACCAATCTTCATCAGAAAGAGGCACCCAGGAAGAAAGGAGATCGATAAAAAAAAACAATGAAGACCCAACGCCCCCAAAGAAAAGAAGAGAAAAAGTCACTAGGAAAGGAAAAACATAATGACCGAGGAGAGGCTACTCACGAAGCAAAGGTAGCTCCGGGCGCATCGTCCGAACGGATCGCCACTTGCTTCTAAGGAAAGAGAACAGCCGGTCAAAGACCGTAAGAAAAAGAAACTTCAGCAGGAAAGAGAAAAAGGTGCGCGGAACTCGAAGGGAAAAACCTCATGCGCGAACTCGGAGGCGAAAGCTCACCGATTCCTGTCCGTGGGGGGGTCTCGGACGATGTAGGGGGAGGCGGCTTTCGTCGAAGCGGTGAGGGAGAGTGATCGGAAAAAAACTTCAGCAGGTTGGAGAAGGAAACACGCGGAGACAGAGAGAAAAAAGGAGGATCTCACTTGCGCTTCGACACGAGGGGATTGACTGCCACCCGTCTGCAGTGGAGGACAGGTGACCTTGTGGACATCGAAGAAAACAACGGAGGAGGAGAAAAACCTCAGTCATCCTCAGGAAGAGGAGGAGAAAATCGTCCTCGAAGGAGGAAGGGGCGCGCTGTACGGCGCATCAAAGAAGGACGGACGGGTCGAGCACAGTTCCAGGGAAAATGCCGAAAAAGAAAGAACAGCAGAAAAAGAAACCGCGACTCGGTGGTCGGGAAAGCCTCCGATCAACGACGTTTGGCAAGAGGCGCGTCTTAAAAAAACTAGCCTGCCTGGAGAGGTCGGGGCAACCGGCGCAGCGGCGCTGCTTCCCGAGGGAGATGAAGCGGAAAGGGGCTCCGAAACCGGAGGTCGCCCGTACGCGCGCACAGAAGTTCGACCGAGAAAAGCATACGTCAAAGAGGGGAGGAGGAGCCAGAGAGAAAATAGCTCGCCTGGATGTTCGCTCCTTTTTCATAAGGCTTCAGGGAGATGGGTGGGTCGCTGTGGGGAGGAAACGTTTTTAAGAAATCGGACTATACGGAAGGAACTGTCCTTGTACGGCCACGTGACTTTTTCTTCAAAGGGTCCGCGCAGAGAAAGAAAAAGAAAGAACAGGAACAATAAAGAAAACTAGCCCCGCGGGGACAATACTGTCGCGCAATCCGCTCCTCCGAGAGCAGAGGGGGCAGGCTGGTCCGCTCAGGGTGGTGTGAGAAAAAAAACCGCACCAATAAAGGACTCGTCACCCTGCTTCTTATTGCGGGCATGCGCTGTGACTTGTTCGGCGGAAGACAAACCGCAGTCGAGAGGCAGAGGCGACAACAGAGAACTACGCGGCTCGGAGGCCTTCTGTTCGTGTATCGCCGGGGAACGACTTCCCAAGAAACGGCCCGGCGGCCGAAGAGGTGCGGCGCACGATCTCCCTAATGCCTGGCCGCGGTATCGGAACCAAGGTGTAAGGGTTAGTGGAAAACCTTGATTAAGAGGGTCCCCTGAAGGTGCACCCTCGTCCGCGACGCATCTGTGGGTAGGAGGCGGACAAAAATAGAGGGGAGGGGATTTCAGAGAACGCCGAGCTGAATGATCGGCTAGCCCTCATCCAATTAACTAACTGGACCTGGAAGACATAGGAGACGTTCAGCGCGGGGAACACCCCAGAAGTGGCTGCAGAGGGGGAAAGGGCGCGGGGAAAACATGACGCTGGTGGCCCCTAAGCTTACGATTCAAAAGCGGACCAATGGTCTAAAAAAGGGGGAAAAGGGGGGGGAGAGTCCTAGGGTTTTTCTGTCGAGGGAGGGAAAAAACAAAAGGAGCTCAGAAGGGGAGGGCGTCCGTAATCGGTCGGCTGTAATCCGTAAAGGTCCGCTGCAGAAGCTTATTGGAGGTGGGAAAGGAGGTTACTCTCTTCTGGAGCATCCTGCCATACGCTCATTCGACGCGAAAATCCAGTGGGCCAGCAGAGGGGGGGGGGGGCAGAATTGGGTGAAAGAAGAAAGCCGAAAGAGTTTGGAAAGAGAAGCGCTACGCCGACCAGCCGACCTCTTTAGCCAGGAAAGGGAAGAGGGAACAGAGCACTACCAGAAGGTAGGTGACACGCAACTGGAAGGGCCAACGGGAGTGGCAGATAAAAGAAGGATCAGAGAAGATGTCGGCATGACCGAAGCACTGGAACGGCCGCATATCCTTCGTGAAGGGGACAAGAACACCTAGGAGGGGAGAAAAAAAGAGGAAAGAAAAATTGGAAGAGTCGAGCCCGGAAGGGAGTTAGCCAGCCGGGGGGAGAGGGAGGAGCGTTCTTCCAATGGGAGTTGTTCGCAGAAGAACGGGAGCCAGAGGCCAAGGGGGAGGGAAAAAAGGAAACGCAGGAGGTACCGCTCTAAAGTGGACTAGCGGGAGAGGAACACAACAAAAGGGGTCGGGTGGGAAGGGGCCTGGAGAGGGGAAATCTAAGGAGGTCCAAATGGTTCCGAGGGAGTCTCATGCTCGGACAGATCGGGCGCATTGAAAGCCAGCATTCGAATCGTGGTCTGGCGGGTGGCACGCCTGAAAGGGAGGAAATAGGAGAAGCACAGGAGGGAGACGGAAAGGCCTGTGAGCGAGAAGAAGTCAAAAATTCAACAGCGCGCAAAAGGGAAGGCTCTAAAAGGAAGGAAGTCGGGGGAATGGCTACGGGCAGCAATGTGGCACCGAAAAGGGAGGCCTGATCTGTACCGTACACTGCCGCATCGGAAGGAAGCAACCGTCTGAAAAAGGAAAGGGGGGTGGGGGAGAAGCCAGCGGAAAGTCAGAACTAACTGGAAGATTTCCTTCGTGCACCTAACCTGACACGAACTAACAGGGGGATGGGGCCGGAGGGGAAGGTATTACGAGGAGACAACACTGAGAGGAAGAGCAAGGGAAAATAGGGTGACAGGGAAGAAAGACGAAGTCCCACAGCAGCCGAGTATTTTTCGAGTCAGGTCGGAAGAACAGGAAGACTCGGAAAACAAGGAAATGAATAAAAAAAATAGGGAAAGGGAAAAGGAGAATCGTTTGGAGGCCAGTTCAAATAATTCGGCAGGAGCGCGGCAGATAGGGACTGGGGTCCCCCCTAGCAGGGGATAAGAAACGCAATAGATGCGGCTCGGAGAGAAACGCGGCTCGAAAGGGCGATCTGCGCCTCGACGCGCCATTGTTCAAGGAAAGAGAAAGGGGGAAAGGGGACCCGCAAAGGAGATTTCGGATGGGGCGCTCCTCTGGGGAAAAAAAGACGCGAAGCGAGCCCCTGGACCTGACAGTCGATCAGAAACAGCGATAGTCCAAGTAGGAGACCGGGCAAGAAACGCAAGGTCAAGGGTAATAAAAGAGATCGCCACCGCCCCAAAAGCCGGATTCAAATTATGGAACGGCAGGCCTCTGTGGAAAGAAGGCCGGAGGCATAGGCGTAACAGACGATCAGGTCGGTGGAGGAAGCACCTGACGTATCGAGCTACACCTCGAGTCACCAGCGGGGGCTCAAGGGGGGGAAGTTGGGCATTTTGCAAAAAAGCGAAAGCATAGCAGGGAGGAACGCTTTCAGCCTCACTATGGGGGGTCGCAGCAACTTAAAGGGAAGGGTAGCTGCCCGGATGAGAAGACAAGGACGCTGAAAATGAGAGGGTCCACGGTACGGAAGTTAAACGGGGGAGACCCGTATACGGCGGGCCGCACGTAATCGAATCTTCATCGCGGACAAGGGCGGGCTTGAAACGTTCGAGAAAAAGGGGGGTCGGGAAAGCTGCAAAAATCGAAGAGCCAAATGGAGAGCAGGAAGAGGGAACGGAAGGTTCTATGCTCCAGAATATAAGTCAGGTGCCCCTAATACTCAGCGAGATACAACGGCACCGAGTAAAAACATGGTCTTATTGAGAAAGGGGGGAAGGGAATAAAACAAACTGGGCCTGAAGGAGGGGGACAAATTCGCTCACACCGAGGGAACTCTATAATCTGACTAACAAGTCTACAGCTTGGGCGCCCTGAACAGTAAAGAAGAAATGTGCTAAAAGACGAACGCGTCCAAAAGTCGGAAAGGGAAAGTCAGTAATGGGAGAAAAAAACAGATGCAGTGAGAGGGCTCGCGCTGAGCACGGCAAACACTACGTGGCGATACAGGGGGGACGAACTCGCCAGAAAAAAGGGCTGGAGGAAGGGAAGGAGTTCCATGGAAAAGATCGACCAGCCAGGGCGACGAAACAACAGACAGCCTTGTGAAGAAACAGCGAAACCCGCGTAGGAAAGGGGGGTGGGAGGGGGGAACTGACCGCCTCGCAGCGAACCGAGATGTGGCGGCCTAACGCCGTATATAGAAAAAAAAAAGCAGCAGGAAAGAACCGACAAGGATGTCTAAGGCCCCGTAGCGAAAAAGCGAAAGCGGTGCCTGAAAAAAAAGCCGAACGCAACCAGCCGAAGCAAACGCAATCAAAGAGGGAAACAGGGGGGGAATATGAAGAGAAGCAAGGAGGAAAAAATGACAAATGACCGGGGCGATCTGCTGAGGAGGCGTTGGAAGATCTACATCATGCTCTAAGGAAGGGTGGAGATGTAGGCTGGGGAGGGGCACCGGTAGCAAACTCTTAAAAAGAAGAAGCTGAAATCGCGGGCTAAGGGAAGGACCAATGTAAGTGATATTCCAAGGAAACGTTTTCAGGTCTAAAAAAGCATAGCCAGCGAAAAAAGAGAAAGACGAAGCGGAAGAACATCCAAGGGCGAAATTCAACAAGAGGAGGGAGGGATAAGGGGAAAGGACCTATAATTATAGTCGACAACTATGCAGCATAATGACCGCGTCGAGAAAACGAACAGCTGCCGAGGGGGAAAACAGAGGAAAAAACGTTAGGGGATTCTGGGCTCGAAAAAAAAACCAATTTCACAGGGGAGGATCTCTCCCTACTCGCACAAAAAAGCACGGCTCAAATTCTCAAAAACGGAAAACCGTTGAAAAAAGACAATTTCCAACAAGGGGAAACGTGCCCCGCGAAAGGAAGTAGTCGGCGAAAAAGGCGGTTACTATGTGAGACGCTGGTACTAAAGGAGTCAGAAGCGTAAGGCAAGAAAGGGGAAGTTAAAAGAAACTTAAGGGAAGCGAGGCAAGAAAGGACGGAGCGAAAGCTACCGTCAGCTGATTCTGCGCATAAGACCGCGGAGGTGACCTTGTGGAGGAAGAAAAAAAAAAAGGAGGGGGGGGGAAAGGGAAATGCGCGCGATCCAGAGGGGAAAACCCATAGGCGAAGGAACGCAGCCGCGCATTCGCGCCGGCGCGTCGCGGCGGCTGGGCGCATCACGCTGAAGCTACGAGGAGGAAAAGCACCTGAAACCGCAAGCATTCCCGCACCATTACCTCAGGTCAAAATTACCCAGGAGGGGAAGAGATCAGACACAGCGTAAAAACCCGCCATAAAAAAGGGACTCGGTGACCGGGAAGCCGATCGCCTCCTGCGTGTCGCCCTGGTCTCTTAAAAGAAAAAAAAAGGTTTCATAAAAGGATAAGGGGAGGAAGGGGAAACCTGAACAGCGACGAAAGGGCCTGCTCTTGGTCGATGAAAGCGCCAGCAGCAAAAGTCCCGTTAAAAAAGAGAACGCGGAAAAGCTGGAGGGAAGTGTGCAAAGGAGATAGGCTGGAGGCGGGCTGCCTGAGGCCGAGGGTAGTACCTCAGACTTCAGAAAGCTCGCCTGTGTTCGTCACAAAGAATCAGGGGGGGGGGAGGAGAGCTGCTGGACTGAGAAAACTACGAGCCGGTTTAAGCTCAAGGGGAACTATACAGCTTTCCTGACCAATATCGGCCAATAGGGGTCTGAAAAGCGAGGGGAAACACAAACAATCATCACGACCGGTATCCCCAAGGACACGCACGACATAGGGAGAAAGCATCATTGGGAAGAATAAACTGCCTCAAAGAGATGACGAAGAAAAGGGACGTCATTTTGAGGGGGAGGGATGTGACAGGGGGGGGGGGCACGAACCCAGAACAGACTCAAAGGGGAGTTCGGGCCATGGCGCTGGATTGCGTGGGGGATGTTCCAGCACCAAGAGGGATTAAGTGATAACCAAGAATTCTCTCTTTCTTCTACTAATGGAAAATGAAAAAACATGAAGACTTAGGGGAAAAACCCTGAGGAAAAATGTGTTCCAGGCTTCGGGGACGAATCCTCCTACAATCTCCCTGAAGAAAAGGAAAGGGCGGTCGTACGAGAAAAAGAAGCTGAGGAGACTCTTGTACGTGGAACTGTTTTCATGGGGAAATTATCGGAAGGGGGGGATAAGGTTTTAATTCACAGCCAGCACCCGCGAACGTCGCGCATTCGGCGGGGAAAAAGGACGTAAGTTTCAGGAAAGCTCTAGAGAATGCGACACATTATCTTAAGCCCAAGCGCCAATTACCCACATAAAAGAAGGACTGAACCTCGTGGGGTAGCGTGTGAAAAGCAACTCTTTACTAGTGTGGCTGCCTTCAATGAGGGAGAGGGTCAAAAGGGCACGGAGAGGAGACTGGGTTGACGAGCCATGGGTCGAGCGGCCAGGGGGGTTCTGGTTCAGGAGAAGGAAAGGGACAAAGAGGACTGTTTGAGGTATGGGAAGGGCGACACAAGTACAAAAAAGGTGGCGCGGAGGGGACGGGGGGAGCTGCTAAAAGAAGGAGTGGGAAAAAAAATGAATTTAGAGGGGAGCAGCCTTGCCTACGCGCTCGCGGCATGCGAGAAAAAGGCCTCGGGTTATGGAAAAAAAAAGGGGGGCAGGGGGGCCTGGGGGAACCGTTGGTACGAAACGCGAATGACTATGAACAAGTGAGGGACGCCGACCGAGGCCCACCGTGGAAGTACCGCATGCTGGGGAAAAAAAAAAAGCAGGAGAAGAGCCAGAAGGCGGCAGGAATGAAAGACGGGGAGGACAAGACACTCGGGCTGACCATCGCTGAAAGAGAAAACCTGGACAAGCACAGACGAGACGCCAAAAAAAGGGTTGACGAGGGGGCAAAGGTTTATGCTTTCAGCCGGTGCGGCAGCCTCCCTGGATATTAAGGGGGCCGTATAAGTGGCGAAAAGCCGCCGGACGTGAGAAAGGGCTGCTGTTCGAAGAGGACTCCGCTGGGTTGAAAACAGCAGGGGGAAACATAGGCGATGCAAAACAAAAGGGGGAAGGTGGAGCATGAAGAAGGTCTCGGTACTAAGGAAACTGATCGACTGTCACAAATCAATGGGCGAACATCAATCGTTTAGAGGGAAGGACGCAAAGGGACGGTGGCCGAGCAGAGTGGCACGCCTGACCTGAGTTCTCATCGAGAGGAAAAAGGGAAGGGAGTTGAGAAAAGAAACAGGGGGGGAGCGGCGCGAAGCAAGTAGTGCGCCTTCTATGCAAAGTGATTCTGCGCGGTCAAGATACAGGGGGCTTTAGCAGAATCAGATCTGCCGACGTGACCCGGGCCAAGAAGAGGTCAGGAAAAAAAAGGTCTAAGTGAGAATTGGTTGGTAGTCGATGATAAAGGTCAATTGAACAGGAAAAGGTCCTTCCAGGCAGAATTAGGTCCCTACCGATACAACTTAAATACATAGTCTTTAGGCCCAGAGGGCATGGTTAACGATCTCCAACACAACAACTATGATTATGTAAACTATAAATAAATAGAGACGCAATTACGCGAATTGAGGGACTAGGACTGACAAACTCAAACCAACAAACTCTCTCTTCCTAAAGAAAACCCCCAGAAGAGGCCCACATCAGCCGCGTTGTAGTGAAAAGGGGAGGGGTAGGTCGTCTGGCAGGGAAAAAGCCTCTGGACAGAAAATTCATTCATTAAAAAACTGAAAAGGTGACCTCGTTTGCTTCAGAAAGTTCGCAGGTCAGATTCGGAGATCAATTGCGGAGAGGCTCCAGAAACCAGAAAAGAAATATCACGACTAAGAAAGAACTCAGCAGCGTGAAAATTCAGAAGTATCATGAAATCGCAACACTCCCAGTCGGCGCCAGAAGAGAAAACAGGTCCAGTCCTAAAAAAACGCGAGGGGGAAGGAAAAACGGGCAGACGAAAAATGGTAAAAAACGACGGAGAGTTGCCTCGAGGCAAAGGTACTGCCCGACAAAGCGGGTTGTCCTCGCAAAACAAGGCCCGGTTAGAAA
>Ga0179593_1287772_pt1 | contig 13809 bp, 10 predicted proteins | sample CZODoug2_1_08_16_FD_185931 | JGI IMG/M metagenome (GOLD analysis project Ga0179593, IMG submission 185931) | Vadose zone soil fungal communities from Angelo Coast Range Reserve, California, USA - CZODoug2_1_08_16fungal (PacBio error correction) | ecosystem: Environmental > Terrestrial > Soil >...
GCGCTCCTCTAAGAGAAAGGGGAAGAAAGGGACGAGGGGGGCGGTAAAAACTCCAAAAATTTTTCAGAGCCTCGAGGCCACCTCCTTTCTCACAGGGTTGAAAGTTGATCGTCGGAGAGAGGAGGGAAATGCGGGGGAGGGGGGGCTCATTAAGAAAAAAGAGAAGGGGCCTTTCGAAATGTCTGCTGGGAATAACTTCAACATATCGTAGAGGGGCTCGTCACATGTCGGCGTATCCGAGCAGTTTAAAGTGCATTCTCGAAAAAGGGGGACGTAAACACTTCAAAAAAGAAACCACGGGGGGCACGCAGGAACGGTCAGTCACTGGATCGGCGGAAAATCCGAAGGTGGCCCAAGGAAAAGAACCATCCGCCAAGACCTGGAACAAAAGAGACCATTTAAAAAGGACTCGTTCCACGCCGAGAGTGGCAAGGGACGGGTCACCAGCAGTTAGGGGGGGGTGGGAAAAAAGTAGGTGCGGGAAAGCCGAGGCGGGGCGGACAATTCAGTGTGAAGGGGTTACGACGTGGACGTAAGAAGAAGTTCTTAGAGGAAGAGAGAGACCTGACGATCTTACGGGACTAGCTACAGGGGAGTTGGAGAGTAACACGAGCTGCTCTCGAGGAAGGTCAATGGACGAAAAAAACCCGTTTTCTGACGCTTGGGCCTGTGAGTGGACATCTCCAGGGACCTCTGGGGCGATAGATCCAAGAGGAGAGCCAGACGGGGTTGCTATCTTACAGGGACGACGTAAGGGGGGGAGAACTGCGAATTAAAGATTAAAGTTCCAAGGTGAATTCGTAATACGGGACTGACTATTTCTCCCCGTTAGTACATACCTGAAGGCAAGGGTGGGGGAGGCGATGAAGTTCCTGCACTCTTTCAGAAAAACGACGGGAAGGGGAAAACAAAACTGGTGAGGGCTAACATCTTGCGTGCGTTAAAATGCCTTCTGGCCATGTGGGTAGCACGAAGAGAGCAGCCATTGAATAGCAAAGGGGAAAAGGCCTTACTCGATGGCCTTACCTCCTGAAAGAGGGGAAATTAGCTCCAGGAGGAAAGGACAAGGGTAACGCTCTGTGGTCCAAATAGAGATACATACGGAGCAGAAGGGGGTGAAATGTCAACGTCCCACAACTTCTAAAGAGCACGCTTGAGGTTTTGCGTGGAGAATGGTCATTTCATCACAGGCCAAATTTTAGCTGGTGAAGGAGACAGATCTCTCAGGGGGGGCCCGCGCTAGTTGGACTGAGAGCGCGATTTCCAGGAGGGGTGGGCGGTCAAAAAAAGTCGGAGAAGGAGTAAACCGATAGACGTGGAGGGGTTGTGCTCCGGGGGGTAATTTCACAAGAAAATGCAGGGAAGGTCGTGTTTCAAAAGATCAAAAAGAAAGCTCGCGAAGGGACCCGGCTTAGATAGGAGGCAGAGGTTCCAAGTGGCTAAGAGTTTCTGGTAAATGCCAAAGGAGGTGGGCAGGGGTGTGGTTCTAAGACAGACAAAATTGAAAGTGGAAAGTGCTGAAAATGTGAGGGGGTCGAACGACCGCAGAGGGGGGAGAAGGGTGCGGATTCGAAGGAGAGGGAGTCGAACGGCTCGTAAATGTACGGGGGGTGGAGACTCAGGATGCGTGCAAGGGAAAGAACCACGGCAGCATCAAAAGAACAGGGAACAGGGTGAAGAAGGGAAAGGGGGAGCCCACGAAAGGGAGGTTTAGGACCCGCTGTGGGTCGGGTTTGGGACCGGGGGGTGGTGGGCTGCGAGGGTGGAACGTGTGCGATGGTTGAGGAGTAAGTGGCGAGAGGAGGGAGATCGCCATTGTTAAGGGGGGGGGGGTTCAGGGAGCCCGTCTCCCGCTTGCGGGGGTCGATTGTCTAGTAAGGGGGCTGTATGGCAGCGCACTGACGGTGGGTCGGGTGTACACAGGGAGGTGCCTGGACGTCTGATGCATTCGAGGAAAGCAGGGGCCATGAAAATGATTCGGGGAGAGTGTACGAGCCTTGCACGGGACCCGAAGAGGGTCGATGGCTGAGGGCGAGTAACATAATCTTGCAAAAGAATGTAAATGGTCAGGCAAGGCGTGTCGTGAATCGGTGCAGCGGGAGAAGAGTGCATGTGGACCTACGTGCGAAGGCGCCATCCGTGGAAATGGGGGACGAGAAGGGGGGGGGGCGTGAGGAGAGGGCTAGCCGTAAATAGGGGCTGATGATGTCAAGAGTGGAGTAGGAAAAGTAGGCATGAACGAGAGAGAAGTCCCGCGATGAACAATACCGTTGCGTTGAAGAACATCATCATATGGGGTTAGGTGGCGGGGGCTGTAGTCGCTGCAGGGAATGGCTGGGGCGGTGGGATGCAAGGGGAGTCTCGGCTGTTGAGGATAAAGGGCGAGGTCGGGAAGGGGAGGCGGGAAGTCTGAAGGTAAGAACTCGGGTGGGAAGAGCAAGAAGGTCAACCAAGGTGGGACGGTGCGGGATAAAAGAGGGATGATGCGAGAGCAGAGATCAATGGAGCGTGTAGCTTGGGAAAGGGGTGAGGAGCTGGCAACCTTTATGAGGAGGGTCTGCTGAATAAACGGAGAGGAAGGAAGCTCCCAAAATAGCACAGGGGCGCACGGGGTCTGGGTAGAAGGTCGACGGATGTCAAAGTTGGGGTATCGTGGGGTGAAAAGGGAGCGAGGCTGGCGATGCAGGATGAGACTGTGGGGGGGTCAAAGGTTCGGGGCGAGCGAGCGGGAATCACTGACCGGAAGGAGGGGAAAAGTAAAGAGAAATACACCTTAGGAAGAGGGTGAGACGATAGATGGGGGAGGACCTGGAGAGGGAGTTGAGAAGAAGAAGAAGAGCAAAGTTTCGTGAACCGACCGGGGTGAGTAAGTGGGCGGATATAGGCTTTCAGAGAAAGCCGAGTATGTGGTGAAAGAGTGGGAACGAATGGGGGTAGTAGAAGAGGGGGCAGGAGAAGAGGGAGATGAGGAGTGATAGATGAGACTGATAGGAGCGAGGCTAAGGACAAATGAGTCCCGAGGTCTACCTTTGAAATAGAGGTAAAGCGTGGAAGTATTGGGGGAGCCCGGCGGGGCGGGGGTTTTTTCCGGGGGAGGGGCTCCAGGAGGCTGAGAGAAGAAATGGTCTCAGTGGTGTGTGGGGCGCGAATTAGCCCAAAACGAAGTCCAGCCAGGTGTCGGCCGGGAAGGAAGGGGAAAAGATCCTGCCGAATGCTAAAGCAGAAAAAAAAAGTTGGCCTAGAAAAGTTGGCAAAGAACGATTGGGATTGTCACGCCCGATGATCACGACGAAGATGTCCGGAGGGGGGAGGCAGCGAAGAAGAGGAGGGATAAGGCGGAAACGAGACAAGCAACGAAAACCTAAGGACCGAGAGGATGGGGAAAGCGCCCCGTGTGTCAATCTCATGTTCAACGGCGATCCTCAGTGCTGAAAAAAAAAGAACTGCATTAGGTCTGAGAAGAGGGGACGGTCTCGCTGGGAAAATGGGACGTCATATATTTTGGCCGAGTACAAACGCGTTCGCCGCCTTGGCGAGCAGGGACTATCGCTTATCGGCCCAGAGAAGTCGATCAGGTCATGGGGAGAGAAATTGACCGTGGGTGAAGGAAAGTAGCCTGACGCAGAGGAATCATGATGAACGAAAGGGAACGACCCGTTCCTTCAGGGGGGGACGGGACAAATGGAGGGAGGTCCCTCTTGTGCAAGGCAGATATAGAGGAAAAGGAGACGTCCTTGTCAAGAAAAAGACATCAATGCCGGGGTTAGCACAGAGTTCGTAACTTTAGACATGAAGAAACCGCAGTGCGGGGTGGGGGGGGGTACGTGTGGGAAACGGTGGACGAAATAGGGGAAGGGTTGTTTGCGAGGGATGCAACCACCCTTAAATGAGGTGGTCAAAAGGGGCGCTTGCAGAATGGTCAGAAAATCAAAAAAGACAAGACCCTTACAAAACAGGGAAGGAAGAGGGAAATGACCACTCGGTTGTCCGCAGATAAAGCCTTCCCAAATCTTCGGCGCAAGCGCGACCGGTCAGTATGTTTTCTTGAACTTCAAACACGTTCAAGAACAACAACAACAAAGGGTGCTTGCACATAAAGAGAAAGGGAAAGTGGGTTGCAAAAAAATTCAAAGATGAAAGGAGCTTGCGCCAAAAAGGGGGGACAGCCATCATGTGGGAAGGCGACAACTAAAGCTGGTTCAGGGGCGAAAAAGAACGGATGTGTAAGGGATCTTTGCCAACGGTGGGAGGGAGAAAACAGTGGGGGGAAGGAGAAAAGGAGGAAGCAGAAAATCAATGGTTGTCCAAACGCGCAACCCAATGACAGGCTCCCCCGGGGGTAGTCCAAAAGGGAAGATTGAAAAAGAAAGAAGCAAGAGTCTCCCCCGATCAAAGGAATGCGCAGTCTTGTGAGCCATAGCTTGGCGGGAGGCGATTCGACTTCAGAACCCCTCCTCCAAGGAGGGGGAAAATACAGGCGACTCAGGAAAAAGCGGCCAACAAAGAAGGAGTCACTTCCGGCTCGACCAAAAGTAAAGAAGATGAAAAGGAAGACGGGGGAGATCCCAGTACAAGAGCTCAACAATTGTCAAAAAAGGGGTTATAGAAACAGCATAAAAATACACAAACTCTAGAGAAGGACACGCGTAACATCACTCAGCAGAGGAGGCGTCTGTGCAGAAAGGACTCAAGAGCGATGATGCAAAGAAGAAAAAAGCCTGAATCGCCGACCAGGGCCGCCCAAAAATGACTCGGAAATCTGACCTTGGGTGAGTGCTGAGGAGAGATAAAAGAAGGCAGGAAGACAATAAGGAAAAGAGGAAGGGGTCCTCGTGCTTGGGGTAGTTCCACTTAAATCAAAAAATTCCACAACGCCCAAAAAAGGTGGAGGCCAGGGATGGAAGTCGAGCAAGGAACGATCCTCGTCCTTTAAGCGAAAATAACATAGATTGGGGTCGGCGTCGAGGTTTCGGAGGGAGGGGATAAGGACCCCAAAAATCAAAATGCACAAGAGGAACTTTCATCACCCTGATAAAAACAGAGTGGACCTGCTAGACAACCCAGGAACAAATTCGGTAATAGAAAGCGAACGCGGGGGAAAGCGCAGATCTCTCCGGTCAGGTGCTAACGCAGACGACATTGGAAGGCAGTTACGTGAACAGAAAAGAACGGGGCAGGAAAGGGCAAGAGCAACAAGAGGATCACCCGGAGAGGCCGTTTTCGGTCGCATGGGAGAGATTCACTCTCACACGTAGCCAGGGCGCCAAAACAAGGTCTGGGTTCGTGGGTTTTGTGCCAAAAAGAAAGCGAGAGGATTCCGCTCAGGGCCGGACAATCGAGGGGGAAAAAACAACAAAAAAGAAAGGGTAATTAGCAGAAAGTGAATCAGTAGAGCGAGAGGTCCTAGGCCAACGAAAAAGAAACATATTTGTCTAGATTATCCCTTCGAGGTGGAAAAATTGCCCGACAATAGAGAAAGAGATCGAGAATCAAGGAAGACGCCTCTATTGAAGAGGGAACGTGAAGAAAGGGAAAGATCGGAACGCAAGCAAATGGGCTTATTCACGGGAATGAACGGATGAGCCAATGCCAAGAATGTGCCACGCACACCTCACCAGTAAAGACGCTAAAAAGCCTACTGTCTCAAGAGCATGAAAAGACAGCTTCTTCAAAGAACTACGGATCGCAGGCCTCACCAAAAGGCCGGGATCTAGCCCAAAGGTAGGGCCGAAGAAAATTTCATAAAAGAAGGGGGGAAAAACAGATAAGCAACCCAGGGGACCAGGTGGCGAACATGCTCTTGGAAAGCTAACAGTGATCGCTATGGTCGAACCGTAGTCGAAAGCAGCACAGGGAGGAGAAGGTCTCTCTTCCGAGCAAAAAAAAAAAGACCATTCAGGCTAGGAAGAGCACAAGGAGGCCACTTTTTCACTGGAGGGAACCGTTGAGAAAGGCAGCGAAAGGCCTCGGGGCGACACGCCAGACGCACAATCCGCAAGCGGGAGGAAAAGGTGTAATTGTTTGGGGGGGGAAGAACCCTCAGGCCTTCTCGGGGATCGCGGAAAGCAAAGGACGTTTCCGAAAGAGTGAAGAATCTACTGAACCATACAGAGAAATCCAACATAAGAAAGGAAATCCGACAAATCGGGAGAAGAAGCCACGTAGACCTCGTATAAACGCAAAAGTAAAAATCTCTGAAACTATTCAGGGGAAGAAGAGATGCGGCCGCCGTATAGTAAAGCATGGCTTCTAGAACCGTTTTTCTGCTAATAGACCTAAAAGGCGACCATCCAGTCAGAGCGGAGGACTGATGGGTGGGAGTGTCGGCTGCAAACTGACGTCAATGGAGCTATAGGTAAAAGGAGGGGGGCGGAAATCCGAAGTTGGAAGCGGGTAAAGAAAAAAACTAAAAGAGGGTAGAGGAAGGGATCCAATTCCAACGTAAAGAAAAGATGAGATTCCCAGACAACGACTGATTTGATACTTCTGCACCCAAAAAAAAAACGGGCAGCTGCTAAGAAAGGAGTTGTCGGACTCGGGACTCTGGTGGGATCCATAGGGGGTACCTTCTGATCTAGGGGGGTCACAAACTTCGAAGGGCAGGAGAAAATCGCCTTCGGAAGGGCTCACCTTTATTGTAGAGAAAAAACAAGGCTCATATGGGAAAATAACTTAAGTACGCCAAAAACTGAAGCATCGGCTCTCTATCCTCTAAGTCTTCGGGATAAGAAAAGCTTCAGCAACGAAAGAAAACCAGGTCGAACGGAACTAGGGGAGCATGAGGCTCAGAAGAAAAAAAAAGAAAGCTCGGGCCAAAAAGTAGAGGAGAGGCAGAGGACCGGACGGCTGGCTGAGAACCCGGAAACACATTTGGCAGCCAAAGCAAACACGTCAGACTGACATATCCGACTTCCAAGCCGGAGGCCCTTAAGTCAAACTCAGGGCCGCGAAGTGAAAGTCGAATTGGGAAACCAGTTGCCGGGATTTTCGGGTAGGCCGGACCGGGCAAACAGACACTACAGACACTCTATTCAGGGTGCGGTGGTAGATCCTCTAAGAAAGTTCATTGAGAGGAAGCAAACTCGAAAAAAAAGGGAGCTTGCCTAATCAGAATAGCAGAGAGGTTGACGGCTATGCATAAAGGGAGAAGCGCCAGAGAAGCTGGAGGGCGGGAAAACGTAAGACCAAAGTAGGCCTGAAGGGAAAAAATTCCTCCTAGGAGGGGCTCCCCGAGCCGGGACACTTAGAGAGGGGCGCAATGTTACAGTACTACCGGCATTGTCTTCTGAAAGAGGCAAAACAACAAAACTGATTAGAGAAAATATAGAGGACGCACTCATGCATAAGGAAAAGTACGAACATCTTCAAGATGCTCTCTCAAACGGCGCGAAGCGAGGAAGATATACAACAGAAAAAAGGCGGCAGTCAGTAAAGATGCGTGGACTCAGGAACGCCTACAAAGTCGAAACTTCCTTACAGGTGAGCTTGGAACATCAAACATAGGGATACATCGCCGACTGAAAAAAGGCGGCAGGGAAAAATTGTTTGAAGCTTCAATTATGATGATAGAGTATAGAGAAAATCGGGAACCAGAGAGGGGGGAGGGGGCCTGGAGGAAAACAAACAAACCCCTTCACAGAAAAACAGGAAACACGCCACCTCCTTGGGCTTTTCGGCCTTCAGGTCGGGGTGGGAAAGCGCATTCAAAATTACTGTCTTCCTGAAGGGGGGGGGGGACAATGTTGAAGGGACGTCATAATCCGGGAGGAACCAATAAATCAACGGAAACGACTTTACATATCTGGAAAGTTTTCAAGGGACGACGCGAGAAGAGGGAATTCTAAGAGGACGGTTCAAGTGGTTCTTCAATGGGGAGGAAAAACGACCGGACGGGGGGAACTTATCAGGAGAAAGCAGAAGGGCTACGTTTTTAATAACAAAAAAAAGTTTGAACAAGGAGGGAAAAAGACGCCTAGATCAAAAGAAGGGATGCCTGAGACAGAGGCTAAGACTCCTCCACACCGAGAAGAGGGGAGGCTTCCTTTGGAAAACGCCCTGGGAGGAGAAACGAGGGACCCGGGCCATACTTTGGGTGAACCAAGACTGGAAAAACCTCCGTAGAAAATAGAGGGGGGTGAAAGGGTGCCAAAAGGCGATCTGAAAAAAGAGCAGGGAGTTCTCAAAAACAGCCGGGAACGCAAAATCGACACCGTCCACACGTAGGAGACTGGGGTGCAGACTTGAGATAAGACTCCGAACTCCGGGGCCGAAAATCCCAACAACGGCCAAGAGACAGGCCTGAGGAAGGGGGAAAATGATTCCTTGAAACTTCGCCGAAATGGTGGGCAGACCTTTGAAGATAGGAGAGCTGAGCCGACACCGAGGAAAGCAGTGGGGTCAGGATTGGAAAAAAAGGGCGGCGTAATTTAGCTGTCAAAAGAAAAAAGAGGGGTCTTTTGGGTGCAAGGGGATAGTAGGGGACCCGTTGACCGGGAAAAACATTTGCCAAATTCGTCCTCGAGACGAGGCGAGCGAGGTGATCCGTGGTCCTTGCAAGAGCCAATGGTGGAAAAAAAAAGAAGCTGCGGAAAGGGGAAAAAAGAATGCTCAGGAAAGCCGTCATGGGAAAAGAAAGTGGGCGGAGGGATTATTTTGGGGGGAATCTCAGCTCAATTGCAAGGAGGAGCTCAGTCATAGAAGGGAGAGAATGGACGCGGAGTTTTTGACGGCCGCGAAAGCCCAAAAACGCGCCGTTCAACTACTAAAGGTGAAGCAAAGCGGATCAAAGGGAACTGGTGCGGACCCGAAGAGTCTTGGGGTTGGAAACGAAGGGGGGGGCTGGGGTTTGGGGCGCTGGGGCGGTCAAGGTGCTTGGAACTGATCAAAAAAGGGGACGCAGGGGGGCTATCAGAATGGGGGAGCCCAAAGAGCCTAAGTAGGGGGCGTCGGTTACCCGATTGGGTGAGAAACTCACGCTGGACGTGGCGTGGGAAGAAGGGGGCGCGAAAAGCTGGTTCGTAAGGGCAACAAAAAAGGCCATTAGGGGAAAGGTGCTTCCATAAAAAAGGTCGCGAGGCGACGATACATTCCGAGGGAAGAACGTGGAGACCGGCGAAAAAAGCGCAAAGGCTGAGAAGACTTCTAACGCTACACCAAGGAGACGGGGCGAACGAAAGGTACATCATTTTCTCTGGGTGGAGAGAGAGGCGAACCGAGCGAAATGACGTAGGCGGCACATCATTCATTGGGGGGGGAAACTTAGAGGGCAAGGGGGAAAACGAGAACGCTAGAGGGAAAAGGGGTTTGCGGTGACGTCCAATTAGCGATCGCGAGTCGCTCTGGGGGGAAAAGACCCGTAAAAAAACCTTGACAGGGAAGGCTAGCAAAAAATCGCGAAGAAAAGAGGTCGCATTGGAAGGGGTTAGGCAACAATGTCCTCGATTAAATTCAAACGGGAAGGAATCTGTCGTGCACCAACCCGCATCGACCAGGAACCCTTTTTTCCTGAAAGGGAAAACAGGGGGAGCCCAGTGGGTGTTTATCGGGTGCGGGCACAAGTGTCTCCCTAAGCTTACTGTTGTGTCAGAACGTAAAAAACAGAAAATCGAGAAAGGAACGAAACTACCGCTCTCACCGGCCAAAAGAGGGGGTTTGAACCAAGTTAACTTACGTGTAAACCGACGGCCGAAGTGCCGGACGCAGTCTCCGTTGCAAGGGCCCGACATTTGGGGGAGGGGTGAAATGGGCTTTGACCCCGTATTATCAACCAGAAGGAGAAGGGATGCAGAGAAGAGGGGAGACTCTCATGCTCCACACCGCAATGTCCGAGACTCAGTTCGAAAAAGGGGGGAACTGGCGAGCAAAAAAGGTAAGGCCCGACTCCCTCGGAAGGGCTCCTTCATTTCACCAAAGAGGGATGCCTGATACAACAAGGGGGAGAATCGCTGGCATGGTGGGGGGGAGGGAAGAAATCGCTGGACAGGAAGATACCCGAGGGGAGGGAACAGGGTGGCCTACGGAGAACGAGAGGCCCTAGGACGGGATGTTCTTTTATGTTTGTGAGCGTGTTGGAGCCTAGAAGAAAGAAAAGTTCAGCCTGAGAAACAGAGGGCGAAGAGATTTTATCTTGTCTTTCTCGGGAGAAGGGGTCCCGTCACGCCTGAAGGCACTGAGACACAAGATGGGCTTGCAGGTTAAACGACTCCTGCCCTGAGGCACCAAACACGGGGGGAAGGACTACTTGTTTTTCACGTTTGCAGTCGATATGGAACTGGGAAAAATAGGGAAAGTAACCACCAGGGGGAGGAAAACTTGGAAATGTCAAAAGGAGAAGGTGAAAAAAGAGATTTAAATCAAATCGCCGGAAAAGCGAAGGTAAATAGGTCACCGCCGTAAGGGAAACCCAAAAAAAAGCCGCGTCACAGATCTTGGGAAGGCAATCGCCCTTTGAAGAAGATCGTGGGCCTTTGAAACACGTGAAAAACAAAAAAAGGGGTAAATATCTTTAACGGGGTGCCCAAAGCCAAAGGGAGAAGACTTGAAGACGCTAATATTGTGGCAAAAAAACGAAGCGGGAGTTAGCGTCCTTCAGGGACCAAACTATCGTAGAAGTGGGGGTGGCGATGAACGGACTCGGTTGGAAGGCGCGCGCTTGATTTCTGAAAAAGTGTGAATGGTGCAGCAAAGAAAAAAAGTCGTGGGGGGGGGTTTTTCTAAAGCAAGACAACTAAAATGCCTTCACCGTTAAAAAGGGAAGGGAAACACCAACGTGGACGCCATGCCGAATCAATTATTCTAAACCCAAGAAAAAGAGTTGCAAGAGGGTCCAAGAGACTTGGGAAAGACCTGCAGGCAGGAACGTCCGAGCTAACTTGGCAAGAAACCGGGAAAAGAACTAAGAGCGGGAACTCCTTCTCCTAAATAGAATGCAAAACAGTAATGGTGAATTACCAACAGTCTAAAAGGGGGGGGGGTCCTGCCGTTTCCAACCTCCCTGAACCAAGAGACAAGCATTGAAAGAAAAAATATAAAAGCCGGACCTTCAAAAACTTAGGCCATTTTAAGGCGGGAAATGCTTCTACTCGTGGTAAAGAACATCTGAGGACCCCCACACTAGATCCTGCATCTCCATCTACAACAAGACAATCCTTGCGATTCATAAAGAGCCCCTTCAAGAGATGGAGCACACGATACTTAGGACCAGGCTCCATACACGAAAAGGAATCGGACTTCTTTTTCGGGATTATAGTCGAAAAGATGGGCATGCACCACAGAAATACGGATCGTCAGGGTGGAGCATCTCTAAGGACGAAAGCAGACGAAACCGCCGTGGGGGAGGTTCAAAGGGCGTTGGCGACTAATGGGTCTTCCGACCTATCGGGGAACGTCAGTTCGTAAACATATTAAGACGAGAAAAAAGTGATAGAGGGAGAAGGATAAAGAAAAACGCAAAAAAAGAGCCAAAACTCCTAAGGGGGGACAGAAAACTATCGTGAACCAACACAGGTTCCTGACGAAAATAATACCGGAGGCATCCAAGGGAACAAGGGTTGGAAAGAGGAGAGAGCTGCATCCTCAGAGAAGACATTGAAAAAAAAGGCCGACCTGAACCAGGAAGGGAGCGCGGCATAGTCAGAGGCATCAAAAAGGGGAAGCCGTTCTCCGTTACTGAAAGACACGAGGACGCGCTAGGGCTCACGGCCCGCAAACCGATCGGGGTGAGGTCCAAGACAAAGAAGGGCGACGAGCTGTCCATAAAAAAACGAGAGAACAGAAACAAAAAAGGAGAACCGCGAAGAGGGCCGGAGCCGGGGAGGGCGTCCGCCAGGGCCGATCACAACGCCTTGGGGGAGATTGGGCAGGAAAGAAAGAAAAAGAGGTGGAATAAAAAAACACGATCAATTCTCCTGGAGCGTGGGCGTCATTCGCTACGGGTCAGATCTACCGAAGGGGGGGGAACGCTAAAGGAAGAAGAAGAAAAGGGACTGGGGAAAGGGGGGGATCCGGTTCAAACAGCCATGACCGAAAAAAACCATTCAGAAGAGTGCCACTCAGACAGAAAAACAGGCCGAGCAAACAAAAAAAAAACCGCTGCTCAGCAAGCGAAGCCAGCAGTTCTTCAGAAGCAACGGACGGGGGAGAGGAGAAAAACAGGGGAGACACTGAATAGCCCGAAAAACGCCAAAAATCACGAAGGGCGAACCCGCTTAGGCAAACGAAATTTGATGCCCAAAAAATAGGGGATAAAAAACAAACAAAAGGCAACGTATTCTAGAAAGCGGGGCAAAGGTCCAGTTAGGAGGCAGCGGGGGGGGAGGCGTCATGTCAGGCGCTCCAAAAAAAAAGAGGCCATACGATTAATAGGGACCGAGAAAAAGAAGGCACAAAAGGACATTATTCTTACTATGAAAACCAGGGCAAACGGCACCCACCCTGAAGGCAATTCTAGCCCACTCGCCACTAGGGGGGTCAATAATCGTGAATAAACATCCGGGCAAGCCCCTTATAAATGAAACGAAAATCCTATCGTGCGGGGAGTATCGGAAAAAAAAAAAGAGGGGATCTTTAACTGAAGGACACGATAAAGGACCAACAAAACAGAATCGAACATCGTTTGAAGAAGAAAAAGAGTTAGACCACTATCCTCGGCAAACAGTAAAAAGCTCGAGCCGAAGGAAACGAGCGAAACGAACGCAGCAGAGTCACAACCGGTTCTAGTAAAGGAAAAAGGTCGCGTGTTTGATGACAAGAACAGAAAAAGTACCAAAAACAGCCTGCGCGGAAACGATGGTGCGGTGGAGGGGACAAAAGGGAAGACGAACTGTGATCTAGAAGGGGTAGAAAATCATGGACGCATGACAAGTCGATCGAGAAAGGCCACGAGGAGGGAGGGAAACACCGGCATGAGGGTCAGGGAAAAAGGGCAAGCTTCTTAGCTGAAAATCACAAAGACCGAGGGGGGGAGGGGCGGATTAGGAAAAACGCTCGGAGACCAGTCTTTGGCGGAACTAGCGCCATGCAAGTACGGAAAAGGGCCTCTATCGCCGAACGGGGGTGTTGGGCGGATGTCATTAAAAGAGAACTGACGAGGGGACGCGGAACAGGGTTACGGAGTGGGACCCGCCAGGAAGAAGTTCGAAGGTAGAAAGTCAGGTTCTTCAAAAGCTGCGGAAATAATACCTACATGGGAGATTTAATCGCCACATGCTGAACATTAAAAGCTTAGAAAAAGAAGATCAAGCAGTCTTGGAGGGGGGAAAAAAAAACCAAATTCTCCAAGGGGAAGGCCTCGAGAAAAGATTATGTCTACTAGGGGGACCTGCAGTCCACTAATCCGCAGGGACCTACCTAAAGAAAATAGAAAACCGTCCGGCCAATGGAGGGGGAACAAAAAGGGAAAAATCTCGTCGGGGAGAGGGACTGTTTTGTTCGAAGGGGGAAGTGAAAAGGGCGTGAGGAAAAAAGTAGTAGCCGTCCATCATAACAGAGCCTCGAGGGGCAGACGCTCTATAAGGGGAGAGACGTCAAAGGAAGAGAACATTGAGAATTAAACTACCATGCTAGGATACGAGAAAAAAAAGGAGATGGCGCCTACTATCAGAGAAAAAGAGTAGATAAAGCATAAATAAAAAGTAGAACGTGAAAAATCGTGGGGGGAGGAGGGAAGATCTTTGAAAGAAACGCAGCTGAAAAATCTAGCAGAGACGGGGGAAAAAGTCAAAAGGGGAATGACCAAGTCTTTTCAGTCCATCGAAAGGAACAGAGCCGAAGTGGGTACGGGACACGAAGGGGGCCAGGAACCGGAAAGGG
>Ga0179593_1692611_pt1 | contig 13809 bp, 17 predicted proteins | sample CZODoug2_1_08_16_FD_185931 | JGI IMG/M metagenome (GOLD analysis project Ga0179593, IMG submission 185931) | Vadose zone soil fungal communities from Angelo Coast Range Reserve, California, USA - CZODoug2_1_08_16fungal (PacBio error correction) | ecosystem: Environmental > Terrestrial > Soil >...
AGGGGGTTCGGAAGGGAGGGGGAAGAGGTCAGGGGGCAATGGGGGGTAATAATCAGAGGAAAGATTGAAAGGACCAGAGGGTTACGGTGAATTCAAGGGGCAATTGCTGACATATCCTAAGGAAAGCCAGGATAAAACACGAAGGGGGGACTCGGCTACAAAAAAGAACGAGGTCCCGAAAGAGACGGCGCACCGCGAACCACCCGCTTGGCTAATGGAACCACAATAGAGGTGCGATTCCTTTTCCAGCGGCCGATAGAAATCGGAGGGGAGGGAGGGGGGAACGTAAAGAGGGAAGGGGACCGAGGAAGGGGTTTGCACAGATCGAGAGGGGGGAAATTGAAACCAGGGGGGGGAAAAGGAGAAATACCCGTGAACTGAGATGGACACGTGTCTTCGAAGAATCGCGGATGGAAAAATCAGAAGGAAAAGCAAGACTAACTCAAGGGAAAACGCGGAGGACTGTTGCCGATGGAACATCCCTCAAAACAAGCTAGCTTAACCAGCCTAAATCGAGCATAGCGGTAAAAGAAGAAGATAGGGGGGGTAGAAAATGGGAGTCTAAAGGGGTGATCAGAGCCCCGAAATTTGGTGTGATCAGCAAGGCTCTCATCTTCGAAGGGGAAGTGTCGGAACAAAGGGGGGGTGGAGGAAGGGAAGAAAAGGATAGACGCGGGTGGAACGAGATAACGCTGGCAGGAGAACTCCACCTGGAGAGGCTATGAATAAGCGTGCCGCTGGACGGCTCTTCCGAAAAAAAAGGGAAGGGAAGTGAAAGAGAAGGTAATAGTGAGGGAATATAGGGACAATAGGTTCTGAATCGTCTGTCTAGGGAGGAAAATGGTAAGTTGAGGATGGGCGGGGGGTAGAGCGGTTTCCGTCTCAGGATGGGCCGTCGCTGGGAGGGACTCGGAAAGGGGAAAGAAGTTAAGCGGGTTGAGGGAAAGAGTAGAATAAATCCTGGAAAGGCCTATTTGCCTGAATGAGAGCATCGAGTTCGTGAGGTCTGTAAAGAAAGGATCAGGAGAAGTTGGGGTTGAGAAAAGAACCGAGAAGGGAAAAAAAGGGAGCAAAATGATAGGGATTTCAGCTCGGGCTCGAAACCTTCTAGGGGAAATACGTCACTTTCCCGCGACTTTGATGCAGGCGGTCACAGGAAAGGGGGGGGGGCGAAGGAAGAGGGGGGAGAGACACAAGGGCCAGGAAAGGATTCAAAAGAAGTCCCAATGATGAGAAATTGCAAAACCTCTCAATGGGTAGAAACCATGAACAATAAAAAAGCGGAGTGCGGGCATGCTGAGAATGTCCTTGAAACCGGGCCAACCGATAAAAAAAGGTCAACTTAAGAGCGCTTTACCACTGAAAAAAGAACGGGCCAGGTAAAAGAACGAGGGCCCACCTAAAGAAAAGAGAAACTCATGGGGGAAAGAGAACGGAAAGGAAATTAGGAGAGGGGAGCGGAAGCCTAACCTATCCAGTAAAGAGAACTTCTCAAAAAGTCAGCCCCAAAGTTTCCTAAGCTTAAAACGAAGGGGGGGGGGGCAGGGAGGAGGACAAAAGCAAGATTCCGTAGCGGAAGAAAGACTACAAAACTTGTTTAGGGGGGAAGAATTCAGTCACAGAGGTTTGTATACAGAGTTGCCACAATTTTTGATAGGGTTGGCGTTTAAGGAAGGAGGGAGGGACACTGGTCCCAAATAAACAGTTATCGTTAACGGCGCCATGGTGTCAAGAAAGGGACTATTGCGCAGAAGGGCAACGCAGCCTTCGAAAAGAAAACCAAAAAAAAAGTAAGTACGGTCGGTCCAATCCAAGAATGTGAGAGGTGCAAAAAAAAGGGATCAAGAATGGAAAAGAAGCGCCAAGAATAGAAAAATCAAAGAGAGGAATAAGAAAAAAAACGGAGGGATGACTGAATAAAACGGCTAACGCCAGCGTTGAAAAAAGAGGCTCGTGTTGATACTCTCCAGAGGGTTCCCACCCATGTTGGAAACCAGTCATCAGTGGTTCTGACAAGCCACGGAAAGAGGGGGTTGGCGAAGGGGGGGGGAGAGGCCATAATAAGGCCCAAGTCCCACGGGGAAGGTCGACCAACATTTAAGCAGTCGTTTTAACGATATCACTGGTGATTCAGGAGGACAAAGTTGCCCCGAAAAAAGAGAAAAGAAAAACGAAAGAAAGGGGGTTGGCATAGAAAAAAAAAATCTGTGGGGAGGGACCAACGCTCACTGGTTTTTGGATGACTTAGGGGAGTCGGAGAAAAAAATTGAGGGGAATTTCCCCCACTCAAACATACCGTATCAAAAAGAGGGGAGACGAAGCCTTGCAGAAGTGGATATGGTGAACCGGGAGGGAATACTATCCTCTGGGGGAGGCGCTAATTTCCAAGAGCTCATCTCAAACGGTCGGCAAAGAAGGTGCTAAGATTAGGGGGGTTTCGCGAAAAGTAGGAACAAGGGGCCAGTTCTCCTTGGTACTCGACGTGTGGGCATTTGAGGTTTCCTGCGGTTTGAGACGGAATGAAGAAGACAGCCGAGGATTATGACCCCCGTGTAAAAAGGGGGGAGGAAGGGATACTGCAATGGTCTGGAATCAGAATTTAAAGATTTTTTGCCGAGGCTGTCTTGTCTTTGGTGTAGAAGAGGTAAACTCTCGCAAACCAATGGATCTGAGGAAGAAAAATGGCAAAGATGCGTTGAAAAGGTATTGGAACAATTTTGAGGGGGTAAGAGCGAGAGAAAGAAAGGAGTGCCACATCCACTAAAAACAGGGGGTTTCAAAGTAATCGGATTAGAGCGGAGATCTCCATGATCGAACTCTCTAGACTCGGCCTCTTAAAAATCAACAACTCGAGTTGTGCAGAATCGTCAAAGAGAGCTGATGGGAAGAGAGAATAAAGACTTACTCTTCCCAAATTGATACCGGAAAAGAGTAAAAAACGAAAAAAAAGAGAAAAACCAAACGACGCTAAACACGGGATCCTTAAGGGAAACTCGCTGAGAAGAAGAACGTGCACCAGCAAAACCGATGACCTCCTACCTTGAAACGCACATAACACGCTCTTTGGAAAGGGGGGGGACGTAAAGAAAGGCCGGGATGGGAACCAGCAGGATCAGCAGCGGGTCACAACTTTGGAACAGTCACACCTTTAAGAGAGAGTCCGCACACTGAGTCTATGCAAATTGGTTCAAAAGACCCACAAAGAAGGAAAATCGAAAGAAAAAAGGTGAGAAAAAAGGGAGGGGGTAGGAAAGGGAAAACTATTTTTCAGTTACGAAAAGCCTATCCTAGAATGAGAGTCAAACGCCTATGGAGGGCGGAGAGAATGCTGGGTGTGCGGCCAGAGAAAAGGAGAGCCTGGGGAACAGGAAAACTTGAGCTTGCCGAGAGGAATTCCGGTTGTTGGCCAGGCGTTTCCTTCGAAAAAAAGTAAGTTCCGGGGGGAAAGGGGGAAATGGCAAGTCCGGGGGGCACAAGCTATAACGTTAAGGACAACGGCATAGGGTTGGGAAAAAAAGGCCACCGATGTCAGATGCCGCAACGGTTTCTCTGCAGCCTTGCTTTGAACCGACATCTGGCGCGGTTTTCCAAGCAGCAGGTGTAGGCGAGGTGCGGGGAAGAAAGGAAAGAGCAAAAAAGGGGTGACAGTAGAGGCTAAGCCTATTCAAAAAAAAAGGCAGGGGACCGCTGAGGCGACCTATCTTCATTGGGGCTGACATTCAGTCATCTGGAGGGGAGGAAAAGGAAGGTGGGCCCCTAAAAAAAATAGAGGAGTAGAAAAAAAATGACCGAAGGAAAACAGGGCCCTCCTCACAAAATGACCAAAACTGACTCGTGCTCCCTCTCGAAAAGAAAAGTCTCATAGGGGGAAGGAAAGGGATATAGGGAAAGGAGAAAGTGGTAAGGGAAGGGAAGGGGGGGCCGGAAAAGCTGTTGAGTTTGAAAGTTGTAATCACTCCGATGGACCATAGGGCAATTGAAACGCGGTTGGGGTTAAAAAAAAGGGACCATTGCAAAGATTGGCGCAAGGAGGGAGGAAAGGAAAAAAATAAACCCCCCAACCACCACAAACACCCAAGAAGGTGTGGGCAGGCGAAAAAGCGGAATTGAAATCAGGAAGGAGAGGGGAGGAGACTTCTAAAAGGTACGGGACTCACAACACTAGAAAGGGACCTGCTCCAAGAGGGACACCCGCCATTCCCAGGGTTAGGAAGAAAATCAGAAGAGGAAAAAGGGGGATTCATAAAGGTGGAGGGGTTTAAAGGGAGGGAAGAAAAGAAGTATCCTTACGACCTATTCTTTTTTGCAAAGAAAGGGGGTAAAACCGCATATACCTTGAAAATGATGGAAACGTTGTCTTCAGAAGGAATAGCTTTTGACCGACCACCAACAGAAAAGGAGGAGGCAAAGAAAAAGAACTGGGAAAACGGAAAGGGAGGGGAGGGGCCGATTAAAGAAACAACTCGACTGAACCAGGACTGGGCGCTATAGGGGTGAATTACAAGAAGAAGCTAGACAGATCGGCCAATTAAAAATAGGTAACTCGCCTCCACAAAAACGAAACGTGGGGTGAGACATAAAAAAAGGACACAGCTCGGGAGAAATTTTAAAGACTTCAGCAGCAGAACGGATTAACTCCAACTGTGGGGTCAAGGGACGCCTGTTTGTGAGGAAAGGGCCGTCTACCACTTTGTGAATGGGGACGCGGAACGCCAAGGAGCTTTCGACGACGACGGAAAAAAAAGGTACCTTACAATTCAAGGGGGTGAAGTATCTATGAGGGAGTTATCGTGTGACATAGTGGTCATTAGAGAGGTCCGAGAATCAGTGGAGGGAGCGGACGGAAAAAAACGTCTGAAGGGGCCGGAACTTAGCCTGGAGTTGATCTTTCCTTTAATCGTATGTGCAGAGTGTCCCCGATGGAGGATGAGAATAAAAGAAGGAAGGAGCCGAAAGTGCCGAGAAGCACAAGTTCTTGTGAAGGTCTGTTCGGATAAGGGACCGGGAGAGGCTGAGACTAAGAAGAGAAGGGGAAACCGTGGGGGGAGGAAGTGACGTAAGATCCGGGCAAGGAAAAATTCAAAAGGGGGGACAATACTTAAATAGAGGTGCAATTTCGCAGGGAAAGGCCCCTATCCTACTAACAGGGGGGGCGAAGAGTGGCCTAAAAAAAGCACAACGAAGGCATAGGGAAAAATAGTGAAGTACCTGATTCCAAGACATTGCAAACCTCGAAAAGGAGAACAAGGACCAATAATCACTAGCAGGGATGGCTGCATGCTTTAGGGTAAAAACAGATAAGAACGGAAAAGGGGCAACGATCCGATAAACTACTTACCCGATTGCCCATTTAATAAGCCTAAACTACCAGAATAATAATATTAAACGACTCAAGGAAAAGGGGGGAATGAGTAAGGAGAAAAGGAAGGCCCCAAGAAAAGGGTATTCCCAGAACGAAAAAAAAAAAAAAAAACAACACCAAACCCCAAAACCACCCACCACCACACACCCAACACAGCCCACGCAAAAAAAAAAAAACAGCAGGAAATAACAAGAAGGAAAGCCGGCTAAGACGGGAGGAGATGAGGGGTTGCCGGGGGCGCGGTACCCAAATCCATGGAGGGCCGGTATCTAAGCCACAGAAAAAGCCCTTGTTCGCAGCGTTAGGAAACTTGGGGGAACGAGTTGCCAAGTGGGGAGGGTTTAGGGGATCGACATTCCGGGGTGATCTTTCAACGGTCCATCCGCCCTTCAAAATGTATCGGTAACCCGGGAAACATCGGCTCACAATGTGTCGAATTACCCAAGTAGGAAGGGGGGAGCAAGAGAAATACCAAAAAATCACGAGTAGGGGAAAAAGAAAAGGATAGGGGGGCAGCACCAAGAAAAGTGGGGAAAAAGGTTGGGGGATGCCGTTCTATCTCCAACTACTAGACGCAAGCAGAGGAGAGGAAGCTCTCCAACCAACAAAAAAAGAGAGAGAGAGGTGCAGGCGTAGGGAGATCAAGGGTAGGGAAAAAGGTTGATGGGAAAGAAAGGGGGTGCTGACAAAGGAACTGGGGATTGGACCGGAGACCTGCGTTCTTTTTGGGAGGCGCACGGACGCGTCATCCTTGCGCCAGCGGCCAATGAGAAACACGGGGGTGTTTAAAAAAACGGAAAAAACAGCCTGTGAAGGGAAGTGCGGGGCAAGGGAAAAAAAGAGGGTCAAACTCTGAAAAAGATCAAATGGTTGTAACAAGTCTACAACAAGCGGTACTTAAAACATGAAGGGCGACAAGGGGGGGAGGGCTGGGAAAGCGGGGGCGCGGTGGGGGATTCCAAATGCACCCTGGCATATATCTAGCGAAAAAGGATGGGGCTGAAGGGAAGTTCTATGTGAAAAAGGGAAAAAGGTTCGGAAGTGAGATCAGACGAGCTAAAAAGGGTCGGAGAGGGGAAAAAAAATAGGAGGGTTCGGAGGGGGCGTGAGAAGGGGCCAGGTCACTCAGTACGTGGCGCGAGCTGGGGGAAAGGGGGTTGCCGTTCGTGGTGGGGTCCAAAAAAGGCAGACGGAAAATTTTCGAGGTTGAAGAAAAAAATAAGGTTCAGTGAAGGAATAATTTGTCACGATTTTGAAAAAGAAGGCCGCGGGGTCTTGTGGTGAGAGGGGGGCGGAAGAGAGGCAAAAAGGGGGATCGGATCTCGAGGGGGAAAAGAGCAAAAAAGCAGTTCCGTATTTGGTTGCAGAAGGTTGCAAAGGAAGGAACACTACCGAATTCAAAAAAAAATGTGTTTTTCCAAGTCAGTTCTCGTTTCACAACCGCCGAGAAACTGAGAGCTCAAAAGGAAAGTCGACAGGAGAGACAACAGAAAAAAGGAAAAGACGGATGGCGGGAAAAGACACGCGGCTACTCGGCTAGGGCTCCGAGGCCAACGCTGAACCAAGAGAAGGGATACCAAAAGGGAAGTACCAAAGGGAAAAAAAGATCAGGGAAAAAACAAGCATAAAAGGACAACGCGCACCTAAGGGGGGGCAAAACAGAGCTAGACGAAAAAAGGGCCAGCAAACTATGTAACTCTCTCACCAGAACGCACTCATCTATACTCCCTCATGTGTTTCCGGAAACTTGGGGGGAGTCCGAAAAAGCGGGCGGGTCACCCAAAGAAAGATTCAACAAGGGTGGCGGCCATCAGAGGAAAAGAGAGGAACCGCGTCTATGCCACAGAGTAATCGAACCCCCCACGATCTAAGGGTCAGAAAAAAAAGAAGGGGAGCTAAGCTAAAAAAGAGAACGGTAAAGAGGGTTAAGACTATTTCAATTAAAGTTTCCTACAAAGAAGGGGGGATTGCATGTACTTACAAATGAATAGATTCTCGAGGCTTGTTAAAGGTTCTGGGGTGATTCAAACAAGGGGAAAAAAAAGGAAGTCGGGCATGCCAGGAAAAAAAAGAGATTAAGAATCGGAGGGGGGACCGTCCGGTTGTCCAATCACGTAGATGAAATGAAAAGAATAAAACGGCCATCATACCAGAGAAGGGGAAAAGGTGTTAAAAAAGAGCAGGCACGTAGTAGGGTTCAACAATCGGGGGGAAAGGGACCGCATAGGGGGTTCAAAAATGAAAAGGGTCAGCATGTCCGAAAAGGGCACTATCGACCGTGTGGAAGGAAACTTCTAAGAGGAAGCGGAGGAAATCGGTTGATGCAAGAAGGAAAAAAGAGATAAGGACTCGCGGAACCTATTGATTTCATTCAAGGGAAGAGCCGATTCCACAAGCCAAGCGTGCCTGGAAATTAGACGAGAAAAAAGAGGGAGGCAGTAAAGGGGACACGCTTTGGGGGAAACGTAAAATCCGACAGACGTTAATTGCAATGGCGAAAAAAATCGAATTTGATTACAAAAAAAAACGACGACTGAGAATTCATCACGGAAAAAAACCGTCCCAAAATTTAGGAAAAGAATAAAAAAGGAAATCAACAACACAACGGAGAAAAAGCGGATAGAGACAAAAACATGGTAAATTTGGGCCGGAGGGGACTCGGTCAGTCTTTGGCCCCTGGAGAAAAAAATCTCGATTTTGACCATGGGGGAACGCCGGCTTGGGAACGGTCATGAAAAGGAGTGATGCTGCCAGAGGCAGGGGAAAAGGAGCGAAGGTAAAAAAAAAGCGAATATGAGTTGGTGGTCACTAAAAAGAAAAGGAATCCGGAGACAATCCTAGTGACCTGGGCTCCCGCACTTAGGCGCAACCTGCCTTTCCGCGTAAGGGGAAAACGCGCAGATAGGTGTCAAACAATCAAGAAAAGAGGGAACCACCGGGAGAGCGGACCTCGGTGTCTGAGGGAGGGAAGTGAGAAGACCAGGGTTGAACATATGGAAGAGCTGGGTTGCCATTGGAAACCCAGGCAGATACCTTACTCTGGAATGGCACGGTGTCTGCGAAGGGGGAGTGGAAAAGAATCCACGGAGGGAAAAAAGATCCAGAGAAGGGGAAACCAGGCGAATTTTCCGAGGGAATCCCACAAAAGCGCTACTGACCAAGAAGAAAGCGCGAGGGAAAAGCCCTACTTCAAAGGGAGACAAAAAAGGGCTAAAACGATAGGGGTCACTACAATTGTGATTTTTCATACAATAGAGCGAGCGAGGATGCAATTAAAAAAGTTCAGAGGGTAACTCAAACCCGGGGGGTAAAGAGAAGAACTTGACAGAAGGAGGACGGACAGCCACGGAAAATGGAGATGATACTCTGGACGAGAGAATCGGCCTTTCGACGACAAAACCCTCAGAACAATTTCCTGGCAAGGGACAAGAAACGGGGGAGAAGAAAGGGGAGTTCACAAAAGGGAGGGGGGAAAGTTCCAAAAGGTTCGAGAAAGGGAAAGTATGCGCGGTTGGGGAATATGGCGTGCAAATTGGGGTCAACGCTGGAGGGAGAGTGCCTTTATCATTTTGGGAGGGGGGCGCTATTGCAGTATCAGCAAGGAAGAGAGTGCAAAGTCGACATCGGGAGTGAGGAGAGGAGGGGAGGCCAAACCGAGATCTAGCTAAATTTGAGCAACTCGACCTACCTATCCTTTTGGGACAGAGAAGAAAGTGTATGAATTCGGGATATCTCGCTCAAAAAGTGGAAATACGAGAAGGGGGGCATACGGCAAGGGAGGGGGCCGGGAAAGGGGGGCAAAAAAAAGGTTATTCCGAGAGCTCAAAAACGAACGATTAAAATGTATGGTCAAGCGGAAAATTCCTGGACAGAGGGAAAATCGTGAGAACCAGAAAAGACCTACGGCGAGTAGGGCATGCGTTAATCCTTTGTCCGGGACCACAAAACCGCAAAACGCACGGCACACCGTCAAAGGAGGAAGGACCCCTGAAGGGAAAGGGACCAGGAAAGAAGAAAAAAGAAAAAATATACACGTCAGAGGGGGGGGAGTGGGCTAGAGCTTCTTCGGGAGAGAACAGCGCCGCATCGGAACCGATAAAAAAGGACTTCTAGAGGCAGCCCCAGATCAGGGGAGATGGTATCCTAAGGTTGGAAGGGGCCGTTAATGACACAATAATTCGTAGCGTCATAAACACCAAAAAAATTGTCTCGGGGGGAGAAAGGGAAAGACTTGGAAATTTGCGGGTCGGGTGTTGCAGGGGAAAATCGACATTCTCGGAGCGGGCAAAACGGGAACCGCCGCCTGGGGGGGGCGCATCACCAGTAGTCGGGCGTAACCATCGAAAAGAAAAAGAAACTTGTGGAGGGGATGCAGGAAGAGAAGAGAAAAAAAAAGCATTAGGAAGGAAAAACATGGCAGAATTGTCCATCCCCATGAAAAGGGTTAAAATCAACATGGTGGAAATACGTGAGAGCTCACAACAGAATTAGATAACCCAAGCAAGGAAGAGGGATACTATCTCTCTCACAAAGGAGGGGGGAAAGGGAAAAGAGATACGAAAAGAGGGAAAGGGAGAGATATTAGAGCAAATGACACAAAGGTGTGATAACATGGAAGGGGGGGCCTTAAACTCACTGCAATTACTTATTGGGACAGGATTGACAAGGAGGGAAATTTTGTGAAGGGACTCCGTGGAAAGAGCCCCCTCCTGCATAAAAGGAAGGGGTCATTGAAAACATGGGAAAAAAGTGTCGTAGAGCCTGGGTGATCGGCGAACCCTTGCCCCTATCAACCAAAAGACATTGCCAAATAAAACCACTCAACATATCAAGGGGAAAGAAGAGAAACAGCTGGAAAGGGCAACCGCTGAGGTTTGGGGAGGAGGTCAAAAAGAAGAACGACAGAGTGTGGACAACAGTCCACCTTCGGGGGAGAGTCAGCGAATCTCATAACGTAGAGCCGATGGAGAATTGGTATGTGCATGGACGGTTCGTTAATAGAAAAGGCAGAGGGCTCAAGAGAAAAGGGGGTCGTCCGGGGACGCTATTACTTTGGGCTTAGAGTTTTCCGCCGAAAAAGGAGCATAAAAGGGAACGGTGGCAGTAGGTGTTCAAGGACGGTTTGGCAGGGGAAAGGGAAAAAGGAAGGGAAAATCCAAAAAGCGAACGGTTGTGCTTTGACCGGGGTCGAAAAGGGGAGGTTCTGGGAGAAAGAAAAAAGTTCAGGGAATCACGGGAGGGAGGGGAGTTTGAGAGACGGTCAACTTGCGTGCTACAACCCAATTTCGACTGGCGCATGGTGGACCGCGAAAAGAAAAGGGAAAGGATTTCAAAAGAGGGGGGGGGAAAGTTAAAGACAGGGGAGACTTGAAAAGGCAGAAGAGGAGTCGTGAAGCGGATGTAAGGAGAGCTCACACTGATCTCCTTAAGAGATCTCTGAAGCTAGACTCAGAAAGCACTAGGGGGAGAAGGTGGCAAAAAAGAAAGCCTCCTCGGCAAGGAAGGGGAGAGAATTCAAAAAGACCTGATGTCCTGTAAAATAAATCCTGCCCAGAAGCTCACGGAAAGATCGAACTGAAAAACCGCCGAAAAAGGACACCGGAAAAGGAATAGAAAAAAGGGCTAGAAAAACGAAAACAGACCCTATAAGAAAGTGAACGACTCAAAACGCATTTGGGAATTGAAAGGCCCCTTATGCACTTATTGCAAGTCGTCAAATCAGGCCGGGGGGCTTAATCATCGCCAGAAGGGGGGACGTCCAAGGAAAAAAGACGGGGGAACAAAGGCGAGAAGCCAAAAAAAAAAAAAAAGGTTTTAGTTCATGACGCCCCCACGCTGCGGGGAAGAAAAGGGTCAATCGACGAGAAAAGGGAGGGGATCAAGAAAGAAATCGGGGGAGAGTGGGGAGGGGGGACTAGGAGGGGGGGGGCCGAGAACCGACGGATGATGGAAGAATCAAGGTTGAGGGAAGTAGGGGTGGGGTTGGGGGCGGGTCCATCTGAAAAAGGAGGACAAGCATTCTTTTGGGCCAGGAGCAGCTGGGAAGGGAAAAGACCTGGGGGAAGAAGCTAAGAAGACAAAGTGGACAAGCCAAGATTTCACCAACGTTATCGCCGGGTTTCATGTTTCAAGGCAACCCAGCGACCGGAGGGGCTAGAATGGGAAATTCCTGCATAGGAAAAGGGAAAAAAAAAAGGGAACCGAGGAGCGATTCCGCAAAGGGGTCTCTATCGTAACGCTTTGGGGAAACGCGCCCTAGAAAAGGGGGACATTTAAAGGGGGAGACCCGAAAAGAGGGGAGGAAAAAGAGCAAAAGAGAAGGCCCGAGGTCGGGAATTCTAATGGAGGCCACAAACTCATAAGGAGCAGCTTCCTTTTCAATCCGTCTAACCGGGGGGGCAGGAAAGAGGCAGTAAAAAAGAGGGGGGGGGGCATAAAAAAATCCGCGTGTATGAAAAACTGAAGGTCAAACTCAATTACCAAGCAAAAGAAGTCCCGAATCACAACGCATCCTGCACCCAATTGAAACCACGAGACCGCTCGATAAGAAGAAAAATGAGAAAGAGAGGATAGAGAGGAGGGGGGTGGTCCGGAGGGAGGGAGGTGAAAACTTTCGAGAAAGTTGTAAGAATCACTAAGATTGTTTACCCCATGGGGAGGTAACCGCGTAAGGGGGGAAAAAAGAGCAGAAAGACTTCAATAGGAAAGAAAAGGGAGGAGATGAAAGGAAAGCTGACATTCGGGGGGGGGACCTCTTCTAGCTCTCTAATGACCAGACGGTCTTTCTCAGCCTGAGCGTAAAGGATGGCTATAAGGGCGAAAAAATGGAGAAAGAGGGGGGGAGGGCCGAAACGCAAAGACGATAAAAACTTGCTGCATAGAGAGGGGGTTTTTTTAAAACTCTCCTGTTAAGGGAAAGTAATACCTTGTGTTAACCCGGAGAAGGGTTGGGAAAAGGGAAAGGAAAAAGAAAAGGGAGTGGAGGAAGGGAAAAGTGTCATAAGTTCAATCGTCTGGTGAGGAAAAACATGAAGGTCCAGAGAATGCTGGGAAAGCGACAGGGACTCCGGGAGCAAGGCGGTGGAACGATGAAAACCAAACAAGATGAACCAGCCGAAGAGAGATTGGAAGTAAGAAGCACCTGAGTGCTCGCTCGGCAAAGAAAAATATTCTAAAAAAAATTTCAAAGGAAGAAGGCCAAGGGGAAAATTCGAAAGGAGGAAGGAATTTAAATGATAAGCGTAGGGGGGTGGAAGGGAACAAAAAACTGGGACCCGGTTTTGAAAGCTAGTGACCGCTGCAATGGAACGCCACCGTGTGCCGGGGTGGCGCTGAGAGGGAAAAAGGCCGAGGGGAGAAGAAAGACTCAGTGAAGGGAGAAAAATGAAGGAAAGAGGCTTCACGGGGGCATGTTTGCTGTGCACGGAGGGAGAGCGGAGTTTCCATGGCAGGGTTTTCGGTTATGGCGGGCAAAAGCCTTCTCAAGTTCCGGAGGGTCCTGGCGGGATGGTACGGGGAATCAAGGGAGGGGGGGGCCTTTCCCGATTTCCGAGTAGGACCGCCGAGGGAGATTCGAAAAGGGAACGGTGAAGCACTTGTTAAAGACCGGGAGAAAGAGAGCAGAAGGGGGATAAGAATCGACGACATACCGAGCAAAGTGGGGAAAAGATAAGAATGGATGATCGTCCCTCTCGAGCGAGAGGAAATTGGGGGAAAAAAGGGGGGGCATTTAGGGGGAAAAAAAATGCGAGAGAATGTTGGTTGCGAGATTCAACGGGGCTCTCAACGACAGGCCCCGTAATGGAGGGAATGTAAAATGAAGACAGGGAGAGAGACACTGTGAAAAATCCAAGGGAAATTGGGGCCAGGCTTCCGGACGTGGTAAGGGGGGGTTACCAACTTCCCAAACAGAGACGTCAAGCCAAAACGCTGGGAAGGAAAGAACCCGGCAAAAAAACTAAAAAAAGAGACCATAAGGAACGGAGAATAGGATAAGCAGAAAGGAAAAAGTCCGGGGCAATTTCCCGACCGTCCAGGTTAAACAGACGCAAGAGCAGCCCCATCCGGTTATAGAAAGCTTCGATGATGGGGGGGGGGAACTGGAAAAAAAAAATGTCAGGAGGGGAAGGAGAACAAAGAAAATGGGGGAGCACGAAATGAAAGGAAAACTTGGGTAAACCTCTTTCCAACAATGAGAGGTTTTGGAGTTAGAAGACATTCTCTGAGGTGCAAGGCAACCGCAAAAAAAAAAAAGGAAATAGAAAAAACCATCGGACAGGGGGGTCGAAAGAACGGGAAGGGTGTACTATTGAGGCATTCTTGCACCGCCGGGCGCCATACCAAAAGGAAGGGTCGGTGCAAAGTTTGCAAGCAAAGACGTGGGGGAAGAAACATGGGAATGCAGGGAGAAGAGAAACTAATATAGAAAAGTATCGGAAGATCGGTGA